>Ga0208162_1000233_pt1 | contig 32419 bp, 40 predicted proteins | sample CB_VirMetaG_4_FD_184539 | JGI IMG/M metagenome (GOLD analysis project Ga0208162, IMG submission 184539) | Freshwater to marine saline gradient viral communities from Chesapeake Bay - CB_1508_1M Viral MetaG (SPAdes) (version 4) | ecosystem: Environmental > Aquatic > Marine > Coastal | place: USA... | reverse complement strand
TATCTAGCATATCGATTTGATCTTGATACTTAGCCATTTCTGATAGTTCAATCTCAATTGCTTCTACAATATCGCTATGCTCACCGATTCCTGCAGGGTTATTTAAATATACTAATACATTTGCTCTATGCTTAAGAATATGCCCTTCCGCATGTTTTTTAACTGCCTCAATTAAATACATTACGCTTTCCTCGCCTTGGTTATTTTCTTTTTAGCCTTTGGAGTGTTTGCAGCAAATTGCTTTCCTTCTTTTGTAGCTTTTCTCTTAGCCCTAGTGGTTGCAGCGTGTTCTGCTGCTGTAAGAGACTTAACAGCTGAAGCTGGCATATAACGCTCTCCAGTAGCCAACGGACCTTGTATAGAAGGGTTACCACTTCGAGTCCTCCACTTTTGTTTTGTCCATTTTTTAAGAGACTTTTGCTGTGCTGTGAGACCCATTACGTATAGCCTCCACCTGCAGCCTTATAAAGTTTAGCTACTCTTTGTATTTTTCTAGCACTGTTTTGTCCAGGCTTACCGCCTTTATTACTTGCAAGAACTTGCTTATAAATTTTTTTACGTAATGCAGGATTAGTATAGTTACCTGAACTGTTTACTGTGCTTTTCTTTTTTGCCAAGGGTCCTTTTCTTGTAGTCATCTTTCATCCTCTCCCAAGTTTCATTATCTATGTGTTTGACGATAGGACTTTTATATTTCTTTTTTCTTTTCATAATGGGCCTTACCTACCCCTAGCGGCCCAGACTAGGTGAGGACAACGGTAGTTTTACTGAAGAGAAAGTTTTTGTAGCTCTTCCTCTAATTCTTCGTCCGATAAGTCTGAAGCATCTAAGTTCGTTTGTGTAACGTCTTGACGAGATAATTTAGGTGCTTGGTATTCCGCAAGGATACTTGCTACTTTCACAATTTGATCTGTGTCACCGTCTTCCATTGCCTGTACCAGCACGTAGTTAAGTGCGTGCATAGCATCAGGTGCTTCGTCACCTAACTCTTTCATAGCCATAATAGTCTGTTTGGCTAGTTCTCGCTTCTCTTTATTCTTGCGGCGCACCTCTAGTCCTCGTTTGCGCCACTCATCAGCCATTTCAGAATCTTTTATAGAGATAAGATTCTTTAAGCCTGGATGGTTTTCATCACCCCTTATAGCCATTGTGTGTTCTCCTGTTCAAACGAGCCTATTTTATCTCGCCATGATACGGTATTATCAGTTAATCTGTGTTGATGCGTTCTGTAGGCTTCGAATGCGATTGCAAGAGCCATAACAGTATCATCAAAGTTTCCTGCGAGGGCATTAGTGGACCCGTTTTCAGCTGAGACATAAGTTCTTAACTCTCCGACAATGACGTCACTGCGTATATCGATGTCTGACTCTTCAACAGCTCGTTTTAGGTTGCCGATGATCATAGGCTTAGTGCCTACTGTAGTTCTAAACCCAGGTTTACCACCTTCATCGTCAAGAAGACTAGCTGCTTTGGTCTGATAGTACAAGTTAACGTAGTTCATTTGTTTTAATCTGTTGAGAGTAGCAATACCTAGACTATTACTCTCTACTGCCAATAAAGCATTGTTGAAGTATCTGCCCAGATAGAATAAAATATCGCCAAAATTACTAGGATCCGTGAAATTATCTCTAAATAGCGCACAAACTTGCCTCTCTTTATTTAATACTACCGCTGTGCTATAATCTTGCCCTACACCTAGCGCTACGTCTGCACCAATTATAAATCTATCGTCAAAATTTGGCGGAATCCACATTTCAAGGTGGCCTTCCCTAGCATCTTCAAAATAATTACTGGTTTCGTCAAAGTGTCTTACATACTCTGGTGCTTTTACTTGTATACTGTTAATGATCTCTTGATCAAAGACAGAATTACCAGTTACTAGAAAGGCTTCTTCAGGAGTTGCAGGGTATTCCTGCTTAAACTTTCGTTCCCCCGACTCCGCTATCTTTAAACGCCTCCAGTAAAGCTGGTCGTTATCCAGATCGTGCTTTTCTAAGAGATCCCACTCTTCTTCTGTAAGTTCCATGTCTTCAGGTGCTGTTCTACGGTACTCAGATGTGATGAACCATGGTAGAAAAATAGGAATATACTCATTTTCTCCTCGCATAGCACCTTGATACAGTCTGTAGAACTCCCCCGAAGCGCCATTGGCGGTACTTTCCAGTATTACCTCAGTTCCGTCTTCTTGAGAAATACCCTGGAACAGTCCTGCCAGTATCTGTTCGTCAAATTGCCAGAATCCAACCTCAGAAAGGTGTGCGATTGTGGGTGTCGTTCCTCGCCCAGCTTCTTTAGCACCTGCTGTGTACAGCCTATAGCCGCTTTTGTTGTGTTCGAATAAAATTTCTTTAGCATTTGACTTATTGAGCGTGGGTGGCTCCTCCATGTTGTCGATAATGTTACGACTCATGTTGAAAAGAGCATCACTAGTGGCACTATCGTGTGCCATAACTACCGACCGAGTATAGGGGGTGAAGAATGTCTTCCAAAAAACTCTAGCGGCGCAATAAGTAGATATGCCTTGCTGCCTCGCTTTGAGTACAATTGCTCTGACTTTACCAGTTTCTTGTAGCTGTGCCTCTAGTTTCGCATTAATCTGCGATTGTGCTTCGTTGAACTCGAAAGGTACAAAGCCTTGGGATGCATTCTTCGTAATAATTCTAATTTGTTCTTTGGAAAATAGTTCAAAGTCGTCCTTGTAGGCCTGTAATTGCTTACGCTTTTGGGCTTCTTTGAGCAATTCCAGCTTACGTTTGTTGTTCATAGTAGGAGTCCTCAAAATTTTCCTATAAGGGTGTGTTTAAGTCTTTGTCTGTGTTTAAAAAAGATGTAGAGTGTTGTTGGGTACCCTTGTTTGTTTTGTGGTCCCCCCTGTTTCCGTGTCGGGCGGTTCCCGTCTTTTTGTTTTGGAGTGTTGTTATGTCTATTCGTTCTTGTTCTAATGCTGAGTTGTCTTTTGAAATGCGTCTTCGTGAGAGTCTTTCTCGTCTTTCTGATAATGCTGCCTCTTTTCATGATTTCCTGGATGGGACTTGTTCTGGGGGTGGCTATGATGGTGTTCACCCTGAGTGGGCGGCTATCGAGTCTGATTTGTTTGAGGCTCTTGATACGTGTTTAGCTACTGTGCGTGGTATTCGGAAAGGTGTCTTTGAGTCTGCTGATGGCGAGTATTCTGGTCGCGTTTATGACTAAGTTTCCTCCCAACTGGCCCTGCTCCTTCGGGGGTGGGGTCTCTTTCTTTTTTTGGATTTTACAGGTGACTAGCTCCGAGGCTTCCTCCCTCCTCGTTGAGCTGGTCTCCTGTACAATCCTGTGCAACAACAACCACGAAAGGAATTGATATGTGGTATGGTAATGCAACGCAGTCTCTGAAAGATGAGGCAGAAGCTTTTTCTAATAAACGTAACCATGAAAAGCTTCAAGAACGGTTAGCTGGTTATGCAGCTGTTGCAGCAATCGCTAAGGCTAAGCGTGAATATGAGTTTAGAAAAGCAACACTTAGCGATCGTGATTATCCTAAAAGGCTTAAGCCTGACACTATCCGTAAACGTATAGCTAGAGGTGATTGGTAATATGAAAGGTTGTGATTCTTGTGATAAGAAAGCAGTGGCAACAGATTTCAGCACGTACTGGTTATGTGCTGTTTGCTGGCTAGCTCGATTTAAGAAGTAGCCTTCTGAGGGCATAGGCCTCCTCCCACCTATGTCTTCTAAAGGACACTTCCGTCCTAGGGCAATCATGCCCACTAAAGCGCACAGCGCAGAAAGGAATTGGCAATGGCTAATTCAACTTCAATCATTCGTGACGTAACTCTTAACTTTGCTAAGGTTTACAAGTCAGAGGTTAATCCATTCGGTAAGGATCAGTTTGATATCCAGATCGAATTCGATAAGTCACGCTCTGATGAGATGTCTCAGTATGGTAAGATCCGTGCGTTACCTAATGGTAATATGGCTCTTAATCTTTCTCGTCCTGCGAAGAATAACAAAGGACAAAAGAACAAGATTAGAGTTGTAGACTCTGAGAAGAACGATATGACTGATGGTATCGGTAACGGTTCTACAGGTAATATCATGGCCTATAGCTATGACTGGAATGTAGCAGGTAAGACAGGTCGTAAGACTATTCTTATTGCGGTTCAAGTTATGGATCTTAAGGAATACAATCCAGAGGCTACTGTAGACTTCGATATAGTGGTTACTGAAGGTAATACACAAGCTGCTCCAGCAGAAGACTTCTAGTCGAAACGCCCTTCGGGGCGTCAGGGTAAGTTGGTTACTTACTCTCTGATGAGACAAACCAAAAGGAGGTTATTATGTCTTGCATGTGTAGACAAGGCGCTTCTATTAAACGTCTTGAACATCTTCAGACAGTACTCTCAATGATGAGAGACCCTGAAGACGAAGATGAAATGGTAGCATTCGCAGATGTTGCTTATGAAATCGATAACTTAGAACACCAAATTGAACTTGAGGAGTGTTATTGTGAAGACAATTGATATCACTGATATGTCTAATCGGCAGATCGAAGATCTCATCCATGATGCCATGGTTGAGTTACAAGAACGTCAACACGCTGAGTATTACCAAGATGCAATATGCCACGGTATACTCATACAAGAATGTAGCCTTGAGTATCGTCAAGGTTATATAGAGTGGCTTAAAGGTGCTGGTTCACATCATCCTAAGTCATACGAAATCTTGGATGCATGGGAAGACCATTGTAGCCAAGAGGACATTATTCAATCACGCAAAACAACAGGAGCGTAACTATGAATATCGAAAACGAAATTAAAGGTCTCGTTGAAATGCTCGATGATGCATGTGACAGTGCATTTGAAGAGTGGTCTATGAACTTCACTGAGCGTCAATTCAATGACTTTGTAGGTACTCACGGTGCTACTGAGAGTGCTAACTTTATGTTCAACGCCATTGAAGGTGCTATTCTAGAAGAAGCACTTAAGCGTGTACAAGAAAGGAGAAGTAAGTAATGGAGGCTTTAGATGTACTACTAGGTATAGTTTGTATCTGTCTATTCCTGTTCTTCTGGAATGGATTCTTCGGTAACAGATAACACTTGCAAATACATTCACAGCTCGCTACGCTCGTAGGGGTTAGGGGTGTCTTCCGAGTGAGGACACTTGCAAGCTAATAGGACACTGAATGACCGCTATGTGTACTAGCAAGGCACACTGAGTAACCGCTATGTGTACTAGTAGGGCCACTTTGTGACTATTAGGGCATTAATAGTACCACTTTGGGATTATTTTTGAGTTTACGTGGAGTAATCTGGTTGTGAGTGTACTGTGAGTGCATGAGTGATGAACCGAAAGGAAACTAAAAATGATACCTCCTCCTTCATGGTGGCTTCAGGTTTTACTCTGGAGTACACTACCACTAATACTTATAATTATCATAACATAACCGAAAGGACCTACTACAATGTCACTAGAAATCAATTGCGATATGCGTAACTACTATTCAGCTAACTACGATATCGAATTCAAAAGCAATACACTCGATGACGCTCACTGGTATCCCTATGACTGGTCATACAATGAAATCACTCTTTGTCACGACACAGACCCTGATGTAGTCAAGTTTGCAGCTACACTAGGAGACTCCCTGTTCGTCTGGATCGATGGGGATCGCACAGAGTGTCCACTAGACGTACGCGATGAAGCAGTCTATATAACACTCTATGTAGACCTTGAAGACGACGCTGTACACGATGGACCATACGACACTGAAACTAACATAGAGGTACACTAATGGAATATCAAGTAATATACATTGCAAGAGACAAGGCAGACACTCGGAGTGGCCTTGACCAGTGCGGTGAGTTAGCAGAGAAGATGAGAGACGAGGGTAGGTTTGATACTGTTGTCACTCAGGCTCAAACAAACTACCTAGTGTTCTGGGGGAAACCCATGTAACGCTTAAAACACACCCTTATAGGGGGGAGAGGGGATATCCTTAAGGTATCCCTTTAGGATCCCTTTAGTAACGTCCAACAGAAAGAAAGGACAAACAATGTCTAAGAGAATCCCTGGAATGTACCACTTCTACTTCAACAGTATCACTCAGGCTATACACGAGGAAAACTGGGAGGAGTTCGATAGGATACTAGCAGATACGCCTGATGATATCAGAGAAGCGCTAGTAAGGAACGAAGTAATAGAAGAAAGCGTAGAGGCTAGTCGTGACCACTCATTACTAGAAGAACACTTGAGGCTAGCTATAGTAGTCCTGAATGAACAAGGCTACTTAGCAGACAGAGCATGGCCTAGCAGCTATGAATTTGAGGAACTATTAACTGCAGCAAAGGAAGATTACAATGCGTAGAGTATTAGGACATAGACAAGCAAACTACATGATCAGAACCTATGAAGAAATTAAGCGTATCACTGATGACGGTGGCTTAGCTTATGAATGTAAAAGTGCTATATGGGCTTTTGAACCTATGAGAGAAAGAGTAACTCTCTTTGTAAAGAACCCTAGTCCGATGACAAATGATTGGATTGACTACACCAAAGATAGTAAGCACTATGAGACTCACAAGAAGCGTATCATCAAGCTCACTAGGGCTAAGCCTACCTCTTACACTATGAGAGATGACTTTGAGAATATGATCCGTAGATGGAGTAAGTAATGACTTATGACGAGCTAAGAGAGAAGTACCTTAGTCACGTATCAAGGAACTACATTAATTGGGATACGTTCTTCAAGAATGAAGTAGAAGACAAGAAAATAAGAGACTATCTCAGAGTAGAAGCAGCATACCTAAAGGCTATGGATATATTTAGCCTTGTAGACTCAATAGAAAGCGATGAGTTCTTTGATGAGTTCATCGGATCTACCCATGACAAGGCAGATAGTCTCACCTCAGAGTTAGGTGATGCTGATAGAAGTCTTGCAAAGATAATAGGAAAGGATGTTATAGATGCCTACTTATCAACTCTTAGTAAGTGAACACACCGCTTACTACGTAGAAATAGAAGCTGACTCAGAAGATGAAGCCATTGAGGATTACTACGAGAATGGTGGTGACGGCTATGGTCAAAGAATAATAGAGAATTATGTAGTAGAAGGAAGGGAGATAGAACAATAGATTGGTTAGACTCATGGACACATTGGTGGTTACTTGCTATGGTAACTCTCAATACAGGTCTTAACACAATAGTATTCTTTAAACACAGATTTAGAAAGGCTAAAGATGGAAGAGAATAATGCAATTAGTCCCAAGCACTACAAAGAAATAGTGCCTGGATATGAGTATATGGACATGATGGTTTATATGCTTGATGGCTTTGACGGTGTTGAAGCGCATTTAATGGGTCAGATCTACAAGTATCTTATGAGATACGGTAAGAAAGACTCTAAAATACAGGAGTTAGAGAAGGTACAATGGTATCTGACTTATCTGATAAAGGAACTGAAAGAACGAGAATAGAATGCATTCACTGTAAGAATGTACAGTATGTTTCGGAGGCACTCAAAGAGTTGTCTTCGAGACTGTACTGTTACTCTTGTAACAATGAGATTAAACTAGAGGAATATAAAAATGATTAATGAAAAACGTACTGAGATTATTCGTAATGCTGAACTTCACTGGGCAAAGCTAGTAAAGCCTGTAGAGCCTTTCGGTACACTACAGTGGGAACTACAAATGCGTACTCGTGATAAGGACGAAGCAAAGAAGTGGAAGGAAGACTTCTATCTCAATGTCAAGACAGAAGAAGACGATAGCGGTGTATTCTATAAGACAAACGTAAAGCGTAAAGCCATTAAGAAAGACGGTGAGCCTAACGATGCACCCGAAGTACTAGACGGTGCTAAGAAAAGCATGGACGGAAACAAAGTAGGTAATGGTAGTGTCGGTAACGTTATGCTGTTCCAGTATCCGTATGATGTAGGTGGGCGTAAGGGTGTGGCAAGCATCTTGTCTAAAGTACAAGTAACAGACCTTAAAGAGTACACACCAAACACTGGTACAGACTTTGATGTCATTGAAGGTGAATCAGAAGGTGATGCACAGGTAGACTTTTAATGGGTGATGTAATCGACTTTAAACCTAGACATAAAGTCGAAGTAGAACTAGAAAATGACGAGCAACGATTGCTGGAAGCAGGGATCGTTAGCTTGTGGGAAGTATTAGATGGGCCATCGCTCAAAGACAAAATAGACGATGAGCTGGCCTATCTCTTTCTTTTCTTACAATTTTCTGGTGTATGTTTCGATAATATGGTAGAAGAAAACATTATCATAGATGAGGAAGGCAGTTTAAGTATTGCCACAGACTTAAGAGAGGCACTACAAGATGCGCTTAAAGACATTGAGAGAGAGCTTGCAACCAACAATAACAACACTAAGTGATTGCGCAGACTATTGGTCTGAAATGAATATGCGAGGTAAATCAGGCCACAATCATTATGTTAAAGTAGTAAAACTTATAGAAGAAATTAAGATGTATATCCTAGAGAACGAAAGGAAACAGGATGAAGAACTACGTTTATCTAGCAGGTCCGATGGAGGACTGCACAGAAGAATGGATGACGGGATGGAGGATTCAGGCGTCGAACGTTTTGGATGATGCAGGTATTCAATACCTAGATCCAACAAGACGAGTAACTTTCCACGATGAGTTAACTTTAGAACAAAAGGGAGTGCCAGTACAGTCGGTATGCAGACGCATCTTTAAGATGGACATGCAAGACATCGCCAACAGCACTGTAGTACTTGCTGATGTACGCAGGGCTAGTGGTCGTGGCACTGGCACTGCAATGGAACTTATGTTTGCTCACATGAAGAATAAAATTATTATCTTGTGGGCTAATCCAAATGACTCTATACACCCGTTCTACGAGAGCATCTACACTGAAAAGCACGATACACTAGAAGACTGTCTTGATGCTTGCACCTATTACTTTGATTAGAAAGGAATAATCATGCCTTATATTACTAAGGAAAACCGTACAGATTTTATGTGGATTGAAAGTGCAATTGATGATGCTCCACCTACTACAGCAGGTGAACTTCAATATCTTATTGCTACAATGATACATCATTTTGTAAAAGAAAAAGGTCTTAACTATCAGACTTGTAATGATGTTATGGGTGCGCTGACAGGTGCTAATATGGAATTCTACAGACGATTTGTAGCGCCTTATGAAGACACTAAGATTAGAGATAATGGAGATGTATACTATGAGGTATATGAGTAGCATACAATCATTTCTGGCAACACCGTTTAAAGTAATTATGTTTGCTTGTGCATGGTGTTCATGTCAGATTGATGGCAGAGAAATAATGATAGCTATGGTGGAATACAATGACGATAGTGAAATGCAATAATAAAGACTCACTTGGAAGAGAGTGTAAACAACACAAGATAGGAGATCAGTTCTGTGGATACCCCAAATGTAATCACTTGGCTACAGCGTATCTTGGATACAAAGAAGTCAAGAACGGAGAAATCTCTGATGAAGCAAAAGGATGGTTGTATAATAACAACAAAGACCTTTATGAACAGGTCAAGGACTACTAACCGTTGTCTTGTTTGTAACACAACCTATTATGAGGGAGCGTTAGACTTCCTCTCAGATGAAATTAGTTGTCCAAGATGTGTCAACGGAAAGGACGAAGATGAAACTAGTATTCGACATAGAGACTGACGGTATCGATGCCACAAAGGTGTGGTGTATCGTAGCTCAAGACGTTGATACCAAGAAGATTTATAAGTGGAAGCCTGATGCTATTGAGCTTGGCTTAAACTTCTTGGCTAATGCGGAGGCCTTAATCGGTCACAACATTATTGGCTATGATATGGCTATACTAAATAAATTGTATGGCATTGATCTATATGATAAACGCGTATATGATACGTGGATTATGAGTCAGGTTCTTAAGTACAAGAGACCACACAAGCACGGACTCGGTGGTTGGGGTGAACACCTCGGCTACAGTAAGTTTGAGTTTGATAACTGGTCTGAGTTCTCTGAAGAGATGCTTACATACTGTGTAAGAGATGTTGAGCTTAATACTAAGGTCTACGAAATCTTGATGAAGGAATTCAAAGAACAATCAACAACTAAACCCTTGATATCTAAAGGTTTACGAGCAGAACATGATGCTGCAGTATTCGAAGCCAAAGTAAGAATGAAGGGCTGGTTGTTTGATGTTGATGCAGCCAACAAGCTGCACGAAGAAATGACAACTGAGATTGAAGCAATTGAATCTCGGATACATCCTCAACTACCTGAGATGACTATCATGGTAGACAAACAACCTAAGTTAGCTAAGTACACTAAGAAAGGTGACTTCACTGCCGTTACTCGTAGGCTTCTGACTGAGTATCTTGGACATGAGCCTGAAGTAGATGACTGGGATCCAAAGCAAGAGTTCCAACGAAGTTATACTACACAAGTTACACTTGGTAACATGGAAGAAGTCAAAGAATATCTTTATACTATAGGATGGAAACCAGATGATTGGAATTACAAGAAGGTTGGCTATGAGTTCCATAAGACGAGTCCAAAGCTTACAACAACAAGCCTCGAACTGCTCGGAGAAGTCGGACGAGACATCGACAGATACTACACAACAAGATCGAGAAGGTCTATTCTCGAAGGCTGGCTTAAAGAGGTTAAGGGAGATAGGCTACATGGAAGAATGTGGGTTATCGGTACGCCTACATACAGAGCAAGACACGAAGTAATTACTAACTTACCTAGTGTAGATGCAGCATGGGGCAAAGAGATGCGCAGTCTATTTATCTGTGAAGACGGATATCGAGTAGTCGGTGCTGACTCAGCTGGTAATCAGATGAGAGCCTTGTGTCACTACATTGGTGATGATAAGTTTACTAAGGAGGTTACAGATGGAGACATTCATTCTTATAACGCAAGTATTCTTGGGAGTAGCCGTGGTGATGCTAAGCGTTGGCTTTATGCCTACCTATTTGGCGGTGGTGGCCGCAAGCTTGGCACTATTCTCACTGGTAAGCCTGATGATAAAGCTGGTAATGCCAGCAAACAGAAATACCAGTCAGCAATTCCTGGACTAGGTAAGATTAAAGCTAAACTTGATCATATCTTTCAACAAACAAAGAACGGATATGGTGATGCCTTCATTCCTGGATTAGATGGTAGAAGGGTTTACGTTGGATCGGCTCACCAGTCGCTCAACTATCTTCTACAAAGTGCTGAAGCAATTACTTGTAAGGCCGCTGTAGGTTATGCAATGGAAACAATTGCTTATGAAAACTTAGATGCTTACCCTGTTATCTTCTACCACGATGAGATGGCATGGGTAGCCAAAGAAGAACACGCTGAACGGGTAAAAGAAATATGTGTTGAAGCATTCCGTGAAGCGCCTAAACAATTCAACGTACAGTGTATGGATGGCGATGGTGTCATTGGTGACTGTTACGCAGACGTACACTAGAAAGGATACGTTATGATTGCTATTATTGATGCTGATAGTTGTATCTATCAGTCAGCTTGGGATCAACCCGATCTTGATGCTGCATTTGAGAACTATCAAAACATATTAAATAAGTATTGGATTGAGCCTGTGTGGGCTGATGAGAAGATTATTTATTGTGCAGGTAAAGATAACTTTCGTTATAACTTATGCCCACAATACAAGTCTAATCGTAAAGACCCACCTGAAAAGGCTAAATTCTTTAGGCCATTAATACAATTGCTTATCGATAAAGAGCTTGCTATACCTTCAGACGGTATGGAAGCTGACGACATGGTTCGTATTAAAGCAACTGAATGTGCTAATGAATGGTTAGACTTTACTGTAGTACATATCGATAAAGACCTTGATTGTATTCCAGGAAAACATTTTAATCCTAAGAAGGAAGAGTTCTACGAAATCGATGAAGATACCGCAGACCTTCTTTACTGGACTCAAATGCTTAAAGGTGATCCAACAGATAATCTACCTGGACTCCCTAAGATTGGTCCAAAGAAAGCAGAAGCAATGCTTAAAGGTGTGCCAATAAATAGACGTAAGAAGCGTGTCATTGCTGCTTACAGGGCTAAATACGGCATAGTAAATTGGAAGGAGAAGTTACTGGAAACAGCAAACGGTATTCATATCTTGCGCGATCCAACTGACTTCTTTGAGGTGTAATATGACTACCAATACACAAGACCACCAACGTTATGAAGATGTTATCATAACAGAGGTAAGTAATGTTGACTCAGGAGGTTGGGTCGGCATTACTACTGAGGAACACGGTGAGATTAGATGTAAGTCTAACCTCAGAACTAAACTTAAGCTAAAGAAGGGCTGGGAAGGTGACCTGACTGTATGGGTTAACCCTAAGAGTAGCACTGTATGTGTAGCCTTCGATCAGAAAGCTTGGCAAGCTACAGGTGCAGATGCATTACCACATGGTCAATGGGAGTTAATTCCTAATATGGCTGACATTAATCCATATGAGAATGAAGGCTTTGTTTACATGATTACTGAAAAGTCTACTGGAAAGAAATATGTAGGCAAGAAATCTTACTGGAACTATAGTAAAGGTAAGCGTGTAAGACAATCTAACTGGAAAACTTATGGTTCATCTGGTGTAGATACTTCACAGAAAGTTTCAGATAATCCTGAAGCATTTGATTATCTTATTATGGCTGAAGCACCTGACAAGTCTTCGCTTAATTACTTAGAAATAAAATGGCAGATAAACCTCAATGTTCTTACTGAAGTAGATGAGAACGGAGAGAAAGTTTATTATAATAAAACACTTGGCAGTGAGAAATGGATGCTCACTAAATCATTTATAGAGGAATACAATGCGAAATCCAATGTATAATAAGATACCTAATCAACAGATAATTGACGGAAAGAAGTATGAACCTGACGTTTCTGAGTATGATGAGTACTTATCTGATTATATTATCGGTAAAGAAGAAAGACGACAAAAGGTAACTAAGTCTAGTAAAACTCGGCAGAAGAAAAGGAATAATCGTTATGCCAAAGAAGAGCGACTATACGGAGAGTAAAGAGGTAGGCAAAACTAAATGTCCTGCTTGTCCGTCATCAGATGGCTTTGCTATATACGATGATGGTCATGGATACTGTTTTGTTTGTAATCACTATGAACGCAATATAAATGAAGAGGAAGAGGATATGGCTGTAGCAGCACCTCAAATCACAAGCCTAGAATTATTTGAGTCTCAACTCGGTGACTATCGTGGTTGCCAAGATAGAGGCATTAAGAAATCAATTGCAGAACATTACGGTGTTCGTGCTACATACGACAGTGAGCGTAATATCACTGCTTATAACTACCCTTACTACAAAGACAATGAGTTAATTGCTTATAAAGTAAGAACACTACCTAAACAATTTAAAACTGTAGGAGACTTTAAAGATGTCTGGCCTTTTGGTTGCCAAAGCTTTGGAATGGGAGGCAAGCGTCTCGTCATCACGGAAGGTGAATTTGACGCAATGTCCGTTGCACAAGCCTCTATGGATCATTATAATAAGATTTATCCTGCAATCAGTATTGCCTCGGCTAGTAACCTCAAAAGCTTGTTGCAAGCAAGAGAGTGGATTAGGTCATTTGAAGAAGTCGTATTGTTCTTTGACAATGATGCAGCAGGAAAGAAGGCTATAAAAGAAGCTGCTAACATTATCGGTATTGATAAAGTTAAAATTGCTACAACAACAGCTAAAGATCCTTGTGAGCTTTACAAGGCATCAGGCTATCAAGGTGTTATGCGTGCTATCTGGGATGCACAACCATTTAGTCCTGCTGGTATCGTAGTAGGCCATGACCCTGTATGGGAACAATATCTTGCAAGACGCTCTACTGAGTCTGTCGCTTATCCTGCTTGTCTAACAGGCATTAATGATAAGACTAAAGGTATGCGCTTTGGTGAGATTACTTTGTTTACTTCGGGTACTGGTAGCGGTAAGTCAACTGTTATTAAAGAGATTGTATTAGATCTTCTTGATAAAACAGAAGATAAAATCGGTATGATTTCACTTGAAGAATCTGTTGGTGATACAGCAGAAAAGTTTATTCAGATGAAACTCGAACGTAATTTACAAGAGTACGATGTGTCTCTTGAAGAACAGGAGGAAGCATCCCGTGCAGTATTCGGTAGCGAACAGCTTGTATTACTCGATCATCAAGGTTCTGTTGGTGATGAGTCTCTCATTGATAAGATTGAGTATATGGCTCTTATGGGGTGCAAGTACCTTATTCTTGACCATATTACAATCGCGGTATCAGAAGGAGCAGAGGGTTACACTGGTAACGAGGCTATCGATAAAGTTATGTCAGACCTTCTTAAGCTTACTAAAAAGCATAACATATGGCTTGGAGTTATCTCTCACTTGCGTAAAGTTCAAGGGGGCGGTTCGACCTTCGAGCAAGGCAAATTGCCTAGCATGGATGACATCAAAGGTAGTGGTTCAATCAAACAAATATCATTTGATATCATCGGATTTGCTAGAGACATGGCTAACGAAGATGAAGAAATTAGAAACACAATTAATTTCATCGTGCTTAAGAGTAGGTTTACAGGTAAAACTGGCCCCTCTGGACACGCTAAGTATGACCATGATACAACTAGATTAAAGTATCACGATGAAACTGCTATTGATTTTGAGGTAATGTGATGAGTGAAACAGCCTTATACAATCAGATAGGTTTACTACAACAAGAGCTTGCATTGGTTAAAGAAGCTAATGCAAAGCTTACTACGGAGCGTAACAAGTACCGTAGTCAAGCAATAATGCGTGCTAATAAAATTGAAGGACTTCAAAATGAATTACAAGAAATCTATTCGCCGCAAGGCAATTAAGATACAGAATACAGATTCAAAAGGTGGTGGTAAAATCAGGCCAATGTCTGAGGCTATTGCTGCCGTGGAGAAACCTAATGACACAGAAACAAGCTAGATATGATGACTTATATATGGATATTGCTAAAAGAGTTAGCGAAATGTCTTATGATAGTGATACTAAAGTTGGAGCCTTACTTGTTAAAGATGGAAATATTATTTCGATGGGTTGGAATGGAACTCCTTCGGGCTTTCCTAATGACTGTAAGCATTCTCATACTGGGGTTACTTTACCTACAGTTATACACGCTGAAGCTAATGCTATCTGCAAGCTGGCTCGTACTGGAGGCAACGGATCTGATGCCGTACTCTACACTACGCTCGCGCCTTGTATGGAATGTACTAAGCTTATCCTGCAGTCTGGGATCAGCGAAGTTGTCATTGAACAAGCAGATGACCGATACATGGAAGCATATACACTCCTTAAAGAGAAAGGCATGATACGATTATGCAAATCCATTACAGATTAGATAATGAAATACCTAACCTTGTTGCTTGGGTTCAATGTGAGCCTGAGCAACTAGACGAAGTTCGACAAATGTTTCCTGTCGAAAACTATGAGATTTTAGTCGGAATTAAATCTAACTATGATCCGTTAACGTGTGACACGTATACACTTAACAACCCACCTGCCCCGACTTGGGGCGTAGATGTTTGGAAAAGAGAAACAGATGGAAGATGTGAAGGACTATCTCCTGAATAAAATTCGTGGTGAAGACTTAGGTGTCAAACCAAGACGTAACTTACAATTAATGCGTATGATTGACACTGATGGTGTTGATATGTTAGACTTTTTAATTGAAGATATGATTACATACGCAAGAAAAACAATACAACGCTGCTTTAAGCGTAGCAAAACTGAAGGTGAAACTGCTATTACACAAGCTTCAATGGCAATAGGCAAATATATTGTTGAAGGCTGGGACAGTACTAATGTAAACTTTAGAGATCATGTTCGAGTTGGTGATCTTGTTATTGAAGGTTTTGTTATGTGTGGCTATCTTACTATACAAGTAGGTCATTTGAAAAGCCGTAAGCCAGTAACTATTCATGCCACCGATAAATGGGGTGAAATGGAAGCTATTGCAGGAAGAACCGTTTGTATTAGTGCAGATCCAATATCCCCAATAACTAGTCTTATACAAGCTAACGGTAGAAGCGTAATTAAAACATGGGACAAGTCTAAAGAATATCGTTTTATTAAACATAAAGACGCACCGTTTGTTAAGGCTATTGATAAGCTTCAATCAACTCGTTGGCTAGTAAATCCTGATGTGCATGAAGCGATCATGGAACAATGGGATTCATTCATTAAGAATGAAGAATTTATTGGTGAAGATGAAAAAGAAAATGAGAAGTTATACCAGCGTCAAGCCTCTAAGAATAGAGAAGTAAAAGAGGTAATGGCTATCGCAGCGAAGTGGCTGCACAAAGAGTTTAGCTTTTATCTTGATGCAGATTACCGTGGTCGATTGTATTACTCAGAACCCTTCTTTAACTTTCAAGGCTCTGATATTGCAAGAGGCCAGTTGTTATTTGCTAAAGGTAAACTATTTGATAGCACTGCTAGCTTCTGGCTTGGTGTTCATACAGCTTGTTCTTACAACCAGTCTTATGGCATTGATGAAATTCCTGAATGGGTCACTACAGATTACCGTAGTGTGCTTGAACAAGAGGAACTTGATACTATCTCAGTTGACAAGATGACACTTGAAGATAGAGCAATGTGGACTCAACAAAACATTGACGATATCTTAGAGCTAGGCGAAATGAAAATCTTTGCTGATGAAGCTGAGAAGCCTATCTCTTTTCTGGCTTGTTGTGTTGAATGGTATAAATACTCTAAAGCTGAAGGTGACTTTTATACTCAGCTACCTATACCTATTGATGGTGCTAATAATGGTTGGCAACATTTAGGTGCTATGTCTAAGGACTCTAACACAGGTCAGCTAGTCGGTCTTGTACCCACCGAAGTTCAAAATGACTTTTACGTACAAGTGGCTAAGCGACTTACCCAACGTATGCCTGAGTGGTTTGAAGAACGCCAAATGCCTATGAAGCATATCCGTAAAGGCATTGCTAAGCGTGGCGCTATGACTCGTGCTTATAGCTGTGGACAAAAGAAAATGTCTGAGTCTATGTACAGCGATTGTTACCAGTTTGGCTTTACCGAAGAGTATAATATAAGTACTTGGGATTGTGACGAGCTAAGCAATCAAGTTATCAGAGCTATTCAAGAAGTCTGTCCAGGACCGCTTGATACCATGAGGTACTTGCAACGCCTTGCTGACCAAGAGATCACTAACTGGGCCAGAGAATATGGTACAGACAGAGGTCAAGGCATTGAATGGGTGACCCCATCGGGATTCCCAGTTATATACGAGTGCTATCGTACGCGTCCAGTAAAGGTAGATTGTTATGGATTTAATACCCCTGATGGTGAAATACGCTTTAAGCATGTCATCAGAGAGAAAACAGACATACCTGATAGGCGTGGCTTTATGTGTGGTATCAGCCCTAACTTTGTACATAGCATGGATGCCTCTCATATGGCTCTTACTGTAGCTAACTGGGAAGGCGACTTCGGCGCTGTACATGATTCGTTTAGTACACATGCAAGTGATGTTGAGTCGCTTATGAATAAAACTCGTAATGAGTTTGTATCTATTTATGATACAGAAAACTTTTATGATAGTATTCCTTTCGGAAGAGACTATCCAGGCGTTGTGCCTACAATCGGTACGCTAGATATTAAAGGCGTACAAGATTCAGATTACTTCTTCTGTTAGGAGGTTACTATGGCAGAAAATAAAAATTGGCTCTCTCAAAAGGGAAATAAAATTAACGATAATGAATTTACCGAATATGTAAGCGAAGCTGAAATATCAGAGGGCAACTTTAATCGTGTTATGCTAGATAAAGTACACGCAGAAAACGTAGCTGGCTATATTACACAAGGCTTTACTGAATATGAAGCAAAAAAGATGGCAGATAAACGTAGAAGTGAAGCTGTTAAAGCTGCAAAAGCTAACGGTTTATCTATGTAAAATAAAATACCCCACAAGGTTTCCATATAGGATTCCCTGTGGGGTATTTTTGTTTAGCTGTATTGTCTAATTAAAGACTTTTTTATTTGAGCAAGAATTTCACTTCTTGCTTTGTTTGTTTCGCGTATCATTTGATCAAGATCATTTTCAACATTTAACATATTAAGAATTGCATTAAACATCTGCTGATAAGTTTCAGGTGTAACTAATACTTCTTTAGCATCAGGACTCCATCCTTGAGTTCTAGCAAAATTAGCTATGCCTCTGCCAGACTCTCTAGCTCGATTATCAGTAAGTGCTTTATATCTTGCTTTACTTTCAGGCATATCACGCATAATAATAGAGCCTTTGCCAACGGCACGAGAAATAAAGTTGCCTAGACCTTTAAATTCACCTTCAGTTCCAATATCAAACTTTTCTCCTGAAGCAACTCTACGAGAAACTTCTGCTTTAACAGTGTCTTTAAGATTACGTAAAGCATCTCTTTCTTTTTCAAGCATATTATAATTTGAATTTACTTCATAGAATTCTTCGTTTGCTACTTCAATAAGATCACCAAAAGAATTAGCATCACCCATAAAAGCATCATATACTTGCATTACTAATGCTCCAGGTTGTTTAGGGATAACTCTAGCTACTGTATTTTGAGCAATAGTTGCATCAATGTTTTGGGTAGCATTAACCGCAAATTGATTCATTAGCTTGCTACCCATATCAGGAGTAGTATATTCTGCAGGACCAATTGATTTACGGCTAGCTTGTGCTAATGCAGTAGGAACTCTGCGAGCAGTAGTAATATCCATTACATTTCTGTCTTCTACTGTTACACCATCTTTAATCGCTTTTTGTCTTGCACCTTCACCTAATGCAATACGCGTTGTGCTAGCATCGACAAATTCATGACCACCTGATTGAACCATAAATCCATTAGCGCCTTCTACTTCTGCAATTTCATTTGCAATAACAAATATACGTCCAATTCGTTTAGCCATTTTAGCATGTTCAAGAGCGCCACCTAGACCTTGTTCCAATCCATACTGAAGCCTTTCTTGGAGCTTAGTAATAATTAGTTCTCTATTTTTATTTGGATTAGGATCAAGAAACACATCTGCAAACATTTCAGAATTTTCATCATAAAACTTTTTAGCTGTGTCTCTATGGAATGCAGGATCTTTTCCGTAAATAGAAGTCATAATAGGGACTTTCATAAATTCTTTTACTTTACCTGCTGTTGCTTTAATTTGCTCTAATACAGGACCAATCTCAGGCTCTTTGACTAGTTGTTCTTCAGTTACTAAGTAATCAAACACATCATCTCGAATATCAGCTTCAATTGCCTCTGCTTCTTGATATAGAACACCTCCTTTCTTTAAGATATTTTCTACACCCATCTGCATAGCTTGAATAGTAGCCCCATTAGCGTTACCATCTATTTCAGCTTTAACTCTTGTCTGAAAAGTCTGACCATCAGTTGCTTGCTCATATCGAGCTAACTCATGTAAAGCATCTAAGACAAAATAAAACTCATCTTTACCTGCATCCGCTAAAAACTCTTCGAGGTCTGCACTAAGCTTTAATGGAGGAAGATCTGCAAGATCATTTTCTTTTGCTGTTGCAAGCCTGCCTTCATTCTGAAGTGTATAATTAAGAACTTGATTTCCGTAGTTAACGAACTCATCTTTTCTTGCTTCGAATTCGGCTAACTGCCTTTCAGAAGTCATTTTATCTGCGCCTTCTACAAGAGACCTTGCAAGTATTTTAAAGAAACCTTGTTCAGTTTTATTATTACTTCCTTTTTTAAACCTAGCAGGTACAGCACCATCAACCACAAAGCGAGCAACTTTATCAGCCTGATAGTTAAGCTCAGTCTGAGTAATCATTAAGCGTTCAGAGTTATTAATAGCAGTGTAACCATAATAAAAAGAGTTACCCATACGAGAAATAGCATCATCAACTGTTTGATTACGAATACGCATATGTTCTTCAGTTATACGCATTGCATCAGCCATAGCTGCTTCTGCAAAGGTTTCATAACCTAATGATTGAGCAGTAAAAGTAGTGTCTTTTCTAGCTTGTGCTTCATATTTTCTAAGTATCTCACCATACTTCTTATCAATATAAGCTTGATTCTGTTTAGAAAACTTAGCAAAGATACTATTACGATCTGTTTCAGCACGATTAAACATACCCCTTGCCAATAATACTTTATGAGGGCTAGTAGTATGTGCTACCGAACCTAATGCTGCAATAGCTTTTTTAGCGCCTAGAGTTTCTACTACACCTTCTGCATTTTTAATAGTATCTGATAATTGATTTTTCTTAACTGCAGCAGTAAGCTGTTTTTGTGTATAAGCACCTTCACCCCGAAGCCGCCCTTGTGATGTTTGAACAAGAGATACAGGTCTGTCATGGTCTTTAAAACCAAGAGCAAGCCTAGCACCACGCCTAATTTGAGCAAGCTTTACTTCACCTTCTCTAGTGGTTCTAAACGTAGCTTTCTTTTTACCATTCTCATCTTTAATCATTTGAGGAATAAGCCAATCGAAAGCAGGGCTATGAGCAAAACCTTGTATCACTGATTGACCCAATATAGATTGTTCTTCAGGGGTTAGCCTATAATTATAACCAAACTCAGAGGTTTCTCCTGTAAATACATCTGCAGGATTATCTGTTTGGGTTGGATAAAGAAGACGCTCAATGCGTTGACCAATTGCTTTACCAATATTAAGACGGTCTAATGCACCATCAAATCTACGTTGACTTTCATCTTTATCTGTTTCTAATGCTTGAGAGTTAAGACGATTGCCTACTTCAAGTATTACAGCTAATGCTGCGGCTCGGCCCATCTCAGGTCTAATTTCTGAATTAACATTAGCAGGGTCTTCTAGCATGTTAAGCTTATCTTCACCCTTAATTGCATATGAAAAATCACCTGCATATCTACGAAGAAAACCATGTGGATCAGCAACAGAATCTTCAAATTTAGGTACAGTATTTAAATCAATTTCTTGACCAAATAAATTCATATTACCTGCACTAATTTGAAAACTCTTAGCACCAGCTTCTAACGTGTTAGATAAAAGTAAACGCCCATCATCTTCAGCTTTAGCATCGCCTTCTGCATAATCTCTGATAAGTCTATCATCAACAAACCTACCAAATTGTGCTGCAGTTTCTTCGTTAAAAGCCCCTGGACGAACAACTCCTTCATCTTCAAGCTGTTCAACTAATGCTGCACCACGTTCTTCAGGTGATAGCATACCAGCTGTTGTAGGTGCAACTCCTAGCTCACCAAGTTTAGGTATCTGTTGTTGACCAACTTCTTCCAAAGCTATTTGGCTAGGGCTTACATTTGTTTCAAAAGTAAGATCTGCACGTTGAAGGTTTTCACGAGCTGGCCCTTGATAACCTTCATAACGCGGATCAGGTTGACCAGTTTCAATAGGCATTGCTTGTGGCACTGCTTCTTCTAATTGCTCCGTAGGGAGACTTAATTCGACTGCTTTAGACTGCTGATCAGCAATCTCTGCAGCACGTTGTTGTGCATCTTGTGCTTCCAGCGATTGTTGCTGTCGAAGCATCTTGGTAAATGCACCACTACTTCTCTTTCCCATTATTCATTCTCCCTAAACGGATATGGATTTGGTGTTCTTCCGTGTACTAAATCTGTTATTGTATTTCTAACAGGCGTAATTGGGCCTATTCCTGGAATAAGTTTTGTTGCTTGTTTAACTGCACGATTAGTATCTCCTTCACCAAGCGCTTCAATACCTTTAATTGCAGTAGCAACGTTTCTAACACCTGGAGATCCACCAATTGTTTCACCAAAGAAACGATCAACAAGACTTTGGTCTCTGCTTTTGTATAGCGGTAATCCCATCTGAACAATACGTTCACCTGTACCTAACAAACCAGAAGCTTGGATTGCTCGTTGAACAAGTTGTGCATCTGAGAGATAAGGAGTACTTTGACCAAACTTAATATAATCTTTCAACCACTGTGAAGCACCTGCCATTGCCATCATAGTAACCATTAAAGCAAAAGTATTATACTTCATTGTTGGGCTACCATTTTTAAGATAGTCATTGTATAGACGAGGTACAATGTTTGCAGTAAAGGTTGAAATAAAACCGTTAAACTGTACAAACAATTGATAATGCGGATCTTGAAAGAACAAAGGACGATTATAAGCTTGTGGATTTTGTATTCTATCGTTAGTAAAATACCAAGTTACAGTATCCATTTGATCATTTATGAATTCATTATCAGCTGCAGTAGCATTATCCGCATCCATAAGACTGTCAAACATTTCTTGATTGTTATACTTATTGTACAACTCAATCATCTTATCTACGTCCATACCTAAATTCTTAAGCTGAACATAAACGTCTAATTGGTCTTGATTATACTCTGCATCTGCAGGTTTAGCCGCAAGAATTCGAATGCGATCACTTACGAAGCCTGATACAGCAGACGCTGCAATTGCCCTTTGTAGCTGAGTAATTCCTGCAATTCCTGAAAACTTATAAAACTGCTTTTGCCACCATGCTTTACTTATATCTGTTTCACCAAGACCTAAACGTGTAGCAATAGCGGCATCATCGTTAAATAACCCTGAGTTAGTCAATCGTTGTTGAGCCTTATTATCTACATTAGCATGTGGAATATTTGACAATGCTTTATTTTGTTTGGTATTCATTACTGTTTTAAGCATGTCTACTATAGTTCCTGTTGCAGAATTAATTCCATTCTGAACATCTTTACCACCTCTACCTTGATAGAGTATCATTCCAAATTCAGGAAAAGAGCTAATTGCAGATAAAGGAAGACCTACCATAGCCGAATAAAATGCCGCTGTATTTTGAAGTTTAGATAACATTTTATTTTGTATAGGATTAAAGTTACCTGTGCCAGCATCAATAATAGATTTAGTATGGTAAGCTATCTCTGCAATTTCTTCATCTGAAAGATCTTTACGCATATCTGTAAACAGCTGATCTAGATATTTACCGCCAGCCCCAAAGTATTCAGTATAAGCTACATACTTAGCATTTTGACTTGCTGCGTCAATCATATTTTGAAGTATGTTAGTGTTAGCAAACTTTTCATACCCAGGTTTATCAGAAATTTCATCACGCCTACCTTTAGTAGACCCTGGAATAAACTCTACTCCTTCTACAAGAGAAAAGTCAGTAGCAGGTTCGTTATTAGATATTTTATTATAAAGAATATCTAACTCCGCAGTCGTGTAATCAGTATTATCACGCATAAACTTAAACCACTCATCGCGATTTTGCCTTACTTTCATCCAATCCCAAGACTGGTGTTTAAGCCACCACTTATCTGTTTTCTTAAGCGCCTCACGACCTGCCTTTTGATTTTGATAAGTAGCGTTTTTATAGATATAATCTTTTTCAGCAAAGTTTTCTAATTCAATAATTGTAGCTTCAATAGCCGCAATATTATTTTCAACTTCAATATCACGTTCACCATTCATGTATCTACGAATCATATCCGAAATACGTTGAGAACTTTTAACTGTGTCACGCATACCAAATCTTTTAAAGGTACGCTTTGGGTTTATTGTTTCAAGAAGATCAGCCCTTACTTGTGCTTCTCTAGCTTGAACGTCTCTGCCTGAATAAAGTTTACCTAGCGGTTGCCCTACTAGCGCATATAATTTTCTAGCTGCTTCAGAACGCCTTAACAACTCAGGTCTAAACGCTGTTGTAGCCGCAGCACGATAAAGTTCTGGTAAATACTTAGGGGCATTTTTAACCTTATCCCAAAGATTTCCTCTATTTATTTTACCTCTATCTGCATAATTAACAGTTACATTAGCGTTAGTATTGTCGGGGTCTTTGTTTTTAGTTTGTTCTAGCAAACCATCTTTACCAAAAATAATATCTTCTACACTACCTACATTACCAATATCAGTAGATAATCTATCGTATTCATTAAGTGATTTAGATGTGCCAAGCATTAAACCTTTTTGCATAGCATAACGATCGCCAACGTCAATTACTTGACCTGCAGAACTAAACCCAGCACCAAGTGTACCCCCTGCAATTGCAGCTGAAGTAAGAAGATTAGTAAACTCATTTGGATTAAAGTTTTGTTTTAGTCCACCTTCAGACATTGCTGCAGACGCACTATAGCCTAATCCTTCTTGTGCTGCTTCGGTAATACTTTCAGTTAAGCCACCACGACCAGCACCTGTTAGTATACGTTTTAGTATAGCACTATTATTAATATTATCAGAAGCAAAGTTACCCATGCCTTCAATAACGCCTTTAATTTCTGCCTTACTTGCTTTGTTTACTGCTTCTAATGCTTCTTCAGAAGTCATTTTAGGATTTTTAGCTTTTACTGCTTTAGCGACTTCAAGACGGCCTTGTTTAGTTAACAATTGAGAAGGCTTGAGTATCCCTGCAAGACCTAACCGATCAAGAACAGCCATACCTGTACCTGCAAGAATAGATCCTGCTGCTTCTGCTCTTCCTTTTTCACCTTGAATATCGTTCCATACTTGACCAGCATAACTGCCGCCAACTGACCCATAAGCAATTGCAGCAGATGCGCCACCTGTTACAGGAGCAGCAAGTGTTCCTGCAGTTAGTGTAATAAGATAAGGCGCAGACATAGCTACATTATTAGTAAGATAACCCCAAGCGCTCCATACATCATCTACGTCTTTGTAATCAAGATTACGTAGCATTGGTGCATCTAGCAAATCATCTTTTGCTTGTTCTACTTTGTCAGCACCCCACTGTTCTAGGGTTTCACTGCCAAGACCAACACCAATAAGCTCTGCAAACCCTGCAAGACCAGTTGACATTCCTCCCCAACCTTGATTCCATGCAGTTCCAAATTGATTGTATGCTACGCCTTCAATAGTCCTATCAGGGCTTCTAAATTCAATTCCTTGGAAGGGAAGGCTACGCATATCATACGTGCCATCTTGTGCATAGTTTAAAGCAGTACGATAATCATCTTCATCTGCTAAATCTAGCCCTTGCTGTGAAGCAATAGTAGCAACAACTGAGTTAAGATATTCTCTTTCGTTAAGTGCAGTTTCTTTAAATGTAACTGGTCTGTTTTGAACTTCAGATAATTCTTCAGCAATAATACTGTCATATTGACGTTTACCATTAAGTAATTTAGATACACGACCTGATTGTGCTGCTTGAATTCCTTCTTCATCGGTAAAAAGATTAATATCAATTGCACCTGATCTATAAAGAGTATTGGTTAAATCATCACCAAATTCATTTTTAAGCTTTACTCTTTTACGACCAAAAGAATCTGTCTTACCTAAATCTTCTACAATATTAAAGCCACCAGCCTCAGTAATTCGTTCTACTGCACGAGTAGTTTCTTTACCGCCTACTTGACCTTGTTTAAAACGGAGGCCTTTTTCTTCATCGGCAACTATTTTTTCTTCTTCAGGGGCGTTATAACCTTGCACACGATAGGACTCCTTCCCATCTGTAAAGGTGTCTGCATCAACCCATGTATAGGTAACGCCATCTGCACCTGTAAATTGTCTAGACATATAGACCTCCATAAATAAAAAATCCCTAGGGAGCCTCCCCTATAAGGGTGTTTTTAGCTCACTAGGGAATATAAGTTTATTTTGTAGCTTCTTCAAGTATTTTATCAATATCTTCATCAGCTGTTTTAGACATCCAAAGAGTAAACGCAGAATATCCATCTTTCTTTTCTGCTTTCCTAATCCATTCTGCTCGCTCATCACCAATCGATTGCCAAGCAGCTTTAGTTGCTGCCCATTCATTCCTATATTCGGTTTGAAAAGCTGGATTTCGTTTATCTTTATTATCCATACCACGATAAATACGCTTATTAAGCGCTCGAAGATTATCAGCTGAAGTACCTCGAACCATATCTGCTGTAATAGTATTATTAGTTAATGGTTCAATCATTCGTTGTTCAATGTAAGCTTCTACTGTAAGAGGCATTTTAGTACCATCACGCTTAGCTTGAGCTTTAGCATTATAATAATCTTTTATAGCACCGTTAACAACAATTTCCATGTCTTCTGCTTGAGCAATACTTGCACCATTCCTAAGAAGAATTTTATTAAACTTAGAAGCGGCTTCCATTGCAACTGAAGATGAATCATCTGAAAGGCCTTTGCCTTCTTCTAACCCTATATTTTGACTTGCACTTTTTCTTGCTTCTTCAGCAACCCCATCTAATCGTTTTCTTACTGATTGAACACTGTGTACTTCTTTATCAACGGGTTCCATAATATCTGCAAGAGTTAAACCACTGTCTTTATCAATTACTTGAGTAATACGAACAGGCTTACCACCAATTAAAACTCCTTCTGTTTTATCGCTAAGCTTAACAGTATTTACAATACCAACACCACGAACATAGGTAGTCCCTGTTGTTTCAGTCATTGATACTGGAGTTGATTTCTTTTTAAGAACAGAATAGTCTCTTGTTTCTTCAAACTCTTTGCGAGACTCTTCGGTAAAATCTTGATAGTCATCATCCCGAATATCTTTTTGGAACTGAGTATTTGCAGCGTCTACACGATCAATGTATTGTTTCATAGAGTATTGCAGTGAGCCACCATGATCATATCCCATAAGGCGAGAACCAGCGTACATAACTGCCATACGTGCAAGTTCAGGTCCACTAAACAAGTCTTTAAACATATCTTTAAAGTAACCCATAACTGTAGTCCCTATACCTTCACCTTGAGAACTACTTCCAAGTCTTTCTACTTCTTTTAGTTCATCTGCTGAAGGTTGACTAAATGTTTTACCTCTAAAGTTTTTCATTGCTTCAGTTATAGCTGCGTCTTTTTTAGATTGTACCGAAGGATCAGGAATATCTTTATCCTTTGCTTCTGGTATATCAAATTCACCTGTTTCAGTATTATAGTTCTGAATAGGAGGAACAGCTTGATCTACATTTTCTTGTGCAATTTTAGTTTCTTCTTTAGTTTTTTCAACTGTCTTAGAAAGAGAATTAACTTTTGCTTTAGCTTCCTGATGTCTAAGTATCTCATCTTGATAAATAGGATTGCCTTCTGCTTGCTTATCATTAATAACTTTAGCAGCTGCAGCTTCTTCTTCTTTTGCACTCTGTAAATTAGATTCTAAAACAGGAATAGCATCTTGGTTTTGCTTAATAGTAATTTGATCTTCATTAACAATATCACTTGCAATATCAGCAGTTGTAATACCTGCTCCTCCAGGCCCAATTGGAATTCCCTCTATTAAAGGATCTACTATACTAGGTTTTTCAATAGGTAATTCTCTGTTTTTAGGTATTTGATCTACAGGAGGAACACCACGAGTGCCATCATCTGGTCCTTTTGTTTGCTCTAGCATTTGAGCATTAGATATATTACCAGCTGCTTGTGCTTCTGAAATTGGATTTATTGCAGACATAACTTTACCAAAATAAGATTGTCCTTGAGGACCAAGTTCTTCTGTATTTGCTTTTGCTTTACGAACATTTTCTGGTCCTGAATGATAAGCAGTTACTACTTCTTCAAGATTAAAATCAGGGTTTGCTTGATGAATACCTCTCATATAATCTTTAGCAAAAGACTGTGAGCCTTCTAAAGTAGAAATATCTTTAATTGTTCTTGGTTGAACGCCCATTCCAGGATTTGCAGCTGTAGTTGGTAGTATTTGCATTGGACCAATAGCACCTGCAGAAGAAGGTTTTACATTAGCGCCTGAACTTGTTTCTGTAGCATACATACCTTGTAGTATTGGATTTAACGCTTTGTCACTTAAAAATTCAGGCATTACGTAATTGCCTTCTTGAGCATACATAGGAGGTATACTACCGCCATCATAATTATAGTTAACACCAAGGAATTTTGAAAAAGAACTTTCTTTTTTCTTTGGCTCTTTATATTTGCCACGATAAATATTACCTGCCCACATACCAATAGAGCCGTCTTTGTGTCTACGATATTCAATTCCTGGAGGGGGTTTAGGTAGCGTAAATGTGTCTACAAGACCTTGAATAAAGCCGCCATCAGACTCATAAGTAGGAATAGGTCCACCTTGTGCCTTTTGTATTTGCCTACCTTCTTCATTCATTTGATCAATCTTTTCTTGATTGCCTGGAATTCGAGACGCCTCAGCATTAACTACATTTTCTCCTGGAGTTAGCCATGCAGGGACTGTATCAGTTCCTTTAGGGTCTCCTGGATGATTATCAGTATCAGCCCCGTTATATCCATCAGGCATATCGGGGATTACCATCATCATAGGTATACTAGTCTCTGGTTCAAAGTATTCAACAGAAAACATATTACCATGTCGATCTTTTTGACTAAGGCTTTTTATATGCATTTTAGTCTCCCATTGTAGCTTCTAGCTCTATTTTACCGCCGTCTTGTTTATATCTAACTTTACGAATAGATAGTGGGCCACCACCCATAGCGTTATATTGAACGCCTTCACCTTTAAGAAAAGCATTAGCGTCAGAACCTTTACGATCTTCACCCATAACATAATTCTTAGCTGAATTTAACTTACGAGCAACTGCTGCTAACATGCCTTCATCTTTTGCTTCTTTGCCTTTTGCCGCATACAATGGACCTCCGCCTGACTTATAGTTCATTGCTCTTTGCATAAGCTCTGGGCTTTCTTTAGCTAACTCTTTTATAGCATCTCTTTTAGCTGCATACTTAGCTCTTTTCATAGGCGTTTGACCTTTAACTCCAGCTGTATAAATACTTTCATTAAAATCAGCTTTTTCTTGCAGTGATTTTATTAAAGCATCCTTAAGGCTTACAGGTGTAGGTATTGAATTACCATCCGCCGCATACAACGGTCCAACATGTCCACCGTCATTAAAGAAACCAAGAGCCTTACCTGCAAGGATACCAGCACCAACATAAGGCATTGCTGCGCCTAGTGCTGCCATACCGCCTGCACCTGCAGCAGCACCTGTGCCTGTGCCTACTGTACCTAGTGTTGCACCTGCTGCTTTGCCTGTAAGCGCATTGCCAATTAATGCACCTTCACCTGCACCGCCAAGTCCTATTTGAGCAAGTTGAGGAGACGCAGTAGCAATTTCAGTAGCTGTTTTAGCCATAGTAGGTTTTGCTAATGCACCAGTAATAGCGTTTTGTCCTGCATCAAGTGTCCCTTCCATTGCACGATTCATAGCCATTTGACCAAACTGTTCACCTGCGCTAGGGTCTTGTGACATCTGAGCTGGTTGAGCAGACCTATTTAATTGAGGCAAACCATCTTTTTCATTGTAAGTAGGTGCTAGCGGATCTTCCTCAAACATATCTAGATAAGCCATTATTTACCTCCACTTTGAGTTGTTGTTGAGCTTTGCCCAACTGCAGGAGAACCAAGTAATCCAAAGAAACGTTGTAGCCCCTGATACTCTGCGTCACCTACCCGTTGATCTTGTGCTTGTTTAGCTTTACCTACACGCTCTAATGCTGATGCGCCTAGTCCTACTTGACCAGCAACATCTTGTCCAGAACCAATTATACCTTTTGCAGCGCCCATACGCCCTGCTCTTTGCGCTTGAACTTCTTTGCTTACTTCATCAAACATAGTATCCATAACAGCACGCTCTGTTGCCGCTGTTTGCCGAGCCGAACCTAGCCCACCGCCTAGCGCAGACTGTGTTTGTGCTTGGCCTCTTGCTTGATTGCCTAGTGTTGCTAAACGGTTAGACATATCATTAGCAACTATATTATATGCATCTGTACCAAAAATACCTTGGCCACGAGAAGCATCTCCCATAATATCTCGTGCTGCTACTGATTGATCACCAATAGTTTTTAATTGACCAGTAGCAAGATTACTTTGCATAGCAAGCGATTGTTTTTGTTCGGGTGTCATATCGGCTACATAGCTAAGATCACCTGCTTGCCTTGCAGATTCAGCATCTGCTAAACCTCTTTCTACATATGGTCTAAACTCTTTTGGTACACCACTTTCAGTAGTAGAAGTTTTACCTCCACCCCCTTTATAACAAATATGTGAATTGAGTTTCTTATCAAGTGGGGCGTGTCCAGTCTCAATAACAATTCCCATAAGGTCTTCAAATTGATCGATCATTTATAACTCCTTAACTAGGATGGTATATGGCTCTTCGTAATCTTTTAATACGCGCTTCCATCCTGGGCGTCCCCAAAGTGAAATATTACGACAGCCAATATCTTTTGCAAAATCTTCAAGTATTTTTAAACACTTAAAACCATATTTAAACCAATCATCAGATGCTGTAGTTACAACCTGTAATTGTTTATATTGATTAAATGTAATTATCCTAGTGATTGCTACTGCATCTTCATGCATCCAACATTGTGAAACGTTATTTAAACATTCTAAAAACAAATCATAAGTTGTGCTTTCACCTTGACCTCTATCTAAAGCTATTTTTACTTTAGGTTCTATTTCGCCCCATCGTAAAGCAAGCTCATCATTATCTAGTATCCTCATTAGTTTAATGCATCCTTTATTGCGTCTCTTATTTGGTCTGTAGTTGAACCATTAGCAAGGCCTTCCATAGCCTGAAGGAGCGCATCTAAACGCTCCTCCAGCTTATTTATTTCATTTGTAGTTTTAAAAGACCATGAATCTAATTGTGCATCTTGAGAAACTTTCGGTTGAATCAAAGGCATTATCTAGTTCCTCCTTTATCAAACTCAAATCCAATTGCTGCAATAATCCAATCATTCCTACTATTATCTTCAATACGATAATTAGCGATACGACCATTAAGCCTAGTATCAATATCATAATTTGAATTAGTACCACCATAAGTAAAGTTATATGTGGTTGCTGTAGTAGATGAACTACTTAAATCAGATTGTTCTCCAGCTGCATTAGTCATTTCTAGTCTAACATCAAATTCATTTGATTGACCTTCAGTATCCATATAAAAACTAGTATAGTTTTCAGTGTCTTTTGTAGGGCTAACATGAATGTTTTTACGCTCAACATAAGAAAGAATCTTATCTGCAGTACCAACAGAAATACCTCCTGCTGTATACGCAGAAAAAGAAGTAGTATCAACTGAATAAGTCATTGCAGAATCAGTACAAAGTGTATACGTTGTTGGGGTTAACACTTTAGCATAATAAACAACACCATTAATTTGTGTCATTCCTTCTACGTTTGACAAACTAACCTCTTGCCCTGTAGTAAGATTATGCGCAGTTGCAGTTGTTATTACACCTGGATTTGCTTGAGTAATATTACTTACATCAACTCCTGCCACTGCTCCTGCTTCTGATCCTAAATCAAATGCAAAAAATTGAGTACTTGTTGCACCAACTAGAAAGTTAAAGTCTTCGTTAATAAACGAAGTAGGCCAAGGCCTTTCAAGATCACGAGTACCTAAAGTATCAAATGTAAATGTATGCGTAGGTTGAACTGCATCATCTCCTGATAAAACAGTTCCTGAATCAAACTCAACTAATAGTTGTGGTGCAAGATTACCAAACTGAGTATACTCAACTTCTACTGTATTTGTATTTACTACTTTAGCCGTAAACTCATTCCTAACATCTAAATCATTTTTTAATTCAGTTGCACATTGTGCTTGAGTTTTATTATCTAGAGTAGTTGTAATTACAATAGGACTTCCGCTGACGGGAGTTATAGTTGATGTAATTGAACCTGCACGAGTAGCATCAACACCGTTAGTAGTGCGTACCGCTGTGCTAGCTGTAATTGTTCCCGTATCACTTCTGTTTCCTGAAAGAGAAAATAATTGAGTTATGTTTCTGCTTGTAGTATCTGTAAAAGTAATATCATTAGAATTAGTTGCGCTAGCTACCGTCCATTGTCCTATAGCATTGTTAATAGCAATAGCAATATCTGATGACATACTATTATTAGTACTGTTACCTGTAAGACTATTAAAGGCTGTAAATGATGTGCTTGGTACATAAAAGCTATCACTAGAAGAACCTAATGAGAACGTACCTGTAACACTACCACCATTAACTCCTGCAGTTGTTTGGGTAGCTGTGCCGAAAGTTAAATCACCTGCAGCATTTATATTAGCACCATTGTTATTAACATCAACTCTAAATAAACCTAATAGCGGTCCAGCACGACCATTAGTTATTACCATTGGTTCTGCTGTTGTTACTGATGCGCCTGAAATAGTAAAGTCAATATTTCTGCTTGCACCATTATCATTAGCATCTTGACTAGCTGAAACATCTTTGTATGCATTAATTGTATTAGCAATTGCAGTTTTTACAGTAGATTCATCTGTTTGTGTATCATTTGCAACAGACCCTGTAAAAGTTCCAATGACTGTTTGAGCGTCATCACCAGCTTTAACTGTATATGTAGTCGCAAATGTAGGATTGTTAAAACCATTTTGTTGAGTAAAAGAATAATTACCTGTATCAGTTGAACTTGTACCTGCTGATGTAGAAAAACTACCAGACATATTACTGTTTTGACCAGTGTCAATAGTAACTACTGAGCCTGTTCTTGCTGGTACAACACCTGTA
>Ga0208162_1000232_pt1 | contig 32469 bp, 48 predicted proteins | sample CB_VirMetaG_4_FD_184539 | JGI IMG/M metagenome (GOLD analysis project Ga0208162, IMG submission 184539) | Freshwater to marine saline gradient viral communities from Chesapeake Bay - CB_1508_1M Viral MetaG (SPAdes) (version 4) | ecosystem: Environmental > Aquatic > Marine > Coastal | place: USA... | reverse complement strand
GATTACGCCGACGCCGACGCTGACGTTGATTAAGCTCCTTCCTTTTTTCCTCTTTAACATCAGCGAAGCGGATACCACGTTCCTTTGCTTGTTTGCGCCAACGTTGTTTACGTTGCATTCCGATACTCTGCACCTTACTTTCAGAAGGATCAACAGGTTTAAATGAACCAAGATCCGGAGCAGTTACCGGGGGTGGTTCAACTGCAGCCTCAGCTTGTTTCCGGGCTGCATCTTGCCAAACTAAATCAGATAAGGCTTGACTGCGTGCACGGATTTCACTGTAAGGATCACCGGAGGAAAAACTTGAAGAAGTGCCAGTGCCACCACCACCTAAAAATGTAGATTTGCTGTATTCATCGCCGAGCGGCAAGCTGGATCCATAAGCTAAGTTTGTAAGTGACTCCCTTCCGGCCGCCCGAGCGCCAATCTCAGCGGGCGTACCAACCCTTGCGTACATTCTCTGACGAGCGTCGTTAAGACGTTCAGCTAAATATTGGTTATATTTATTGATACGCTCGTAGCTTTCCTCCGGGATAACCGAACGGAACCGTTGCGACCCTAAGCCTGCTTTTTCCATCTCCTTTGCCAAGTCAAAAGGAGATTGTACTTCCGGCTTTTTGCTACCCACCTTACTACTTTAATTTAACTTCTATACTGATTCTATCTGCGATAAACCCGTGCAACTTCTGGATCCCAATGAACCCGAACGGGACGATGAGCAAGATCAGAAGCAGTTCAGCGTAAGTGATGGGACGACGCATGGAGAAAAATACCCGTTTATTGAGGAGTTTAGCGAGTTTCTCTCCAGTGTGTCCACCTCTGCCCTTAAATTTAAGTTGATGACGTATCAGCAAAGGTTATTCGCCAAGTCACTGTGGGAAGCAGAGAATTACGGCGGGTCTATTTCGAAGTGCACTCAGCATCTACAAGAAATCTACGGATATCAGTGGCGGAAGCTGACCAACATTGAAGATCACTTCGCCGATGAACGTGAATACTGTGAGTATGTCCTTCTGCTCGACCATATGCAGCAATGGGACAAACGGGAAAAATTAGCTAAGCTACAACAAAATTCAAAGAACACTGGTGCAGAAAAGTTTTGACGATTGGCTCTATGTCCTAGAAACAACTGAGTTCGAGCCTACTGATGAGAAGCTCAATACTTATCAGAGCTATCGGTTCGTTAACTTGGATATCGATGAGGTCACGGTTGACAACTATAAAGAAAAGCTTGTGGCGTCACTAGCGCAACAGGTCGAAGTATTTATACCACCTATTGGTAGTTTTGAAACCCCAGACCTCAGGAGATATCTAGAGCTTGTCTGTAGCTATGAAACGAGTACAACTGACATCATTATGGGCTTATCGCTAGCCGATCAAATCCGATTGGCATTTAGCGACATGAAAACAAGCACGATCTGTGATCGATATCCTGATATTGGATTAGCCGAAAAACGTAGATATCGCTGTGTGGCTGAGTATTTGATTCGGCAAGGAGAGCTGACTAAGCTGAGAGATGAAAACGGTAAGCTGATCAAAAAAATTGGCAATATGCAGAAAGCTGTGGTACTGTACAGGCCACTACCGAAGCTGCTCGATACGTTGAAAAAATCTGGGTTGGGTCATCTTATCAAAAAACAGCAAGAAGCCGCACTGGAATCTATAGAGAAAGCTTGATAAACTACCTTATCGATTAAAAAGTCATGTCTGAACGCCGTAACAAAATGCTCTCTAAGCTGATCCTTTCAGCTCCAACAGAAACAGAGCAGACAATGATGAAGCTCGTTATCGAGCGAATCTGTATTGATATGTGCGAATTCTTCCAAAAGTTTTACGCACTTGAGGGACCAGGAGCAGTGATTTACGTCCCAAATGCTGAAAATCAGGAGGACACCATGTTCTACCTCCCACTAGAAGCGTTAATGAATGCTCTTAATGACTTCAATAGTCGAGATATGGAGGGACCTGCTGACGTGATGAAAAAGGCTATCGTCCGCGCAGAGACTATTGATCCTGATAAAGAAGCACTATTTATTATTCAAGATGACGATCAAATGTCGTTAATTCATTATAAATTTGATGCTGATCCGGACGTTATTTCCAAAATATGAATCAGCGCCACTGGTGGGTAATCAAGCAACGCCACCTATCTAGGATCTACCACATCAAAGACGATTGGCTTACACCAGTTGAATATTTACCTTACATCGACGCCCTCTTAGGGGATATTGAGCTAGATCCCTGTTCAACTCATCGTGCTAACGCTGAATACTTAAGAGCACGACGAATCTATACACTTGAAGATGATGGATTAAATATAGAAGAACCTTGGAAAGGTAAAACTTACTTATTTCCTCCTACTTTTGGACGATGTTCATTTAATAAAACACGGGGCACCTGGAGATGGAGTATGCGTGCTGGTGGGACAGCAAAAGCACCTTCCGTTATCTGGTTTAGGCGCTTATACAAGGAATGGAAGCTCCGAAACGTGCCTGAAGCATTGTTCTACACCACCTATCCCGAGATGTTGAGGGTTTGTCCCGAAGTATTAGACCTACCCATCTGCATACCTAAAGATCGTGCAAATCTAATACAAGGCGGGACTTTCTATAGACTCGATCATCCAATTCATTGGGGTTATTTTGTCTACCTACCACCACCAAGTCTTGGGAATGAAGCGATTTATCGCTTCAAGTCTATTTTTTCGAACCTTGGTAAAGTTATTGTTTAGCTTTGAAATCATTTTTAAAGCTGTATGTACCATCGCCAGGGCCGTTTACCACAAAACGATCTTCCTGAGACAGCTCACCAGCTTGGTTCGGCCTCTTAGCGGCACGTAGTGCTCCCAAATAGCCTTTTAAGAATCCGGTTGCAACCGTATTGTCAATAGAATTTCTACCAGCTTTATACCTGGCATCAACGTTGTAGGTTTGGCTAAGCTTTGGGATCATACTACCATTGTGACAGAGCCTAACTATGGAGCGCTACCTGGATACACAAACTCATATTGCAATGATCTGTGATGAGATCAAAGACCTACTCATTGAGAAGAACAAGAAGTATGGAGACTCAGCTCTAAATCCAGCTAGGATTTTTAGCAAGGCAGATGCTACAGAGCAAATTTTGGTTCGAATAGATGATAAATTGAATCGGATTCAAAAAGGTGCCGGTTTACTGGCAAATGATGAAGATGTAATCAATGACCTAATAGGCTATCTGGTCATCTTAAAAATATCTTTAACCAGGAACACAAAAACAACTTAACATGGATTACGAAGAGTTTCTCAGGAATTACGTACCAGAGCTTCAATTAATAGAAGCACTTGACAAGCTCAATCAGTTTTCTGAAGACGCGGCGCAGACGATAGACCGCCTGGTTTCTGGCGCCAAAGACGGAAAAAATATCGAAGAGCCCTCCCATCTGGATCCCAATCATTAATCTTGCCTTCTAAGTACTCAATTGCTCTTAATTGAGTACTAGAGCCATTGAAAGTCTCAGCAAGATTTAAAAGACAAAACTCTAATTTACAGTTATGTGGTAACTGGGTTGGAATCTCTTTATCTGCAGCAAAAAAAGTATCGAGTTCTGAGCGTCGTCGGTTTACTATCCGCTCCCCGCCAGATGCCCAAATTCGGTTTATATACGGACTCCATTCACGAATTATCTCATTTTTAGGTGCCAACGTGTTAATAAGCTCTAATAACCTGCTATTTTTAAATGAGCAGATCCCAATACTGTGCGCAAAGCTCAATAATGCAGCCTTTTTGTTTCCATTAAGTGGAACAAAGACGTAGTCATCGACTACCGTTGAAAACAGTTTTAAATCTTCTACTAACTGTTTCTCAATTTCTACAGTAGTAGCAGTTTCAGAGCGGCCAACAACGTGTTTGCCAATCTTTTTACTGCCAAATCCGATTCTCCAGGTGCTCTCACCGTAATCTCGATACGAAGCGTAACGCCCAGCACCTAAAAAGATCCTGGGCTCTGTAAAACGCTTAATCAATTCGATACCCTTCTGTGTCAGAAACGGGTATTCACTCCAGTCTTCAAGCTGTTCTTTACGGGACTTCAACGCTGCCGTTGTAGCTCACCTCAGAATAACCGTCTAAGGTCAGAAGCACAACATAGTTTTTTGCTGCGTTCGTAACCGTCAGGCCGACCACACCCTTGTTTTTACCATCACGGGCGATGTTGGCAAATTTTTTGTAGCCAGAGGGGGAAGAACCTGCGCTGTAGTCGTCTTCTTGAAAAATCTCTACCGTGTTAATTCCAGTGCTGCGATCTAATTTGACGATGATGTCACCAGTGGAAGAGGGATTTACACGAAAACCACGGATGTTAATGCCACCCGAAGTTGCAGCAGATGTGTTACCTAAATAAGTAATTTCAGATCCGCTATTTACCTGAAAGGTATCAAGAGTGCCTTTGATCGTGCGGGTGGCCATGGTTTTAAGAAATCTGCCCGAGCGTGGAGTAGTTGAAATTAATATCGGCGTCGATGCCGTGGTCCTTTAGGATACCCAGGAACATTTGACGATCCAGGGCTTTTTGGTGGAGCATCTCAATGAATGCTTCTTCCAGATCATCGCGGTCCATGTTCTGGATGGCTAGAGCGGCAGCGTGGATAGAAAATTCCACGTCCATTGGAAGATCTACTGCATCCATGGTTGATCTAAACCTTACAGCTATCCTAACAGCGCTGAATTGTTTGGCAACTCCTCCATATAAGGAGGGTCTTCAAGGGGAACGTTCCTCCTGTCAACCGTAAACTCAGGTTCGTCAGAATCTGTAGGTGCGAGTAGATAGGGGCGAACTTTCAGAAAGTCTGCTAGAAACGCGGCGGTTGTGGGTGATTCCATTACTGGACTTATGCTCCAAAAAAGCAGTGCTCAGGCTATAAACGCAACCAAATACAGCACCAAAAGTAAGAACAACGAGCACCATAGTAATTTTTAGGCACTCATTTTATATTAAATCAAGTGACTCAGATGTCACCAAAGTCTACTGCAAGCCCAATAACGAGGTGTATTCTTGTCCATGGACTCATCGCAATTCATTCTCGCTCTAAAATTTTTACGGCGTTCAGGGTCTTTGTGCTGTGTATAGTCTTCGTAATCACGGTGACCATATCGAACAATTTTTTCTTTATTATCGTAGCAAGATTTGACGACGAATTTATGGGTGTCGCCAGGCGGTGCTTTTTGCGGTTTATTGCACTTCATCCGCTCCTTCGCTAAACGCTTGGCCTTTGCTCGATCAGCCATGATCAGAAGCGAATACCGCTGGCATCCTGTGGCACTTGCCCTGATGCAACTTTATTAAAGCTGGTCGGAATACGTCCTAAACGTAACACACGAATGTTTGGCTCCTTCGCACTCTCAACAGCCAACAGTTGGTCAACTCTGTTTTTTAAGAAATCTTCTGCGCTAGGTTGCGACCCACCCAATGTAAAAATCATTTGCAAGATACGGAACAGCCGGTCCCGTCGAAGGTAGCTTTATGGATTGTGGCTTTTGTTCAAGCCACTTCTTCAGTTTATCAAGCCTTTCCTCGCAGTAGAAAGATTGACCAGAATGATACCATTCAAATAGTTGCTGACTCGCTTTACTTCTGTTGCAGTTTGCACAAGCACAAGCCAGGTTCGACCTAATATTTTGACCGCCTTTATGTTTTGGAACAATGTGATCAATTGTGGCCGTACCTTCGGAAAGTTGCTTATCACAATAAGCGCATTTCCATTCCCAGGCCTCAAAAATATGCTGTCGGAACTTCCGACGGGCAAGCTTTGGCGTCAGTACAACGAGGTTGACCAGTAGGTCGTTTTCGCAGTGGAACATGGTTTGTCATGTACCCATGACAAAACTGTATGGTGCACACACCTGCATTCTTTGCTAGGCTTCTCGAGCCGGGGAGTGTGGCGGAATTGGTCCACGCAGCGGATTTAAAATCCGCTGGTCCTTGACCTTGTGGGTTCGAGTCCCACCACTCCTATTGCGGATGTAGCTCAGTGGTAGAGCTCCTGCCTTCCAAGCAGGCTGTCGAGGGTTCAAGTCCCTTCATCCGCTTCATAGATTAACTACCCGTACATTGGCGCAGATTTCGCGTCAATTGGTGACCTCTGACAAAGTTAAAGAGACCAATAAACGAAGTAGAGAAGCTCGACGTCAGTGGTATATGGACCTCATGAGCGAAAAAGCGTGTGAACTATGCGGTGAAGATGATCTGGTAACGCTGGACTGGCATCATCTCGATCCTGCTCAGAAAGATCACAATGTCTCCAAGATGTACAAATCTTTCGGAAGACAGCGGATTCTGGAGGAAATCTCCAAATGCCAGTGCTTATGCGCCAACTGCCATAGAAAGGTGCATCGGGATTTACGCCAAGCGAAAACCTCTTGATTGACTTACAATTCTCTCTATACTCCTGGAAATTAACCATTCCCATGGCGCTAACCAACCAAGTTAAGGAATCTACTGAGGCTGCAGCCGCAATCATTCGAGAGGCACTGGCGTTCGCTGCCAGGGCTGAAAACCCTGTGATCATCTCGAGTTTGACAGATATTCTGGTACGCCTCGAGAGCTTGGAGTCGATGGATGAAATTATGGAAAAATTTGGCAAGCCTAGGGAAATTCCAAAACCGTTTTGAGTCTGTTAAAATTATTGAGTTCCCCCTCTCTTTTCGATGGGGCATCACCACCCATACTGCTCTGTCGGTATGGTGCACCAAAGGATACGCTTTATCGTTTCTAATTGGTGTGCGTGATAGAGGTGCAGTCCCTGTCTGGATACGCCTGGTTAACTCACAGCCCGATTGTCGGTAAGCCAGTCACACTGCATCCATCTATTAACAACACCCCCTATGCTTAGCTCCAGGACGCTGGATGACGCACAAACCAGGGGGTCACTAATTAAGGGTGCAACAAGGAACGTTGCATTAAACAAAGGATCCCCTCGGCCGCACCGTAGATTATCGTAGGCGGACATCCTTGCCCTTATTACAAAGGGGTTCTGCATGGTGCATGCTGAACTTAAATAACTGACGCCTCCCGCTGCAGAAAGCGTACCCACTAGGTCAGTGCCCTACTCCGAGATGTAGCGCAGCGGTAGCGCATCTGCTTTGGGAGCAGAGGGTCACAGGTTCGATCCCTACATCTCCGATTTCAGTCAGTTAATCCAATCTCGTAGGACAGGAAATCTTCTTCCTCAGCCGGATCATATTCCGCATCTTCCAGCAGCTTTAATAAAAAGTGGTGCAGACGATCGGTTACCCACTTCAAATCTTCATCCGAGACATTACAAACAATCGCATTCAAACGCAGCTCCCTGGAGGGCTCGCGGATAAAATCTGCGATTAGCTCCAGGGCGCGATAGCGTTTGGCGTTGAGTTCGTTTAACACGTCATTCAAGAGCTGCAAGAACAGCCTCTGTATCGTCCTGAGCGGATTGTTTTTGTTTGAGGATTGCAAGGATCTCTAAAGCACCTTGAACCTTCAAATAGCCCTCCTTGAGAGACATTAGCGCCGCTTCAGAGCTACGGATTTCTTTTGCAAGGCTCTCTAATTGAGCTTTTAGACCTTCCTCGAATTCGACCAGGGAGTCCATTTCAGACGTGGTAGCAATCAAGAAAAGTATAGCCCACTATGCGTTACGGAGTTTAAAGTTTATCCAACACCACCCATCTGCTCCACCACTCACAAAAATCCGTGGATTGGTGTTTTTGAAGCTATAGCGCTGGTTTTTACCAACGGTTGGACCGACACGTGCCCAACCACCGTTGACAAGATCAATTTCTCCGTAAGGATCTTGAACTAGCCAGTGTGTGTCACTATATCCAGTAATAACAATGTAGTGGCCACCACCAACAGGACGAGAAACAGTTCCATGATGAAGAAGACCGGCAACAACTGGTAATCCTTTGTCAATCTGGGCTTTGATGTCATCTGGAGCTACATTTACGTCGAATTTAGCGTCGACACCTAACTCGTCAAGAGCAGCCCGATGCGTAACCTGACGAGTTGTATCACCGTGCTTATTGACGATCTTTAAATAGTCGATGTCGTCGTTAATACCAGGGAGATCAATGTACTTCAAGCACATCGCAATTGAACTGGTTTGGCACTGACGCCAACCTTCTGGACCGTTGTCTCTTTGATAAAAATATGGGAAATCCCGGAGGTAACGTAATTTACCGTCGACAGCGTAAGCCTGTACAGAAGTATCAGTAGTCAAGCCGGACCAGTGATCATCAAAAACCCACCACTTACCAAGTCCGTAACCTAGCTCCAATAGAGTGTGCTTGTCTTTGTGATCCAAAATTCGACAATTTGGTATCTTTCGACTACCAAACATCTTTACTTTTTGATCTGAGTTGAGCTCACTTGATGGGCGCACTTCTTTTTTGATCCAGGTATTTTGTTTCGCGACAATGTCAATTAAACCTTCTTTCTGTTTTGGAGGCTCTTTTGTAAATAACTCGACCTCAGCCTCACGGCGGCGTTTCAAACCCTCAAGTACGCGGCCTCCACCTTTATTCCACCTAGGCATTTCGGCTCGTGCGACTGTATTCGGATCTTCTTTATTATTAAGACGCTTCAACAACGTGGATTCACTAAAAGCACCGCCTCCGATATTAAATACAAAGCTTACTAACGCATCAAATTGGTTTTGATTGAGCGAAATTTTTACTTTTTGCAAGACAATATCTTCAAACCGCTTTACATCTTTGCGTAAAGTAAATTCAGCTTCGCGTTCGGTTATCTTCAGGCCTGCTTTAACTTCTGGGCCTGTATGACCATAGCCAATTGTCCACACGCCAGCAGGACAGATATAACTATTGGCACGGAACCCCTCAAAAGTCTTAATCAGGGAAAGACCCGCATCTGAAATTTTCATTTTGCTATAAATCTTTCTCTACACTGTAGCGTTACATGTTATTCTGCGTTCCTGGAAAGACTTATAAGTGTCGTTAATACTCCCATCATTACTGTGATTGTACGTGAGTCGACATCAGTACAGCCCATCGGTTGTGGGTCAATGCGCTCACCTTCTGAGGTGCCCACGTATTTGGCATACCATGGCCAGACTGTCGGGAGCACGTAGAAACGGCACGCAGCCCATTGAATAGTAGACACTAACAAAATAGCTGCAGCACATCCAACAATTGATCGCCACAGCCAGTTAGTCATTTTTAAGTCACCCTGACTTGAACTACAGATCCATTACGGTAAATACCGCCAATGGATACTCCACCAGTGGCAGCTGCTGCGTCGTCTGCGTAATTACCAAGACCAGAAAAATTAATCTTGGAAGGCACGACAGTGCCGTCTGATGGAGTGCCAATATTTACTGCGTCGCCACCAATTACACCGAAAAAGCTTAGTCCACTTGCAGGAGCTGAGGTGAACGTGATTGTATTAGTGCTTACAGTGTAATCGACACCTGGTTCTTGTATTACACCACCAAGAGAAATAATCAACTGGTTAGCAGTCCCTGCAGTCACATAATATGCGCTGGTGCCAGGGGGGACAGATGTAGTAAAGCTAGTAGTGACTCCATTGAAGCTAGGAGAAATATCTGTTAGTTTACGCCACTGCCCGCGTGTTGGTTCATTACCGATGTAACTCACAACAATATCCAATCAATCCTGCTATTCTAAATCAACTAGATGCAGAAGAGAAGGTGACTACTCGTCTACGTCTGGTTCAATCCAACTTGGCCAAACCAGGTCAAACATTGCGGGGCACTCGCCAACATCCTCCTGATTGCTCAGGTCGAGGCTGGCTTCGCAGTAGTCCTTCCATGCTTCAGAATCAGACATAGAAGTGAGTAGGACTTAGATGCCTGCCGCAGTTAAGCGACCTTCCAAATCTTCGATCTTCTGCAGAGCTTCCTGCAGCGCAGCCGTCAGTAGCGGCACCAGCTTGGACTGGTCAATGCCTTGGTAGACGGGATTGCCATCAGCATCCACTTCATCCTTGATGCCAGTGACACATTCAGGGACAACAGCTTGTGCTTCGTGAGCGAGGAATCCATCAACGGTTTTGCCAGGATCAGCAATGAAGCTGAATTGGCTGGGCTTTAATTGCTTAACGCGATCAGCAGCGCCCGTTAACGGGACAACTTTTTCCTTCAGGCGGTAGTCAGAGGAGGTGTTGTAGGCAGTGGCAGATGCTGTGACTGAAATTGTGCCAACGGTAACGTTGTCTTTCCTGAGTTCAACAACAGGTCCATCGCTTGTGTTCCTGTTGTAGAATCCTGCTTGACTAGAATTTGCACTAGCAAAGATAAAGCCAAGGGGGTTTATTTGTACTCCGGCAGTCGTTGCGCTTGGTGTAGCGCCAAAAATAACGGTTCCGTCACTACTAATCCTCATCCGCTCCGTCGGGCTGCTCGCTCCGTCGGCGGTAGTGGAGAACACTAATCTTGACGGGAGATCGTTTGCGCCACATGTTCCATCGGTATAAGCTTCAATACGCGCACCTACAACAAACTCTGTTCCATCATTGCCTTGGAAATTAAGAGCACCTAGTTGGTCACCAGAAGCAGAGCCTACAAGAGTGTTACTACCAACAGTTCCTCCCTTTGAGCGACAAAGCGAGATAACACCACCGCCATCGCCATCTGTTGCATAGTTATTGACAACAGACAAGAAGCGCTGAGCCGGAGTAATTCCTGCGCCTTCAAGCAGGATGGCTGCAGAAATTGTTGAGTTAAAGAAGTTTGCACGCGCAGTAGACGTGCCAACTAAAAGCCTGCCGGAGCTGTCGATGCGGGCGCGTTCAGATGTATTTGTATGGAAAGCAAGTGCGTTGGGCGCACCAAAATTCATTACACCGCTAAGGCTACTAGTCGTTGATCCAGTAGTAGGCGTGCCGCTATATGTACCCCAAATGTTTAGATAATTGGTAAGTACCGTGTCTGATTCGCTGTCGCCATTCAGCATCATGCTTAGCATTTTTATCGTGCTGGCATTTGATGCATTACGACGCAAAATTAAGCCAGGGTAGTTCCAATTCATTGAATTGGCGAAGGATACCCCAAAATTTGCGTTAATTACGTCAAGAACATAAGCAGGGCTACTAGTCCCCAGACCTACCCGACCACTCGCATCAACAAACAACCGCCCAGTGCCATTAGTCGAGATGGCTACTTGATCTGCGCCGGGGGAGTAGATGCCTGTATTTGGATCAGAATTGAAAGTAATGACGGGTGCACTAGCCGATCCAAGTGAATTCGCTCTAATTTGACCACTGGCATCAATAATTAAACGGGCAGTACCACCAGTTGTTATACCAAGTTGATTAGCGGCCGGATTGTAAACGCCTGTATCTAAGTCACTGTCGAATGTAATGCTCGGAACTGCAGCGGTACCACTTGGAAAATTGGCGCCTGCATTCACATAGTCAGCACCGGCAAGAATAACGCCAAAGAAATCAACACCACCCGCTGGAGCAGACGCAAAAATAATATTTCCACCGCTTAACCGAAATCCTTCTGTACCTGAATCATCAGGACGTTGTACTACGCCGTTAACGGAAATTAAACATTGCTGTGAATTGATAGGAGCAGGTATAGGCGCAACACCGCTAACAGTTAGCGGAAAACTAGTCAGAACCCCATTAAAGCTGCTGGAAATATCGTCAATATTTCGATAAGTTGGGAACGCAACTTGAAGGTCGTTACCTAAATAAGCCACAGCAATTGACGTCTACTACAAATTATTCTACCGGATTTGTATTGGGACCAGCAAGTCCAGGAGGTTCAGGCCACTTTAATTTATGCAGATTGTGCGGACCATAAGTTTGTGGTAAATCGCGCAATACTTGGCGATATGCTGACCAAGAACGCTGATCTACAGTCGCCCCTGGCGTCATTGTCCAATCACTATTTTTGAGTAAGATATCACGCTTTGCACGAACAACATCCCAATTCGTATCTGGGATTGCCAAAATATCTTCTTTGTAAACAGTCACTTTAAGCTGCTCAACAACTTCTGTTAATTCTTCAAGCTGTTGAGCTAAGGTGATAATGTCGTTATTTTTCGTAAGTCCCATAATTACGGGGTCTGCTCAAGATAACTGACGGTCAAGTCTAACGCAGTCGCCGTATCTGCTCGTGCTTGAAGCTTATCGCTTGCCTGCATAATAATTTTATTCCCGCTAATCAGCTCTAATGTAGATCCTGCAGGTATAGGAGCATTCCTAATTAAGTAAACATCATCCCCTGTGTTACGGTCTAAATAAACATCGACATTTGCACTGGTCGAAGTCTTATTAGAAGCAAGAACGCTAAGTACAATAAGCGTTGCGGTTCCTCCCGCTGTAACGACAGTGGCACTCGGATCGGTAATAGCTGCCGTTACCAAGCTCGCTTTTGAGTCGTTTTTAAAAGTATTTGCCATATCAGCCTAAAGCAACGATAAGAGAAAGGTTGGCAGAGGAGTCAAAATTACCAGTAACCGTGAGGCTGCCATTGACAACCATGTTATTGGCAAAAGTTGCAGTACCTGATGAATCTATTGTAACCCTGGCAACACCACCAGTTACAATTGTGATTTGATCTGAACTACCTGAAATAATACCCGTATTGGGATCATTTGCAAACTTTAAAGCACAGCTTGACAGGCTGCCAGGCGATAGCGCCATGTTTGTGCCGTCCTGCCGGAGAAGAGGGAACCCACCTGCAGTTGTACCATCATGTACGACACAGACATTTTTAGAGGTGTCGACCGTTACTTCACCGCCGACACCGGTAAAAACCGCTGTCTCACCAGTTGTACCGCGACGGAATTGTACTTGTGTAGACATGTTTCTATCCTAAAGCAATTGCAATTTCAGTAGCAAATTCTTGAGTTGCAGCAGTACCAGTTTCATCTGGGAGTGTAAAAGTACGATCCGCAGTGGGATCAACAACAGTGACAAGCGTTTCAAATGCATCCGCAGTCGCACCTTCGAATGTAATGCCACTACTGTTCAACACGATGCTATTGGCCGCGCCGCTAGCGCCAACGTAAATTGAATCAGAGGTGAAAGATAAGAGTCCTGCAATAGTTGTTGCCGTACTTCCTAGTGCAATTGATGTAGAACCTAAGGTAAAACTAGAGTTCTGAAGTTGACTGTTTGGAATATTGCTAGTGCCGAACTCACCGGTCGTGCTGTTGTAGGTCAAACCAGAACCAACAGCAACACTGAGATGTGCTCGAACCTCGGAAGCAGATGGACCTACATACGTAATAACACCAGTGGAATTGTCGTAACTTAATGAACCATCGCCACCAGAATCTGTAACCGAGATCGCACCACGAATGTTTGCATCAGTTACAACGGCATATGTAAAGGCGCCAGTTGCTGAGTTATAGGTGAGGCTGCCATATCCTGTTCCCGTATCGCCAGCGCTTAACGTCGAGAGAAGGGCAACAGTTCCTGTTGCATCCGGCAGTGTGATTGTCCGCGCAACCGTCGGATCAGTAGGAACAATTGTTGTGAGAACTCCATCCCCTGTGGCACCTTCAAAGGCGATGCCACTGGCACTAAGTTGAATACTATTAGCAGCTCCAGCTGCACCAACATTCAACGTAGTGCTCGCGACTAATGTCGTTGAGGTTAGGCTCGTCAGACCTGTAAATATTGTCTCTGTAGCACCAAGCGAGACATTGGTTGAACCTAAAGTAAAAGAGCTATTAGCAAGTTGGGCATTTGGAATAGCATTAGTTCCAAACTCTCCGGTCGTGCTGTTATACGTTAAACCGGAGCCAGCAGCAACGCTAAGGTGAGCCCTTGCCTCAGCAGCAGATGGTCCCGTATAAGTTATTACACCTGTCGAATTATCGTAAGCTAAGGAACCATCACCGCCCAGATCGGTAACAGAAACCGAAGCACGTGCCCGGCTATCCAGATAATAAAGATTAGTACCTTCAGTCAGATTTGTTGTTGTATTACCAGCAAAATCAAGGCCATCCGTCGGAGTATTTACCTCCTGGAATAAGCCATTTACCAGAGCTATCGCTTTACGTGTAGTCATGTCAACTCAGTAAAATAGGAGGCTCGAGCTGGATGGCTAACTCACTGCCCGAGACAGCCTCACCGACTCGAACAACGTAATGACCAGCTGTCGTAGGAGCAGTTGTAGTAATTGCGCCGTATCCTCCAGTAGCCAGGAAATAGTGGTCTCCTGCATCCAAGCCAGAAATGGCTTCAATTCCAGTCACCAAAACCTTTACGGTCTCACCAGTAAGTTTACTTGTGTCGGCAAAACCAACAACATAAGCTTCATCTAAAGTTCCGCTCGCAGTTGCACGTCCAACTAAACCATCGCTAGAACGTAGATATAAAGCATCACCTTGAGAGACATCTTCAAATGTCACCGCGTCAAATCCAACACGAAAAGGAATTACGGTTGGAAAGCCGTCTTTAAGATCAATTAGAGCATCTACTAAACCACGGTAATTAGGAGCGTAAGGTGATCTCGACATGGTAAAGCCATTGCCCTGCATGAGGTCAACAAGAACTGCCAGGGCACCTTCAATATTAGGATCGTATCCTGTTGCCACGTCCTTGTTAATTTCCTAGATCCATTCTAAATCGCTACATACCTTAGAATAGGAAAAAATATTTTTACAGTGACGCCAGAGTTAATCGCGGCAGTTTTGTCTGGCAGCGCTGGTGCCTTCGCCGGTCTGTCTAAAGCGCTGTCAAATTTTAACAGAAAAATCGAAAGTCGCTTCGAAGCGCTCGAACAAGAGATCGACAATCTTCAAGAACGTGTCATTCAAAATTACGTTCTGAAAGAGGATTTTTTACGTGAAGTTCAAGCCGTTCACGTAAAGTTAGATCGCATCCTTGACCATATCCTTAACCACCCACACTGATTAAATAGCAATCCAGGCAGCCGTCGCAGAATCATACATAAATAATCCTGGTACTAACTTATCGTAATGAAGCTGGCCATCAGTAGGGTTGATTGGCTTGCCATTGCTATTGGAAGCAACAGCCTTTGGCGTTTGCCACGATGTGCCATCATACAACTTAAAGATACGAGTACTTGACGTATCTAACCAGGATTCCCCTTTGCTGAATGATGTAAAGCCAACAGCTGGAGTGTTAGGTGCCGTCGCCCCAATGAATGTAGGGCCTACCTTAATTAAGCCCGTTGATGGCGAAGCAGTATTATCTGCATAGAACAGACCTGGATCCGTAACATTGAAATTAAGGGCTAACTCACCTGCGCCCAATCGAATTGGGAATGGCCTGTCAAAGGCAACAGAAGAACGCCTCGACAGAATCTGAACAGCCATAATTACGTATTGATGTAGGGACCAGCATCAACTATTGTATCTAACTCAGTTATAGGACTATAAGTTTCCGCGTCTACTTGCACCAAGGTAGCGACATCTTCCAGTATCTCTCCATTCCTATACTCACCGCCTTCAACAAAACCAAATTCGAATTCAGTAGTATATTCACTCAGTGGTTTAGTTAGAAGACCAAACTTGACCTCCTGAAGTACCTTAGGATCTAGATTAAATAACTTATTGACTAAGGTTATAAAGCGATTTGTGGCGTTGGCGACGATGCCAGTTCGAGTCGGTTTTCCTTGATCATCTCTACGAATATTATCATTTAAGGCCATCGTAGTGAAGGTTGGGCTGAAGTCTGCAATGTCCTCGGGATTATTGCCAGCACCAATAACGGTCTGGTTACCCGCCCAAGCAGTCGTCTGAGAATCAAATACATACTGCTCTGCAACAGCTTTTAACTTTGCACTTTCCTTATCAAAGTTCTTATAGAACGTCTCTAAGCCGGTTCCAACTGGCTGATCACTCGGTTCGAGTAACCACGTATTGACATATTCGTGTGGCTTCAGGTTTGAAACCGTACAATATCCTGCTGTCGTGTCAGAAAACGGATAAACAATGACAAACGAATCTTTATTTGGAACGCTACTAATTGTGTATTCACCAGAAATAGCATTACCGCTTGTGAAATCAATTTGTACCCTTGTGTTAGCTAAAAGTCCGTGGTCTGACGCAAGTACTGTAATATTTGGGCCTGTTTGATCATATCGAGAGTTTAGAGAGATCGGATCACCGCCTTCATCATGAATTAACGCCCACATCGATGCATAAATGTGCTTACACCACCGCATCTGGTAATAAAGTAAATTTTGAGTCGAGAGTTCAGCGCTATCTTCGTATTCAGGCAACTGATAAAAATTATTGATGGTTGTGTAGCCAATATCCTGAAAAACGCCGGGTAAATCTCGAGTATCTGACGTAGTTCCGTCATTATTGAGAATTGAACCTGGTTTTAAATTGCTTAAGCTCGTTCTAGGGAATCGACGTCTGCTATTTTCGCTGTACAAGTTATAACTGTCACGTTTACTGAAATCCTCACAGGTACATTGCCAGCGAAGTTCAGTTGTCAGGTATCGACCTACCGTGAAGCCGCGATGAGCTGGCACAACTGTCTTGGTAATGCCATTTGTAGTCTTACCAGCGTAACTATCGGCTCTTTGAAAAATTAATTCGTTTGTAACAGCGTCTGAACCGACAACTGTATATCCTACGTAGTCTTTATAATCAAATCCACGCAATAATCGAATAACTGTAAGACTTCCAGTTGTCGATCCACTAGTAATTGTCGTGATTTCGAGGACGGTTGGACTTATTACGGTGACTGTGTAGCGTCCAGACGAGACAAGGCCTGTACTAACGTCCAAATACACCTGATTACCCGTCGCAAGACCGTGTGCCGAGCCGCAAGTAACAGTTACAGTGTCTCCAGTACGTGAATAAGTAGCAGAAACGCCGGAATCACGCTCAATTACGCGATCCGTCATGCGTTCACCCGGTAATAACGCTGTTTCCGTAGGCAAAAACCTCAATCCAACCCGTAAAAAGGTCCATCTCGGGTCAGTAAAACCAGTTGAGACGTAATATGTAACGTTTCCACTCGTTGTAAGTGGCGCACCTGCGGTAACAGTGAACGTATTTTGGGTTTTACTAACAATTGTTAGCGTTGCATCGACCCCAGAACCCGAAGTAAACCGTAAATAAACGTTATCACCCGGAAATAACCCGTGGTTTGAGCGTGTAACAGTTAAGGTTGTACCGCTCTGACTGTAAGTACCAGTATTTTCAACCCCTAAATAGCGGACACTCTCGATAGGGAGCCCATAATCGTAGAAAGTGAAGGAATTGGTGTCCCGCATTCCAACCAGTTGCTCACCGATGTCCTGATTCGTAGAAGGATACGTGAATAATCGGGCTGGTACAAAAATGCCAGGGTACTGCTGAAAAGAAAAATAAAGCCTATAATCACCACGAACTTGTCGTTCCGTGGCTGTCGATCCTAATGCGCTTTGTGTAATCGAATAAAGTTCATATCCACGACGCCATCTCGTCCACAGCGAGTCGTGATTGTAAAATCTAATCTCACTTTCGATCTCAGGAGAAAGTGATGGATCAAACGGGTTCTCAAGGGCAGACTTTTTATCAGTGCCCTTAAATGTTGTAAGACTACTAAATTTCTTATCCTGCTTGCCGCCAAAAGGCGAGCCTTTCGATTTAGGAAATCCGCCTACACCAAAAGGCATCGCTTCTTAGTAGTAACCGCCCTGACAAGTAACGTAGAAACCGTTGGTGAGTGCCGTCGCACCACTGAATGCGGCATACAGTGCTTGACCACGCTTCAACATCAAACCACGAATCTTAGGTGCGGTTGTGCTGTTAGCACTCGAGAAGTTGGCACCTGCCTGGACCGTTGGGTGGTTGATTAAAGGTAAAACGTTATTTTCTGTGAGACTGTAATACTGATTTTCATACGTGGCTGGGATGCTGGCCACAAACAGAGGGAAAAACTGGTTTGTATTTGTAATGGAACCAGTTTCTACAAGGTAAATACAGAAGTTCAGCGGCAGACGGCATTCGACGTTACCGGTAATAGGACCAGAGACACTGGGAATCGTACCGGTGAACGTTGTCGGAGTTACAGCGGTAACAGTAACAGCCTGATCAATTGGATTTGTGCCACTGCTATAAGAGGTGAAGTTCAGATAAACCTTCTGGCCAACTTGTACGTTATGACCGCCAGAAATAGTTACGACTACGCTAGTGCTGTTAGCAGAATAAGTTCCAGCAGTGGGCGAGATCGCGTCGATAAACTCAATGTTCCGTTTTGAGTACTGGAACCAAATCTCATCAATGTAGGCGCCACTGATCGAGGTGTCGGTCTGCGAAGAGTCAACGTCAAAGATCAGCGTTGCGTTACCAACTGCGGTTGGCACCAAGCTGGTCAAAAACGACTGTCCAGAAGCCACCGTAACCAGACTCGAGGTCGTCGCTGGACGGTCGACAAGAAGCGGTTGTTTGTTGCTGGAACTAGAGCTTATACGTCAAAACACCCTGTCTTGAATTAACTCGAGCAGGGGCCTCCGAAACCTACTGCAATTCTACCTCTATAAAACCTATTTGCTACCGGCGTGAATCACTTCTTCTTGCGCTTACTCTCTTCAAGATGCACACGAGCTTTTTTCACAGCAGACTTGCGACGCTCTTTGTCGCCACCCATCTCTTTTTCGTCTGCCTCACCGCCCTCTCCTCGCTTCTTTTTGAAGTGAGCCAAAAGCTCAGGAGGCATAGAACCTTTCCCAGCCATGTGTGTAAACCAGTACGTATGAAACTATTCTAATACCTTTAGTAAATATCCTCTTCCAGATCGTCGACTTCACCGCCTTCTGCGTATGGTTCATTCAACGGTGGGGGAACCTCTGACATAGCATTAAGATCAAGATTGAAGGCCTCACCGGCCAGGCGAGATCGCCCAGATCCACGTCGTGGGTAGCGAGCACCAACCATGTAAAAACCGCCTTCAGTAGGCAGCATCGCTTGGAAGTCGCCGGCATTAGTCCGAAGAGGATACTCGTAGGGCTCCCTTCCACCGGTAATGCCGATGGTATAACCCATTCGACGGCCAGCACGATCAGCCATTTTTCCTCCTAGAAGCTAATTCGACTGCACGCCTAGCTTTACGTGCGGTCTCTGTGTTTGGTACAAATTGGCGGCCTGAACGGGATGCTCTCTGTTTCTTATCGTCAGTCTGTTTCCTCTCCTCGGGACTCAGACGAGCCCAAGCCTCCTTTGGTAGGTACCTCTCAGTACTTTTCTTGCCTGGTTCGATTGCTTTATCAGCCATGGTACTTAAGAGATCGGTCCACCATGAAGCCACGCGTCACAGGTTCTAACACCTGCACACTTGAACTTAAACAACTGGCAGTAACCTAGATCTGACAAACACTGAACATCATGAGGATCAGCAGCTTCTGTCTCATTGATGCCTTCGATAATGCAATTCAAGATTTTTTCAGACTGATCAAAGGCAGCACAATTGCAACACCGTGCGGTTTGAACTGTCTCCAGATCGGTGTTCCAAAGTTCAGCTTTTTTTTCCCAGAAGCCAGGATCAGGAGCATCTGGGTTTAATGGACCGTAGCCAAAATTCTTAATAGTCCAATTGCGATTTTTGATATTTTCTTTAATATCAGTTGTCGCCCGAGGACAAGATGCTCCCACCTCGGAGACTTTTTTATTAAGAAGAATAGTTACTTTCGGCTCCATCATGCAGCTGCTACGTTGAAAATAACTTGTGCACTAGTGCCGCCGGACTCACTGACAAATGAAGGCCTGACCCACTTAACCGGACGTCCGCTTACGCTGAAAACAAACGGACCGTTAGCGGTGATTGTCTGATTTGCAATAATAGGCGCGAAATTTATGCCGTCGATGCTGCCATCCAAACGAACGACAACGTTAGTGTTGATATTCGAAACGATAGCAATTAAGGTGTAATCACTAGTTCGGAATAAATCGTTGACAGCAACCTGCAATAGATTACCAAGACCTGGCGCCGTCAGCGCTGGACTGATATCAAAAATTGTGTCCTGAACGTAAGTAAGTGCCACGCCGTAACCAACAGTCTCCTATTAGTTTAACCTTTCCCCTTCTCGTACTCTTCTCGCGTCATCCACTTCTGCTTGCCCCAACGGTCAAGTGATTTCTGGGATTCAGTCTTTTCTCCGGTGTATCCACCACCACGTTTTTTATAGGCCTGTGCTAAAAGCTGAGCCTTTCGTGCGGACCACTGGCCGGGTTTTCCTCCTTTGGATCCGGCTTTAATCCTATTCTTAAGGCGCTCGCGTAGTTCCGGTTTACTGTAACTCATAACGTGTTCTGGATTGGACGCCTGTTCAGGATTACTGGCGGAACATAATCACTTGCACTTCGAGAAACTTCTCTCATGTACGCAGGATTATTCAATTGATAACGAGGGTCATCTGTACCATTGTAAGCCACCACGAAATCACATGGGCTGTGCTTTTCTTTCTTGTGTAGATTAAACGGATCACTGAATCCAGCCGTTTCCATTGAGTAATCACGGTACATATTTTCATATGTCACCGGATACGAAGGGCTGTAACCAGGGACCGCAGCGAACCGCATTAGGCTAAATAATTAGGTGTCTGATTGAAAGCACTCATCAACATCTGAGCGGGATTAATCATGGATTGAATCGGTTGAGCTTTACTTTTTAATATCTCTTGTTTATAAAGAGATAGAAGATCATCGACATTTTGATTAGATCCCAGTAGAGCTGAACTTGGTAAATAAATAAAAGTATCACCTTGTTGCGAAACTTTAGGCATTTCTACGGGTTGTTGCACTGCCGGCTGTTGATTTATGGCAGGCGGCATTACATCTGTTAATTCCTTATCTCCCCATCGTCCTGTTGCCAACCATCTCAATTGGTCATCTGTAATATTTTTCTTGCCAGCTAAAGCTAAATGTACATGGGTATCGTGTCCTTTATCTCCAGGACCATAAACTTCATCAAAAATCCCATACTTTTCTTTTAACTGTTTTGCACGCCACGCTAATTCCCCTGTTCTCTGTTGCCAAGTTTTATCTGGTAGGCCCTTCATAACAGGGCCTACATCTGGACCGAAATCACCAATGTCAACTGCGGCACCTCCTGGAGCGTAATGATACGAAGTAGGGCTATGAACGCCTTTGGTAACACCGCCGTACAGCGGATGTTCCGTTGGCCTAAGTCCCTGCCTGTATTTCCTAAGAGCGTTGATTACATCGACAATGCTGCGTTCGGCCACGTTCTTCTTATCCTTAGTAGTTTGAGGTTTTAAAGGGATTCTCAACAAACGCCTTTGTTAATTCTAAAACAGGATTGAAACCTGTGTCGATTTGTAGTGGCTTTAGATCTGCAAAATTTCTAAAAATGTAATCTTGTAAGTGGTACTTGGTGTCCACTGCTGGTTGTGTATCGCCAAAAATAATAAAAGTACGCCCGCTTTGTTTGGCGGTATCCTGTGGTGCAGTAGTTTGCTGCTGTAAATCTGGTAGATTCTGTGCAGCTTGCTGAGCCTGTGGAAGGAATTTTTTATACTCACCACTTTTATAAACCGACCAGGCGGGAAGACCTTGGCTACGGAAGATCTCTGTGGCAGCTTTAACGTTTGTGGTTGGATCAAATAAATCTTGCTCTTTTGACAAGCCAAACTGCTTCATTCGAGCAGGGCCTAGACCACCGTACATGTTCACCTGGAACAGGCCATACGATTTATCTAAACCGGTAGGGTTATAAGCCTTGGAGCGGCCGCCCGATTCCGCCAATGCGATGGCTGTCATCGTCGGAATCTGCTTGTCAGGGATTCCCTGTTGTTTCAACAGAGAGGCGATCTGTTGTGCATTTAACTGGGACATGTTTATGGCTCCTTGTCTCGCATCAACGGAAGTCGGATGAAAGCATAAGGCGAGTGCCGACAGCGACGTCAGCAGGGCCGGGCAGAGCTTGAATAAACTCTGAACCTTCTCGGTTAAACCGATACCGAGCTTGTTCGGGATTTCGGTAATTGGGTACATACAAATGGAGGGCTAATCGATCCGTCTCGTATATGTAAATTGCCGTCCAAGTCTTGAGCGTGTCCCTAAAATCAGAAGTCGCAATGGTTCGATCAACATCACCGGCAATACTCTCGATACGACTACGGGGAACAGTATTGTTATTCACGCTACCAGTCATGTCCGTGCGCTTTTCAGCTTCATCGCACCGACCGACCTGTTCGACAATTTTTGAATACCAGAACGAATCCGGAATGTTGTTGATCGCTTCCTCTAGTCGCGCTAAATCACCTGCCGGAATAGACGTAGTGTTATAGCCTAGGTGCCAGCGGACTTTAGATTTGAGAAAGTTATCTAGTTGCATTACTCAAAAGGAAATGCGTTATTGGGCATAGTTCTTCTTATATGCCCAATAACACACTAGCACGCGCAAATTATCACTCAACGCGAACTAAGTTCTCCTTAAAAATCTCGTCCCAATCAATGCGCTTGATTGATTTCAATTGGTCAAGGCGCGTAAATTTTTCACCTGGTAAAGACAGTTGGAGATCTTTAATATCACGAGCTGTTTTAAGACCAACGCCAGGAAGGGCATCTGCGATTTGTCGCGCAGTCGCAGTATTCAGATTAATCCGAACATCAAGTGGAAAAGTCTCTCGCTGCGTAGGCTTTGGAGGTTTGACACCTTCCGACTCTAACTGAGCTGTCAGTCTTTCTTCTGTACGAATTTTTTCGTTTGTAGCTTCAAGGTGTGGAGTGAGATCTGCCTCGTCGATGTACAAGACCTCATCTTGTGAATCGAGACACATTACAACGCCATCTCCATGCTTGGAGATCATCTCAACAAGACCACCTGTTAAGCGGTATTGGTACAGCATCCTGCTAAATTAAGTCTTCGCTTAGCTTAACAAACTAATCCCATAGTTTCAACCCATGAAAAAACGGGTCCCGAAGGACCCGTCATTTCAACTTTTAAGCGGAGGTCAGCTGTCGCTACCGCCCACTTGGGAAGCGAAATCAATGAACTCGTTGATGGTCTCCCAACCAGCAGCGGCGGCAGGACGCAGGTAGTTCACGCGGCACACCAGATAGCCAGCCTTGCCAGCATCGGAATCAGTCTGACTGATGAACACACCGTCGCCGTCGACAGTGGTGGAGGTCACACCGTTGACGTTGAACACCTTGAAGGTGGTGTCAGCGGTAACCTTGTAGAACATCGAGTTCGCAGCATCCTGGTCGTCGATACCAGCAGTGGTAACGGTAGTCCAGAAGGGCAGGTCGGCGACAGTAGTGTCGTCCAGACCTTGAGCAAACAGCGAGCTGGTGGCGGAAACGATCGAGCTGGCAGCGGCGAGACCGTTGGCCTGGGTAGCAGGAACACCGAAAGGAGCGCCAGCATTGTTAGGACCGAGCAGCAGACCTTCAGTAGAGGTACCACCGATGTCAGCAGTCACAGGGGAGGCGGGGAAACCAGCCAGACCACCGGAAGGCAGGTCCTGAGCCACAGCGACAGAAGCGCCGTAGATGTAAGCGGGACGAGCAGCGGTAGCTTTCACCACCAGAGAGGTGCGGTTGTCACGCACGCGATCATCAGGACGACGATCAGGCGAGGGGACGATGATGTCGAAGCTCTTGTAGGAAGCTTTGTCTGCGGCAAGGTTAGTAATCTTGACGTAGCCAATCAGCTCATAAGCCTCGACGCCAGGCCAGGCATAAACACCTTCGGTGTTATACGAGGAGAGGCGGTTGATTTGGTTGCCGGGCTGGAGAATTGCACCGGCGTCTTCTTTGTAAGCAGCCATTAGTTAGGTTCCTCCTTTATCACTCAACGATGGTAAAGGCAGTGGTCACGAAGTCCTTATTCAGGTTCGCGAAACCGGCGTACAGCTGCCAAATCAGGATGATAAAGCGGCTGAAGTCGTCGTTGTTGTTGATGAGCACCTGAGCGTTAGGACCGCCGATACCCACGCCGACAGCCTGAGGACCGAAGAACAGACCAGCAGGGGTAGTGCGGGTTGAAGCACCGCCACCGCTACCGATGTCAACGGAAATACTCTTGTCGGGGAAGTTGGTGGACTCGAAGAAACGAACACCTTCGAACACGAAGCCAGAAGGCATCACAGGTTCGCCAGCCAGGAACTGAGCCTGACCATACTGACCGCCACCATAGATAGCTGCGTTAGGAGCCATCATGCCGAGCAGCGGGTTAGGTCCGCCAGTGCCAGGATAACGTGCCACTTCGCGGAAGCCCTGGTCAGCACGCAGGTCCTTCATAAAGGAAGGATCAGCAATACAACGGTAGTAACCGTCGGCAAACACTGGGGTGTTACGCTTACGCAGCTGCTTCACAACTTCAAGAAGGTCAGTCTTGACGTTGAACTTGAAGCGCTCAGAAGCATACTCAGTAGCGGAGTAGCTGTTCAGGCTGGTGGACGAAGCCTTGGTCTTACCGTTGGGGTAGTAGTATCCACCCTGGCTATCGGAAGCGGCGCCACGGGACTCAGCTTTGAACAGCTCGTCCAGGAACACGCGATCACGCCAGCGGCGATAATCGTCCAGCAGTGTCAGCGAACCGATGGACTGGTGGAACATGTTGAGGTTCCCGGTGTCCAGCAGCAGACGCTGAGCAGTCATCAGAGTCTCACGAGCAATCTTGAAGGTGCTCGGGAGAGTGGTGTTATTCGGGTCAGCAGGGCCGGTGTACTCACGCAGAGACACAAGCACCTTGTCCTTCACGATGGACCGGCTGTTAGCAGTACCGATGGTTTGATCCTGGGTACGCTCACGGCTGGTCTTGGTACCAGGGTTGCCCCAGAAGCGGTACCGGTCGAGTTGTACGGTCTGACCAGGCTGTTTGGTGAAGTCGTGGACGACTACTGGCTCACAAGCCATCTCCACGATATAAGCTGGATGGGGGCGGTACAGCTCCGCACCCAACAGCTTGGGAAAGTCGTTATCAATAAACATGTTGGTTTCTCAGCGTAGGGTAAGCTGATACCTGAAGCGGCTTAGCTTCAAACTCAACAGCCAAAGCTGTTAACTCTGGAACTGTTGGTTCCATTAAAAAAATTATAGCAACTCTTTATCAATCCGGTTTATTTAAGTTTCTGGATTAACCATCTGGCCAGACATGTAACCATCGATCATATTCCCAGGGGAATAGCTCATCGGTGGCATATAACCAATGTTGCCGTATGGGTTGATATAACCATCGGCTGGCTGCATGTCTACCATTTCAGCTTGAATTTCTGGGTCTAAAACTTGAGCCTGCTGTGCTAAGCGAAGTGCCATCTCAAGTTCTGTGGTTGCGGCACCGCCTTGACGCTTCCGGGCTTTAGACTTCTTAACTGCTTTTTGGGGATTAGACTTAGACATTACTTGCTCCTTTTCTTGTTTGCCATTGGCATCTCAAGTCCAACTGGCAGCAGTCCGGTTTGTGGACGTGCAGCTGCCATCATGTATTGCTCATTTGCAATAATCTGATTTTGAGTCATCTCAGCGGCATTTTGAAGTTGAGGTGCTAAAAGACCAAGCCGAGGTAAAGGGGATCCCGGTAAATTCAACTTTAAATAAGAACCATCGAGATCGCGTGGCATGGCTGGAGGCTGTGCGCCAGGCTGACCAACAATCATTCCACCGTCAGCAGCACGCATCGCTGCGTATTGATCAATGTTGCCGGATTGAACTTGATTAACTAAGTCTGTAGCACCAAAAGTGACCAAACCTTCAGAACCAATGGGGCCGCCTGCAGTCCCAACGCTGGCCAAAAATTGCTGTGTACGGTCTCTGGCGCTACCCTTTTTAGGAGCCATAACTAATCTCGCAAATAAAAAGAGGTAGCATTGCTACCTCTTATTTTACATTCAGTTACTTCGGTTTAAGGAGTCTTGGAATCACTCCATCACCAGAAGCTTTTGACGGAACACCTCAGGATTCTGCTGAGCAGAATTCAGATAGCGCCAAGCGTTGGAGGGATCTCGCTCTGCTAAAGCACCGAAGTTGTTCCAGAAGGCTTCAGGGTTACCTTGAGCCTGGGGCTGTGGGGGAACAGGCATCTGAGGACGCTCAGGTGCACTGGGACGCTGGTACTGGGTACCGACTGCCTGTGCCTGAGGACGGCCGTAACCAATTTCCGAATCGGGGATCGGGTACGGACCATTTTCACCGAAGAACTCGCAGGTGTAATCAGCGAGGATATCGGGGTTGGTGAGAATTGTCTCATAAGCCTGGTGCTCATTAGACAGCTCTTGCAGAAGACCGATGGCTTCTTGTAAACGCTCGTTGGTATAGATCAGTTGATCTTCAACAGCACAAGCGTAATCGTTCAGAACCGCAGGAGCATCAGCACCAAAGTGGTCCAGAACATCAAGACTTTCCTCGCTTACTCCGTTGGCTAGGAGCATTTCCTCCGTTATTTCCGACGAAGTTTGGGAAGAGTCGTCCCAGTACTCCTGGCTGTTGTTGGTCCCAGGCGTATAGGTCCCCGTCTCCCAATTGTTGTATTGGGGAGTTTGTGGGGAAGCGTAATTGGCCTGGTCGTACGCCTGGTTCTGACTGTACTGTTGACCCTGGAATGGGAATTGGACGGGCGAACTCAGGAGCCCCACCACCCGATTGAACGCCTCCTTGTACGGATTCTCCGCTTGTGGAGCCGCCTGGTACGCTTGGGGGTACGACGCTGTAGGGGTTGACGGGTACTGGCTCACCCCCATCTGGGCCTGCATTTGCGGGGCTGGGGCCACCGCCTGCTGGTATGGTGCCACCCACTGGGAGTTCGTTTGAACCGCTGGCGCTTGTGCCGCCGTCTGCGCCACCGGAGCCCCGTAGCTGCTCGGCTGGGTCGGGGATACTTGGGGTGCCGATTGGGTCGGCATTGCGGTATCGGCCTGCATAAGTTACCTCTTTTTGTAGGCTTTCGAGTGTTCGGTAAAGGAAGGGAGTGAGATCGAGTCTCGGATCCGCAGCCATTGGTAGGTTTGGTTGCTGCGGATGTGGTGTCCGCATCTCTTGATTGACTAGATCAATGAATGCGGAGTAGGCCCTCTGTACTTCCCCTACCATTCGGAATGGGAAACCGGAGAGCATGCCCGCGATTTCGTCATCCGTTTTCGAAGGGAATAAATACTTCAGTGCTTCAATGCTATCAACCCCTAACTCCTGTAGGTTCCTCGTAAAGATAGATTGATTCAACTTGTCTTGAGCCGTATCTTCATAAACTGGTCCCATCCAGCGCCAAAGAACAGTTCGATCGCCATCTGGCGCCAAACCTAAAACACCAGGTGGAATTTCTTTTGTTTCTATAACTTGATCAAGAGCTTTTTGAAGCTTTTTCTCATAACTCGCTAGCTGCTTCTCGTATTTTGTTACCGCAGCTTCATCTTCTATATCTTCAGGTGGAACTGGATATTTTATATTTGACGCATACGCAAGAGATTTACGGAAGATTTGCTCTTCCTGGAAGATCATCAGCTCAAAACAACGGCAGATTCCGTATGTATAAAGCATCAGACATTTCTTTTTCGCGGTAGCGCTAACACGTCCATAAGCTGATTTAATCTCAGTCGCCGTAACGTTAGTGATACTCAGATCATCAATGCCGCCCAATGCCAGGCGGATTTCGCTGCGTAGTTGTTCAGCGTATCTAGCTTGGTCTGTACTAACCGCATTGGGTGTAATAAATCCAACTCGGTCTGTCGGTTCCAAATTAGCGATAACGCGAGGAACACGCATTCCAGCCCCAGGGCGCCCGATATAACCAGGTGGTTGGCGAGTGACGTTATCTTGTTTAAAAGTAGAGCTAGATAAAAAGAACTCGGATTGAAATCCTGACTGACTAGAAATGCTTGGGCGTTGGGCCGGATCAGCCTCATTGCTCTCAACAATATCTTGTTTAGGACGAGAAGACAGTAATGTGGGATTCCCAAAGAAAGATAGGTTTGCCCTGATGTTCTTAACCATCTCATCGTGGGCGATGATCTGATTAGATAACCACTCAAACTCGCCACTTCCTTCGGTGCCGAAAGCATCTGGGTTATTAAAAACTTCTACGCATGGAATAAACTCCATGCTGTTAACAACTGTCTTTTTCTCGAATGCACCATACTCGAGTGACGGCATATCAAAGGAGATTTCTTGTTCGCTATGAAACTCCTCGATTTCAGTTGCCGTAATACGTAAACGCATGTACCGTTTATCGGTACTAAGTCCTACACCTTGAAACCCCTTATTTGACTTGACTTTATAGGGGTAAATGATAATGACTTCCTCTAAATCACCTTCCGGCGTATAGTAGGTTCGATAGGAATCTTTATCAAACCAGTAGAGCCGATACGTTTTCTTTGTGGGTCGGATATAAAAAAGCCCTTTTCCGTATGTTAGAAACCTATCCCAAATCGAATCTAACCTAGCATCCAGCTTGTTGAATTTAATGACTTGCTCAATAAAATCAAAACGTTGAGAACCTAGGTTATCCTGCGATGGAAAAAACTCAACACCTTGCCGGATCCCAAACATCTTCATCTGGGAAAGGTGGGCATTAACCAGCATGGTGTCGGTAGTTCCACCACCGTCACGGTTAATGACCGATTTGAGCATAGTGTCGAGAACTGTTTTGTTACTATCGCTCATGGTCAGCAGGTTGGTTTTGATTACTGTTCAATATCGTAGCCAGCAGCAACGCGTTTGAGTGTGATTATGTCATCTTCGACCTCAACCTCAAACCGTTCATTCGGCTGTAGTGCCATATCGTGACACAGCTCGTCGGGAAGACAGATGACAGCGGAGCCATAGGCATCCTGCTCAAGCTCTAGTGTGTAGTAGCTGGTGGACATTAGAATGGGACCCTTTCAGTTTAGATCCAAAATACTTTATCGCTGTTCACCTCTAGATTTAAAATTCGAGTTGGAGGTTACCCCTTGTGGTCAAGCCGTTACACAGCCAAACGAGGGCATCAACAGCGTCATCGTGAGAGCTAACGCCGAAATTCACGATCTCATCGATTAATGGACCGAATCGACGATAACGGTTAAAAATAATTTTCCTTTGTTCAAATAAACCCATAATTCCACGGAATCGCGCAACCTTATCTCCACGAAATCCCTTAACTGCATGCCAATTCAGATTGTACAATCCATGGTCTCCCAAACAAATTCGTTTGAAGTCTGCCTCCAGGGAGGCCTGGTACGCAACCGCTTCAGACCAAATGTCTATATTGCTCCCGGTAGGAAAATAACGTCCGTTATCTTTATGTACAACTCCCCACTCATCCATCATCTCCATTAACGCCTCCAACTTCTCTAAATTACCCATAATTCGTAGACGTTTACAATCAATAATGTGAATTTTTCCATTGACTCGTCCACCCATAACAAAAACCGTATAGTCATTCTGCTCGCGAACACCGGCTGACAAATCAACCCCAACACCTAGTGAATCGAACTGCGTTGCAATTGTACCTTTGACAATTAAATCAGGAGACAAAGATAACTCACTGGTCTGTACGATCTGATTCTGATACTGAAAACTGAAAGCAATTGGAGCTTGACGACGACGATCTTGCAGATACTCTAAAGACCACATTTCTGGCCAATACGAAATTTCATCTCCCTCTTTATCAACAATGATCGCTGATTGGACCAGCTGAACCCAGTCATTTGCCGGAATAAATGTTGTCCCATGCATATCGTCGTGCCTGAAACGCGTTCCTAGACAGATAGCACGACCACCCTCAAACATAGTCGGAACGATAACAGAATTCCAGTTGTCTTCCATCGCAACGCGAATATCTCTGTTTTTAATCTCGTCTGCAGACTTACAAATATCGTCAATAATACACAAATGAGAACGTTTTGAAGTCACTGCACCTTTTAGACCTGCACAGCAAACCGTAAATTCTTCTTCACCAGTGGATTTAATTCCTGCGAATTTCCAATCAATACTCCAGTACTCGTTTGAGTTAATACCTTTGGCGATCTTCACCATCGGGAAGACCTCGTTATAAATTTTGCTCTCCTCGATAATGCGTTTAATAGCTGCGCTTTTAGGGCGAGCTACATCAATTGTGTAAGAAATATAAAGAATCTTCAATGGCAGCTTATGTAAAGCATGCACACCGATTGTCCATGCGGTAAATAAACCAAGTACGCTTGATTTAGCGCTACCGCGTGGCGCAAGAATATCAATGTTTGGTCCGGCAATCCCCTTTAAACATACTGAATCATCACCTGTACAAAGATGCTTATGCCACTCGATGTGGTGAGCTGCAGGTGGCTTATCTCCGACTACATCACAAAAATAAGCAAAATCAGTTCTCGCACGCTCAATATCGACTGTGCTTGTTTGCTTTACAACCCGTTTTTGTGCTGCCGCTCGAGCAGTCCGTCTATAAACTGAATAAAGACTAGTACCGGCCACGTCGTCATCCCTATCTAATGACCGTAGCTTAGCGTAACCAGCTCAAGATTCCTCTTGTAAAATTTTTGTCCAAACTCCCATTGAAGCCTCACTTAACGGACCTTCGATCGGGTCGTCCCGAAAAATCAACAACATCTCACGTAGAGCTCGGTCTGCACCAGCAAGAATAAGGCCTTGTTTATCAAGAAGGACACGCTCGTCACTTAATTGCTTAATTGTCCCGCGCAGCTCTTTTTGTAGCATTGCGATACGAGATGTCCCCATATCCTGTTTAACCATCCCCATGTCAATAGCGTTACGTAGTTTTAAAATATCTTGCTGCATCGAATCAATTTCAGCTTCCAGTAAAGAAGAGAAATCACGCTTTTTAAATTCCCTTCTTGACCACTCATCACATTCCACGATGCTACCTGTATATCCCAAAAAACGGGCATACAGGTACATCTGGACTGGTGAACTAGTACGCTTACAAAAAGCTAAAAACGATTCTCGGTCCTTATCGGTTAATGACGATAGCCAGGGGATCATACTCGGTATTGACGTTGAGCTTGCGTGTAATCACGCTCCTCTTTATAACGCCTAAACATTTCAGATTGTAGCGCGGTCTGCCGTTGTTCGCTACCAGTTTCCCGGATTCCAGCTCGCTCCTCCGCGCCACGAGTACGAGTTAGATCAGTCTCACCTGCATAACGTTCACGTTGAGTGGCACGTTCCTGTTCACCCGTTAAGCCGATCTGACGTTCTTGACCAGCAAGGAGTTGAGCTTGGGTTTGACGTTGTTCAGTTCCAGTTGCTGCAATACCTAATCTTTCCTGAATACCTGTTTTCTCGATTTGACGCTCTTGGCCAGCAAGGAGTTGGGCTTGCGTAAGGCGCTGCTCTGTTCCAGTTGCTGAAATACCAAGACGTTCTTGTTCTCCGCGAGTGATAATACCTCGTCGTTCTTCTTGGCCTGTCAAAGAAATTTGCCGTTCCTGTCCAGCAAGGAGTTGGGCTTGGGTTTGACGTTGTTCGGCACCAGTAGCAGCGATGCCTAAACGCTCTTGTTCTCCAGTTAGACCAATCTGGCGTTCTTGTCCGGCAAGCAATTCAGCCTGTGTAAGACGTTGTTGGGCACCAGTAGCAGCGATGCCTAAACGTTCTTGTTCTCCAGTTAGACCAATCTGGCGTTCTTGTCCGGCAAGAAGTTGTGCTTGCGTTGCACGTTGCTGTTCACCGGTTAGACCAATTTGCCGTTCCTGGCCTGTTAAGAGTTGTGCTTGCGTCTCGCGTTCTTGAGCACCACGAGCACCAATTAACCCGGTTTCGCCAGCAAAACGCTGTTCCTGAGTCGTACGTTCTTCACGGCCAGTGGCTGCAATCTGTCGTTCCTGTCCGGCAAGAAGTTGTGCTTGGGTTGCACGTTGCTGTTCACCAGTGGCGCTAATGCCAAGACGCTCCTCAGCGCCACGAGCACCAATTAGACCAGTCTCACCTGCAAATCGTTCAGTTTGTGTAAGACGTTCTTGTGCCCCTGCTGCTGCTAAACCTGCACGATACTCCGCGCCTTGCGCAGTAATCCCAGCGCGTTCTTCTTCACCACGAACTCGTAGTCCGAGACGTTCTTCCGCGCCTTGAGCCTGGATAGCACGAATGCTCTGCCCTGTAAAAAATTCAGAATTTGTTTGATCAAGCTCGGCGCCAAGCAGCATGGCATACTCATCTTGCAGAGCTGCGTAACTGTCTATTGCAGTCTGAGTATCGACGGCTTGAGATGGAATGTTCGTAACAGTGTCAGCGCCACCGCCGCCGCCACCGCCACCGCCTCCAAGTGCGTCCCCAGCTTTTCGACCACCTCTACCAGAAATTGAGGCTGGCGGACGAATGCCTAGCTGGGTCATTACATTGGCAGTATTGCTTCCAGCTCCACGAGTTTTGATGAGCTCACGAATACGCTGATCCGAAATACCAGCGGCTTGTAATTTTCGAACATCAGCCCCAGAAATTTTTCCTTTCCCTGCGAGCTGATTTACACTAGTACCGGCTGCTTTGCGAGTACCACTCATCCCACCGCCAGTCATCCCACCGCCAGCAGCAGGACGGGCAGCAGGACGAGCAGCAGGACGACCGCCGCCTCCTCCTCCGCCGCCACGACCGCCTCCGCCGCCT
>Ga0208162_1000231_pt1 | contig 32481 bp, 46 predicted proteins | sample CB_VirMetaG_4_FD_184539 | JGI IMG/M metagenome (GOLD analysis project Ga0208162, IMG submission 184539) | Freshwater to marine saline gradient viral communities from Chesapeake Bay - CB_1508_1M Viral MetaG (SPAdes) (version 4) | ecosystem: Environmental > Aquatic > Marine > Coastal | place: USA... | reverse complement strand
TACCGATAGAAATCGTTCCAGTTGGACCCGTTGCCGCATTCACTTCGCGGGCAATCTTGCTTCTACCTTGCGAATCAATCGGGAAATGAGTTAGGTCATAAACCAGATAGCTTTCCAGCGTCTTGTCGATACGTTCAATCTCGTAAACGTAATCATGGAACGCAACTTCACCCGCTGCATTTTCACGGCGCAACCTGACGCGAACAATGTCGCCAACGACCAGCAGACTATTGTAGTTTTTCTCGCGGACCTTGATACGCAAATGATGCGTCACATATTTCCGTGTCGCCAGTGCATACGCACCAACCTTTGCTGCGTGATCTGATGTTGTGCAGAATCCACTTAAATCAATCTGAATGTATGGTCCGTTAGCTGCTTCGCCTGTGTAACGGATTTCCGTCGAACGTACCAGGGAGAAATTGTTGCCTGCTTGTTGCTTCCACAGCACAGTAAAACAGACAGGCGTTCTGTCTTCGATGGCGATGTATTCGATCTCGAAGCCATCGGGAGTAATGTGGTCCTCGGTGAATGTGTAGGAAGGTGTGATCGTCGTCGTGTCGATCAGATGTGTAGCCGTAACGTAGGGCAAGCGTGGTCTCAAGCCGAACTTGCCGTTGGTTTGCGTCAGGCGCAGCAGGAAGTTATATGAGGTATCTTGAAGCCAATCCTGTAAATTCTGGCTATCAGAAAGTTGGCCGTTAAAGAACAGACCATTCGCATCGGTAAACTTCGCCGCTGTAGTCAGTGCGGCTGTGTCGATTAGATCGTCACCTACACGCTCACTCTTCTCCAGCAGATACTTTGCAAGGTCAACAAAATTATCGGACGGACCAGCGGTGCTGTCTACGAGTCGCGTTACTCGGATGCCGCTGCGAACGAAGATAAAAATTTGGCTGGACCATGTATTGTCACCTTCGCCAACGCTGCTTTCAAAGCTAAACGTGGTCATATCGTCGTACGATCCACCCGTTCCAACGAAAGATGGCGTACTCCAAGTGCCGCTTGACAGGAGCGTTATATCGTTTGTTGGGTTCCAGTTTCCGGCTCTGGCGTCATACGCTTGGTTTAGAGTTGTACCTAATCTGCAGCTGCGCTGGAAAACGTCACGGACTTGCGTCTGACCAAGCTGGCCCTGACTTAAAACAAGCAGATATTTGTACTGAAGAGTTGTGTTGACAGCCTGGTTTGAGAAGTAGCCTTCGGTTGCCTTCGGTGCAATGAAAACACCGCCTTGCTCGACGGAATTAACCGTGCGACGACGGCCAAACACAATCGGGATTGGTTCACCTAGCTTTACCGACTCTTGGGATGCTTGCGGTGATAAACCGCCCAGTGCAGCAGCGTCCTTCAGCTTGTTGACAGACAAGCCAGTCTGAGAGGACAGCAGAAATAAAGGATCGGTGAATTTAATCTTCATGCTCTAAGCGGAGCCCCGACAAGAAAGCTGTTGTAAGTGCGCGGTGGAATTTGCGCTCCAATGGGAGCTAGTGCTGATCCTAACTCGATTTGTAGCGCCGTAAAATCACCGCTCATATTGCGGACATAACCCACGAACTGACCGACGAGTGTCTGTCCAGTCTGCGGCGCTGTATTCCCTAATCTGTTGTCGAACTCGTATACAGAGACTTCGCAGAGGCGGTCAAAATAAGCAGCCTTTAGAAATTGCGTGATTACTTCGTCAGTGGCTGGAACAGTGATGTTCACGGTCGCTCCACCGATGGCGGAGCTTTCGGAGATGCCCTCAAATTCAAAGGGGTAGTACTCGTAGTTTTTGCTGCTGACAGTGACCGTTGTATTGAGGTAGTAGTTTTGCCAGAGGATGTGGTCGGAGCCGCCTGAGGCGTAAAGCCTCAGGTACTGCGCTTGGGCTCTGTTACTCATCGCTGGACACCCATGTACTGGCGGGCTCCGTAGCTACGGTTTGATGCGCTAAAGGAACTGGCGAGATCCATCAGTCCTTTCTCGAACTGGGCCATCGTGACGTAGTTCGTTCCACCCTGCTGCATGACTGGGCCGGTCTGGACGTTGATTGGTCCGACATAACCACCTTCAGCGTAGCGGGGGATTGCAGCCGCTCCACGGGCACCCATCATGTAGTTGGTTGCGAAGGCTGCGGCCTTGCTCTCGGGGATGATGTACTCGGGGCCGCCTTCACCGACCATGCCGATGTGCGGCCTGTTGACGAAACCGCCTTGGGCATAGGCAACCTGCCGAGGCTGAACTTGCCGATGCTGAACTTGCCGATGCTGAAGCCGATCCTGAACTTGCTGATGCTGAACCTGCTGACTCTCAATCCGTCTTTCCTCCACAATTTTTTGCTTATTCCGTTTCTTTTGTGCTTCCACAAGTGCCGAGACCATCTCTTCGGGGGATCTGAATCTGGCCCTGTCCAGTACTGCTTTCCTGACGTCCTCGTCGATTGGTATGCCGGTGGATATTGTAAAAGTTTTGGTAGCGCCTAATTCGCCTCTCTCGAAGGCAGTTTTTTGGTTCTTCGCAGCATTGGCGGCTCGCTCCATGTTTGAGGCGTACTGCCCAGACTGAGTTGCCAAGGAGTTCATGCTGCCCTTTTGGCTGTTGAGGAAAATTGCCATCCTCTCTTGCTGGCGAGCAGTTTCCAAGGCTTCGATCTTGCCTTGGTACGCGTACTTCGCTGACTGCTGCTGGAAAGCAGCGATCTTTCGGGTCGTCGCAAGGCTGTGGTCAGCAGCCCGGTTCATGTCCTCAACTACTTGTAAAGTTGACTGCTCCTGCTTGTTGATTCGACCTAGAGCAGCATTACGGCGGTCAGCGTCTTGGATCGCTTCCGCTTCAAGTCGAACTTGCTCAAGCTGCAGCTTGATTTGCTGTTCCTTCAGCTTGATTTGAATACGTTCCTGTTCTGCCTTGGAGACGGACAGCTTGATGCTGGTCAGCTGGCTCTCGTACTCAAGCTTTGCCTGCTCTTTTCTCTTTTCAATAATGATGTTGTTGAGCTTGATCTTGTCGAGGAAGTGCTTGGCTTCCTCTTTTTGACGTTCCAGGCGGCCAATTTGCAGATTTAGCAGGTCAGATTCTGTTTTACGGCGAGCGTTGCTCAAGCTAGCGATATTGTTGGCGATTTCTGCTTGGTGATTCAGGCTTGTTGCTTGGTCGTTCAGCAGGCTAGTTTGAAGCCTGACATCCTCGGCCATTTCTTTGTATTTTTCTGACCTTTCTTTGGCCAGTTCTTTTAGCTCTTTTTCTTTTTCCCGTTGTGCTTCAAGTTCGATATTTTGCTTCTGAAGCTCAAAAGTTTGCTGTACTTTTCCTCGCTGCCTATCTGCATCTTGATTGATAAGCATTTCTTGGTAGGCAAGCTCTACCTGCGCTTGATGGCTGGTTAAGTTGCCGAACTCTTCTCTCTTTTGGCGTATCTTTTCGGCAGTAGCTACACTAAGCTCTTCAAGCTTGACTCGTCTGTCTACGTCTGCATTGATAAGCTTTTCGGCTGCAGTTCGACCGGCGGTGCGATCCTTTTCAATAGCTGCTATCCTCTGAGTCTTTTGGGCTTCACGCTCCAAGGCTTCACCGGACTTTATCAGTGCGTCTAAACCCTTTTCTTCTTCCTCAACAATACTTTTTGTGTTCCTTTGGATGAACTCTAATACAGGCTTAAGCAGAGGAATTTGAAGAATAATTTCACCGGTTTTCTTAAGTATCATGCCTATAAGGCTAAACCAAATGTTTACACCTTGAACAACTTTTGAAACTAACTGCAAAATAAGGGTCAGTGCAGTAACGAAAGGCGTTGCAATAATTGAAACTAGGCCGGAAACAGAACCTACAACTTCGTCCCAGGTATTTGAAAGTAGGTTTACGTTGTTAGTGATGTCGGCTGTAGCTTCGGGTAGCACGCCCGTTTGCAAGGCTGTCTGTCTGGCTGCCTCATAAAGAGCCTCTTGAGATTGTCCGGCTTCGATTAAACCACGTACCAGGGTGCGGGCCTCTGCATTTACCGTTATGAAGGTGCCCGCCAGCGCGTCCATGTCGATGGCGTTGACGGCGTTGCCGACCTCGACAAAGCGGGTGACAAGTTCCTCAACCTTGCCCAAAATTGCAGATAGGGCAATCTGAAGGCCCATGGCGGCCTCTCCAGCTAGCCCGAAAGATTTGGCTAGAGCGGTTCCTATTGCGCCACCGGCAACTTGGCCGACGCCACCGCCAAACAGCAGTGGGAAACCAGCACCAAGACCGAATGCACCGGCTTGTTCGAGGAATCCGGCTGTGCCGGTTTTGGTTTTCTTAAGCTCTTCTCGCGCTTTTAATTTTTTGTCGAATGCTTCTAGCTCTGCCTTATCGGCAGCTTTTATCTGTCTTAGTTCCTCGGCGTGCAATCTTCTCAGGTCTTCTAACTTATTGTTGAATACCTTTTCGTCGTTTATAAGCTCCTGTTGAGTCATTTTCTGCTCTACGGCTTGCATTTGCCGCATAGCATCGATTAGAGCATCTTGTGCCTCTTTTATCCTCTTTATGCGGCCCTCCACTGGAGATGACTGCCCAACAAGTGCGTCTATGGGTGATGCAGGAGCTGGACCGATTGGCTGGTCGTATTGTGTGGTAGCGATCGGCGCTCCAGGTCGCAGATAGCGCTGGCTCATGCTGCCGCCTGGCGGGCGTGCGGCAGCGGCAGCAGCGTTGTACGCCTGCAGCTCTACTTTGGCTCTACCGCGAAGCGAAATCTCCTCTTGGATAAGACTGTTTTGACGGTCCAGTGCTCCGTTTGCGTTTCCTAATGCTGTTACGTAGTTTTGTATCGCTTGTCTCTCGTCATCAGTATTGATTCTTACTGTTCGAAGTGCGTTTGCAGCCTCTTTCAGCGCTTTTTCGTATCTGTCTACAGACTGAATGCCATCCTTAAAACCTTTATCGACTAAATCTACTTTTTCGCTTAGATCGCTTATGTTTTTGCGGAGCTTATCGAGAGCAGCTGTTCCCTTTACGCCGATCTGGATTTCTGTCTTGTAAGCCACGGCGCGGCACTAGATCTTCACCTAAGTCTAGCGACCGCGACGTTTGGCTTTCTCGTATGCTTCCTCTTCGACCTTGGCGCGGTACGTGTAGTAAGCGTGCCAGCCCAGCAGTTCTTCCTGGCTCATGCGGGATTGGAGTTCGCTGAGCGTCATCTTTAACTCGCCAGCTAGGAAGAACTGGAACTGCAGAGCAGGATCCTTCTCGATCTCACTCTGCAGTGCTTTTCATGTCGTCTGTTGCTTCGTTCTCCTCCGTCAAAATTGCCAGCATCAGGGCTTGGAGATCTTTGTCCTTGACTTCGTTTTTCAGGATGTCGATCTCGCCAGGCTTGAACAGCTTGGTGCCGTTCTCGTCCTGAGCTTTGTTGATTAGCAGCTGGAGAGCGAATGCGGTTGCGTCGTCGGACTTGGCTTGGCGTTGGGCACGCTCACGCTCGGCCATGGTCAGTGGCGTGAACCAAAATTCGAAGATCGATCCATCCGACAACTCGACTTCTTTTTTGATCGGCTCCATATTGGCAGCCTTGCGGAGACGATCAATTGCGCGAAGTGCGACAGGCATTGAATTAGTTGTGTATGTGATTAGTGTAGCGGTTTACAGCAAAAAGCCCCGGTAAAACCGGGGCGATTGCCATCTGCCTTGTAACAGCTTATCAAGACTTGCTGAAGTCGAAGCTGGGGGCAGAGCTGGGACGGAAGGCGATTTCCACGCTTTGGCCGTCGTCGGGGTTCACGCTCAGACTTGCGGAAGTCAAAATCACGGGAACTTCGATCGAACGGCTGGTGGTGTCGTTCACCGAACCAGAGCTGATGATGCGGTCGATGTACAGCTTCATCGTGGCGCCGTTCTGCTCGCGCTGGATCACGTCCTGGATCAGGCGGCTGGAGAGCAGAGTGTCATCGTCGGTTGTGTAGACGGTGGCTGAGCCGGAACCGTCAGCAAAACCAGGGATGTAAGCACGGAAAGGAGCAGTGCCGGAAACAGTTTGACCGATTGTGGTGACATCGATCTCGCTCCGGGTGATCTCAAAGCTCCACTCACGCACCTGACCGACAACTTCGGCGGCGGTGTAGGTGATGCTTGCGGTGTCCGAACCAAAGCCACTGGGAGCTGCAGTTGCGGTTTCCTCGGAACCACCTACGGTGGAGCTGAGGGTCATCACACCGGTGGACTCGGAGTAGGTCAACACGTAGTAATCACCAGCAGCAATTGCGTTGGTGGTGGTCGCTCCAGCGGGGTAGGCCAGGGTCACGGGGTCGTTGACCTGGAAACCCAAGTAGGTGCCGACAGTGATGTCGCCGCCGCTTGCAGGGAATGCTGAAGCAGCGAGAGTGGTGACGGAAGTTCCGGCTGGTTTGTAGTACAGGGCGCCGGAGGTGCCCGAGAGGACGGTTGCCATAGGTAAGACCTATCGGTAGGGAGTGTCGCGGGCACAGCCCGGCTAACTATAGGTTAGCCGATGTTGCTATTTACGAAATAACCTGCGCCGTGAAGTCGGTCTCGATACGAGAAATAAAATACGGTGTAAACGCAATCCTTGACTCCTGATCCGTCGATCCGGTGCCGAAACTCGGACCATCAATTGATCCGGTGCGAACATAAATACCGCTGCTCGGTTTTCCGGTGGCATTTATCGTCGATAAAACTGTGAAGGCTGTGTCTATCAGTGTCTGGTTGCGACCGGGGCCTTTGCCTTTTTCGCTGTAGGCGCGGACTACTACAATCCCACGCACCAGGTCAGTTTGGCCGGTCAAAGTTGCTTCGGTTGTTAAGCCAAATTGGATGTTGACTTCGATAAACTCGGAGTCGCCATCGGATGCTGTGTTTAGTACGTTGTCGAAGTAAATGGGTACGGCAGGGCTAAGCGCGTTGTAAGCCGTGTAAAGCGGGGATTCAAACTTGGCGCGGATGCCTTGATAGTTCATTTCAAAAACCCCTTAAAAGGCTTACTAAGGGCCTTTTTAACTGTCTGGTCCAGCTTACCCGCGCGAGAATACTTGCTGAACCAGTTCAGTTCCGCCGTACTTCTGTTGCCTCCTGAACCGGATACATCGCCACGAAGACCGCCATCAGGACGCTCTCCTCGTTTTACACCAAAGTCACTCTCGGCAGTTTTACGTGGTACAGGCCCATCCAGCCTAAATGGCGCGGTATCCGTTGCCTGCTCTTTGTAGCTAGATGCACTGTCAACAATAAAGGGTTTCGATCCGTTTGTGTAAACTTTTCGTGCATCAGCGCCAGACAGTGTGGGGGCTTTTACAGGGATAGCTTCACCTGCAGACTGGCTACCACCTTGCCGCGATCCGGTAGGACTTTCTATGTACCAAGAATTACGGAATTTTCCGGTCCAGGCTGGGCCTAGTTCCTGTAGATCCTTCACCACGGCTTCAGCTGCCCTAGCGCGACTGTTAAACACCAGATTTACGCCAAGTGCATCTAAGTCCTTACTTAGCTGAGTTAGCTCGTTGAGAAACTTTCTGGCCATTATTGGGGCCTCACGATAAGGATGTGCAAAATTGCTTGCTCGCCTCGGTAAATATCGACATCAATGATCCGTCCCACTCGGGTGGATCCGGCTTCGCTGTACTCAAGGCGGTCGCGCACATTCGGGTAGTAATCACCAAGCTCGGAATTGCCGATGATCACCTTAATGTCTGTTGTTTGGTACTGACCACGGAACTCTTTTGGGTTCAGTTTGGTGATGATGCCTTTGACTGTTACGTTCGTATCGGAGCCGCTGATCGTTCCAGTGGCTGGGTCGTAGGTTTCGGTTGTTGCTGCCTTGACGTACGTAAGGTCTTGGCCCCACTTGCTTAAAAGTGGAGCGGGGATACCCTTGAAAACGTCGTCAATGAGTGACATCTCAACCCCTCACAACACGGACTTGGTAGCTGCCGGAGCCGCCGATGGTGTACGCGCCAAGGTAAGACTGCAGCCAGGGGTAAACGTCGAAGACGTTGTTGATGGTGCCGACTGCTTGGCTTTGTTTGCTGTATTTCACTTCCAGCTCGCCTAGCTTCACCTCGTCGTAGATACCCTCGGTGCCGGTGTTGCCGGTTACGGCGTCTGGATCGTTGGCTAGGGCACGGGCCAGCTCATAGGTTGCGTATTTGATCTCGGCGGGGATTACGTCGCAGACCAGTTCGATGCGATCGACGTGGTAATTGTTGCGGGGCCAGCTCAGTGCTTGGCTTGTGCTGCAGCGGTCGCCGTAAAAATTAAGGCTGTCGATCCAGCGGGTTGCTGAGATTAAAGAGCGGTTCTTTTGGTCGTCGGTCTTATCGTCCCAGGTGCTGCTTTCGGGCGTGGTTTCAAAGTACGAGTTTGCCTCAGCCAGCGTTACATAGCTGTTGGAGGAGGCTCCCTTTAATGTGGCGTCGATTACTGCGGCCACAGCAATAACAAATCACTTTGTCTCAGTGTAGCGGCAATAAAAAAGCCCCACCGAAGTGGGGCTGATGGGGATCCGAAATAACCGTATCAGGCGATGACGGAGGTGTCGAGGGGGCTGTTGACGGTGAGCTGAACCATGGGGATCAGGTCGATGTCGTAGGTGGCGCTCCAGTTGCCTGCGGTGGCCAGACCAGTGTTGGTCGGGTTGTCGCCTGCGTTGGTCCACTTGGTGCCCATGACGTGGTAGGCGGTGTGGTAATCCACGGAGAGGACGTCCTGCTTCGAGAGCACGTTGCGGTCGGCTTCGATGCGGAGATCCTGCTGCACACCTTCGAGGATCGTGCCACGCTTGGTCAGGTAGCAGTAGAACTCGATCTGGTGGGTGGAGGTGCCAGGAGCCACGGTGTTCACCGAGGGATCCATGATCACGTCGCAACCGGCGAATTGGCCGATGCTGCGTGCGCCAACGCCCACGCCGCCACCGCCCCAGGTCACAGCGCCGGATGCGGCGAGTGCTGAGGTGGAGAAGGTCAGCATGCCCACCTGATACAGGTAGAAGCCGACGGAGGGGTGGACAACCAGCACGTCCAGCTCGTCGCCACGCTCGCCCAGCTTGGCGCGGGCTTCGGCAACAGTTGCGGCGGTCAGGAAGTTGTCCTCATCCGCACCAGAGGCAGCAGCAACGCCTTTGTCGAGGGCGTTGGCGCTCAGAGCGGTGCCGAACAGACCGGCAAGCTGGGAGAACAGACGCTCGCTGTTCTTCTTGTTGATGGCATCAGCAAGCTGGTTGCGGATGTGACCCATCGGATCCTCACCAGCAGCAAGCATTGCCACGTCGTCCACGGCGTACGCGAAACCGCGATGGCAAATGGTTGCAATTTGGGTGCCGGTGCCGATCTTCTGAGGGGTCAGATAGCCAGCGGTTGAGGTGCCCCAGGTTGCCGTTCCATCCATGATCTCCTCGGTGGGAGACACGGGATTGAACTCGGGGACTTGGATGCGGGTGCCGCCTTCGCGGGCATCCAGCAGGGGGTTGCGAGCAACAGCACCGCTCTTCAGGAACAGGCTGCGCTCTTTGATTGCCTCAGACACATAGGTGCTGAGATTATTCCTTTTTACGATGTCCGCGAGAAGGACACCGCCGGAATAATTCTGAAATGGTGCGGCCATTTTAGAAAACCAACGTCAAAGGTGTTTGCGGGGTCCAAGTCACGGACTTGGTGAGGCAACGTCCCACTGGGACTACAGGTTCGCTTCCCTCTTCAGCACTGCTGCGAGTTCAGGTTCCTGTGCTTCTAGTTGCATTTGCCTCGTTATGTTAATACTACCCTCCTTCCAGGGGTTAGCCATTCCTGGTGCAATCGCTGAGTTCGGTGTGGGTTTGGCGCCCATACCTGCAGCGGTGCTTGGCTTAAAGTGGTGTTCGTAGCCCGATCCAGGGTTCTTTAAGTTGTTCAAATAGGTGCTGATGTCCTGTTCGACACCGCCCTGTAATACGACAACTTTGCCTTCTGCATTCTTTTGTAGATTGTTTTGTAAAAGCATCAACATTTGGTCGGAGTTGATAGCTCCGGCTTGGTTGATTGCGGATAATGCGCTCGCTTTTGTTGCGGCCTGTTCGTTGGAAACTCGCAGGTCGTCGAGCTGGCGTTCCAGGTCGGAGATGCGGAGATCTTTGTCCTGGGCGGTTTTGTTGGCCTCTTCCCAGAGGTCTTTCCATTGGCCCTGGTCTTCCAACGTCTTTTTGCGTTGGTCGTCCTGCTTCTTGTAAACCTCGTCGAGTTTGGTTTTGATGCCTTGGAAACGTTCCTCGGCTTCGGCGGCTTGCTGCTTGATTGCAGCTAGCTGGGCTTCGTACTCGGCGCGGATTGAAGCGGTTGGGTCGGGTTGTGAAGCGGTGTCGGCTCCAGCCACGGGCTGGTCAGGGCTCGCCACGGGCGTGTCCTGGATGACTTGCTCTTCCATTGTCAAAATTCGTATTCAGCGGTTTGGGGGATTTCTTGCTCGGCTTTGGTACGCCGTTTTGGTCGGGGTTGCGAAGCAGGCTTTACCTCCTTCGGTTTGTCCTTCTCGTACAGATTCGCAGCGCGGAGTTCTACAAGTTCCCACTTGTATGTCCCGTCGGGCTGCAGAACCTTGTCAAGTGATTCGGCCATGACAAGTTTTAATGGCAGTATTAGTCTACTGCACTACTTACTAAATGCTTTCGTTCGCAGTCGGTAGGATTTCGCCGCGCACCAGCACCTGGCGGAACTCTTCGCGGTCCAGGACACCTTGGTCGAAGAGTGAGGTTAGTGCGGTGATGTCTTGGCCGATCAGTTTGTCGATGTCGAAGTCGCGGCTGATGCTTACTTTCGGTGGTTCGAGCCCTAAGTAGTTGGCCGCAAGGTCGAAGGACTTCTGCAAACTTTGTTCGAGGTCCAGTGAAACCATGGACAGCATGGAGTTGGTGTCAACACGGTCCAGGCGACGGGCGTCGGCAGACTCTGCAACGAATTTTTGTTGGCTGAGGGTGCTGATGCCTAGCGTGGCCATTTGCATCTGTAGCTCGCGGATCTCGGAGGTTTGGGCCTCGAATGCGCTGGATGCTGGCTCGACGTAGTAGACCTTGTTGCCTGGTTGGGTGGAGATGGCGTAGTTCACGCCTACGGCCATGTCCTTCGTTTGGTCGTCCCAGCCCTCTAAAACCAGCATTGGTTGGCTGGCGATGTGCAGGCTGTGGATTAGGTCGGCTTGGCGTTGAAAATGGGCCAGGTTTAGGTAGGCGATGTCCAGCAGCGGGGGCTTGCTGACCATCGTGTCGGTCTTGTTGGAATAAACCGTGACTAGGGGGATTTCGCCCAGGCTGTAGTCGCCAGACTCGACTAATTCGTAGTCGGAGGTGGCGTCGCTAGCCTCGTAGGCGTTTGGATAGGGGAAGCCGCCTGCTGCTGCCTTTACAGATTCGGTTTGGCGGTAGATGCGGTAGCGGCCTGGTTCGATGACGCGGATTTGGTCGTAAACTTTCTCACCAAACTCTCCATCAGCGACGACTGCGCGTTCTTTGATGCGGATTTGGGTTAGTTGGCCGTAATTTGTCTCGCGGTCCAGGCGCCAGCCGTAGATGTTGGTTGGATCGACCTCAATCCAGTAGGGGCGGCGGTTGAGTGCGCGTTCTTCGGCCAGGCTGCGTGCTCCAGTTGGGGCGGGGAAGTCGACTAGCGTGTGGCAGTGGCCGTAAGTTAGGGCGCAGATCAGTGAGCGGCGGGCGTATTCGTCGAGGTCGGAGCCGCATCCGTCGACGTTCTTCGCAAAAACCTCTGACCAGTACGGGTCGCCTTCGAGCGTGATGGGGCGGCGCAAAATTAGACCTGCGGCGGCACGTACCAGGCGCTGGGTGTAGGGGGAGAAGACGGCGCGGTTTACGCGGGCGAGGTAGGCCGAGTAATCCTCGCGGGGTTCGATTGGGAGGAAGGCTTCGCTATTCTCGCGGAGATATTCGGTGCCGAGGGTGACGGCTTTCATGATCTCCCAGCCGCGCATTTGGTCCAGCACTGCTTGCGTGCGGACGAAAGGACTGTCCGGTCCACCGGGATAGGTGGAGCTGACGAGGTGGGTGCGGATTTGGCCGGGGACAGAATAAGTCATGGGGTTACCACTTCACCTTGTCAGCCCAGTAGGCCGCAGACATTTTTCCTTTTTTGATGTTAGCTGCATGGCGGGCCTTAAATGATTCGCGGCGCTTGCGGTAAGACTCACTTTCGTTTTGCTTTTTGGGGCTGCCTTTGACGCCCTGTTGGCCGAAACGAATTAACTTGACCTCGTTGCCGACCTTCGCTAAAACGGCGTGGCTTTTGCTCGGGTGGTTCGGGGTGCGCTTGGGTTTGTTATAGCCCTCGAATTTTTCGCCGCGATACTCAATCATCGTCATCCTCCACTTCGATCATTACCTCGACCCCTGATGCAAGGCGGGTCATTAACGCGCCAAAGTCAACTGGGTCTTGAGGGGTCATAAAAGTAAAACTAGCCTCGGTCATGCGGCTCTCCGCATCGACCTCCAGGTGAGTGCAGAATCCGGGGATGATGCGGGTACCCATTAGCTGCTATACGAAAGGCCGATGTGCGCAAGGACGCTGGGCGTTCCAGAGCTGATGCTCTTGATTCTCATGCGGATCCGGTTTACGGGCTTGCCTGTGTAGAAGTAGATGTACTCGCCGTCGGAGTTGATTGTTTTACTGGCGTCGATTTCGTACCAGGTGCCTGCACCGCCGTTAAATTCGGTCTCGAAGGCGAGGGTGAAGTTGGCGCCGCCTGTTACGACAGCAGCGAAACAAAATTCGCTTGTGTCGGCGTGTACTTCCAAGTTGTCCCCAACAGAAGTTAGGGGAGTTGATTCGTGGTATTCGACGAGGTTCGTGCCACGGACGACGGTGATGGCCATTATTTTTTACCCTTGGGTTTGCGTTTTTTGGCGGTTTTGGCCGCTTTTTTGAAGGCGGCGGCGGTTGGAGCGCCCTTGGAGCCCGGTTTGCGCATCTTTTCGCCCGAACCAGCGGCAATTCGCTTGCGTTTGGCGTTGATGTTGGCGTAGAGACCGCGTTTTGGCATGGGTCAGTCCTTCTTTTGCTCGATTTGGATGTTGAGGTTCGGGACTTGGACCGCCACTTGTTCGGGGGTTGCTTCGCCCAATACACGGCCCAGGCTGTCGAGGACGCCTGCGGCGACCTGGAGGTGGCCCTTTTTGTAGGCGGTGTGGTACAGCTTGAAGCGCATTCCCTGGATGCGGGCGATCATGTCCTCGCGCTCGCGCTCCCAGTCCTCTTTGTTCCAGGCATTCACTTGGGCCCAGTCGCGCCAGGCAGTGGCCATGCTGATTTGCTCAGTTTTGGCGTGCTGTTGGACGAGATCGCGGGAGCCGAGGCCCTCTAGCTGGCGGCGGTATAAGCGCTGGCGGCGCAGTTCGATTACTGCGTCGGGGTTCTTTGAACCGAATGGGCGGTGTTTTTTGGGTGCAGCCTGTTCGGTGTTTTCCCCGTCCATAACATTTATGCCTTTAGTCATAGAGTAACAAATGGATTTGTATTTTTGGCTCTGTTTAGTACAAACGGTAGGCGGTTTGGCCTAAAACTTCGGGACGTGCCAGGTTGAATTGTTGGAGGCAGAGGTAGCCGAAGGCGTCGAAGGCGTGGTCGACGCCCAGGTTTTTGTTGGGGAGGCCCGTTCCAGGGGTGTAGGTCAGGGTGCGGAGGGATTTGATTAGTTCTTTGCAGCGGGGGTGGATGAGGGTGCGGCGTGTTCCGGTGGCGTCCATTAGGGCGGTGTTGACGGCGGTGATTTTGTCGCGGATCTTCCAGGGGGAGCGGGGAGATTGGACGGTGAAGCCGGATTTGCGGAGGATCGTGTGGTCGGTGACGCCCATGCCGCTGGTTTTGCGGGCGTAGCCGGTGGGGTCGGGGCAGGCGATTACGCGGCGCTCCACGCCGAAGCGGCGGGTGACTTCTTCGGCGAAGTCCCAGGTGGTCGCTCCACCCTTGAGCATGATTTCGTCGAAGACGTAGAGCGTGTCGTCCTTTTTGACCGCGCAGATGCCGCTCATTGGGTCGACGTTGAAGTCGACGCCCAGGATTAGGGGGAGGACGCTGATGTCGATGGCGTCGGTGCTGATGTTTTTGTCGCTGAAACTGATGGCGACTAGGCCGTTTAGGTTTTCGAAGCTGGCTTCAAATTCTTGGCGGAATGTGCGGGGGTCGAGTTGGGCGCGGGCGGCTTCGACTTCCTCTTTTGGGACGTTCCCGCCCTCAACTGTTGTGTAGCACCAGCGCATCCAGTCGTCGTCGCCGCTATCTGCGTATTGCCATAGCTCGTAAAACCATGAGGCCGTTCCATCGGGGGTGGAAATGAAGAGGGCCCAGCCCTGTTTGTCCGCAAGGGCGGGGCGGATTACCTCGAACCAGACTTCGGAGTCCATGAAGGCGGCTTCGTCGAGGACGACGCCTGATAATGAGCGGCCTCGAAGCGCCATTGCGTTCTCTGTGCCCTTTAATTCGATCATTGAGCCGTTCACAAGCTCGATTTTTAGGTCGGTTTCGTTCTTGCTCTTGATCCAAGGCTTGGGGACGAGGCGTTTGAGGACTTTCCAGGCAATGTCCTTCGCCATGCGGTAGGTCGGGGCGCAGTAAAAGTAGGTTTGGCCGGGGTTTTCGATCGCTCCACGCAGGAGTTCGACGCATGAGAGGTAGGATTTGCCGAAGCGGCGGCCTGCGACGAGGACGCGGAAGCGGCTGCGATCCTCAAATACTTGGCCTTGGGCCCAGCGGAGGGTCAGCGGTTCGGCAGCTTTTGGCATGTATTACAAAAGAATGTGGGGGTGCCCGGTTCTGGGGGCCTGTAGTACAGAGTAGTTGACTTTTCGACCTTACCCCCCTAGGGTTACTACAGTAGAAAAAAGTCCAGATGTATCAGTAAGTTCCCTGCCCTGCCACCTGCTCGCGGACAATCGCAACCGCCCCCCAGTAGTTCAGTTGTACTGTAGTTCAGTTGTACTGTAGTTCAGTTGTACTGCTGCCGCAGCGCCGGCGCTACGGCTGCGCGGACCAGCAAGCGGCGGTGGATCGTGAGCAGCCGAGACGGTCGGCGATGACGCGCCAGGGCAGGCCAGCGGCACGCCAGCGGCGGATGCGTTGGCCGCGCGACTCAGTCAGCCACAGCAGGATCAGCAGCGGCAGCAGCAACGCCGCGATCAGCAGGGCAAGGGCGGTGGTGGTGGTCATGGTGAGCATGGGTGACTCTTGAACTACAATAGACGGTCGGCGGCACGGTGCCGCCTTCCGTTAACAATTGTTCACACGGCAGCGACTGACCAAAGCGGCAGGGCGCAGCCGGTGGCGGCAAGCTGACGGCAGCAGGGCGACAGCCGACCAGCAGCGTTAAGGCCAGCTGGTGGCAGTTGCGGAAGCTGGGGTGACGGACCATGCCAGATCGGCGGAGCCGGTGGCAGGTTTTCGCCCGGAAGGGTGGGACGTTGGCGGGGGATTGTTTGGAGCATTTTGGGAGAGCGTGGGTGACTCATGCAATACAGTAAGCGATTGCCCGGCATTTGCTAGGCGATCACACCAGAGAATTAACAAAACTACATAGTTGTCTCACAAGCTGGTGAGATCGCTGAAACACTACAACAGAACTAGAGAATCCTTGCGGCGTAAGGGCAAATCTCACAAGAGACGCTGCGGAACGTGCCAGGTTCAATACCCAACACAGCACAGCAGCATCCCACAGCACCTAGCAGCAGCGCTTAAGCGCCGAAGTAAAACAGACAGCAGAACCACAGGAGCGCATCAGACGACACGCGATAGTCCGAGACAGTCCAGGGTTCGCCCCAGTCTTGCCATTGGATGTCTGGGCGCTCTCCTTCGCGGTAGCTTGGCTCTCCCTGATACAGACAGCCAGTGATGCGACAGCCTGGGCCGCCTGTCGTTAGCAGCAACTCAAAGTCACCGAAGCCCGCTTCGCTCTCGTCGCCCGGCACATGCCAGTCAGATCTAACGAGCACAGAAAGCGGAATCTCGCGGACTCTGGTTTCAATCCATTCTCGGAGCGCGTAAACGTCCGGGCAGGCATAGTCCCAGCCAAACTCCCCAGCTAGTTCTACCGCTTCGGGTTCGAGATCTACAGCAGTTTCTCTCGTACCGTCCCAGCAGTGGAGATCGTAAAGCGCTTCGATTGTTTCAGCATGCGCTTTGGCGTTGCGCTTAGCGTTGTCAGACATAGGAACCTCTAAGGGTGGGAGGAATGCGGATACTATATCAGACGAACAGTTCGCCTAGCTGCAACACGACAGCCGCAGGGAGGCAACGCTTAGCACGATCCACTGTGTTGGCAGCGTCGCGCCATTGCTGGCGAGCTTCGTCAATCCGGTCAGCAGGGCAACGACCGAAGCCCAGACAATCGATCGCGAAGCTCTCAAAGCTGTCGCGTGTCGGATAAGCGCTAACCAGTTCGAACTGTTCGGCAATATCAATCAACACGTCCGCAATGGGCACGGACTGTTGGTGGATGCTGTGCACTAGGCGACCATAGGCCAAACCCTTCGGTAACGTGCCAGCCTGATCAGCCGTGCCGATGTAGGCGGTGGTGGCTGTGACGCGGTTCCCATAGTGATCGTGCCAAGGGATGCCAGCCGGTAACGAAGCAGAGCAGGCTGACAGAACCACTAGCCCGTGATCACGTGCCAGCCAATCCGCTTTGGTGAAGTGTTGAAGCTTGATCATCGGTACACCTAGTGTGGTGAGCTACCCAAGCACAATACAGACAGCCTCTCCAGTCGTCAACCCTGAGATTCTCACGGTTTGCCATAATCTCACCACGTACCAGTCACAGCAAGCGGTTTCAGCCGTTAGGCCGTGGGATTCTGTGAGATTCTCGCCCCAGTCTCACCGCATCCCTTGCGCTTTCTATTGTGCTCATGTAGTGTCTGTGTTCCCCTCACTCTCCACACAATGGATAGGGAACACGCAGCCGCGATCATCGCGGAACTAGCAGCGGACGGCCAGACGCGCCAGCAGATAGCCTCAGCGCTGGTGGCTGATGACGTGCCACGTGCCACCGCCTACCGCTGGATACGGGAAGCGCTACCGGAGCCAGTCAAACCGTCCCGAGTCTCTCAGGCTTTGGATTCTCTCTTTGATCTGCTGCAGGCGGCAGAAGAGAAGGGCGATCCAGAAGCAATAGCGAAGTACGCCAGCGCCTACATCGCAGCGGAGGCTAAGGCCCGCAAGATGTAACGTCCCAGGGCACCAATACAAACAAACTACCCGAGGGTGGTCGGCCTAGCTTGGCTGGCTGCCCTTCTTTGTGCCTAGCTGTTGAGAATGACACGCAATAGCGATAGTTGCACTGCGCAACATTGCGGTTGACGTGCCAGGGGTCACCGCTTAGGTTCTCTGGCGGGCCCACTACGCCCCAGGGACACAAAACCTAATGAATGGCAAATTCACTATGAATGGCAAATTCACTATGAATGCGAATTTTATGGAAGAACGGCTGGTGTCTTTGACGCTGGTGAATGGAAGAACGGTCCACCGTTGCATGACTATTGCGACGAGTTTGCAAGAAGCGCTCCAGCGAGCACGGATGCACTACAAGCAACCGATGCTGGAGTTGAATGGCTGGGGCAGTAGGAGGCTGCCTGTTGAATCGCGGCTGATTGGCGGCGGTTATTTCATACGTTCCAGCCGGGATGAAAACCACCGGCACAGCCTTTCAATGATCAGCTCTCTGCGCTAGTACTAACGCACTAATTAGTCCACTTAGCTAGCTGCAAGCAGGTCAAAGTAACGTTCCACCCGTTGTTGGAATCTGGCTTCGGCGCCGTATAGCTCAAGTTGGGTTAGTTCGCGTAGCTGGGGGGCTCCGGTGCGTCGTGCCACGACGACGAGCGCTCCAGTTGCTTGAATGCCGGTTAGTTCTTTGAGGCCGAGTGAATACGCTCCAAGCTGATCGATGTAGTTGGTCAGCATGTCTTCGTTGCGTTCGCGCACGCTGGTCTTCCAATCCACGATGATGGGGCCTTTCCCGGAAATATCCAGCAGGGCATCGCACGTTCCAGCGAAACCCCCCGGGTGATGAATGGAAAATTCGATCGCATGAATGGCGGTTACGTTGTCTGCGATGAATGAACGGAGGCCGCGTGCATAACCAGCAGCGCTCCAGGGCACTCTTGGGGCTCCTTGAATGGCGCGTTCCAGGCTCCAGCGGGTGATAGAGCGGGGGCAGCGTTCCAGGCCGTCTGCGGAGGTTTTCCAGCAGCCGCGCTTGTTCGCAGTTGAACGAGCCAGCTTGCTGGCGAGTTTCAACAAGAACTCGGCGTGATTGTGGGCTAGCGTTCCGCGTTGTGCCGCCATGTCTCGATCTTCAGCAGCATTTGGTCGATCCAGCCACCGTTCCAGGGCCTGTTGCTGCCATTCGGGTGCTGTATTTTTGAGGATGTGCGTAACAGAATGAAAAATATCGCCCCTGTCATCCCGATACACGCGGAAAGGGCCAGAATCATCACGGACCAGGCAACTTTTGCGTAACTTACTTAGTCTTTGTTGTGCGCTTTCTTCCAAGCTTTGATTAGCTGACACTCTTTAGTTGGTGCTAGATGGTGTGAGCTTACCCAGCCAAACTGGTCTCCGACAGTAAGACGTACCATCCCGTCAGGTTCGTTGATGATTTCAGTTGCCGGGGGTTGCTTCTGCATTGTTGTATTTCAAATAAAGGCCGGTGTAGTGGCCGTGCCAGGGATGATCTGGTTTATTGCGGCCATCTTGGACGTATAGCTCTTCAAGACGTTCCACCCGAGCGTTCATTGCTTGTGTGTCTTCCGCTCCAGGCATACCTAAATACTCTTTCCCATCTAAATATACACCTAAATAGCCTTTATGACCAGGGTCAGTTGGGCTCTAAGTTTCTGCATCACCTGATTGTGGTCCCCAACGCTCCAGCACAGCACGCGCAAACCTGTAAATCATTGGGGTGCTGGATGCTCCGGGCTCCCAATACAGATCGTTCCAGAGTTCTTGGAGAGCCTTGTCTGTTGGCTCAGCAGCGTTAACTTTCATGGCAATACTTTTTAGGAATATATTGGTCGTCCGCTACCCGGAACGCTAGCGGTTTGTGCATGAAAAAGCCCCGCCGTAGCGGGGCACCCCTGGCCCTTGGATTAACTAATCACTCACCCTTGAATGGGTTCCCGCCAACCAGCAGGCGGTTGATGTCAAACCCCTCCTCTTGTGCAACGGTCCAGGCTTGATCAATGGCCTTCTGAGCTGCTGCTTTGCGGGGTACAGGGCGCAAGCTGTACTCCGTAGACAGGCCAGTGCCTTCCTTGCCCAACACAAAGTCCCAGGTCAGCAGGTCTTCGTAGTCCTCGATCTGAGAAACTTGGTCGAACTCGCGCTGGATTGACTTCTGCGTGATGCTCAGCACCTGCACCGAACCAGTCTCATGGTTGTAGACCGGCACTGCGATGGCAAACTTCACCGCCTCGGGTGCAGTGCCGTCGCGGTTCAGGCGCCGGTTGTAGTCCGGGCCCATCTCTTGCTCGATGTCTGCAGGGCTCGGGTCATCCGCAAAACGGAAAGGACGCACGCTCCCGTCGGTAGCCTCGCCCCAGCACTCGTAGAAGCACAGCGGCTCTTCGCTGAGCAGCGCGAAACGGACGCTGCTGCCGCTCTGGATTTTGCTTGGGTTCAGGTATCCGCCACCGCCGGATCCCCCCGACATGGCGCTCTGGAATTTGCTTGGAATGAATGGCATTGATGCGGGTTGCTGTGGGCTAAAGCTGCCCTGTGCTCGATCACAGTAGCACAACAGAGGGGGTTGCCAACCTCCGTACCATTAAAAACGCCCCAGGCGGTAGGGCCTGAGGCGCTGTCTAAACATTCCTGTAGGAGTCTATCAAATGGACAAATTGGTTGGGTTTGCGCGTTCTCTGCCCTCTCATTGGGCTTGCGCTCCCATTTATGCAAAGGGCGTCACCATGCCTAAAGGCGGTGAGGCTTGCGGTAAAAATCCGCTTGGTCGCGCTCACCACGAAGACCTCTCCCCTGAAGCTGCTGCCCTCTACATCGAACGCTCCCCTGAGACGTTCCAGGCAATTGGGGTATTCACTGGACCTCGCAGTAAGGGCCTCGTAATTCTTGACGTTGACGCCAACCTCGGCGCCGTCATGAAGAAGTGGGGTGCGGACCTTGAAAAGGCGCCTCGCATTAAGTCCCCTAAAAAGGCTGCAGCCAAGTTCCTGTTCACCGTTCCAGTCGAGCTTTGGACTGGTGTATCGGACATCAGCTTGGCTGCAAGCGGTGAAGGCTGGGAGGTTCTGTGGGGCCGTCAGGGGCTTGTAGGAGGCGCTTATCCCAAGGGAGGGACATACACCCTTGAAGGTGATCTGAATGCTGTTCCAGAGGCTCCTGGGTGGCTTGTGGCCCGGATGCACGAGTCGTTCAAGGAGAAGAACAACAAAACCGCCTCTAAGCAGGCCAAAGACGGGCGCTATTCCATGCGCTCCAAGGAAGAAAAGATCACCATCGCGGAATCTTGTCTCTCTGTGATTCAGCCTCAGGGTCGCGGCTCTGAAGACCTCTGGTGGCGTATCGGAGCCATGCTCCACTCCGAACTGCCCAATGATGAGGGTCTCAACCTCTGGAGGCAGTGGTCGCTCCAGGATGACGAGTACAGCGATGACTGGGCGGACGGTGAAGACCCCTGCCTTGAGCGCTGGAATGCTGGCTTTAAGTCCAATGGCGGGCTTGGCTTTGGTTCGCTCGTCAAGCTCGCGGATCATTACGACCCAGAGAGGGCCCGATTTCAGAGGGACGGTCTTACATCACTGGTGGACGAGATCGAAGCGAAACCGATCTTCTATGCACGCGCAACTCTTTCGTTTGGCGAAGTCATCGAAAAGGCCAAGTCCTACCTCGAAATGGACAACCCGGCGGAGATGAACTTCAACCTCAATAACCTCGCGCTCCAGGCGGGTTATCGAGATCAGCTTGCACTTGAAAAGCTCATCGTTGATCAGATTCAGTTCGAGGGTGCCACTGGGCTTATGGATGCCCAGAAATTTGCGCAGATGGATGACAAGCGGGATTACCTGATCCCCGATGTTCTCCCTCATCCCTCGGTTGTCCTGATCTATGGCGCTGGCGGTGATGGCAAGTCCATGTCCGCTTGGACACTCGCTAAGCACATTGCAACGGGCCAGCCATTCGTTGTGCGTGGGAAGCACATGCCCGTTAAGCAGGGGCCTGTTCTGCTGCTGAATGGTGATCAGCCCCTGATTCAGCTCAAGGAGCAGCTGGAGGAGGTGGAGTACCCCCTGGACGATCGAACCAAGATCCTTACGGACTGGTCGCTCCAGCGGTACGCGCAGTTCATCAAGATGATGCGCGACGTCAAGCCCGCTCTGGTTGTCATTGACTCGCTTATCGGTTGCTCCGGTGGTCGGGCCTTTGACGAGAACAAGTCCGACTTTGCGACGCCCCTCTACTGGCTCACCAGGAACAACGGCGTGCTGTTCCCTGCGGCCACGATCCTCATCGTTCATCACGCCAACAAGCAGGGCGGCTTTAGGGGCACCTCCGCTATCCGTGACGCTGTGGATGAGACCTGGGCGCTGAAGAAGCCCTCTAAGGACCAGGTGGAGAAGGGAACCGCTCCAGCGCACTCTCGGATCATCACGATCGAGAAGAGCCGTGCTGGGCGCTCTGGGACGTCGCTGATCATGCGCCAGGAAGATGACCTCAGCTTCTCCATCGCTGACTTCACCCCTGAGGTCGATCCAACCAACGCTGCTCCCAGTGGAATTACTGATCGAGTTCTGCAGCGGTTGCGGGTTGGATACCCCCGCACTTTCTCCCGGACGGACCTCAACTCCGATCCAATCGTGGGTGGCAAGGTCGCCGCAATTCAGAAGTCGCTCCAGCGCCTTGTGAAGAGGGGGTTGATTGAGGTGGTGATGACGACCCCGAAAAAGGGAGGAGGTAGTCCGATCCAGCACTACAGAGCAGTCCTCGCGTGCGGGGAGGATGGTGATATGTGTCCACCTGGGACGAAAGCTAGTGCTGGTGCGGGTTTTGCAGGTGGACAACCAGGTGGACACTCCCCAAATTTGGATGATGTGTCCACCTGCTCCGACCAACCAGGTGGACACTTTGGGTCGAAAACAGGGGGGTGTCCACCTGCTAAACCCAGTGCTGGAGCGGAATCTGCCTCAGGTGGACACTCAGATCAATATCCCCGCGCGAGGGACGATGATGGCGACCGCACCAAAGAGGAGCTAGACCGGATGCTCGATCAAGGTTGGAAGCAGTGGGACTGACCCGCGACAAGTTCCCTAATCCCGATTCCCTGGCTGCCCGACAGGCGGCTAGGGAGTGGGCTTCCTACTTCCGCTCCATCCGGCCTCCTGCCTTGGCGGCGCATTTGGTTTCCCGTGAGGCTGTGGAAAACGACGAAAGCGAAGACCTCGCCTGGTACGTCTTCTGGGAATCACTTGCCATACGGGACCGCCAAGGCAAGACCCGCTTTGCTCAAACCAAGCAGGGCTCGGCTAACCTCCCTGATGCCGGTCCACCGGCACAACTTAATCTTTTTAAGTAATGACACTTGCGACTCAAACCTCGCTTCCTGACAAGGTTCTTGACGCTTCTGAAAAAATTCTTCTCCGAGATCTGTTTGAATCACCTACCTTCGGCCCATGGCTCGTTAGTGCAATCAGTAATGGGTTAAGTACAGCAGAACTTACTGGCGTGCCAGCTGATGACAACGATCAGTATTTACAGTTTCGGTTACACCAGATTCTGCGGGCAATTCCGTACGAAACTCGCCGCGAATGCTTTACCCTGACTGGGAAGTTGATTCGGGCTAGAAAGGAGAGGCGCGAAGACTATTAAAAACTTTTGTCTTCTTTGTTAGGTAGCCATTTCTGGTTAATTAACGCTTCTACGGTCTCTTGTTGAGCTAGGTAGAGGTGTAAAAATTTGCAGGCAAGCTCCTGCAACTTTTTTACATCCTCTACTCCGTAGATGTCGCGCTTGAAGCGCTCGTAGACAAATTCACGCTTCATTTGCATGGTCCGAGCGCCGATTACTATTCTATTATGTTCAACCTTTTCAGGAGTGGCCAGACTGGTGACGGTCCAAGCAGCTCAATGGAACAGCTATCGACCATCACCTACTACACCCTTAATCGGGATCCGGGCTATTTAGCGATTGTCCGCTACACCGCCTATGACTTTGATGGGCAGGCGGTCAGGATCTGTGAGGACATCTATACAGACGATGCAGACGACTTTTGTCGATTAGAAGGCGACATCGAGCTTGCGCTGGAGTCTGGGATCGATGCCAGTGTGATAAGTCATTACGATTCCACCATCTTCCCGGTCATCACTTCCTACCTCGAAGCTTAGGTGCTACTGTAATCGAGTAGTTCAGGGCACCACCCATGCCTCAGCTCATCTCTTTCAGTTATTCCAAGGGGTCTGACCTCGTTGAGGTTCATGCCTACGTTGAAGATGCGGTGCAGGTTGCTCCGGCAACGCTGTATGACCCACCCGAGTTCGCCACCGCTGCTTGTAAGGGCGTCTTACTCTGGGACGACCCGATCGATCACACCAACGCTCCAACGCAAGAGCAGATAGAGCAGATGCTCGCCTGGATCGATGACTGGGTTGTTATCCCACCTATTGAGTTTGATGATGAGTAGCGCAATCAACCCCGCTCATTACCAAAGCGGTGACATTGAGTGCATCGACGCCATCAAAGCGCAGATGACGCAGGATGAATTTCTTGGGTATCTGCGCGGCAGCAACATAAAGTATCTCTGGCGTTACCGCCAAAAAGGTGGCGCCGAAGACCTACGTAAGGCTCAGTGGTACTTGAACCGGTTGATCTCCGAATTTGAACTTGATCCATTTAACGACCCTCTTGCATGATCATGTCCACCCATCCACTCGATCACATTAAGATGAAGACGGCTCCTGCCTACATGCAGGCGGAGCTGGATGAACACAACATGAAACGCGCTGCACAGTGGGAAAACTACGGCAAAATTGCATCACAAGTTGATGCAGCTATGACCGAGATGGACCGCATTGATAAGGCCCGTGCCGATGAAGGCTGGGAGTCTGATGAGGGCGGCTGGTACAGCCCCAATGGCTTCATGGACATTGACTGGGAATGCGAGCTGGGCTACCCCCTGCCTGAGCACGAAGAATGGTTCAACTGGAAAGCGCAAAAGCGCATTGAAGCCGGTTGGCGTATGGATGACAGCGGCTGGTACGCTGGCGACGGGCGTCATGAGTCGGAGTTCGACGCTGATACGCTACCCGAGTACCAGATGGAAGAGGTGCCCGATTACCTCGACCTCTGATCAACCCAACTAAAACTGACACCACCAATGTCTGACTACAAAATTCTGTATGGCGTCGAGCATCTCGATGAGATCTCGGCTGCCCATACCCTTGCCTTTGATACGGAGACGCTCCAGCTGCAACCAGAGCAGGGCAAGCTGCGCTTGATTCAGCTCGGCTGCTCTACCGCCAAAGCCATCGTCATCATCGACTGTTTTGAGCTGGAGGAACAGGACTGGAAACACTTAGAGGAGTTTTTCTCTACGGAGCGGACCTGGATCGCACACAATGCTGTCTTTGATCTTGGCTGGCTTCAGGAGCAGGGAATCTACGTCGAGGGACGTGTTCTCTGCACAATGCTCGCCAGCAAGCTGCACTACAACGGCACACCTAACCTCAAGCACGGTCTGGCACAGGTCGCTAAGCGTTACCTCAAGGTTGAGGTGGATAAAGAGCAGCAGAAGTCCGATTGGGGCGCTCCAGTCTTAAATCGAGACCAATTGGTCTACGCCGCTAGGGATGTTGAACTGCTCCTGGATTTGGAGGTCAAGCTCACACAGATGCTTGCCAAAACAAGGTTGATTGGGGCGTTCCAACTAGAGTGCAAAGCGCTTCCGGCTATGGCACAGATGTGGCGTACCGGGCTGCCTTGGAACCGTTCCAGCCTTGAACAGCTACGTGATGACTACCAGCACGACATTGATGCGCTCGGTCGAGACTTTTTACGAGAGTTGGATGCGGCGCTTCCAGAAGAACACAAGCTTCCCAGAGAAGCAGCTGATCCTGAGCGACTTGCGCGACTCCGGCGCATGGTCACCGAAATGGGACATGACGATGCGCAGTATGAGCGGTGGTACGAAGAGATCGAGGAACTGGAGAACGCGCCAGCGGTCTTCAACCTCCGGCCTAAAGCTACTGGTGTTGCTCGTCTTGGGACCAAGCGAGAGGCGGGGTTCAACCTGAATAGCCCTAAGCAACTGCTGGAAAAGTTCGCCGCTCTGCTGGGGGAAGCACCCAAAGACCCCAAGACAGGTAAAAATAGTGCGTCGCGGGCTGCGCTCCAGCAGCACGCCGCTGATCATCATGTCGTGCAGACCTATCTCGCTTGGAAGAAGGCGGAAAAGCGGCGGCAGATGGTCGAATCAATCCTCGACAAAATGGATCCCGATGGTTTTGTTCGTGCCAGCTATCTGCAGCTTGGAGCCGAGTCAGGTCGAATGTCCTGCATTAAACCCAACAACCAGCAGATTCCCCGTGATACGGAGTTCCGTCAATGCGTTGAAGCTCCTGATGGTTATCTGCTTGTTGATGCGGATTTTGGTCAGATGGAATTACGACTCGCTGCGGCAGTGGCTAAAGACGAGAGGATGACCAAAGCGTTCCAGGATGGGGAAGACCTCCATACCGTGACCGCTGAGGCCATCGGGTGCTCCAGACAAATTGCAAAATCTGCAAATTTTGGCCTGCTTTATGGATCAGGGGCCAAAGGGCTGCGGGATTACGCTGGCGCGTCTGGCATCGTTATGACGATCGAGGAGGCCGGAGATATTCGGCAACAGTGGCTAAATACGTACCACGGTATTAAAGAGTGGCAGCAGCAAAACTCTGATGACGCGCGAAACAGCGAGGGCGACAAGTTCGCTGAGGTGCGTATTCCGGGCTCTGGTATGCGGCGGTTGCTGCCTGGCGATATGAATCGGCTGACTGTTCGGTGCAATACGCCGATCCAGGGCGCTGGTGCAGCCATCCTTAAGTGCGCCTTAGGTAATCTCTGGCCCCTGCTTTCCAAAGCTGGAGAGGACGAAGTGCGGATTGCGGCCTGTATTCATGATGAAATTTTGCTGCTGGTGCGTGAAGACAAGGCTCAGCATTGGGCAGACCAGCTAAAACAAGTCATGGAGACCGCCGAATCGAAGTGGTTGGGTGACATCCCGCCTTTGGCGGAACCCTCGGTTGGCAAACGGTGGTCTGAAATCCACTAATACCTCTGGGGTGCCATGGTCAGCATCTATCACACCGCTAACGGCTGGACTTTTCACGTTCCAGCCAAAATTAGTTATTACAATAGTCTCGCGGAAGTGATGGATGCTGCTTATGCAGCCCAAGACGGGTCGGCAAGTAATTCTCACCTATCTGCAGTACGAGATCGCCCGTGCAACAACTGCAGATTTACAGAGGGCAGCTAATTTCCTTGAGAAAGCTAGGGAAGTAAGGCAGGGATGTCGGAAGCAGCGCACCAAGTCCCGGAAAGATCAACTACAGGGGTGGCGCAAGCATGTTGATGACTCTATTAACTGGTAACAGAGTGCTAGACTATAATAAGCACTGTTGTACTACATGGCCGTTCGGCACGGGAATAAGGCTTACCTGCAGATCCTGATTGATCCAAATCGTGCCGCTCTGGTCAATCAACTAGCGGAGGAAGCCGGTATGCGTCCCAGTGCTTGGGTGCGTGAGGCTGTCTACAAAATGCTCCAGCTAGACACTTCGAGGGAGGTCTATAACGAAGCGCTGGAGAAGGATAAAGAGGTTTGGCAAGAATCTGTGCGCCGTCGTGTTGAAGGCAGGATGAGACTCAAAAAAGACTGATTACTCCTGTAGTAATCCGTTGACGCTCCAGGTGATGCGCACTATTTTGCTCCCGTGGTCCAAAACTACAAACCATGGCACGCTACGCACTAAGCATCACACGCCCTTCCCTTGGGCCCGTTTACCTGGCTGCTTCCTACGAACAGACCGGCAGCGGTATTAGACTCACTGACATTCCAGAGGATGCTTGCTCTTATGTCACCTATGAGCAAGCTTGTGCAGTTGCAAAGGCCCTTAGTCATACCTTTGTGGGTATCCCTCAGATTGTTGAGGTTGGGTTCTAATTGATGGAAGGGTTTAGTAAGTATCTAAAAGACATTGTTCGGTATCCGTTGCTCACTAAAGAGCAGGAGATTATGCTGGCTCGTCAGGTGCAAACCTGGGTCAATACAGAAAATCTGACCAGCAAGCAGGAGCGCATCGGACGGCGAGCGTACGAAAAACTGATCAACTGCAACCTACGCTTGGTTGTTTCGATCGCAAAGCGGTATACGCCCCATGCGCGAAGGTCGGAGATGTTCGACATTGTGCAGGAGGGGAATATCGGGCTGGCGCATGGCATTAAAAAGTTTGATCCTGAGCGTGGGTATGCACTGTCTACCTACGTCTATTGGTGGATCCGGCAGTCGATCACTCGTTACCTCAGTTGTAATGACAGGATTATTCGGCTGCCGTCCCATGCGGTGGAGATGCTGTCAAAACTTCGTGTGTGGTCGCCTCAGTTCTATGCGATCCACGGCAGACAACCCACCATCGAGGAATGCGCCGAGTATTGCAAAACCAACCCGCAAAGGATGCGTGAGTACCTGGAGCGGAGTTCGGATTGCGTCAGTCTCGACCGCAAGATCATCACAACGGATAACGACGTTGCGTTGATTGACAGTATTACTGACGGCGAGCATCCCATGGATCAGCTCCAGGATCTTTGGGCCTTTGATGACGCTAATGACTTGCTGGCTCGGCTTGATCCGATTGATCGGAGCTTGCTTGAAGGGCTTTTTGCCCTCAAAGGCGGCGAGCCCAAGACGTACCTTAAGCTCTCCAGGGAACACGGAATCTCTAGGGAGCGTGCCAGGCAGAGGTGCCAGAAAGCGCTCACCAAACTTCGTGTCATTTCAACTCATCGAAACCATGTGTCCTAATTGCCATCACCCCGTTTCTAAAGTCATCCTCACTAGAACAGTCGATGAAGTTGTCAAAGTGCGGCGTCGGCGCTGTGCCAAGTGCGAGCACAGGTGGTACACGTACCAGGATGGTGAAAAGGTCTTGCCCGATGGTGCCGTTCAGTGGGTGGGCAGGCGTATGAAAGACGGAACTCAAAAAGTAAAACTGATGGAGGTTATCTGATGGAGTGCCCTCATTGCGGTGAATTGTCCAGAGGGATGCAAAAGGTTGTTAGTACACGTCTATCTTGTGGCATTGGTGTTACTCGCGTTCGCAAGTGTTTGAGTTGTGAGGAACGGTTTTATTCCATCGAACTTCCGGTAGAGAAACACCATATCACTTGTACTAAGAAGCATTATCACATTAAGGAGTCTATTTTTCGTCGTCTAATCACTTCTCTCTACCAATGACAAAAAAGGTTGAACTTGTTTGGGCAACGCCCGACGCTGAAAAGCTCATCGTCAAGATGGCGCGTGTTAGTAACCCCGCTAACGAAGATAACTGGGAGACCGGACCAGGGCTCTTACGGTACTTGATCAAACACAGTCATTGGTCGCCCTTTGAAATGGCCAATTTGTGCGTGAAGATTGAGACGGAACGGGATATTGCAGCGCAGATCATACGGCACAAGTCGTTCGCGTTCCAGGAGTTTTCAACTCGTTACAGCCGCACTAGCCCTGCCGAGATTCCGATGTTTAGGCGGCAGGATGAGAAGAATCGACAGAATAGCTTTGACGATATTCACCCTACGCACCAGCAGAATCTTCAGATCAGTGCGGGTAGGGTGATTAGTGATGCCTTTTTGCTCTATGAATCAATGCTGGAGCGGGGTGTTGCAAAGGAAACTGCGCGGAGAATTTTGCCGCTCTGCACTCCAACGACGCTGTACATGCAAGGCACACTTCGCAGTTGGATTCACTTCATCCTTATACGGACCAGTGAGGAAACACAGCTTGAGCACAGAGTCATTGCTGAACAATGTCTCAAGGTTTTCAGACGGTGTTTCCCTACCGTCGCAGAGGCCGCCTTCAGTACACTGTAATCATGAACAAGATTCCTTTTCTGACTTGGGTTGAAAAGTGGGCGCTTGGCATCCTTGTTAGGAGTCCTAGGACGGGAATGGTTGCGGTTAAGCAGATGGACGGACCACTGCTATTTATCGCTAACTCGCCTTTTGATGAAATGCCGATAGGCGACCAAAATCCGCTGACGAGCCAACTAGAACGGATATATCGAAGCTCCGCTAGCGATGGGACGTACCAGGGGCCGGATTGAGCACTTAGGGAACGGTATTTATAGGATTTGTACGCCCGGTGGCGGTATGTGCGTGGATTGCACAAGCCGTCGTCGGGCTCAGTTAATTGAACGGATCTGGTTTTCCGCTGAGGATCGCTAAGGCTCGTTTGTAAAACATAGAGTTGGTTTTGCCCGCCCGCTCCAGGGTCTCTTTTACCTTTTTCCAGTTCTCAAAGCTCTGCTTATCCATGGGACTTATGAGTCTTACTCTGTTACGTTACTGTCGATCCAGCGTTCGATTGCGGTTTCTCTAGCTTCGGTCCAGTATTCACGACCTCGGAACCACTCGCGCCAGGGGTGGGCCGATTTGTGTGAGTTGCAGTTCAGGCAGCACGCCACAATGTTGGACTCACGAGTCGCGCCACCTTTTACTTTTGGGTGGACGTGATCTAGCGTGGCGTTCTTGCCTAGGGGCTCGGCGCAATAGGCGCAGCAGTAGTCCCAGGCCGTCAAGACTTTTTCACGGAAACGCACCTTTGCGGTTTTCCGTGTGACGAGTTCGGTCTCGTCAATCTGGTGGTCCACTACCACCTCGCGCCAAGCAATACCAAAAGGTTTGACTTGCGGCTAATTAAATTGTATCGGTGTTTACCTTTACTTTTTATTTGGGATCGATTAAGATCGCCCACCCCGTTCCAGGGCCGTCGCACTCCCAGCGGCGAAGCCAGTTTTTACGGCTGTAATGCACATATTTGCCGCTTTCCTTTGCGTTTGATTTGTAGCCGCCATTCAACATGTCGGCTTCGCCGTTTGGATCGTGGAAAATAAATGCGTCTGGCGTGTAACCGACACAGCAGGTCCAGTGGCCGCCGCCGTGGGGTGCAGATGGTGGGCCGTAGTGCAGCCAGCCGACAGCAATAGGACGGTTGCTGTTGATCTCGTTTTCAAGCACTGCTGCTGTGCCGTTGGTAATAAATCGAGCTTTCAAACCAAGGTCGCGTAGCGCTAAAACCTGCGCATCACTCGATGTCGTGTCGCCATACTTTGCGCGGATCGTATTGTATTGGTCGTCTGAGTTGACCTTGCCGTAATACTTGGCGATCATTGCACAGCTACTTGAGAAACATTCTCGATAGCCGGTGCCAGATGCGTTGTCCAGCTGGTACTCGTACGGCACGTCCAGTACCTTTTCGCTCGCTCCAGTCTTTTCGTTTTCGTTCATTAGGCGGATAAGCTTCTCGGCGTAATTTGGGTCGGTCGCATACCCTTCACGTACCAGGGCACGGGCGCAGTCTTCGCGGTTGGGGGCATTGTTGACACCCCAGTAGCGTTTATAGTTTTTGTACCAGCGTTGGACGAGGTATTCGACGCACGCGGTGATGCTCGGGAAGTTGATAAAGCTATCCTTGATCTCGATCCAGGTGCCGTCGATGTATTCGGAGGTGGATGTCTCAGTTCCATCGCCCTTGAGGCCGAAGAAGTTGTTTTTGCCGGAGGTGTGGCGGCCCCAGCCTGATTCCAATGCCCATTGAGCGGCTACGCACTCGGGATACTTTGCACCGGCTTGTTTGGCGGCTGCTTTGATGCCGTCCCAACTGTTTTCACCTTTTGGATCGACCGCAGATTTCCACGTTGCGTACCAGGGTTGGTCGCGGTTGAACGCGGCTGGGTTGGACTTGAGGATTAGCTGCTCAAGCTCAATCAGTGCAGCGTCTTGGTGCGGTAACGCTTGGTAGTAGCGGAGCAGATCACTCAGGCGGATCGGTTGTTGCGTCATCGCTCCAGGGAGAATGGATGCTGATTTTCCAGCCGTCTTCTTTATAGACGGGTTTGATTGGTTCGTCTGGTTGGGTGGCACGCCAATCTTCGATGGCGGTGTCCAGACGTGGCTTGAGCGTGGCGTGGAATTTGCGCTTGGCGATGGCGCGTTCCACGGTGGACCACGGTGAGCGGGTGCTGAACCGTACGATCCAGCGCCCGTCCGGTGGGGTCAGCGCTTTTTTGGTTTGATGGAGCGCAGCGCGGTGAAGATTAGCTGGATTACGGAGTTATCTTTGAGCTTGCTCATGCCGATCAGCTCTGAAGCCGCTGCCAGAACAATCCAAAATGCCGGGTGGGCGATGATTTCTTCGATGTGCATGGTGATTAACCCTTGTGCTTCAATACTAGCTATCGCGGTTTTCGAGAACTGTCAGGCGGTGGTCGTGACTGCTCAGTTTGCTATAAATCTCCTTGCGGTCGGATTTCATGTCTTGGTGTAGTTCCTCTAGCTTTCCGGCGATGCTTTCCACCGCCATTGTTAGGCGGATTACGGCGTCTCTTGATTCGCTGGTACGGCGGCTGAAGCCAGATGCCGACGCGCCAACGACACCGATGCAGGCTCCTATAGCTGCGGCGGCAATTTCAATCACAGCTATAGAACGTCTGTTGTAATTTTACCTGCCTTGGCCGCGTAACAGCTTGCGCGTGCCACGGGGGCGGCTGTGTTGGCCGTTCCCCTGGCGCGTACGTTTTGGTTTGGCTTGCTTGTGGTCGGTACGTGCCAGGCCCGTGCGTGATTTAACCGCCATCAGTCTGCTGGTGGTTCATCAGCGGGTAGTGGTTCGTTGCCTTCGGCTAGCCAGGCTAGGTATTCTTGATAATGACGACTTTTTGGATTGATGCTAATTGACAATCCACCCGGCAACTTAGTTATGCTGCAAAGTTTGCCTTTCCTGTTGTTTACAAGTTTGTAATTAGTCATGATCAAAGCTCCGAATCAAAATCTAAAAAGCCGCCTGATACGTCAATAGTAAGCCAGGCCGACTCAGATATAGAAGCTGAACTGCTTGCAGTGTAATTCAATACTACTTGCTGAGGTGTAGATTCATTGATAGTAGGCTTCCCTGTAATTGTGATGTCACGCGGTTCAATATCAAAGTCAGAGGCTTGCCTACTGTCTACGTCTGGACCTATCCGCATTTCTGGACTTAAATCTACGCGACAATTACAACTAGTAGAACTGCCAAAGTGACCTGTAAAAGTAACCCTATAGCCATTAGAGGCATCACACTTAAATATTTGATAATAACGTTTGCACCTTTGAAGTTCATCACCATAACTACGATGCTCAAACGGGGTAGCCTTGGAACCTAATTCTAGTTGGACGCCAGTGATGTCAAGGGTGGCATCGGTCGTAGCAGCCCAAGTATCTGTGTAAGGAGGAGTACGCAAGGTAGTATCGTAATTTCTCCAGG
>Ga0208162_1000230_pt1 | contig 32484 bp, 54 predicted proteins | sample CB_VirMetaG_4_FD_184539 | JGI IMG/M metagenome (GOLD analysis project Ga0208162, IMG submission 184539) | Freshwater to marine saline gradient viral communities from Chesapeake Bay - CB_1508_1M Viral MetaG (SPAdes) (version 4) | ecosystem: Environmental > Aquatic > Marine > Coastal | place: USA... | reverse complement strand
CGACGGCGTGACGGCTTACGACTTGACTGGTGCGTCTATTCGGGTAGCTGTTTATCAGATGAAGGAAAATGTTCTTCAATATTTTGAAGACGGTGAGGTGACACGGGTAAGCGCGGCAAACGGTCAGATTCGGGTTTTCATGGACAGGGCAAACGTGGGCCAGGCGGACGAAAACAAGAAGTTGTTCGCTGAAATTGAATTGACGGTAACGGACATTAACTTTTCAGGATCTACCGGAATACTGAAGGTGAATGATATTGAACTTGGCACAATTACAAATAGTGTATTTTGAGTATCACAGCAACGGCAACGGTTTCTTCGGTCTCGGTCAATGCTAATTTACTGGCGACACAACCTGTTGGTGAAAACAATCTACTTGACATCTACGGTGGTGCATCGGCGGCTTATTCATTGCGTAGGTTATCTAAGGATGCGACGAATGTCGTTAGAGTGCGCAGGTCGAGTGATAATACAGAAGCAAACTTTACGGCTGAACAAATTTTAGACGGTGATTTATTGAGGTGGGTAGGACTTAGTGCAAGTGATGACGGATTTGTTACTACATATTACGATCAATCAGGCAATGGAAATAATGCGGTACAAAATACTGCTTCACAACAACCACAGATAGTAAGCGGAGGCAGTCTTATTACTTCCAACGGATATACGGTAATAGCTTACGATGGCACGAATGACAACCTAAGCACATCAATTACAGCAACAGGCACTATGTTAATGAGCGGAAGCGACGGTGGTGCTTTTTATGAAGTTGATATTTCAGGTAGTTATAGCTTGTTAGCGAGTGCATCAACCACAGACCATCCACTAAACGAGAGCATACGAGTAATATGGAGCAGTAGTTTGACTACGGCACAAAAAACGGCTATTGAAAGTTTAATAACCTACACCGATTGGGATTTTTCAGATGTTACAAGTTTTACTAATTATTGGAGGCAAAGAAGTGAGCTAACAGATTTTCCTTTAATTAATACAAGCAATGGTGCTAATTTTAGTGCTGCATGGGCGTATTGCTCATCACTAACCAGCTTTTTTGCATTAGATTTAAGTAGTGGTACTAATTTTGTTGCTGCATGGCGTGATTGCTCATCATTAACATCGTTTCCTTTATTAGATGTAAGTAATGGTACTAATTTTTTTTATGCGTGGCGGCAATGCTCATCACTTCAAGATTTCCCTGCAAATATGTTTGATAGCGTAACGGCTACGAATTTTACAGATGCATTCACAAACACCAACCTAAGCAGTCAATCCATTGAAAATATAGTAGTAAGTATAGACACAGCAGGTCAAATAAATGGAACGTTAAACATAACAGGCGGTGGTAATGCGACAACGGCAACTGCACAAACGGCTATTGATAGCTTGACTGCAAAAGGGTGGACAGTTACTGTACCCGATGGCTATGTTTCACCATATCTTATAGATGTTTATCAGGGTTCAGCAGCAGCGTATTCTTTGCGTCAATTATCATACAATACAACTGATGTGGTTAGGGTTCGCAGGTCAAGTGATAACGCAGAAGCGGACTTCACAGCAGATGAAATAACAGACGGCACGTTATTAGCATGGGTAGGTAATACGGCAAGTGATAACGGATTTGTTACTACATGGTACGACCAAGCGGGTAGTAACGATGCTACACAAGCTACTGCTGCAAGACAGCCTAAGATAGTAGATGCTGGGGTGTTGGTAGAGGAGAATGGAAAGCCTGCGGTTAAATTTGATGGGGTGGATGATTACTTTTCTATAACACTTATAACACAAACTTCTGAATTTTCACATTTCGTTACATCAAAAGGTACTGGATTTTTATATGGAACTACGATAGGAGGCGCAAATGATTATTTAAGATATACGGGGAATATTAGAATTAGTATAAACGACACTATTTTAGCCGAAGGTACAAACGTAGATAATTTACAAACGCAAACATCTTTTATTCGTTCTAACACAGATTTAACAACAATATACTACAATTCAAATACTGGAGCATCTTTAACGATTAGCGGTGATTTTAATTCTGATACAATTGGCGGATATAATAACGGCACATTATTCTGGAATGGAAACATGCAGGAGCATATTATTTATTCCTCCGACCAATCCTCCAACAGAACAAACATAGAAACAAACATCAATAACCATTATAACATTTACCCATGACAAACGGTTACTACATAGGCACAAAAGAACAAGCGGAAAACTATGATAATATAGTAACGCAAGGCGAAGGTTACAACGGTACGACTACAAGGTGGGCAGAACCAAGACAGCATCCAACGCAATTAGATTTGTATGCAATCATAAAGCACACAAGCTACGATGACAGTATGCAATGGGTTGAAGTTTTAGATCAAAGTTGGAGTCAGGATATATTGAATTAAATATAAAATAAAATAACTATGAAAGAACTTAACACAATATACGCAAGCTGGCTGAAGGTCTTTATCAGTTCGGTTTTTGGTGCTTATCTGATAATGCTTCAGGAAGGAACAAATTTATTCAGTTGGGATTTGGCAATGGTTGAAAAGCTACTGACTGCGGGTGTTGTTTCTACCCTTCCAATAATTATTAACTGGCTGAATCCGTCCGATACTCGTTATGGAAAACGATAGAATGACAGATATGATAATTCAGCGCATGGACAAATTTGAGGAGAAGCTCGATTGTGTTCGTGATGACGTGGTCGAGTTAAAGACAAAGGTCGGTATCTTTAGGCAATGGATGACAGGGCTTGCGGCTTTCATCGGTGCTGCGTTTAGTGCGCTTGTGGACTATTTGGGTAAGCATTCATAATTCATTCCCTTTTTGTATTTTTGTCAAAACAAGGGACATGAATACAATCACGACTTCAGGACATTTCTTCAGGCCACGACCTTTGCTTCTTCCGCAATTCGGGAAGAACTTAGTGTTTGGGCGGTTGCGGTTTCACGAACTATCAATCTACGCAACGACAGACCCTAAAAATCAAGCCGATTGGAACAAGGGGGGCGGGGTTTCCTTTTCGCTGATCCCTAACCGGAACGCTGTAATGATCGGGTGGCGGTTTTACAAAGGGGAATTTCAAGTGAAGCCGTATATCAACGCAGGCGGTTTGAACATTCACCGTATGTTCCAGGAGCATACCGTTGATATTGACAAGTGCATATTGTGGTCAATAGAAAAGACAGGCAACAATATTGTCATTGAGATTGACGGAAGGCAATGGGTGACGGATTTGGTGAAGTGGAAGTCTTTGACCTTTCCACGCTTCCCTTACTTCGGGGGTGACGACGTTCCTACAAAACCTGTTTCAATAGACTTTTGGTCTTCAAATACGAAATGATGGCAAAATACTTACCGACAATTATTGTGGATGCCGGACACGGTGGAATCGTGGCGGGAGAATATGTAACACCGGGCAAGCGTTCACCTGAATACGAATGGGGTCAGGTCTTTGAAGGTGTGTTCAACAGAGTTGTGGCTGAACTGTTTTGCGAGTTGTTGAACGCAGTTGGTGTCCCTTATTTTTACCTTGACACAAACAACGACGTTCCGCTGAAGACAAGGGTTGACATTTACAACCAAATCGCAAAGGGGAAAGGGATGTGCTACGGCTACTCTATTCACGCAAATGCGGCTTCATCACCAAACGCAACAGGGGTTGAGGTCTTCACCTATCACGGGCAAAGTGAAGCCGATGAAATGGCGACAGAATGGGTCAAAAGATACAAGGTGGAACTTCCGGGCGACAAAATGAGAATGGACAATTCTGATAAAGATCCGGACAAGGAATCAGGGTTCTACATTCTCAAAAACACTTCCTTTCCGTTTATTCTTGTTGAACACCTGTTTATGACAAACGAATCAGACGCCCAAAGGCTTGCGTCTTCAAAGTATCAAGCGACAGCGGCAAACGTATTGTTCACATCGTGTATTGAATTCCTTTCACAAAAGGGCTTTGAAGTATAAACAAACGACATGAAAGAAATAAAAAAAGAAGAAGGTTGGAGATGGGGGCTATTATCCCTGATCCTTATTGTATTGCTGATTGCGGCTACCTGCTCAACGATGGGTCAAGTCGGCTTAAACGGTGCGGGGTTCTTTGAGAACCGAACCGAACAAAGTGACGAATGGCTAAGTGAAGTTAGTGGTGAATGGGTGCTTCGTGTTCCAGGTGGTGCAATCGCAAAGTATGCCGTTCCTTCGCCTGAACGTGGCGGGTGGGGAATGGACAGCGCAACGGTTGACAGCATCACTTTCAAGTACAAGTCATTTGAAGAAGAGCAAACGAACGATATTTTAGGCAAATGGTATCGTAAAACTGCCAACCAGCCTAAACACAGCTATTTAGATGAATTGATTGAGTTCAGTCAGATTTTTGACATTGAGGTCATTTGGGTTCTTAATCTTTACATTGACCCACAGCTTGCCATCTTCCCTGTTGAATACTTACTGCTTAACGGGGTTGATATTATTGGAGTAGAAATGGGGAACGAAAGTTATAGTCAGGTTAATCATGACTTTGCGGAATACAGCAAACGGGTTGATATGGTTGCTCCGATGGTAAGGGCATTAGGGTTGAAAGTTTACCATCCTGCCGCACCTTCAGGCACACGGTTCAGACCCGACCACGCAGATTGGAATTTCAAGTTAAATCAGGCGTATGGAACAGAAGGTTTTGTCTTTCATCCTTACTTTGACCGAAGGGAATTTTCAGCCCTTGCCGAACCTGTTGATACATTGCTTGCATTTCAGCAAATCAACGCTTTTGATTTTGAAGCATTTTGGGGCGATTTAAGAGGTCTTTTCCCAAATGCGGGGTCTTATATCGTAACTGAAACGAACTCTCAACCTGCACGACTTATAGGGGGAACTGGACTGAATGCCCGACTTGTTGAACGTATACTTGAAACAGGGAAGGAAAACCTTGATGTAATTTGTCTGCATAACGGGGTAAGTCCTGACATTTACGGTATCATTTACGGTAAGGAAGGTGAGCAGGTCAAGAACACGACCTTTGAGGTTTGGAAGCAACAGGTGTGTGTCGAATCCATCCGTCCGGAGTGCATCAAGTGTCAGCGTTTCTTTTACCGACTGTTCAACTGGAAAGCCTGCAATACTTGCGGGAAAAAGAATATCTTTGTAAACTGTAAATAATAAACAATGAGTAAAACAAGACTATTTTCTAACGAAGACGGAACGACATTCTTCGAAGACATCAAAGCCTTCTTCACAGGCATTCCACCGTATATTCTAAGCCTACTGAATCAGCTTCAGGACTTGGCCGAGCCGATTGTTGAACAAGCCGTTGAAATCGGCAACGTGATTAAGGGGCTGATCCAGGAAGACACTTGGTCGGGAAATATTATTGAATCCATCGTTGAAAGCACAAAGACACCGATTGACGACGCTGTGCTTGAATGGTTAAGGGAAAACTGGGGAGGTGTACTGGCTGAACTTTCAGACCTTCCAGAACTTATTGCAGATATTACAGAAGCGACTGAAGACTACTTCGACAGCCTTGCGGATCTTCCTGAACCTTTACAGAATGCAATGCTGAACAAGACCGTTTCAGTCATTGCCCGTAAGTATTCCAACGAAGTGCTTGGAAAAAGCCTTTCGGAATCCGATGCCGACTACATGGTTCAGGCGTACTACGTTGATAAAAAATCGTTCCTTTCATAGGGTTCTTCACCCTGTTCCTTGTTTGCCCCCTGTTTGCGCAGGGGGTTTTTTTTGAAATAAAGTGTTAAATTTTTGCTTAGGTATTGCATATATCAGAAACAATGATTAACATTGCATAAACAAACAAGGAAACAATGACTTACAGACAAAAAACAATTCTCTCGATGGCTATGTACCTTAAAGACCGTTATGACTTTATCTATACATTAGATGCTTTTCGAGAACTCAAAAAGATATGGTCAGAAGTAGATTTGAAAGCAATGAAAGAGGCATATAAAAAAGCCTATCCTGAAAACTAATAACACTAAACAACGCACACTTTTGTTTTACACTAAATTAACCGCTTAAACAAATAAGGAACAATGTTGACTCACATCATTACAAATCCCGTAGCCTTCAGCAAAGTTGCCGAAGTCTATATTTCAGGATCGGACTACATCTACAAAGGACGGTTCGACGGTGACGTTACCATTATCCTAAAAAGTGGAGATATTGAATTGCACACCGGACAGCACAGCCCGACATCGTATGAACTTGATTACGGGTTTGTCATTCAGGAAGTAAGTTAGTAGTGGTTTTGGTTCTACCTTGCCCCGCTGCCGTAACTGGTGCGGGGTTTAGGTGGTACAACAAACAAGTGAAAAATGATAATTCCAAACGAGACGAGAAACCTGGTCTACAAATACAGGCAATGGGGCGACGTTTCCCAAATCGCTGAACGTGCAGACAGGTCGGTAGTATTGATCCACAGGGCGTTTAAAGACTGGAAGGCAAGCCCCCACGTCATTGATGCAATCAACAGCTTCTACTTAGAGAAGCAACCCGAACGTCAAGCGGCACTTGACCGAGCTGAAGAAATCAAATCCATAAACGAACAAATCAAAACCAAATGAATGTAATTGACCAAATGGGTAAAGACTTCAACGACCTGACCGACTTCTTCAGTAAGTCGGGTATAAAGGAAGCCCCTGTTGAACCTAAAAAGTACGAACGGAAGACGTTTGTTGTTGGTTGTCGAATTCCCATTGAATACAGGGAGCAATACAAGGCAATGGACAGGCTTGATCGTGAGGTTTTGCGCAAGCATATTGAACAATTTTTTGAGGCACAAACAATGAAGTTTTGACTGTAATTTATTAACTTAGCACAAACAAACAGGAACAAATGAAAGTACAAATTTCCCTATCTGCAAAGTCGTTGACCCACATAAAAGACGTGGTATTTGACGCAATTCTTGACGAATACAACAACCTGAATAAGGATGCCTTTGAACCGCTGTATGAAGCGGGTGGCGAACTTGGGGTTGATGTGAGATCCTTTGAAGACTTTTGGTCAAGGTATGAGGAAGACCAAAGAATAGGCAAGGCTGAATTCCAAGCTGATCAAATGCGTGAACAAAGTCAGGAATTATGAATGAAAAAAGATACCTGGCGACTGCCGAATTCTACGTCTTTGAAACAGACGACGCTATGGCCGAAATGATGGCACGGTCAATTGCTAAAGACATAGCCCAAAAGTACGACGGCAGTTGTGCGGTAGTGGTAAAACTTCAGCCTGCACCCTTCGGGAAAGCGGGGTTTCAAAAACAAGAACAAATCAAATTGAAAGCATGAATGAGGAATTGAAAAAACCGATGCAGCCAAACGAAATCGAATGGCGCATCCAGTCAGCAAGAAACGGGAAGACGACCGTTGTGCCTTATCTACAAAACAGGGCGGTCATGGATCGCTTTGACTTAGCCTTCAGCCCTGACGGTTGGAAGAACGAATTTAGGGAGTGGCGTGAAAAGGGTGTGCTTTGTGGGTTGTCGGTACTTTGTGATGGTGCTTGGGTGACCAAGTACGACGGAGCAGACGAAACGCAAATCGAATCCACAAAGGGCGGCTTTTCGGACAGCATGAAACGGGCTGCCGTTCAATGGGGGCTTGGTCGTGACCTTTACAAATACCCACGAGTATTCATTGAGGGCGAACACAAATGGCTTCCTGAATGGGCTATTTCAAGGCTTGACGACCTTGTGAAGGCTTTCATCGAAGGCAAGGTTGAAGGGATTCCGGTTGTGGTCTTAAAGGAAAAGAAATGAAGTATTTCGACGGGCAGGAATTTACCGACTACGTCGAAATGATTGACGACAGGCAAAGGCAATACATTGAAAGTCTGATCCGGTCTTCATCAATAGACGAAATTCACAGAGTAAATATCGAACGGCAGTATTTGTATTACACAAAGGAAGAAGCCGACGAATGCATCAATTACCTGAAGGACAACCAACAGCACCCTGTATTTGACAGGGCAGCACCTTCACAAACAGAAATCAAACAAACAATTAAACAGCAAACAAAATGAACATTCAAACAGCAAAGATTGACGTGACCAAAATTGACAAGTCACGATTGTACAAAGGGCAAAAGGGAACGTACCTGGACGTTGTCCTGATTCCCACGCCACAAAGCGAATACGGTGACTTTATGATCGTTCAACAGGTCAGCAAAGAAGAACGTGACAAGGGCATCAAAGGGGAAATACTTGGCAACGGAAAGGTGATGGGTGAAGCGAAATCCCAACCCGAACAGCCCCAAACTTCTGCACCTGAAGACGACCTACCATTTTAATTAACAATAAAAACAAGAAACATGAGTAAAATTTCAAAAAAGGTTTATTCTGAAAGGATTTACAGCGCATTGATTGACTTGACACCACACGGCGGGATGATGTCTGTCAAGTCGGCATTGGAAAAGCACCATCTATCAAGAAGCATTCAGACTATGATAACTCGTTGCGGTTTTACAAACAATGGTAACTGGGTTGGAGGGTTCCCAACAATGGAACAGGCTGAAAAAGTTTACGATTCCTTAATGGAATACCAAAAGCAGGCAATGAAGCGACAATCAGAAAGAAAGAAAAAGGAAAGGGCAAGCAAGCAAAATGTGGAAACGCTTTTTCACAATCCGAATACAATGACTGAATCGCAAGCCTTGGACGTTTTGAGGAATTCAAGCCTTTACGATTACAAGGTTTTCAGGTCGCCAAAAAAATCAATTGAAGAACAGGTACTTTGAAAACTGAAGTCTTTATTCAAACCGACGAGAACGGCAAGGTGATTGCAGGCAGGACAACGCTTGCAAAAGCCCTGAAGCAACTTTCAGGGCTTCACCTTACTGTTACCATCGAAAAGCGCAAACGCAAGCGGAGCAATGAGCAGAACGCTTACTTTCACGGGGTAGTTGTTCCGATGGTTTCCGAAGCGATGACAGAAGCCGGATGGCGTGAAGCGGTGGATGTTGGTTGGACAAAGCGATTCATCAAAAAGCAGTTTTTAACACGAACAGCATTTAATGAAAAAACAGGGGAAGGGGTAGAATTCATTCAGGACACAAGTGCATTGACAACGTCTGAATTCATGGACTTGATTGCAGACGTGCAGAAATGGGCTTCGGAGTACCTGAACATTTACATTCCCGATCCAAACGAACAAACAAGCTTAAACTATGAACAGAACACCGAAGGAAGAAACAGCTATTGAAATGGCGAAACTTTACATTTTATTGATTATTACAATGACAATCGTTGTGCTATGGGTGAGATAAACGTCACCCTTTTGGAAAAGCTGAAGATTGGGTTAGCTAACCACAAAGGCAAGCCAAACGCCATCACATCAAAGGAAATTGTCGAGAAGCTGAAGCCTGTCTTTCCTGGTATCAACGGAGCAACAATCCGGGTTCACGTCCACTATTTGCGGACGGTTGAAAAGATATTCATTTGCGCTGATTCTTCAGGCTATTATACGCCCGCCAATGAGATCGAAGCGAAGCACCAACTGGCTTCTATTAGGTCACGAATCAAGGAACTGCGTGAAGTAGATATTGCACAGAAAGAAGCCTTTCAGAAAACTTTTGGCCAGTATGCTATTGACTTTTGACAGGTAGTTTGTAATTTTGAAACATGATACTCGCCCTATCAATTAAGGAATCTTATTATGCCCTGAACAGGTTGACGTGGGCGAGACGTTGACCGTTCGGGGCATTTCTATTATGGCAAAAGATCCAGCATTACTATTTTACACTTCCGACTTCTTGACTGGAACAATGTTGATGACCGATGAACAAGTCGGCAAGTACATTCGCCTGCTTTGTTTACAGCATCAAAAGGGCAGGCTGACCGAAAAGCATATGCTTAGCATATGCAGCACATACGATGAAGAAGTGTTCAGCAAATTCAGCAAAGACGAATCCGGAATGTACTACAATGAACGCCTTGAATTAGAGGCGGCCAAGCGTAAAGCCTTCACGGAAAGCCGTAGAAACAACGCTTCAGGCGGTAAAAAGAAGGGTAAAAAGCCGAAAAGCACAAGCAAAGCATATGCTGAACATATGGAAAATGAAAATGAAGATGTAATTGAAAATACAAATGAAGAAGAAAGTGAAATTAAGATTGAAATATGCCCAACCTTTGACGACTTTTGGAATTTGTACGATAAGAAAACGGATCGGGCAAAGTGCGAAAAGAAATGGAACAAGCTGAAGCAGGAAGACAAAGAGGCAATAATGGATTACCTTCCAGCCTACAAGCAAAGCACACCGGATAAAAAATACAGGCGAAACCCTGAAACCTTTTTGAACAATAAAACATGGGAAAATGAAATCATTGACAACAGCACCGGAAAGAACCGCAATCGAATTCCACAAGCAGGCAGCTTCACGCTTGCTGACTTCGGATATGACGAAGACACTTTCAGTTGAATTGATTGTTCGGGACAAGGAAAGTATCACTTTCCGTTCAGTTACTCACAAGAACGTCACAGAAATTGAAAAGAAGGTTTTTGCCGTTTACCGTGTGGCAATGGCCGACGCTTTCATGAAAGCTATCAGGTATCTTAAAACAGCGATCACATGGGAGAAGGACATGGTGGTTGAGTTCGTTGACGTGATAGTGTCGGAGTTCCCAAATTGGAAACCTGAAGACTTTTTTCTGTTTTTGGACATGGCAAAAACTGGTAAATTTTCTGACAAGTACGAACATTCAGTTGACTTCCCTACTTTGATAGGATGGGCGCACAAGTACGACGAACTGAAACTTCGGGCAATCGAATCCGAACGGGTGGTTGATGTTCCTGAAGCACTGAAACAACCAGGAAGGAGTTACACGCAGGAAGAAATTGACCGGGCGACACAGGATATGTATCAAATGTTGAACAGGAAGGACACGGCAAAGAAGTTGCCAAAGCCTGAACCTGAATTCATGCAGTTACAGCGGATGGCTTTCAATGCTTACCAGCGTACAAAGAATGAATACTTGATGGCTGAAGGTGTTCCGGAAAATGACTACCTTCGAGAATCAGCACGGCAACAGTTTGAAAGGGAAAACCCGATTGAACAATGGTGTGAAGACTGGATCAAAAACTACAACAATGATTGACTTCTGCTTCTACTTTGACAAAGACAGTCAGAACATGGTTGTTTTATTCCCGAAAGAAGGTAAAGCGATGAAGGTTCGACATGTTCATTGCGTTGTTTCCTCAATCACTTCCTGGAACACTTCTGCACCTGTGAAAGTTGCAATGGTTGGAAAGTGCGAAAAGGTGATTGAATCGGGAGACACGATTATTTTGATTTGAAACCCACACTAAACTATTGAAAATGACCAAAACAAACAACAGGTCAGGCGAAAAGGAAGGCGAAAGGACAGCGGAGTGTTTATTGCATATTGCGATATAAGATATTCAAGTGAAAGCAAAAAAGTGTAAAGTATGCAAGAAGGAGTTCAGTCCGTTCCGACCACTTCAACAGGTATGTTCACTGAAGTGCGCATCGGAACACGCAAGGCAACAGGAAGCGAAGCGCTGGAAGAAGAAGAAAGCACAAATGAAGGAAGAAGGGAAGACGCTGACGGACTGGAAAGCGGACTTGCAAAAGGAAGTCAACCAAATCATTCACCTGATAGACAAGAATCAACCCTGCGTTTCTTGTGGTGGGAGCAGTAAGATGAATGCAGGACACTTCCACGCAGTCGGATCAAATGACAGCCTTCGATTTCACTTTGAAAACATTTGGCTTCAGGATGTACATTGCAACATGCACAAGGGCGGAAACAATCACGCATTCGATAACGGGCTGATTGAGTTATTCGGAAAGGAATACTGGGAAGAACTGAAGTTCGATTTGGTGAAAAGGTTTCCTTTGGTTAAATTTACAGTCGCTGACTTGCAGTTTGCGATTAGCGAGGCAAGGAAAATGAAGAAGGAACTGAAACAAGCTGACCAAATTTACCCGACAAAGATGCGGGTTGCGTTGAGGAAGCGATACAATGAACGTTTAAAACTATATGCATGAACACCTTCGCAAATGCTCCTAATTGGGCAACGGTCAAAGTAGTTGATCGTGACGGCTTTGCTTGGTTCTGCAAAAAAGTACCTTCAAAGGGCAATCGAAACTGGATATTTGGCGAGGGTAATATCAGGCAGTTTGCGGGTAAGGCATCACCGTCACAGGCTTTGAACTGGTTCACGACAATGGAAGTAAGGTTCGACGGTTACGCAGTCCAGGAAGCAAGGAGAACGGACAAATACATCCCTTTGGATCACGAACACCGACTTCTTCTTTGCAGGCAGCTTGAAGCAATAGTCAATTTCTATTCATAAACAAAACAAGGACAAAATGAGAATTTCAACCGTTGATCGGGAAAAGATGCAGTTTCACGTTGATCTCGCCAACAATTACGATGCTGACTTTTGGCGACTGTCGCAATGGTGGTTTGCTGAAGCCGGAACAAACAAAAGGAAAACGCCACAGGAACACATTTGGGCTGACAAGCTATATGACCGCCACAAATCACCTGTTGAAGCTGCACAAATCATTGAACGGGCTTTTCGTATCTTTGTAGCCGGCAAACGCCAAAAGGTTCGATTCGATGTAATAAACGACAAAGGAATGCCCGAACCTTGGTCAGGCAACTTCCCGAACCACCGGAAGGCCGATGCCTGGTTCATGAAGTACGGAGTAAAACACGAAGCCCGTGGCCACAACCTTGTTAAGGTTTTGGTTGGGGTGAAATAAAAGAAAGGGAATGGGAATAAAGACAATGAAGGTTTCGCAAATCAAGGCGAATCCAAACAACCCACGAACCATAAAGGACGACAAGTTCAACAAGTTGGTTCAGTCAATCAAGGAATTCCCTGAAATGCTGGAAGCCCGGCCAATAGTTGTCAACCCTGATATGGTGGTTTTAGGCGGCAATATGAGGTTGAAAGCATTGAAGGAAGCTGGAGTAAAGGAAGCCCCTGTTTATGTGGCTACATGGGACGAAATAAAGCAACGTGAATTCATTATCAAAGACAACGTCGGCTTCGGTGAATGGGATTGGGACTTGATTGCAAACGAGTGGGATTCTGAAGAACTTGAAGCGTGGGGGTTGGATTTGCCTGGCTTTGATATTTCTTCAGAAGAATTCGGTGAAGGGTTTTCCCTGCCGGATGGCGACAAAGAACCATTCCAGCAAATGACATTTACTTTGGCAGACGAACAGGCCGAAGTAATTAAAAACGCACTTGCAGATATGAAGGCTACCGATGAATACAAGTATGCCGAAACAATGGGGAATGAAAACAGCAACGGGAATGCGCTTTATTTAATCGTAGCAGCATGGGCAGGGCAAAGGAAATAATAGTAAAAGTAATACCGGCAAAGATTGCTAATGAGTTTGTGAAAAAGCATCATTATAGCGGCAAGGTTGTTCCAAAAAGCAACTTGCACTTTGGGTGTTTTTTGGATGGTAAGTTGCATGGGGTTCTTTCATACGGAAGCCCAATGGATATTAGAAGAACGATAGGAATAGTTAAAGGTACTGGTTGGAATGAAATGATTGAGCTTAACAGAATGGCTTTTGATGATTATCTTCCTAAAAACTCAGAAAGCCGTTGTATTTCAATAAGCATTAAACTAATTAAAAAAAACGCCCCTCACATAAAATGGATATTATCATTTAGCGATGGATCTCAATGCGGAGATGGAACTATTTATAGGGCTTCTGGTTTTTATTTAACTAAAGTCCAAAGAAATACAGCTATTTACGAGTTTCCTGATGGCTTTAGGGTTGCATCAAATGTTTTGACCTCTAATAATATGGACACAAACAAAAAGTTGGCTAAAAAATATGGGGCAAAATTAACTGGAGCAGCTTCAGTAAAACCATTTAAGGATGTTGGAGCTAAATTGTTGGAAGGCTATCAACTTCGCTACATCTACCTAATAGACAAAACTTGCAAAATAACAGTCCCTATTCTACCATTTAGCAAAATAGATGAACTTGGTGCTGGAATGTATAAAGGGAAAATGGTATCTTTGCAAGAAAGGAAACAAAAACAAGATGAACAACTTTGAAATCGGGGAACAAGTAGAATGGACAATCGGCAAGCACAAGCGAACCGGAATTGTCAAAAACGACAACAACGACGGGACTGTTGATGTGATTTGCACTTCCTTTGCAGGATCAGCAATGGCACTTAAAACAACCGTTCAAAAACAAATATTAGCGAGGGTGGTGTAACGGTAGCACATCGGCCATTCCAGGCCGAAGGTTTGGGTTCGAATCCACTCCCTCGCTCAAGTTATCATGAACAAAGTGGCACAACATAAAAAGGCAATGATTGAAGCCCTTGAACAATCGCTTGGCGTTGTGACTACGGCTTGCAGGGTTGCAGGAATCGGAAGGACGACACATTACAAGTGGCTACGGGAAGACCCTGAATACCAGCAAGCCGTTGAAGACATTTCAGGCGTTGCATTGGACTTTGCCGAAAGTCAGCTTCACCGACAAATCAAGGACGGGAACACGGCGGCCACTATTTTCTACCTGAAGACCAAAGGCAAAGGCAGGGGCTACATTGAACGCATTGAAAACGTACACGAAGGAAGCGTTCCGGTAAATATCAAGGAAGTAAAGACCTATGCCGACAATAAAGCTGACAAAGAAGCAGACACAGGCGATTGACTTCTTGCAAGACAAGACGACCCGTGAGATTGCATACGGTGGGGCGGCAGGAGGTGCGAAGTCATTTTTAGGCTGTTACTGGCAACTGAAGCAACGGTTGAAGTATGAAGGCACAAAGGGGCTGATTGGAAGGGCAAGGTTCAAGACCTTGAAGGACACAACCCTGAAGACGTTGCTGGAAGTCCACAAGTTGACCGGGTTAAAGCGTGGCGCACATTGGGAACTTACCGGAGCAAACGACAAGGAAAACCCGAATTCAGTTGTTTACTTTAATGGTTCGGTCATTCTGCTTCGGGATCTGTTCGACTACCCTTCAGACCCTGACTTTGATGAATTGGGGTCTCTGGAGATAACGGATGCCTTTGTTGACGAATGCGCACAGGTGGGAAGTAAAGCACGGGAAACGCTATTGACACGGATCAGGTACAAACACGCTGAACATGGCTTAATACCAAAAATCCTCTATGCAAGCAACCCGACCAAGAACTGGCTTTATTCTGATTTCTACCAACCGAACAGGGAAGGACGGTTGAGAAAGGACAGGGCATTCGTTCAGTCTTTTGTAACTGACAACCCGTTCGTGGATCAGTCCTATATCATAACCCTTGACAGTTTACCGGAAGGTGCGCAAAAGGAAAGGTTGCGTTATGGCAACTGGGAATTCGACGACGACCCTTCAGCCTTAATTGAATACGAAGCTATCCTTCGGGCGTTTGAAGGAAAGGGGCAACCAGGCAAAGGTGCTATTTCGGTGGACTATGCAAGATTCGGTTCGGATAAGACGGTATTAACCAAATGGAACGGCTACCAGGCAAAGGTCAAGAAGTACAAAGGATTGAGTGTGCCGGATGCCGTCAAGGTGATCAAGCAGGCGCAAAATGAAATGCGAATTCCTGCTTCACGAATTGTGATTGACGAAGATGGGGTCGGCGGTGGCGTGGTGGATCTGATACCTGGATGCAAAGGATTTGTAAACAACAGCCGTGCGGTAGGTGATGAAAACTTTGACAACCTTAAAAGTCAATGCTACTTCAAATTAGCCGATGCCATCAACAAAGGGTTGGTTTCGATTACTTGTGATTCTGAAGACAAAGAGGACATCAAACAGGAATTGGAGTGGGTAAAACAGAAATCAGTTGACACCGACCAAAAGAAGGGTGTTCTTCCAAAGGACAAAGTGAAGGAAAAGATAGGACGTTCGCCTGACTTTTCTGACAGCTTGGCGATGCGGTTTTATTTGGACGTGGCAAAGGTTGGCGGGGTGACACGGGCGAAGGGGTTTTGAAAAAAAAGTGTTAAAGTTTTTGGTTTGTTAAAAGTTTGACGTATATTTGTATCAACAAAACAAGAAACGATGAACACCTCAAAAATTATTAGCAAAAGAGACTTGGCAATCAAATTATCAAACGGAAAAGTAAGCGTTGACCAACTTTCTAAAAAGGTAGAGAAAACTGTTAATCTTTGGATGTCAAGGAATGAGGTTGTAATAGAAAACGGTTATCTTAAATTAGCCTAATGATATGTGGTTCTTTGGGTAAAGTAAAAAACTGGCTTAAATTTAGGCATTCATCAGAAGTGGAAAATTAACACATACCCCGCTATCTAAAACGGTAGCGGGTTTTCATCTATTTGGTTTATATTTGTCAACAAACAAGGAAACAATGACCGACCTTCAAAAGATGCTTCTGACCACTTGGGTGGTGTTGTGCTATATACCCGTGTTCGGATGGTTTTTGTATGAGTTTGTACATGTAATGGAAGGTCAGGAAGTAGGGGTTTATCAGGTGGCTTGCCTATTCACTACCTTTTTGTATGCTTGGGTGCTTTATGTCGCAATGGAAAAGATAAAGAAATGAAAGTCGAAATCGGTGGCAATAAGTACGACGTTCCTGTCAGTTGGCGGGAACTTCCCTTTAGGAACTACATTGCAGCCCTTGACCATTCGCTAAAAGGAGAAAGTGATCCGGTTGGCTACTTGTCAGCAATCACCGGAATTGAAATTGAAGTTCTGCGCAACACATCAGTTGAAGGTTTGGCTTACATCATGCAGATGGTGGACTTTGTGAACGATCCTAACGGGTTGGCGATATACAACAAGGTCGAAGATAAGTTCCAGATTGACATCGGAACGCAACCATATTGGAAACTTGAACTTTGCAACCAAGAAGTAAAGCGGGTATGGTCTGAACTGTACGGTGATAAGAAGGAACTGACCGAAGCTGAAGTCATGCACGTTTATCTGAAGGCTTCATCGCTGTTTGTTAGGACGTACACGGACGGATTGACCTACACGACAAGGAAGTGGTTCAGGAAGAAGGAAGTGACGATTGAAGCGATTGAAATAGATGACAGCCCAGTTGCATCGGTTTACGGGTTGGCGGTTTTTTTTTGCAAGCTGTTACGACCTTTAACGCTGATTATGCGGAAATGAACAAGACTATCGATCCTGGACAGGAAGAAGACCTTAAGGAAGCGGGGGTTGCTATTGTCACAGCGATGGGCTATATTGCGACGTTGATGCCGTTGGTTGAGAAGTACGGTCAGAGTTTGGAAGAATGGGTTGAGAAGGAAGCGAGAACGGTTTACAATATTCTTTTGTTGGAATACAGGAAGTCAAAAGTTTCTTATTTTTACGGAAAGATTAAGGAGCGGGCGGCAAAGGCAAATCAGAAAAAATGACACCCACACAGATCCACAACTTAGTGAAGGCCGCAGTTGAAGCGGTAAGCGACGACCGGGCAGGCGTTGGCGATGAAACCGTGAAGTTCCTGTTCGGTAGGGCTTCGGACATTTGGCTGAAGAACCTGGAAGCGGGCAATGTCGAAAACCTTGTCGGGGGTGGCGTGGTTCACATGGAATTCCAGCAGTTCACTTCTGTACCAGTAGAGAACGACACAGTTGCTTATCCGGTACGCTTAATCTTCAGCAAATCCCATTCAGTCGGTGACGACTTGACCGAAGACCTTCTGCCGTATCAAACGGAAATGTACAGCCTGAAGAACGATGTGATTGCGAAGCTGCGGGTGAACACCGAAACCAACCTGTCAGCGGCAAACATTGCTTTATTGAAGAAACTTGGAGTTGACGAACAGGAATTCCAATTCTTCGTGTACGGGAACAACGTGACCACAGGGGTTATATGTGATATTGTAGTGACTACTAAATTCTGCCGAAACTAATGGAAGTCAGGAAGGGGTTATCGGTATCGCAGAAGATTGTTCTGGACAAATTCGCAAAGCAGTTCATTGCACAGGCGAAGTTGGACATTCGGACAAAGAAGATCTCCAACTACCGCAAGTCACCTGTCAACGCTTCGGGCGAGTTGGACAGGTCGTTTGAATATAGGATTACCGACACGGGGTTAGAGATACTTGCCAACGAATACGTTGAAAAGCTGTTATACCCATTGCCGCCCGGTCAAGATGTGCCAACACACGAAGAAATTGTTGAATGGTCGCTTGACAAGGGCATTGTTCCCTTTGAAGGAAACAGTTCAGCGGCACGGGATTCGATGGCTTGGGCTATTGTCAAAAGCATTGCAAAAGAAGGTACTTCTCTTTACAAGACATTCGGAACAAACAACACGGGTCTTCTTGACGAATCCTTTGATCCTGAAGCCTTGAAGCAGTTGGAAAAGGAACTGACTGAAGCTACCCTTGTGCGCTTTGAAAGTGAGGTGTTTCAGGAATTGAAAGAATTTGCGTAAATTTGTGAACCGTGAACCTATCAACAGCACCCTACAACTGGAATTCGCTTCACCGACCGATTCTGTATGTTTATGACCATGTGTCAAAAACAACCAATTCAATCGGCAATAACGGTGGGTTCATTCAGTTCACCTTTGCTGTCCCCTTTTTGATCACACCTGTTGTGGGGGAACGGTTTATCATTGCTTCATCAGGGAGCAGTTATCAGGGCTTCCACAGGATCACAAGTGTTGATTCGACCACACAGTTCACGACTTCGACGATCTATTCAGTCAGCGAAGGGGCTGTTTCGGTGCTTCATGAAAGACTTCCTGAAATCCAGTTGTACCGTGGCTACCTTTCAACTGAAGCCTATTACGCCGAAGATCCGATCACGTTAGTTGCTACATTCAGACCAAAGACAAGCCCTGACAATAACGTGCAAATTGACGTTTCAGGGTACTTGCAGGGGTTATTCAGCTTGGCATTACCGACTGCGGGAATTGACCACAACTTGTTCACCAGGTTCAGGCTTTACTTCGATGGTGAGTACAAAAGATACTACCACGTTTTGAACAGCGGATTGGAAAGTTCTGAAGTTGAAAGCTACTTCGCCAATACAGGGCGGTTTTTGACTTCGCAGGAAGTGCCGTACCTTTTGAGTTGTGGAAATACTTTGCTTGCAAGGATTCAAAATGATGCTGTTGTGGTGAGTGAATTTGCGGGAGCATTGGAAGGTGGAGAATTCGACACAGACTTTGACACGGACTTTTCAACTGAATAAAAAATGATACACTTTTCGTTTTATATACTGACAAATATTAAAAATGAGCGTTAAAACACGGGCGCAAATATCGGCAGACATAACAGCCGACTACCTGACAGGATCAGCGGGAAATATATCCGCAGCAGATATCCGAAAACTTGATAACATCAACGAATCAAAGGCCAACGTCATCAAGGCGGGGCTTGACTGTTCAGCAAATCCGAACTACCCTGCCAGCGAAAGGGGTGACACCATCCCGGTAAGTACGGCCGGGCGAATTGGCGGGTCTGCTGGGCTTCAGGTCAAAGCGGGTGATATAATTGTTTGCCTGAGTGATTCGGCAAGCGGTACACAGTCTGCCGTTGGTGCGAACTTCATCATTGTCACGGGCATCTTTTCTTCTGAACGCACGGTTTTGATTGCCGGAGTAGATGCAACGGCCACAGGCGAAACGAATGTTCCACTTCCTGCCGGTTATACCTTTTTTCCGGACACGATCGAGGTTTGCGTAACAGCGGCCGACACGGTGACTGGTCAGCCGACTTTGGAGTTCGGTAATTCAAACGACACGGATGCCTTGAAAACAGCGGCAGCAACTACCAACTTAACAGCGGCGGGACATCGCAACAGATATACAAGCCTTGCAACGAACACCGGGCAAGACGACAGCTACGGTTTGAGTGTCAACGTCACAAGTGGGGCAACTGCTACCACCATGACCTTGACCATTGTGTTTGTGGGCTTCTTCTTGAAAGACTGACATGGTAACGCTTCCCACCAAATACTACCAAATCTGCACGACCTGGACGGCTTCGGTCTATTACGGTTCGGCTTCGATTAATATTGCGGGGCTTCCTGCTTGGATCGTTGGGACGTTGGACACGGTGAACAAGGTGGTTTTCTTTGAGTTTGACACCGACGGAGTAACGGCCGGAACTTACACCTACGACCTGACAGCTTTCACGATTGTGGTTGAGGTACAAGCTACCTGTTTTAATACTTTGGATGCCTGTTGTGAAAATGCCGTTGAAGTCATTTGGTTGAATAGGCAAGGCGGTTGGCAGAATATGCAGTTCGATTGGGTGCGGTCAAGGGAGTTGAGGGCAGGCGGTGCGCAAGCCTTCAAGAATGACTTGACCACGTTTTATTCGGACATGGGAACAGTCCACAACGGTGAAAGGTTAAAGGTGGATGTAAAGACAAAGGAAGAATACGACTACCTTATCGGGTTGAAATATTCGATCCAGGCGTATGCAAACGGGCTTCCGATTTTGATTGATCAGGAAAGTTTTCCAAAATACGACCATTTGACAAGGGTTTACGACATTGGCTTTTCCTTCATCTATGCGAAGGAACTGTCAATTCAAAAACAATAACATGACCAAAAAGGAACAGGTTCTTGAGTATGTCAGAAGGTTTCCGAAGACACCGAACCTGACCTTGGCAAAGAAAATAATGAAGGACAAGCCCGAACTGTTCAGTTCGTTGGATGCCTGCCGAACTACCATCAGGAACATCAAAGGCGCATCCGGTAAAAGGAACAAGGGTGAAGCGGTTGCTGAATTTGTAGAGAATAGGGAGCATTTGAAAAACCCGTTCAAGTTACCTGAAAGCGACTGCGACGAGTGGACAACCTACAAGATCCCGAACAACGTTTCAAAGTCCCTTCTGTTGGCTGACATTCATTTGCCATACCATGACGTTGGAGCATTGACAGCGGCCTTGCAAAGGGGCAAAGATGAAGAGGTTGACAGTATTATTATCAACGGTGACCTGATTGACTTTCACACTATTTCAAGACATGAGAAAGACCCGACTGCCCGTTCCTTTTGGAGTGAGGTTGAAATGACCCGTGAATTTTTCGATAGGTTAAGGGATATATTTCCTGACGAGCATATTTACTATAAGATTGGCAACCATGAAGAACGGTGGGAAAGATATATGAGGGTGAAAGCACCTGAAATTCTTGACTGCTCCGACTTTAAGTTGGATGTGATATTGAAACTTGCCGAAAAGAAAATCAACTACATTGACAATAAGCGGGTGATTGATTACAGGGGACTGTTGATATTGCACGGCCATGAGTTCTTCGGTTCACCTTCGCAAGCGGTAAACCCTGCACGGGGTTTGTGGCTGAAGACTTACACCAGTTCAGTTATTGGACACCTTCACAAAACTTCAGAACACACAGAACAGACTTTGGACGGCAAGATAAAAACGACCTGGAGTTTGGGTTGCTTGTGTGGATTGACACCTGAATACGCAAGGATAAACAAGTGGAATCACGGGTTTGCTATCCTTCAGCAAGAAGGGAAAGGTTGGCACATGAAGAACTACCGAATTCACGGTGGTAAGGTTTTATGATGTATATTTGCACAAGTAGAATTTTTTTCATAAGGGTTGCCCCTGCCTTTTGGCGGGGGTTTTTGTATATTTGAACCGTGTCAAAGAAAATCATTGTAAACGGCAAAGACTGCGACATCACAGGGTCGGAACGGATGCCCGTGACGTATCAGGCTTCACCCATTGCCGAACTGCCTGCTGCACAAGGGTTCTTTTCCGTTGAATTTACCCTACCATACACCAACAAGAACCGAACAGCCTTCGACCTTCCTGGCGACCTGCCAAACGAATCGAAGTCACCGTTCAGGCTTTTACCTGCTCAATACTTGGAAGACGGGGTTGACATGAAGATTGACACGGTGCAGCTTGTGTCGGTCAGTAGGTTCGGAATCAAGTGCAGGTTCTTCGGTGGGTTCACAAGCCTATTAAATCAGATTGGCAAAAAGTCTATTCAGGAAATTGACCTTTCAAGCCTTGACCACGTCAGGACACACTCAAACATTGCCCCGAAACTACAAGGAACGGAAGGGTTCATCTACCCTTTGATCAACTACCTTGACGACATATCAGGCAACGACGTGGCACTTGAATCCATGTACCCGTCGGTGTTTCTTCACACGGTTATTGACCAATTACTCGCTGATGCAGGTTATACCTTGACGGGCGACTTAGTGAATGATGCCGACTACAAATCCATACTTCTTCCCTTCAGCAACAAGCAGGGGGAGTATTCAGCCGAATTTCTTGATGCCTTGAAGTCGAAGATGTACCTTGAAAGCGGGTTCACGATTAACGGCCCTCTTGCTGGAAGGAATTTGGATCTGACAGGTGAATCAAACGACGACTTTGATTTAATTTGGGAAGACCCGTTTCACAAATATCACGTTTTGATTCGGGCGACGTATGAGATTAACGTTCGGGTTGAATTGTTCGCTTTGCCCGATCCTGACCGGACTATCACGGTGTATTTGATTCGGGACAGGTCAAGCGGTGGATTGTCCATTGACCTTCCGACGGGCGGTGAAGTGACGGTGTTTTCCAGTTACGAAATTTTGGATAGTTGGACAGTGAACAATGCTGACTTTGCAGGAACCTCGTACACAATAGATGAAACCAATACTTACGAACTGAACAGAGGGGATAAGGTTTATTTGCTTTTTTCAAAGTCCGTTCCTGCCATTACTATCATTGGGGGTGCTTCCAACACCTTCCTGGAAATTACCGACGTGACCGATTACGGTATTTTCTACGGGGATTTGTGGCAGATAGCTCCGAACCTTCCCGACATCAAACAAACTGATTTGTTGAAGTGGATCATTCAGGCGTTTAGTTGTATTGTGCAGGTGGACAACGGGGCAAAGGAGCTGAAGCTGACGAAGTTCAACACGGTGGTCAATAATTACGACAGGTACGATTGGAGCAGTAAGTTGGATTTGTCTCTTGAACCAGAACTTTCCTTCCCTTTGGACTTGGCACAAATCAATGAGATCCGATACAAGGACGACGAAAACATTGTCAAGCCGGAGGGGTCTGATTATGAATTCACGGTTGACAACAAGAACCTGGAAGAATCAGCGGTGTTTTATGAAGCACCTTTTGGAGTTACAACCACAGTTCAAGAATTCACCGACACGCAGGACTTGCCACGAATAGACATCTTGTCGAATCAGTTGCAGCCCCGTATTTTGATCTACAAAGCGGTGACACTATCCACGAGTATAAATCTACAAGCGGCATCCGTGACCCAAAGCTCGCAGACAAACATCTGCGTTCCGTACTTCATCAAGCCAGGCGAAGGGTTCAATTTGGGGTGGAGGACGAACCTTGTGCCAAAGTATTCCGTTGACCGGATAAACACATTAACCACGCCCCGAATCGTGAATGGGCTTTTCAAACTGAACAACAAAGACATCAATCAACTTGACTTCACAAAACCAGTTTGGCTTGACAGGTACAAAAGTTACTTTTATTTGGTTAGAGTGAAACAATACGAATCAGGACGTTCAACGGCGTGTGAATTGTTAAAAATATAAGCGATGGCAGAACAAGACATCAAAAAAATTATCTTTTCGGTTGACGTTGAAAACGACGACTTCCTTAAAACGGTAGCGCAAACAAGGCGAACGCTGAAGGAATTGAAGGAAGAACAAAAGGCAATCAACACCGATACAGAAAGGGGTGCGGCTGCTTATGAGTTGTATGAATCGGCAATCAAGCAGACACAAGGTGAACTTCGCAAGTTGTCAGCCCTTCAAAAGTCAAGGTTGCAAATTGCCAAATCAGAAGAAGGTTCAAACGTTCGGCTTCGTGAGCAGTTGAAAATCTTGACAGCCGACTACAATAACATGAGCCAGGCACAGCGTGAAACCACGCAAGAGGGGCAAATGTTGGCAAACCAAATATCCGAAATCACCGCAAAGCTGAAGGAAAACGAATCAGCGGTTGGCGACAACAGAAGGAACGTCGGTAATTACAAGGAGGCCATCGTTGAAGCGGGTCAGGAATTAAAGGTCGCAACTGCCTTTACCGACCAGAACCGTCAAGCGAACTTGGGGCTTCGGGGTCAGATGGAAGCGGCAGCGGAATCAGCGTCGGCATTGGCCGGGACGTTTGCTTTGCTTTCAACTTTGACAAAGGACAACGAAGAAGCGCAAAAGCTACTTGAAAAAATAATGCTTGCAGTAGCAGCGGCCACCGCAATCGCCAACATTGCAAAGTCGAAAGGTCAGATTTTGGACACCGCTGCCTTCATTAAGACAAAGGCGTTGATTGCTATTCAGACGGCATACAATGCAGTTCTCAATGCAGGGACAGTGGCAGCCAAAGCGTTTAAGGTTGCATTGGCAGGGCTTGGAATAGGTGCTGTTATTGCTGGAATCACTTTGCTTGTCAGTAGGTTGAGAAGCCAAAAAGACGCAACAGACGCACAGGTTGAATCACAAGAAAACCTAAATGAGAAACTTGACAAAACCGCTGAAATATACCGTGAAATCAACGAACAGTTAAGGGGTGCGGAGGGTGCGACATTTGAGCAAATCAAAGGCCTTGAAAGGCTTATTGAATTAAGGAAAGCGCAAGGGGCTTCAACAGTTGAAATCCTTCGACTTCGCGAAGATCTTATTAACGCAAGGTTGCGGGAAAACGAACTTGTAAGACAGGCGGCCGAAAGCGAAGAAGCCCTTTCACTTGAAACAACCGTTGAACTGGAACAGGAAAGGCTTGATCTGTTGAACGATAGAAAAATCATTCAAATAGAACTGAACGAAGCCCTTGCAGAGGAACTCCGAATCACTAAAGAGTTGGAAGAGCAAAGAAATAGGGCAAACAAGAAAGCACAAAGAGAAAGAGAAGAGCAAAAGAAAATTGAATTAGACACAACTCGTGAAATTACATTAAATAGCGATAAGTATTTTGAAGAGCTATTTCAAAAGCAAAGGGAAAGGAACGAGCAAGCGCGGAAGGATGCCAATACAAAAAAACAACTTGAAGCACTTGAATCCCTTGCAGAAAAAGCGGAAGTCGTCAGCGGACAGGTGGGGGCTGCATTTGCCGCTTCGCTTACTGAAGCAGGGTTGAACGTTGAAGATTTTACTCGTCGGCTTTTAGTGCTTACGATTGACACACTTCAACGTAAGTTGCTTGTGGCTATTGCCGAAACCTACTTTGACCAAATCAAGGAAAAGGGTTTTGCGGGTATCGTAACAGGTTCGGCATTAACGGCTTTGCTTATTGGCGTTGCTGAAAGCGCAAAGGCTGCACTTTCAAAGCCCGTCAAGTTTGCACAAGGTGGGGAATTCCAACCGCTTGAAGTTGGGGGAAGGCTTCACAGTCAGGGCGGCACAATGTACGTGGGTGAAGACGGTAACAGGTTTGAGGTAGAAAGGGGTGAAAAGATATTCATCACAAATCGGAAAGCGTCTTCATTCATTGGAGCAATCGCAGAGATCAACAAGGCATTCGGTGGTAAGGGGTTGACAGGTTCTTCGTCTTTCCTTCGTGACGGTGGCTTTGCTGCCAATTCAGTCGCAGGGGAAGTCAACGGCCAATTCAGAACCGCACAGCTTGCGGCCGATATTGTAAGGGGTTTGCCTGAATTCGTTGTTTCCGTTTCCGAAATTGACAGAGGGTTGGCAAAGGTCAGGACGGTTGAAAACGTGGTTTCGATATGAGTTCGGAAGGGTCTGATTTTATCCGGAAGTATTGGGTTCAGATCCTATTCGGTGCGACCTTCCTTTTTTCGCTTGGTGGTGTTTGGTCAGAGTTTGAACGAATGAAGGCTGAAAACAAAGCGACGCTTGAAAAGCTGAACGACTACAATGAAACCCTTCACCGTCGAATAACAAACACCAACAGCGATTTGAACACACTTGAAAAGGAAGTGTTTCAGATTAAAGAAGATGTAAGCTATACGAAGGGCTTTGTGGATGCTCAATGATTGCTTTGTCTGCGTTTTGGATAGGGTTTTATTAGGTGTGAAATTTTACTTTTGTGGTATTTTATTTCTGTTTTGCTTCCCCTAAATAAAAAGTACCTATGCTTACTGTTTTGCCGAACCTTGACAACGTCTTTGTGGTGCTTTTTCAATGTTGACATTTTAGTGTCGCCATATTTAAGGCGAAGGCTTCTTGCCCCGTACAACTTTCCCTTAATCAGCCATGCGTCACGATCCCCGTTTTTGCTGGTTACATTTGGGTTTGAATCACGCATACTTCCGACATAGTAAAAGTTACACGCTTGGTAAATTGTTCCTATCTCGCCGGCAAGGTGGTCAGTTGTGGCGGTCACTATTTTATATTTTTCAGGAAGCATTTTAATTGCCGTCATTATCAGTTTGCTTCCGGTGTTTGTAGGTGTCCAGTGAAGGCAAACGCCACGACTTAAAAGGATCAGCTTACCTGTATAGTCGTATTTGTCCCATCGGCCTAAATTTTCAATGTATTCAGGGCTAAAAACAACAACGCCACCGCAAGTATTTTCAAAGTATATACCAAAGCAATACCACGAAATGGCAGGCATACAACCGAGCCATTCGTATTCTTCGACAATCTTTTTGGCGGTTGCCACCGATACAGGCTTGACAACGGCTTTTTTTAATGAAATATCAAGACCTTTCCAGTATTCACCGAAAAGGTTATGCCCGTCTGTTTTTGCTTTTTGATCTTTTATTTTCTTTTGGTGTGCTACACCTACATCAATGACGTTTGCTTTGTTCATCCCTTTCAATTTGTTTCCTTATTGCAGTAGCCATGTATTCGGCTTTGCTGACTTCGTTCTTGTCAGCGTATTCCTTGACCTTGTCTTTTTCCCATTCAGACAATGGTACTTTTTCCCTGTTGTCTTTGCGCTTGTGTGTCCCCATGTGGTGTACCCAAATTTAGCCCTTCAAATATACAAAAGAATACTTTTGTTGGCAAAGTATGGAAACACGCATTTTCCTATTCGGTGAAATTGGCTTCGATGTTCAGGAAGCGGACGTGCTGAAGCAGATTTCAGAGGCAAAAAAGAACAAGTCCGAACAAATCGTTGTCGAAATTTCTTCTTTTGGCGGGTTTGTGTACGCAGGTCGTGCGATTTACAATGCACTGAAACTTTCCGGCATTCCGGTTCGTGTTGAGATTATAGGGCAAGCCTTTTCAATCGCTTCATATATAGCGATGGCAGGCGATGAAATCCTGATTGCGGAAAAGGCTGAAATGATGATCCACCCTGCTTGGTCATTTGGCGAAGGCAACGCAGACCAGTTGCGTGAAATGGCCAACGAACTGGAAAAAATGAGTGAAGAAATATTCGGGACGTATGTTTCAAGAGGTGCAGACGAGGCGAAAATCCGTGAATACTTTGAAAACGAAAGAATACTAACGGCAAGCGAAGCGATTGACGCAGGACTTGCAACCGGGTTGCTTCAACCTGTCAAGGCAGTCGCAAAGTTGCGGGTTGCCGACTTCAAAAGTGAAAAGAAAATCAACAAAAATAACAAAATGGAAAATGTATTGAACACGATAGTTGACAAACTTGACAAGCTGTTCGCAAGGTTTGAGCCGAAAAACGGAATGATCGAATCTGAACAGGGTGTTTTGTATTTTGAAGGCGATGTTATCGAGGTTGGAACTGCCGTTTATTCGGATGAAGCCCTTGAAGTTGCCGCTGAAAATGGCGAGTACGTCGAAGGCGATACCACTTATGTAGTGGTTGACGGCTTGGTTTCCGAAGTATTGGTTGACGAGCCTGAAGAAGGTGATCCTTCTGAAGAAATGGCTGCACTTCGTGAGGAACTGGACGCTGCAATCGCTGAAAACGGTGAGCTGAAGGAAGCGAATGAAGCCTTGACCACAAAGTTGAACGAGGTAAAAGCTGAAGTTCAGGAAATCAGGGACGCTTTGAAGACCAATCCTGTAAACACCAAAAACCGCAGGTCTGAAGGTGAGGCGACAATCAAAACGGTTGCGCAGATTATGAAGGAGAAGGAAGAAAAAAACCGTTCACGTTACACAATCTAACAAACAACTAAAAGATATACGAAATGAGTAGTTTAACCATTTTGGACAGCACGTATTCAGGACAGGCGGCCAGCCCCTGGATCGTGAAAGCGTCCACCGATTTCGCAACCTTAAACAAGGGTTGTATTTACGTCGCTGATTCAGTAAGGAAGAAGCTGACAATTCCACGCTATGCGGTCAACAACATCATTCAGGATCGTGCGGCCACGCCCACCACTTCCGGAACACAGACTGTTGATAGCCGTGTGCTTGAGCCACAGGATTTCATGGTGTACATGGAGTTCAATCCTCGTGACTTTGAAACACATTGGGAAGCTGAATTGCTTTCTGACCTGTTGATCGGTCGCAGAATTTCAAGCGAACACGAAGATGTGATCATTGGCGAGGTTATCAAGTATGTGAACAAGCGTCGTGACTTCCAAGTATGGCAGTCAAGAACTTCAAACACCAACGACCTAAAGTATTACAACGGTCTTGTAAAGAAGATGCTTGACGACAGCAACGTTGTTGACATCGCAACACCTGCCGCACTTTCAGCTTCAAACATCGAAGCCAAACTGAATTTGGTGAAGGATGCAATCCCTGATGACATCTACGAACACCCTGATTTCAAGTACCTGGTGAACATCGAAACTGCGAAGTTCTGGGCCGATGCTCAAAGGAATGAAACTTACAAAGGTACTTGGACTGAAAGCGGTGTCATGGAGTTTGACGGCCGTCCGGTTGTTGCCCTTCCTGGTCTTCACGAAGACACCATCATCGGAACTTACTGTTCAAACAGTCCATCAAGCAACATTTGGATGGGAATGAACAGCCGTGGCGATGAAAGCCTTGTTCAGCTTGACTTCCTGCAGGCAAATTCCGAACTGATGTTCGTGAAGATGCTTCTGAAAGAAGACGTCAACTACGGATGGGGTGAGCATATCGTGCTTTACACCACGCAAACAGCCTAATTGATCAACTGAAAAAAGAAACAGAAAATGGCACATATTTATCAAAGTAAGACCGCAGGCAACAGCACCGGATCAGCCCATAGTTACCGTCGTGATACGGTGACTTACGCTGCAACCGTTGACTTTGCTACTGCAAGCGCAACTTCAGCCCTTGCACTCGATGCAGATGTGAACAGCCGCTACATGGCCGCAACTGGTGCGTGTACGCTGACTGCTCCTGCAAGTGGAATTTCAGCCGGGACAATCCTGGAACTTGAAATCCTTTGCGATAGTACTGACAGGACAATGACCTTCAGCACCGGATTTGAAGCGAGGGGAACACTTGCAATCGAAAGCGACACAACCGCCTTCATCACTTTCAAATACAGCGAAGCAGAAACTTCGTTCATTGAAGTGTCAAGGTCGGTGACTGTTGCATCGTAATTGAAAAACCAAAGGGTTCACGGTAGAAATGCCGTGAACCTTTACTTAAAACAAGAACAATGATTGAAGCACTAAGGGAAACCATTCAAAAGACCGGGAAGGCGTTTGTGATTGTAGGTGATGGAGATCCGTACTACGTCCTGAATTCTGCCGGAGTTGTGAGAAGGGACAGGTTATTCAAGGAAAAGGGTATCAGCGCAAAGGTAATCGAACTGACCGCTGAAACGATTGGAAAGAAAGCCCTTTCAACAATTGTGAGAATGGCAGGTGAACGGATAGGGATTGAGCAGGAAGAAGAACAGGAAGGAAGTACTGAAAACGAAAACGAAATCAACGAAGAAATATGAGTTGTTCAAAACTTAACAACGGATTGACCGTAACGTGCGACGCACTTGAAAGAGTTGGCGGAATCAACGGTCGGGTATGGCTTGGGAATATCAACGACATAGCAAGTTATACAATAGCTTCTAATATCATTACTGCCATCACCTTGAACATGGGTGCGACCATTTTCAAGTTTGAGGGAAAGAAGGACAAGAACAGCGTGTCGGTTGAAGTTCAGGTCGGTGAAAGCACCATCAGCTTCAAGCAAATGTTGAGCCTTGTGCTTTATTCGGACACAAGCGCAATGAATTTGGTCATTGAAGGGGTGTGCAAAGCGCACGACTTGTTCGCTATTGTAGAAGCCAACGACGGCCAGTTCGAGGTTTGGGGACTTGATGTATTGGCAGGTTCAACCAGTTATCCGGTTGGTGGTTTGAATTGTGAAAGTGGTTCAGCTAATTCAGGGGTTACTATTGACGAACGTCAGGCGTTCAACCTGACCCTGTCGGGTACTTTTAGGAACATGGACAGGAAGTTCCTTGACACCGACTACGCCACTACAATTGCAGCAATCGAAGCCCTTGAATGATGAATTGTTGAACCGGATCGGACAGGCGATTCGGGGCGGATATTCAGAAGATAACAAAAGCCTGTTGGTTGAATTATACCATCAGGCTTTTCCACTTAAAGACAAATTGAAGTTGAGTTGCGGTAGTTGTGGAAGGACAGCATTCAGTAAATTGTACTATTTTTACCATAAAGAAAAAACATGAGCAAATACAAAATCAAAGGTTTGAAAGCTGGCGAATCAAGGGTATATCCTGCACTTCGCATTCAGGTATCAAATGAAAACCTTACAGACAAAATCGCTGAAAGGTTGATTGCCAACGGTTACGGAAACGACGTTGAAGAAGTGAAGGGTGGCAAGTCCGAAAAGTAAACTAAAAGGACAAGCCTACGGGTTCAAGTTCGTCGAAAAGCTTGGCGACTTCCTGAACAGGTATGTCCGAAGGTTTGATCACGGTGACGAAGCCCTTTTCATCAAGTACGGCCACGATAATCGGTTTCCACAAGAAGCGATTGAACTGGTAGGTAATTGCCCTGAAGCGAAAAGGGCAATGCGCAAGCGTGCCAGGTACATCTTTGGCGATGGTGGCTTCGTGAATGAAGCTGACCGGTTAAAAGATGTCGGTGGCAAAAATGCGAATCAGCTACTTCAAAGGGTGGCCGTTGACGTTTCCTTATTTCAAGGGTTCGCTTTGCAAGTTGCAAGGGATGGACAGGGTAACATTTCAAAGGTTGATAATATCCCTTTTGAATGGATTAGAAAACACCCTGAAGGCGGCTTTTCGGTCAATAGGACTTTAGGCACAAGTAAGGAAAAAAAGGAATGGGAACGCTACCCTGAATTCAGAGGCAAGGCACAGATGGGTCTTCAGGACTTGGCTTTGATGAAGTCGGAATTCGGGGGCAATCCTGAAATTGCGTATTTCTACACAGCCGACCCGATGTCGTTTGATTACCCTGTTGCTGATTGGTTTGCAGGTGAATTCGATGTGAGAACAAACACCGAATTGATGTTGCTTGACAATGAAATGGCAACGAATGGTTTCATGCCTTCGGGAATCATGACCTTTCCAGGTGACATTGACGACGAAACCGAAGACGAAAACGGAATGACTGCGGCAGATTACAGGGACAACACTTTGAAGCAGTTTACCGGGAACGCACGAAACCCGAACACGGGCAAGTCTTCCAGGATGCGCTTGATGGTCTTTGATGTGCCGGACAGAGAATCGGCACCGATATACGAACCTGTTGCGATCGAGAAGATTATCAACGGTTCAAGCGAAAAAAGAGAAGATATATCCCGAAGGGTTTGTCGGTTGTTTGGTATTCACCCGGTATTGATGGGCTTTTCCGAATCTACTGTATTAGGCAACCAACAAGCCCTTGCGAATGCAAGTGAAGAGGCGGCCAACGATGTCGTCCCCGATCAGGAATTGATTACAGAGGCGTTCAGGGATGTGTTGGATGGTGACTTTACTTTGAGTGCGTATAAGCCGGTGAATTTCATACCTGACAGGTTGCTTGATGTATTGACCGAAGGGGAAAGAAGAGAGATGGCCGGGTATTCATACGATAAACCAAAAGAAGATGGCAGCGGAGTTGGTGATATGGCTTAACAGTTCCGACTTTGTGGATGTAGTACCACAATGGACAAAGGGTGTGAGTGATGAGAAACTTGAACCGTACCTTCGGGAGATTCAATCGAAGTTCCGGTTGAGTGTTCCGGCCGCACTTTACACGTCTTTGAATACGGTTGCCCGTGCCAACTATAAGAACTGGTCAAGGGCGAAGACATATTCAATAAATGATCGGGTTCTTTGGAATAACAGATTGTATTCAAGTTTGACAAGTCACTCCAATAGTGAACCGCCAAACGCTACGAATTGGGAAGAATTGGACTTGTGGGTTGTTTGGCGTGACTATGTTAAGCCGTTTTTGATTTGGTCAACAGCGGCCATGTATTGTTCATTTGCCGACAAGCACTTTTCGCAAGAAGGAACGAGGCGGGTTATTTCACCGTCAACAGATCCGTTGACACCTGAAGAACTTGGCGATATGGTGAACAAGTTACAATCAACGGCTGACAGGTACTATTTGGCGTTTAGGGAGTACATGGACGACAACAGCCAAACCATTGACGGAACGGACTACAAAGCTACGTCGAGCGACGAGGTAAGGGATTACAAGCCAAAAAACAGGATAAGGATAGTATGAACATAGTTTCAAATAGCGACCTGACAATTAACATC
>Ga0208162_1000229_pt1 | contig 32601 bp, 25 predicted proteins | sample CB_VirMetaG_4_FD_184539 | JGI IMG/M metagenome (GOLD analysis project Ga0208162, IMG submission 184539) | Freshwater to marine saline gradient viral communities from Chesapeake Bay - CB_1508_1M Viral MetaG (SPAdes) (version 4) | ecosystem: Environmental > Aquatic > Marine > Coastal | place: USA... | reverse complement strand
TATGCATTACCTGTTAACTCATTTTCAATAAATATTTATTCTAACGCTTCTACTTCTACAAGAGCTAAATATACGCTTGACAGGCTCAGATCGGCCATAATCGCATCTTCACTTGATATTGTTCCAGACAGCACGACTTTCGTATTTGTTGGTCCTCCGTCGTTTGCCGATATATATAATTGGTATGCACGCCTATACTTAACTCAAGGAGCCGGTGGAACTACAGGAGATAGAACTATTTATCTAAAGAGTGGTTTTAGCATAGACAGCGGTCTTGATAATTATCACGGCATAAATCGATCAAACTTTTCAGGAGGCAATAATTTACTTGATTCAACGTTAGGCAGTTTTGTGCGCGTGTCACCCACAGAAGATAGCATAAGAATATATTCAGATAGTTTACTTAGTAATGGAGATATTGGCTATTCAAATAGCAGTTTTGGAACTATGCAAACAGGTGGAAATCCAATTCGGCCTAAATATTATCTTGATACAAGAAAATATGGACAGTTAATACACTTTTTAGATCAGGCAAAAGATAGCAAGACAACTCAGAACATTAAGACAAGAAGATCAGGTTTGTTAAATTCTCTAAAAGGTGGTGCTTTACAAGCACCTGTTACAATTCGATTCGTGTCAGGTTCTGTATCAGACACGACAGGTGTTCAGAAATACACAGCAATAACTGCAGATTCTTCTTCATCCGTTAATAAAACAATAAATTCAGTTTTGACTGGCGCTTTTTATGAGGGATGATATTTATATTGAGGATAAACAATGGCAGGAATTCTAGATAGTAAAACTAGATTTATTGATATGATTGTCACGCAAGAAGGTAAACGTCAGATTGCAAATGGAATGTTGCGTGCAGAATATGCATCAGTCAGTGATGCAGAAACTTTTTATGACTCTCTTGAAGTCGATGATGTCAGTAATAGAATATTTTTTCAAGCGATGGATTCTCATAACAACATTGTTGTTTTAGAAAAAGATGATAGTGGGAAAATGATTGAATTTAATTTTTCACCTACTGGCAGTATTGTTGGCAATGATATTTTTAATAAAGATACAACAGTTACAAGTAGCCTAAAATTGACTGCAGTTACTGGATCCGCTTTTGCTTCAACTGCGGCTTCAATTATGAAATCTTTTACTTCTCATTTTAACTCGCTCCAGACACTAAGTACTTTTGAAAAGTCTGGAAATGATTTTGAACTAAGTGCTGAAAGAATAACATTTTCAATTTCAAATAGTGTGCCTTTTCCCTTAGGTCCGCATTCTGAGACCATCAACATAAACGACGCGGAACCCTTTTTTCTTGATTCAAAGCTAACTCATTTACCAAATTTTGATTTCTTACCGCCCGTAAATTCAGATGGATCAAGTTATGGAGTTTATGAAGATATAAGAAGTTTAAAAAAAGAGACATTAGAAGACATAAAAAATGAATTAGGAAACGAAGGATTTAGTGACTTTCTGTCTGAAGAAGGTGTCAGAAAGAGAAGATCAAGTTCAGGTCTCAGGACAGACAAAATAGGAGACTTTGATGTTATTAATAGAATATCTTTAGAGTCACCCTATAAGACAAATTTTAAACAATACAAAACTGTTTATTTTGATAAAACTTCAGACCAAAATAATTTAATTATGCAAATCTTTGAAGACGGACCTGACTCTAAATTAATTAAATTAGATCTTATTGATGCAGGCTCTTTTAGAGACAATACTAGCGAATTTTATCCTGAAAAGAGAGTTTTTTATGCAGGTAAAATATATATGGATGATTTAAATACTCCTACTTTTATAAATATTTTTACTATAATACTTGAGTAAATTGATGATAACAACAAAAACAAAAAAGAAGATATTTTTAACATCACCTAATGTTGATTTGAGTTCACGTGTGCTAGATAAGCGCACTATCTCTGTTGTTAATAAAATTAGTTCACTTCAGTCCAATAAGACATATGACATCTTGACGGTTGAAATTGCATGTTTAATTGATCAAAGAGTTCTTTTGGAAGAAAAAGTAACTGATGTGAAAGTTTTTGTGTCAAATGTGTCACTTGAAGAGCTAAAAGCTAGAAGAAGTTTAATTCAAGAAGCAAAATCAAAACGTTCAGATAAAAGACAGGGAGCGTTAAGTCTTTTTGATAGAAAAAAATCAAAAAAGATTAGCAGAAAAGAAACAGAAGAAGATAAGCTAGAAAGGCACATTGAAGAACAAGAAGCAGACAGTATAGTCAATGAAAGAGAAGTAAGGACAAATATTATTAATGTAGTTTATGATATTGATAATCTTAATCAAAATTCAATGATAGAAAAGTTTAAAAATTTAAAATTTTTAACTAAGCTTAATGTAAATCAAATTTTAGGTTCCGCTGTAATTAAAAATATACAGGGCATTACACAAACTGATGATGAATTATTTGGTAGAAGAAATGTTTTTGAAGTAAGAAGGACTACGACACCTAAGTTTAGAAAATTAAATAAACGACTTAAATCTATTTCAACAGACAGCCTGCCAGTGATTGATGATGGTTTTGAGCTTCCTTCTGTTTTAAATTTTAGAAAAAACTATTTTTACGAAATTAAGATGGGAAGAGATCCATTGATTTTTTTTAGTCAAAAAGATCCAGAAATGACTTTGGAAGATAGACTTAGAGGAAGTAAAAAAAATCAAAAAGCTAAAGAAACAAATCTTAGGCGGCAATTTAAAAAAATAGCAAATGATAAGATAAATGCTACACCTAATGAAGAATTAGGCTTTAGGATTATAAAAAAGAAAGTTTCCAATAGAAACAGAATCTGTAAAACAACTTTTGAAATGTCTAGAGCTAAGATTAGAAGTCTCAGTCAGCGTCCTGGCGGATTTAACTTAATATTTTTTGCTTTTGATGAACACGGAAGGCGAATTGATTCTTTTGAACAAAAAATAAATGCGTCATCTCTTTTTCAAACAGAAAAGAATCCAACAATAGATTTTAACTTAAATTGTGTAAGAACTGCTCGAGGTAATATTATTACAAGAATAAATAATCAAGAGTTACAAGACACATATTTTAACTTTCATCAAAAAAGTTTTGCAAAATCTCAAAACTATATGAATGCAATTTTTGAAGACAGTGATGAAAAAATATTTATAAAATCTAAAAATAGCTTAAAGTTGACTGACGGAAAAGAACAGAATTTAAAAAGCCCACTTTTTTCTAAATCAAAAACTATTTTTCAAAGAATTAATCCTTATTTTGAAGGCGAAGAAATAGCAAACACAAATGCAGCATCAGTAGCTAGCACAACATCAGATGAACAACAACTTTCCTGTACTGTAATTGCAACTCAAGAACCAGAAGCAAAGATTACAAATGTTTTTGTCTCTAACTTATCTGAAGATGTTTTTGCAGTTCTTCCTGTTAAAAGAATTGCTAAAGGAACTCGCGGAACAGATTTTGCGCCTCTTAAAAACTTAGTTGATGGAAGATTTGTAGATATCAAAAAGTCTTTTGTGAGAGATGAAAATTTTTCAGACACAGGTGAAGCCAGCTTTGCTTTTACTGATGAAGATGTTGAAAATGGTGTCATATATGAATACGCAGCAATTCTCTATAATCGATCTGGTTTTTCTCATCTGTCTGGAAATAGATTCTTAGAAAAAAGAGATGATCGTGAAGGATTGGTTCGAGCTGAAGTCAGAAAAGAAGAAACTGATAGAACAATTTTTGACGAAGGATCAAATCAAATTAAGCGAAGAGTTAGATTTGATGTGACCTTAAATAGAGAAGAAGATGATGTTGATAAGATAATTAACTCAATTTTTGGCGATAATAGAAGTTTGTTTAATGATGATTTATCATCTATTAAAGATGCATCAAACTTAATTTACGGTGTCAGAGTACATAAAATTGACACTTTGACAGGAGAATATTCATTTGTAGGATCTTTTAGAGGATACAAACAAAAAGATACGACTTCTACTGCATCATCAGATATTCCAAAAATTTACAAAGCAAGTTTTTCAGATTATTCACCTGCATTTTCGACGCAAATTTATAAATTTGACCCTTACATAATACCTCCTTCTCAAGTACTTGATAAAGTTTATAAGACGCTTGAGTTAGCAGTCAAAAGTAAGAGTAAGTCTAGATCTACATTAAATAAAATGCTTGTGTCAAAGCAAAAAATACTGAATAAGGATATAATATCATCAGTTGGAACAAAATTCGCTGGTGTGCAAGGAAGAAAAGGCGCAATTTCTTCAATAGAAAGTCTTTTAGAAAAAAATAAAAACGATCTTTTTCTTGAAGGTGTAACAGGTGATATTGTATATGAAAGATTACCACCAGTATCAATTCAGACATTAGATAAGAAAATAGATGTTCGAAATGCAAGTGTAAGTCTTATTAAAACGTTAGATAGAGACGAAAGAAATAAAAATTATATTCCAAAAAAAGTTGCCAAAATAAAATTTGATGTAGGTTCGTCAGATTCATTGATAGATTTCTATGTAATTGTTAAGCAATTTAACAAAGATCCAAATATTGTAATTGAGGGCGCAATGCATAGTAAAGATATTACTTCAAGAAATCAAAAACAAGAAACAGGCTATAGCTATTTATCAGAAGTAAAAACTAGTGTAGGATTGATAAGATACTATTTGTTTGGTATTGCAAAAAATGGAACTGTTGTAGGACCGCAGAGCTTAGGCGCATTAATGCTGGAAGGAGAATAGAGTGGCACAAGACCCTAGAAAATCAAATTTTTCTCTTCAAAAATCTTCTTCAGAAAGTAGAAGATTTCCTACTATTGCTATAACAACTCCGGCCGCAGGTTCAGATGATCCTGAAGATATTGAAACTTCATTAAATCCTGAAGCTTCACAGAAATTACAAAAACTAAGTCTCGCAGGTTTAAATCCGCTCAAACCTTTGATTATTGCAAATACAGAATTTGTACCCGTAGGCGACGGCACAAATCCAGACTCAACAGGCTTAAAGGTTCAACTAGGTGATAACAATCTTTTAAGTGTAAATAGCATTACCAAATTATTTGAAATACATAGACAAGTTAGACTAGCTACAATTAGTGCTGCAGACATTCTTCTAGATCGGATAAAGGGTTTTAATGCCGAAAAAGTTTTAAATATTCTTAGAAAAAAAATAGATGAATCTTTAGAAGATCTTGTCAAAGAAAGTCTAAGTCAAACCGTTGATGCTGTCATTGAATCTATAGTAGCTGGAAATGATCGAAAAGGAGGTTTGCATCAATTTAAAACTTCTTCTAAAAATGCTGCAACTAAGTCAAATAAAGCTCAAGCATCAAGAAGTAATAAGAAAAGAACGAAAGGCCCGGATGCAAATTCTGAATCTATCACGCCTGGAGCCATAAAAAACATATCTGTTTCACCTAAGCTTGGTCTTGATTTTTCGCCTATTAAAAGAGTATTTAGCGCAAACAAAGAAGATCCTTACTTAAGAGTGCTTGTAGAGCGAGTTATTTTAGAAAAGATAACTTATGATATATTAAAGTACATGAGCGGTATTTTATCTATGAAAGATGCAGCTTTAGCAAGATGGTCTATTTATGAGGCTTTAGACTTCAATAGATCAGAAAAAGATTTTGATGACAACAACATTAGCAAAATGCAAGATTTAATGTTTGGTGTTCACCCGGATTTATCCTTGGGTGCCGCCTACTCTAGTTTAAATGATATGTCTGAAGTTTTAAAAACCTATTCTGGGATTAAATTTTCTTCAAACGCTCCTGATGTAAGCTTACTCATTCAATTTTTTATTGCTGCAGGAGAGTCTTTTTTGAGACAAGAAGAGATTATGACTGAAGTTTTGTCTGAAACTATTGACGAAGGTGTAACTGTTAAAAAATTTCCTGCATATAGATCTCAACCTAATACTAAGAAAGCATTAACCATCTTAAGTAATGCTAAATTAAGCGGTATCTATACTAATACTGCTGCAAGAGATGATGATTATTTTGCAGAAAACAGACATAAAGCTGATGAAAGAAGCTTTAACGCAAGTGCAATCGAAAATATTTACAACGCGTATCCGACTAACGTCAGCAAGATTGATATTCACGGAGATTTATTAGCTGCTTCTATTTTCAATGACTGCATAGATATAGCTTCAACATCAACTTCTAGGACAAAAAAAATAAAAGCATTTTATTCTTTAGGACAGGGTATTCCAGGAGGAATATCTTCTGTAGAAGATTACTATAGAGAACTTTTAGAATTTGATAAAGATGCTGCAAGAAGTGACCTAACTTATAAATACAATCTTACGAGATCACGACCGGCTAGCCCTAGACTAATCAAGTATTTATCAGCAAAGTCTTCAAATTCTGATGACTTATCTGATTATATTCCTTTTGAATCAACTACACTTTTAGGTAGCATACATCAGGCGTCTTATCTTACGGGCCCAGAATATTTTTATGATGTTTCTTTACAGCGAGGAGATGAAAAACTGACAGATCTAAAAAGTTTTGCAGAAGACTATGTTAATTTTACTTCTAGTTATGTAAGCGACATATATGAAATGACAAAACTTGATTATGCTTTACCTGCTGCTAAAAAACTTTTATTTAAAATAGGTGAAGAATTATCAACTGCATCTGAAAATGGCAGTATGGATATCTTTTTACTAGCTTTAATGTCACACAGCGGAGGAGACACAGCAGGCCTAATAAGGCTTTTCAGATCTATTTATAATGCTGCTCGTCTAGATACGGTAGAAGATAAAGAAGGCGGCGGTGTAGGAGATGCTTCAGCAAGCACTAACGATGTCTTAGTTGCCGGCGCTCTAGCTGGGCCCGTAGGTGCTGCTGCTGTGTCTAATCAAGATGGTGAATCTTTTGATCCAGTTATATCACAGTCTGGAACAAGAAGGGTTATGCGAGTAGCTAATCAAACTTTGGTTAAAAAGTTTTTGTATGATGCTGGAAGGCTTACAAGGGGTGATATTAATCTTGCTCAATCTAGAGCTGTTTTAAATTATAATGGAGACCAGATGCCTTCTGCCATCCAGACAAATAGATATACGAGCAATGATAATAAGTTTAACAAAATAAGCAATGGTCGGACTGTTGTTCCAGGAACAGAAGAAGAAAACTCTAACAGAATAAAGTATAAAATCTATAGACAGAGCGGAACTGAATATGGGTCTCCAAGAAATGGGCTTAATAAAGAACTTAGAGCTTTAGAGGGAGGACCAAATATATCTTTTAGAAGCAGCACACCTTGTCCTACTTTTAAATACTTTTTGCATAATGAGCATTTTGAAGATGCAGGTCTTGTAAGTGAAAGTCAGCGAATAAGTTTCAACAATAAACGTCAAGATAAGGGTAATAAAACTTATCATGAAATCACAGGACTTAAGTATCAGGGTTCGGGCATAAGTCTTGCTTCTCATCAGCGATTATTTCTATTGTACGGGTTTATCGCTGGTATCATAAATAAGTCTGCGAGAGTTTATGTTAAGTCTTTTGAAGGTGGAGACAGAGGTGCAAGAATTGAAATTTGGATGAGCAAGAGCGAGATAGATGGAATTGCACATGCTTTTAAGGCAGCAGGATCCGACGGCCGCCGGGATCTTGGAGACAACCCACCCTCTGATAAAATCATAGCTTATCAAAACACTAGGGCACATCTTGTGAATTTTCTTCAAGCGCTAAAAAGAAGAATAAGCAAGTCTGCTGCCGCTGTTTTAGGTCCTGCTTATCATGGTCAACAAATTTATAATCAGTATGTCCAGTCATCTAAATTTATTAGACAAGGCGATGGTTCAAATAGAAGCAAATTAGGCGTCAAAATACTTAAAAATAGAAAAATAAAAGCTTTTCATAATTCTCTTGACTTATTGACAGACGAAGGTGTTGCACAAATATACAAGGCTTACACGACAACACTCATCAGCGCCGGAAAATCTTCTTATACACAAGAAGATGTCCCCAGTCTAAATCAAATAAAACTAATGATGAAAATATTAACAACATCTGGGTACGGTTTTCTTTCATCAGAAAAGAGAGGTCCGAAAAATATTTGTCATATTGGTGTCACCAATTCTATGCTAAATACTTTAAGATATGAAGCTTTTAAAGATTTTGACGATAGAAGATTTTTAGAATCAAGAAAGTTTTGTGTAAATATTTTTAAAAGAAACGAAGTTGATTCACAAATCCTAGTTTATCCTAGAACATATTTATTTGATTCTTCGCTTATGATAATTGACAATAACTATTTAGGTGAATCCCTTAATCATATAACAAACTTTTCAGACACATGGACGTTTGATCAAATAATTGACAATATTGAATTTACTCAGTGGGTAAGAAAAAATCTGGGTGATGACCCTTTTGCAAATCTAACTTCTGCTTTTGAACCTGTCTTTAAGAAAGGTTCAGATTTGACTAGTTTGGTAGGAAAAGATGTCTTGATTAATCATGTCTTTGATTATGCTTTTAAAGTATATTACAGATATGCGCTAGGATTGGATTTAAATGAGAATAGCTTTACACTGTCACCAATTAGAAAAAATTCCGGAGAAGTGACAGGAGGAATATCCTCATCAAAAGAAGACATTCAAGCTGACTACAACAATCTTTTAAATCAGACGAGACTTTTATATCCAGCTGCCAATGTTGATCAAAAATTAGCAAGTGAATTATTTAGAATAGTTGAAATTATTGCAGCAAACCCTGCGTATTGCTTAGTTGATAAAGTGAAAAAAATAATTTATCCTAAAAAGTTTGACAAAGTGCTCTCAATTCTTGTTAATGAAAAAGACTTTGTTCTCTATTCAGATGCATATGATAAAGATTTTACTGATGTATATAAAACAGAGCCTAATTTTAGTCATACTTCTAGAATATATCGCCCCGAAGTAAAGAGAGGGATTTTAAGAAAAGATAAAAATATTAACAAATATATCGCTGAATGCGATGAAGATTTTCCAGAAGTATTTAGCATGTATGCTACAATTACAATTTTACCCGAGTAATAAATGGCAGATTCAGATTTAACAGACATAATTAATATTCAATACGAAGCCCAGGAGAAGACAGGTATTAACATACCTGTAAAAGAGAGATCTGGAATTCTAGGTGGTGATGAGCTTCTGGCGCTGGATAGCTACCCCACAGTACCTGCTTTTCGAGTAAACGTTCCCGAGATTAAAGAGGCAAAGGCAAGGTTTGTATATAATTTTTTTACAGCTAATGAAAGAGAAATTATAGAAAACCCCGGAAGTGTTTTAGATGTTTCTGTGTCTAGAGATGATGAAATATTTTTTCAACTCAATAATGATCGAAAGCCCAGATATGTAGCTTTATCTTTTAAACCGCCTAAGCGAAACAAGCTTATACAAGAATTAAGAAACTCAAGAATAGTGTCTCAAAACATAGATAAGATTCTTATCGAGGGCGGGGTAACCAATGAAGACTTTGTTAGTTTTGAAATTGTAGACTCGTTAAAAGAAAAAAGTCTTTATTCTATGCTCGACGGAGCGATGTTTGTAACGCAAGTAGCAGATTCAAAAGACTCGCCACAAGATGGATACAGAAAGCTTTTAGAAGCACAAGATGACGGAAAGCTGACAGGAGAAGAGAAAAAATTAATCGCATCAGCACTTAAAGGAATTCAGTCAAAAGGATATACAATGGCTTCTTCAGATATTTCTGAAGAATCTGCAGAAAATGCAGATGATCTAACTTCTCGTCAAAACTTTACTATTCAGGCAAACAAGCTAGTCTTTGATCAAGTAATAGATGCTGCAACAAGAATCCCCGACAGTGTGTTTCAAGATGAATTTTTTTCAGTAAAAGATTTTTCACGTCAGGCAAATAGCTATGCAATTAAAAGAAATAGTTCTAATAAAGAAACAGAAAAAACTTATACTACAAGAACAAAGGTTTTAAGCTCTCTGCCTGTTGCTAGCATTTTTGGAAAAACATCAGACCCAACAAAAATTTTAAAGGCTTTTCAAGAATATCCTGTTATTAAACACGCAGGATATTTAATTAACAAGCTAGAAATTTTAGAAAATGACACTTACGAAACAAGAGGTCGCCTAATTGCTGACAATCCAGACGGACTCTATATTATTGACGAAAATGTAAGATATGGCGGTGTCTATGTTTATGAAATAAGATCAATTTATTACGTTAAAATGATTGCTGAAGAAAGAAGCGATGAAGATGCATCGCTCGATGATTTGTCTGTTGTTGAAATTTTAATATCTTCAGAAGGAAAAATGACTGGTGTTCATTGCATTGAACATGTTCCTCCCCCACCTCCGTCAAACATAAGAATAACTTTTGATTACAAAACAAGAAAGCCAAGAGTGAGATGGCAATTTCCTGTAAATCCTCAGCGAGACATAAAAAGATTTCAAGTTTTCAAGAGAAATACAATTAGCGAACCCTTTACACTTCTCGCTGAGTATGATTTTGATAATTCAACAATAAGATCAGCTGTTTCTGAAATTGCTAGCGAAGACAGACTTTATAGATTTGACAATCCAAAAATTTCATACGTTGATAATGAATGGAAAGATGGAGAAAAGCCTATCTATACTGTTGCATGTGTTGATGCTCACGGGTTATCATCGAATCTTGCTACACAAATGAGATTTATTTATGATAAGCGTAGAAACAAAGTTAAAAACGAAATGATAAGTTTTCCTAACGCTCCGAAGCCTTATCCGAACATGTTGATTAATAAAGACTCTTTTGACGATGCAATCAAAGCTAGCGGATACGATAGAATGAGAGTTTATTTTGATCCTGAATATTATAAGGTTACAAGATATATCAATAAAAAGAATCCAAAAAAAGAAAAAGATTTAGACTTTTTAAGAATAAATCCAGATAAAGACACATATCAAATTCACATGATAAATATAGATAATCATAAGGATAAAATTCTAAACATAAGAATTTCAGATGCAAGCGGTGATCCTATTTCAACAACAAACGTTAAAAAATAGAGCCCTTTCAATAATAGAATTACAATATTTTTTTTTTAGTGTATATTTAGTATCAAGGAGATAAAATGGGATTTTTAGATCATAGCACCAACAACATTATTGTTGACGCCGTCTTAACAGATGCTGGGCGTAGAGCACTTGCTAGAAATGACGGTTCTTTTCAAATTTTTCAATTCGCTTTAGGTGATGATGAAATTGATTATTCTGTTATTCAACAGTTTGGCAGAACAGTTGGGAGAGAAAAGATAGAAAAAAATACTCCGATATTAGAAGCTTTTACAGCCGGAAGTCTGGGTCTTAAACACAAATTGCTTAGTATTTCAAACGAGTTTTTAACGCATTTGCCTGTTTTGGAAATGTCTTTGTCAGGTACTGACCTTACAAGCACGGTTGTTAATTTTACAAGAACATCAACAACTTCGCAGACCGTAACGGCAACAATTAGTTCCAAAACAGGAACAGGTATTGAGCCTGATATTATTGACGGTGAATTAAGAGTTGAAATAAATAACTTGTTTTTTACAATTGCAGGAGAGCAACCTGATGTTATTTACACAGACAATGTTGCTGTATACAGAATACCTGCAGACTTTAATACACAAGGCGATTCTATTACAGCTTCAGTCACACTTAATTTAAAGAGTTTTTCAGATACTACTTTCAACACTTATTCAGTATCTGGCGGATCATATATAAGATCTTTTTTGAAAGTAACTGGTGTCAACTCTGGATTAACTAAAAATATTGAGTTGAAAATATCATAATAAGAGGAAACAATGGCTACTTTTAAGACAATATCAAGTGCAGATATAAAGACAACTAGAACAACATTAAATCAGCTGGTAGACTTTGTAGAAGAAGATATATCAGGTTCAGCAACAAGAAAAAAATATCAAGTTTTTGTCACTTCTTCTAATTCAAACGCTGTGACATCTTCACTTTTTCAAACAATTTTTGATCAAAATTATGCTCTTCAAACAGCAAATGAAATCTTTGATATAACATTTGGAATATTCTCTGGTTCTACCACTGCTGCTTCTGCATCTACTGGCGTTGATACAAATGGAAAAATTCTTTTTGCTTCACAATCTTTGATGATGCGAGAAAAGATTAATATTTATCGACAATTTTCACAAACTCTTTTGGGTGATGCGTCTGCTAGATTTAGAGCACCTTTTTCTAGTACAGCTTCTACAGACGATATTGACAATGCGCTCTTTCTGTGTTTTAAGCGACTTTTTGTTCGTGACGGTATTAAAAGAGAAACTTTTGCGATGAGATGCTTTCAAAGTTCTTCTGCAGTTGTTGCTAACGCTACAAATGATAACATTAGCGGCCTCACTACAGCCCAGCCGGCCTCAAGTTCTGTTATTTTTACAGATGTAGGAGCAGCTTCTAGTATTGAAAGATCACAGTTTGGCGGTGATGTAGGAAACATTGTTTTAGCATCAGATACATCGCAGACTGTCGGATTAATGTTTTACCAAAAAGGAATTGCAGTTCTTGATTTAGAGCGAGCAATAGACTCAAAACAGCATATGTCAGGGACATTCGCCGCGGTCGGTGCGACCGGGACTGCAGCAATGAGTGCTTCTTTTGTACCTCATTTTGTAGCGTCAGCTTCTATGGATACTATCTTGGATCACTTCGCTACGGCAAGATTCGGTTCAGGAAGTAATACATTTTTAACATTCCAAAATAATACAAAGATCAATTCAACGCTTATTTTCTGCAGAGCAACAGCTGATGAGTTCAATTATTCTTCAAATCCATCATATACAGACTCAGAAGGAAGAATCGTTGTTATTGATGAGTCTGAGCAAGGAACTCAAAAGTCATTTTCTTTTGTTTCGACTGTTGGTCTATACGATGCTAATGAAGAACTTCTTGCAACTGCTAAGTTGTCACGACCAGTTGAAAAGAACGACGAGAAGGATCTTACTTTTAGAGTTAGACTAGACTTCTAAAATGAGGGTTCAATGTCTTTTATCAAGCTTGGAAAAAGAAATTTAGAACACGTTTCGGTCTTATTGCGACCACACGTTCACTTTGTTTCTTCTTCCTCTGGCGCCGGTGTAACAGGCTCACAATACGTAAGTCCAGTTAGATCTCCTGCGCTTAAACAAATTATTGATTTAGAAACAGCTTCTAATAATTTAGCTGCGAGTGTAGAAGACAATAAAAGTAGCGTTCACACCTTGAATGAAGATAACTATGCAAGAGCACTTGCTTTTGAAACAGCAAGAGCACAATCAGCAGCCGGTGAAACAAATATTGCAGGATCGATAGGGGCTTATTTAAATTTAATTGACGAAGCACCTTTTGACGTGAGGTACACAAAACAAATTGACGCTTTTAGATTTGATCCTCCTTTTAAATTCACAAAAAATACAACTGTAAAGAATGTTACTAGAAATATTCTTATGCCTTATCATACACACAAATATGACAATTGTGGTTTTTGGTATACAAATTATAATACTTTAAACTTTTTTGATAATAGTCACATCCCTACAGGCTCTGCAATTCTTTATGCAAATAAAGAAATAAACAATGCAGGAATTTATGATTTACCTGATAGTTTCTCAATTAATTTTTGGGTGAACCCAAGATATTCTCGTTCAAATAGAGATTATCGTGCAGGAACAATTTTACATATATCATCTTCAATATGTATTTCAATAGTTTCAGGTTCATCAATAGATGAATTTGGTGCAGAAGATAAATTTAAAATACTTTTGCAGTTAAGCCAAAGTGCTGATGTGTCACCATCTTCAGTTAATCTAAGTAGTCCAAGCGGAGCATATCCAAGAGATCTAATTTTTACATCTTCGCATTATATGACTAAAAATCATTGGCATAACGTTTTTATTGCCTGGTCTAGTGGGTCAAATAATGCGACAGGTTCTCTTTTTATTGACAATAAAGAAACAAAGTTTCATATTCCTTCGTCATCACTCAAGTCATCAAGTATTACAAAAACACCACCGTGTTTAATTCTAGGTAATTTTTATAACGGGACTGATACTGATTTAAGTGCGCTGGTGCCAGATGACTCTGAAGGTCCTAAGGGTACAAAGAGAGAAGAAGGCTATGCAAAAGCAGGCAACGCAGTCACAGATAGAGCATTTGATGTAACTTCAGAAGAGCTAAATCATCCTCTTAATGCTGAGATTCATGATGTTCGTATCTATAATAAGTTTATTAATAAAAATCTAAAAAAATATGAAGATCTAACTACAAAAAGCCCTACTGCAACAGATGATATGACTTTTTACTTACCTGTGTATTTTTTCCCATCTTCTTCACAGAGAGAAGTCTTAGCAACGCCTTTTCAGACAATATCTAGTACAACTAATGACCCGTTTAATGTTCAATACTCATTTGGTGTAGGCGGGAAAATGATAAATCTTGAAAACTATGTTCTTGATTTTGTAAATATGCGACAGCCTAGATTGCTCGGATTGGTGCCTCAAACAATAAATACCACAGTTGAAAACATAACAGCAGATAGCTACACATACAACACAGGTTCAAATACAAAAAGACTGTTAACAGTTCTACCGAACGATAACGGCTTACATATGCCTAGATATGACATTTTAGAATCTTCTGTCATGTCTGGAAGCGCAATGTTTAAGAAGTCTGGAAGAGCAACTGATTATTCAATTATTTCTCTAGAAAATCTTATTCCAACTTCTTCTTTATTCCCAGGGTTAGTCTTTACTTCCGGGTCAATCTTTGATCAAATTGCTGGATCTGCACCAGATAATCCAGGTGTAGCTCCCGGGTCTGTCTTGACAATTGCGCAAAGAACAAGAGACGTAAGCTCAAATGAAATCACGATAATAGACATATCAAATATTTATTACGGATCAAAAATACATCCAGGAACTTTTCATCTCTACGAAGAGAATTTAACCGGTTCTTCTGGAGATATAAAGTTAAACATAAAAGACAATCAAAGGGGAGGCTTGTTTAGGGCTGACTGTGCAACTAAGCAAGCAGAATGGAACAACATCGGCACTATTCTTTATGAAGAAGGTATTGCGGTTATTAAGACGCCTAACATTCCTTACTTTGGCAAAGATAAGATTGATATGAAATTTAGAGGAGAACAAACAATGCAGACTTTGGTGCTGAACGTGCCTGTTGAAGTAGGCCAGTTTATGTCTTCATCTAATAAAACTTATCAATCTTACCCACCTGATTCTCTACCCCACAATGAAAAACTTTCTACTATCCATGTTACAACAGTTAACATTCATGATGATAACTTTAATGTAATAATGAAAGCACAGCTGGCGCAGCCTATTACAAAAACAGAAGAAGATGAATTTATTATTAGACTTAAACAGGATTTCTAGATGATATTAGGGATGGATATATCTACATCTTGCACAGGTTTTTGTGTAGTTGATGACGCAGGAGAACCGGTTCATTTTTCAAAAGTTGAACTTACAAAAGTAGAAAACTTTTTTGAGAAAGTAAAAAAAGTAAAAGCACATGCTCTGAACCTGATGATCCAGTACAATATTGAAGAAATAGCTGTAGAGGATTATCTCACATCTTTTGCACGAGGAAGATCTTCATCTGGGACACTTTTTAAGTTGGCAAAATTTAATGGAATCATTCAGTGGGTTTGCTATAACGACTTAGACATCGAAGCCTATCCTATAAATGTCAACAATGCGAGAAAAATTAACAACATCGTTGTTTTAGGGAAAAAGAAGACAACAGAACATACGAAAGATCAAGTACTTCGGCAAGTCAAAGAAGTAGTTGGAGATAAATTTATCTTTCCTACAAAAATTCTCAAGTCAGGACCTAGAAAAGGTATAAAAGTATACGAAAAATACGCTTATGATATGGCAGATGCTTTTGTGATTGCAAAAGCAATGTGGCTTGAAAAAAATCAAAATAGAGATTAATATTCTCTATAATGAATATTATAACTCTAAAGCAAAAGAAAGAGTTGATTATATCAGCTTTTGGCGAAGGCATCATGTCTGGTGATGGCAAAGATATTGCTGTCTTTTGTCCTGTTTGTAGAAAGTCTCCAAAAGCAAAAAAGAAAAGAAAGCTGTCAGTTTCAATTGAAACAGGCATATATCACTGTTGGGTGTGTGAGTCAAAAGGGAAAAGTCTTTCTTGGTTTGTTAAAAAGAATCTCCCTAATTTTAAAGAAATTGACAAAGTAAGAGAGTTTTTTGGCGGTGAAAAATCAGAAGATGAAGAAGAAGCAATCATTGTATCTCTTCCAGAAGACTTTAGACTAGTTGCAGTTTCAAATACGCCCACAGCAAACTTTATCAAAGACTACCTTTTTCACCGCGGAATGAATGAAGAAGACCTCTATAGATTTAAAGCAGGATACAGTTTCGAGTATGGGTTTGAAAACAGAGTTATATTTCCAAGTTTAGATGAAAATTTAGATGTAAATTTTTATGTTACTAGAACTGTTGATGATGAAGTGACTTTTGCCAAGTACAAAAACTGTGACGCTTCAAAAAAAGATATTGTTTTTAATGAACATCAAATTGACTGGACAAACCCAGTAATTCTTGTTGAGGGTATATTTGACGCTGTGAAAGCAGGAAAAAATTCAATTCCTGTTCTCGGAAGCTGGGTTGACATGTCTTATACAGTGTTTAGAAAGATTGTAGAAAATAAAACTCCTGCGGTTCTTGGATTTGACCCAGATGCAAAAGACAAAGAAATCAAAGTGGCAAAACTACTATTTCAGAATGGAATTGATGTTAGCATAATCGAAAATTCTGACAAGGACTTGGGTGACTTTACAAAAGAAGAAGTAAAAAACTTAATTCACAGTGCTAAACCTTTTGATAATATGCAAAGAATGAGATATTTAATAAGCGGAATTAAATCCGGTTCGATGTATTGAGGATAAAAAATGGATAGAAGAGCACTTATAAGAATGATTCAAGAAGAGATTGAAGCTTTGCGCAATGAAGAAACTTTGCTAGACCCAGCAAATCTTCCCCCTGGGGAACGTGACCGTTATAACATGTATTTAACTGGGTGTGATCACTGTGGCAATGATCCTTGTACTTGTGACGCTGAGTGCTCTTGTCGCCAAGATCCTTGCGTCTGTGGAGCACATGCTCAACACACGACTAGCATTTCAAAACCATACAACCGCAGACTTTCATGTTCTGAATGCGGAGCTATGACGATTATGCAAGAAAGCTGCGGTTGTGCTGGAAGTTCAAAAATGTTTGAACCTCTCGATATACCAATGTTTGACATGCAAAGGATGAGTACTTGTCCTGATTGCGGAACGAGCCCATGTCAATGTGAAGCTGAAGAAAATCATCATCGTGGTGCCTATATGGCTCACCCTCAGCTTCACAAAATTGAAAAATATGCGAGAGAGCTTCAGCAAATGATACCTCAGGATTACGATTTAGATGATTGGATGAGAAGTCATATTTCTCAAGCTGCCGATGATCTCGCCGAAGTCTATCACAAGCTGGAATATAAATCACATTCTGATTTTTAAATTGAGGACCAACACATGCACTCTATCAAGCATCTTTTTGAAGATGATCACAAAAATAGCGTTCCAAAAAAATATAGAAAAAGAACTTCTAAAAAATGTGATCACTTCAAAGGGTTTGAAGATGGTTTGCCTGAATTGAAGTATCCTCAAGAAAATACTCCTAAATTTGAAGAAGATTTAGATGAAGTTAGAAGGTGTGTCAGAGAACCTTCTCTCGGTAAAAATTTCTTAAAGAAGTCTCATTTAAAGTCCGAAGATGTTTTCAAGCAATTTTTAAAAGACGAAGAAGTTGACTGGAGACAACTCGATGATATACTCGATGAGTTTGACGGCGTTGTCACTCGATTAAAATTTAAATATGATAGACCCAGGCCTTATGTTTACTTTGAAGAGCGAGGCGAAGATTTAAAAACTGAAAAAAGCGGTTCTCCTTCTTTTCCTAGTGGGCATACAGCTTTCGCATATTTTGTCTGCGACTATCTATCTGACGTAGTCCCTAATAAGAAAAGAGACTTGGAAAAGCTAGCTGAAATGATAGGACAGTCACGCATTGAGAACGGAGTGCACTTTCCGTCTGACGTTCTTGCGGGAAGATATATAGGCGAACAGGCTGTACAGTTTCTAAAAGAAAACAGAAGGATCGATGAAGTCAGCAATAGTAAAAACACGCATAAGGTCTTTGTTAGATTTCTAAGAAAAAGAGCCCAAGCTCTTCGCCCTAGCCATTCTAAGAAGGAAGCGATCAGCTCTTACGCACACGACATGTCAGTTTATCTATCAGAAAACTTAAATATAGACATTGACTCATGTCATGAAGCTAGTAAAAATTTTATTTCTGGTTATTACTTAGAAAACTGTACTAGCAACAAAGAAATTATTCGATTTTTCGAAGGATTAAAACACGCTTTTTTTGCTCCTCAAACATCAATGCGCGATATAGTAAAGCTTAATAAAATCCTAGAAGAAGAGTCAAGACTTAGAACTAGTGAAAAGATAACGTTTGCAGGTAGAAGCTTTGCCAATACTAAAAAAATAGAAGAGTTTGTCAGCAAAATTAATAAATTCAATAATAAGCCCTTTTTAAAGATGGCAGTTTTAAACTGGATAGCTCCTTTTGAGAAAGGTAACGAGAAAGTTACCAACATTATTCTCCTAAAAGAAACAGGATTTAATTTCGATATTACAAACCAGATCTTGTCAGAAGATATTGATTATTTAATAGAAAGCTTTTATGCAGACAACGATATGGAAAAGTTGCTTTCTTAGTGTGTAATTTGTAATATTTATTGCTATAATATTTTCAAAAGGTGTATTATGGCAAAAAGAAAAATTCCGCTCAAAGATTTAAAAAACCTTAAAGAAAGCTTTAAGCAAGAAAAAATGGAGCAAAACTCTCAAGAATTAGGAGTTTACGCTGCTCCTGTTCCAATGAAAAACAAGATTGCTGCAGCAAAAGCAGCTGGTAGAGATTTCAAGCTTAATGAAACTGGAAAAACTACAGCTGAAAGAAAAAAAGAATTAAAAGAAAAAAAGGCGCAGCTCAAACAAGACTTTTCTGGTACACAAGTAGTCACGACTTCTTATGGATTTAAAGAAGGTGACATTGTTAAATTTCATTATGGAAAAGATGAAGAAGTAGGCTTGGTCTTTAAAATACGAGTGAGACAAAAGACTAATCAGGATACAGCACTTAACGAAGATAGAGTAGAAATACTTTCATCTGCGGGCTATGTTACAGTTGTTCCAAAAACAATTTTTGAAATCATTGAGTGCAATTAAAGGCATATTATTATAAAATAACTTTGCAAAACAAAAGGAAATGCAATGGATATTAAAACTTTCGTACAGGTCGCTACTTCTCTTCCTCCTGATATTTCAATCTTAGTTAAAGGTGATACTGGCATCGGAAAGTCAGACATTACAAAGCATATTGCTTCGCTTATCGAAACTAATCACATGTATCTTGACCACACAGGGCCTGGACTTCCTGTACTAGACTGGCGCTTGAGCGTATTTTCTGAAGGTGATATTATTGGCCTTCCAGAACTTGTTGATGGTGTAACAAGGTTTGCGCCTAATGATCGATTTATGGCAGCTTGCCGCGAGCCACATCTTCTCTTTCTTGATGAAGGTAACCGCGCGACAACAGAAGTTTTACAGTGCGCTTTCCAGATTGTTCTTGACAGAGAACTTAACGGTCAAAAGCTTCATCCAGAAACTCGAATCATTATGGCAATTAACGAAGGTAATGACTTTACTGTCAACGAAATGGATCCTGCTCTGCTTCGACGGTTCTGGGTTACAGAACTAGTTCCAACCACAAATGACTGGCTTGAGTGGGCCGAAAGAAACAAAGTCGATCCTATGATTTGTAAGTTTATTGAAAAATATCCAGCACACTTGATGCACAGCGGTGAGCGCAATCCAGGCACTGTATATCCTTATCCTGCTTCATGGGCAAGACTAGATAGTTCTCTTAAGCATGCAGGTTTTGAACCAAGTAAATTTGCAGGCGGTGATCTTCCAGATATGCTTCTTCATATGTCAGCAGGATTTATCGGTATTCATACAACAGCAGCATTTCTTGATTTTGTAAAGAATTATGTTTTCAAATTGAGTGCTGATGATATTCTTAATAATTTTGATAAAATCGAAAACGAAGTTAAGCAAATGACTAATGACAAAAAAAATGAAGCCCTTGATCAAGTTGTTTTGTTTCTAAAGTCAAATGATATTTGCGCAACTCAAATTAAAAATCTGAATCGTTTTATGTCTTATGTTTCTGACGAAGTTGTTGTTGACTTTTCGCAGACACTTATGGCTACAAAAAATCTTCACAACATTAAAATGATTACAACAGCACTCAAAACCAGAATACTTACAACTGTTCGTGGAGCAGGTCAATGATCACAGAAAAAGAGTTTGACAGTATTCTTGTCAAATTTTTAATTGACGAGCCTTTCTTTGCTACAATTATTCGAGGCATGCGTAAAGTTTGCGACCCGAGCGTAGGCACTGCAGGAGTTATGTACAAAGACGGCACTATGACGCTCCTTTGGTCTCCTAACTTTGTCTCTTCGCTTACTCGTGAAAAAATCTTTGGCTTGCTTAAGCATGAATGTTATCATTTGATTTTTAAGCATGTAACTACAAGAAAGCGCGAACCCCATAATTATTGGAATATTGCAACTGATCTTGCAATCAATAGTATTATTCCTAGAGGACAGCTACCAGAATGTGGTCTTATTCCAGGTGTCAGAAACAAACTTGAAGTAAAAGAAGGCGTTGAAATTGATCCAGATAGAAAAAAGCTTATTGAAAAAATGAATGACTGGATTGCAAACTTGCCTAGTGGAAGATCTTCAGAGTGGTACATGGAAAAAATTGAATCTGACGAAGATATGAAAAACGCTATTGATGAAATTATGTCGCAAGACATTTTGGTTGTGCTTGATGAACATGACAATTCAGAGTTGTCTGCAGCAGATAAAATTATTGCAGATCAAAAAGTAAAAGAAATACTTTCAAAAGCAAAAGAAGTTGCAAGTCAGCGTAGCTGGGGTTCTGTTTCTATGACAGTTCGTGCAGAAATTGATAAAATTACTGCAGCTGATTTTAATTGGGAGCGTGCACTTAAGTATTTTTGCGGAAGTAAGCTTCGCAATAATTGGTTCAAGACACAAAGAAAAATTAATAGAAAATATCCTTATATTCACTCAGGACGCAAAGCCAGAAAAACATCTATGCTTGCTGTTTATATTGATCAAAGTGGCTCTGTTGGAAGTGATTCTCTTAAGAAATTTGGAGACTTGTTGCAAAATCTTTCAAATACTCATACATTTGTGTATTATTATTTTGACAGTCAAGTTGACGAAGAAAGCAAGACTACATGGAAAAAAGGTAAATCTTCTAATTTTCGAAGAGGTTTGAGCGGCGGGACATGTTTTGATGCAGTCGAAGACCACTTTAGAAAAATAAGTAAAGATTTTGATGGTTGTATTATCATGACAGATGGATATGCTCCCAAGCCTAAGTCTTGTACAACTAAAAGATGCTGGGTAATATGTCCTAGTGGAAAACTACAATTCTCTCCTGACAAGAGAGATTATGTTATTAATATGAGTATGGGTACTTAATGAAAATTTTACATATTGCAGATGTACATTGGCGAGGGCTTTCTAGACATCAAGAATACGTTTTGGCATTCAAAGACTTGTTTAAGCAAGCTAAAAAAATCCAACCTGACGTTATTTATGTCGGAGGCGATATTGTACATTCAAAGACGCAAGGTATTTCACCGGAACTAGTAGAAAATCTAGTCTGGTGGTTTAATGAAATGGCTAAAATTGCGCCTACACATGTAATTTTAGGAAACCACGATGGTCTTATACACAACAAAGACCGACAAGATGCAATTACGCCAATCATTGAAGCAATAAACAATGATAGAATATTCCTATACAAAGATTCAGGCGTATATCCTACAGGCATACCAGGATTTGACTGGTGTGTCTTTTCTTGTTTTGACGAAGAAAACTGGAATATCGTCAAACCTACAGACAATATATCTATTGCTCTTTTTCATGGTGCTGTTGCAGGGTCGCTAACTGATATTGATTGGTCGCTTGATGGTGAAGTACCTGTTAGTTTTTTTGATGCATTTGACTTTGGATTGCTTGGCGATATTCACAAGCGACAGTTTTTAAATTCAAAGAAAACAGTTGCATATTGCGGAAGCACAATTCAACAAAACTACGGTGAAGACGGAGAAAAAGGTTTTTTGGTGTGGGACATTAGATCAAAAGATGATTTTGATGTTGAGTTCTATCCTGTTAAAAACAATTATCAATTTGTTACTGTTGAATGGCGAGGTGACGTAGAAAAAACAGTCAAAGCATGTGCAGAATATTCTAGGCTTTCTAGATTTAGAATCAGTGCTGTAAACGATTATATTACGCCCGCACAAACAAGATCGTTGCAGAAAGCACTCAAAAAGTCAAAAAATGCAACCGAAGTTGTGTTTAAAATTGATAACTCATTTGCTGCTGAAAAGATTAAAGAAAGTGAATCTGATTCTTTAAATCTTAGAGACGCAAAAGTAATGAAAGATCTAATGCGTCAGTATTATGCAGGCAGCAACATTACAGAATCTGAATGGGATGAACTAGATAAGGTGACATCGACTTATTTGTCAGAAGTAACTCAAGTTAACTCTGATTTGAGAAATGTCAAATGGGGTATAAACAGAATTGTATTTGATAATATGTTTTGTTATGGTGAAAATAATGAAATTAATCTAGATAAGCTTCCTGGAATTACAGGTATTTTTGGAAGAAATGCAAGAGGAAAATCATCAATTATTGGTACCATTGCTTATGGTTTATTTAACTCTTCAGACCGCGGATCAATTAAAAATATTCACATTATAAATTCTAGAAAAAGCCAATGCAAAACAGAGATTGATATATCAGTCAATGGGTCTCCTTATAGAATCGTTAGAGAAACAAAAAAGAAGACCACTAAAAATAATGTCTGGGCACCTACTGACTTAAAAGTATTTCAGATTGATAACGAAGGTAATATTGTATCAGATAAAACTGAAGAGCAGCGCCGAGAATCCGAAAAAATTCTTAGATCAATGATAGGTTCATCAGAAGAATTTCATATGACAAGCTTGGCTTCACAAGGTGAAATGAATGTTTTTATTAAAGAAAAGGCGACATCTAGAAAGAATATTCTATCTAATTTTCTAGACATGAGTGTTTTTGACGACATGAATGAAGTTGCTAAAAAAGAAACATCTGACTTAAGAACAGAAGTTAAACAATTTACATCCGATATTGGATGGGCAAAGAAGATTAATGATCTTACTCAGATCATGGATAGAAACCAAAAAGAACTTGATAAAATTAATCAAGAAAAGTCAGACTTAGAAAGTGAAATTGAAAAGCTTACAAAAGAAGTTCTTAAAAACACTGATCAAGATTTTGTAACGATGTCAGAAGTAGAAGATGCAGAAGAAACAGCTAGTAGACTTCAAAATAAAATAGATCAAAAACAAGAAGCATTAGATATTTGCAAAGACTCAATTCATGACACAGAAACTAAAATTAAAAAGATACAAGATTTTATAGATTCATTTGACATAAACGACATGAAAGCAAAGCATAATGAGTCTAAAAAACTTGTAAAGACTCTTTGGGAATTAAAAGGCTTTCTTAAAGCTGAAAGTGCAGAGTTGACTGCGATGGAAAAGTCTGTTAAAAGATTGCTTGAAGTCCCTTGCGGTGATAATTTTCCAACATGTAAATTTATTAAAGACTCTCATCGAGACAAAAACAAAATAGAAGAAAAAAGAATAAAAGTAAATAGCTTAGAAACAAATATTGAAGATTTGTCTGCTTCATATAAAAAAATAAAGAAAGAAAACTACGAAGAAAAAATTGACAAATACAATACCATAATTCAGAAAAAGTCTGAATTGGTTACCAAAATTTCAAATGATAGAGTCAAAATACAATCTATTCAAAACGAAATTGAAAATCTTAAAAATGTCTATGTAACAAAGAAGCGCTTAAGTGAAGATCTTAGGCAGAGATTTGATGGGCAAGATCCAGATAGCGACATGTCAGGTATTTCCAGACTTCTTAGTAATAAGAAAAAAGATCTTAAAATAAATGATGAAAATAGAATTTTTAAAATTAGAGAAATTGAAGGAACAAGATTGGCAATTGAAAATGCAGAAAAGTCTAAAAAGAAATTTGAAGAACTTAATACGCAATTAAAAGTACAAGACTTGTTTATTCAGGCAACATCTAAGCGAGGGATTCCTGTACAGATTATTAACTCTCTGCTTCCTAAAATTAACAAAGAAATATCAAAAATCCTAAAAGGCGTTGTAGGCTTTACAATTGTATTGGAGGCAGATTTAGAATCTAATGCAATGGACGTCTTTATTGATTACGGTGACTCTAAGCGGATTGTAGAATTAGGTTCGGGAATGGAAAAAATGATTGCATCGCTTGCTATTCGCGTAGCCTTGATTAATGTATCTTCTCTTCCTAAGTCTTCTATGCTTATTATTGATGAAGGATTTGGCTCTCTAGATGAAACAAATCTAGAAGCTTGCGGTAGACTACTTCAGTCTCTTAAGAAATCGTTTAAAAATATTTTGGTAATTTCTCACATCGATCAAATTAAAGATATCGTTGACAACACAATTGACATTATGAAGATTGGAGCTGATTCTTATGTCCAAGCAGTATAAAATTAAGTTCATTAAAGACACAAAAAGCAGCGTCAGAGAACACTTCTTTTGTGACCTATGTGGTTTTATATTAGGAAGCGATCTTGATCACCAGAGTCATTCTGATCATTTCTGCTGCCATGAATGCTACCTTACGTTTGCTGAATCACGCAAAAAAGATTGGTCAGAAGGTTGGCGCCCTAAAAAAAGCGTAATTAGAAAATACATAAATGGTAGAAAGAGGCTAATTATTAATGCGTCTAAAAGACAGGAGATAAAATGAATTTTGAAGAGACAAATATCTTAAGCACAGTCGTTGAAGATTTGTACGGTGCAGCTTTTCAATCCTACACGGGTTCGATCAAATGCATTATGAAAATTACAGGTGAAGACAGGCTTATGATGACATGCATGATGGTTGTCAACCTTGGTGATAGAAATCAAATGCAGCAAGCAGCAAAAGAGTCAGAAAACGATTTGAAAAAAGTCGGAAAAGACTGCTTAGCAAATGTTAAAAAGCTTTTTAAAGAAAAATCTGGAAGAGCTTTGAAGACAAAAGAAGTCTCATGTGACTCAGCAGTTGAGCTAATGAACTATCATGCATATTCAGAAAAAGGAACTGCATTGGTTCGTCAAGTTCACGTTTTTGAAATAAGCTAAGTAAGTGTATATTTATCTTCGCCATGGCGAAGTATAACAAGCAATTACAAGTAAAAGAAATAATTAAGTGCGGAAAAGATCCTAATTATTTCTTTAAAAATTATCTAAAAATTCAACATCCTGTTAAGGGTCTTATTCCTTTTGAGACATTCCCTTTTCAGGATGATTGTGTAGAAGAGTTTCTTGAAAACAGATTTAATATTGTTCTTAAATCTAGACAGCTAGGACTGTCAACACTAGTTGCTGCTTATGCAGTATGGATGGCAATATTTCAGAAAGAAAAAAATATTCTGATTATTGCTACAAAGCTTACAGTTGCTCAAAACTTTATTACAAAAGTTAAAACAATGATAAGATCACTTCCTAAATGGATGATCTTAGCTGAAATTGTTGAAAATAACAAACAAAAAATTAAATTTAGTCATGGGTCACAGATACAGGCAATTCCAACATCTGAAGATGCTGGTCGTTCAGAAGCACTTTCTCTTCTAATTGTTGACGAGGCTGCTTTCGTTAGAAACTTTGATACGATCTGGACAGGTATTTATCCTACTATTTCAACAGGTGGTAGAGTTATTATTTTGTCTACTCCTAACGGCGTAGGCGGTCAGTATCATCAGCTATATGTTGATGCTGAAGCCGGTCTTAATGAATTCAATGCAATTAATTTACCTTGGAATGTTCACCCTGAAAGAGACGATGCGTGGTTTGAAAAAACAACTAAAAATATGAACAAACGACAGATTGCACAAGAATATTTGTGCGATTTTGCTACATCAGGTGAGACATTTTTAGACGGAAATACGCTAGAATGGATGAGGAGTATAGTAAAACCTCCCATTGAGAGACAAGGTTTTGATAGAAACGTGTGGATATGGAAATACCCACTAAGCGCGAATAGTTATATACTTTCAGCTGACGTTTCTCGAGGCGATGCAAAAGATTATTCAACATTTCATATAATAGATACAGAAACATCTGAAGTTGTCGCCGAATACAAAGGGAAAATAAGACCCGATAATTTTGCTGAATTGATTAACGAGTTTGGTTTAAAATATAACAAAGCATTAGTTTGTCCAGAAAATAATTCTTATGGATATGCTACAATTTTAAAACTCCAAGATCTTAAATACCCTAAACTTTACTATAGAAAAAAGAAACAAGTATATATCGGTGATTATGTTCCTCCTTCCTCAGCTGATATTGCAGGGTTTAATACAAATGGAAAGACAAGAAGTACGGTTCTGGCCAAACTAGAAGAGCTATTGAGAAACAGACAATTAATTTCTTATTCTTCTAGATTTTACGAAGAGCTTAAAGTATTCACTTGGAATACAGGAAGGGCACAGGCACGAGCAGGCTTTAACGATGACTTAGTTATGAGTTTGGCAATAGGCACATGGCTTTTCGATGGTGCATCTGATTATTCAAAGTCAAATGCAGGTCTAAATGATGCAATGCTTGCTGCGATGTCAAAAAATCAAAGATCATACAACAATACACCTGAGCAAGTATTTGCTCCAACCGGTGTCTATAGTTCAAGTCCAAACAGTAGCGGATTGACCAACAACGTAAAACAAGATTTAAATAATACGAGAAGTCGTAGTAATATATTAAGTGACTACATGTGGGTTATTAAGTAAGGATTAAATAAATGGCAGAGAGTAATTCAAATCTATTCAGAAGGCTTACCAGGCTTTTTAGGTCTGGTCCTGTTGTCAAGCGCAAACTTATTAAGCCTGATGACAAATACACGTCTTCTGCGTTTGAAATTTTTAGAAAAAATCAAAGTAAAGTCTATAGCAATGCTATGTCTGCTTATGGCACATACGACAGAATGGCAAGATATTCAGACTTTAGTGAAATGGAATACACTCCTGAGATAGGCAGTGCTTTAGATATTTATGCAGAAGAATCTGCTGCTGCAGATGAAAATGGTAATGTTCTTCATATTCACTCTGACAATACAAAGATTAAGCAATTGCTTGATGACTTATTTTTTGACACGCTAAATGTCGACTTTAACTTAACAAGCTGGGTTAGAAATCTTTGCAAATATGGGGATCACTTTTTATTCAATGACGTAAGTCCCGAATACGGCGTTATTAATGCTTATCCTATGCCTATTTCAGAAGTAGAGCGCGAAGAAGGATTCGATCCTAATGATCCTCTTGCTGTTAGATTTAGATGGGTTACTCAAGGAAATCAAGTTTTAGAAAACTGGCAAGTTTCTCATATGCGACTTCTCGGTAACGATGCTTTCATTCCTTATGGTTCGTCTGTACTAGAACCTGCTAGAAGAATTTGGAGACAACTTATTCTTTTAGAAGATGCAATGCTTGTTTATAGAATAGTTAGAGCACCAGAACGACGTGTCTTTAAGATCGATGTAGGAAATGTACCTCCAGAAGAAATACCTGCGTATATGGAAAGAGCTCAATCAACACTCAAGAGAGCATCTATTACTGATCAATCTTCAGGAAGAGTAGATTTAAGATATAATCCTCTGTCCGTCGACGAAGATTATTTTATTCCTGTTCGAGGCAGTGAATCAGGAACTGATATTGTTACTCTTGCAGGAGGTACAGTTGCTGGCGAGACTAATGATGTTGAGTATATTCAAAAGAAGCTTTTTGCTGCACTTAAGATACCAAAAGCTTATTTAGGATACGATGAAGGGCTAGGCGCTAAAGCAACTCTTTCGCAAGAAGATATTAGATTTTCTAGGACAATTGCAAGAATTCAAAGAACTGTCCTCGCAGAGCTTAATAAGATTGCTATTATTCATTTATACTGCCACGGCTTTTCAGATAATGACTTATTAGACTTTTCTCTCAAGCTTTCAAACCCTTCGACAATCGCGCAGCAACAGAAACTAGAGTTATTTAGATCTAGATTTGAGGCCGCCGGATCAGCATTGCAGACTCCCGGGCTTGTTGACAAAACATGGGTTCAAAAAAATATTATTAGACTTACTGAAGATGAAATTATGACAATCAGAAAGGGGCAAAAGCGTGATAAGATGCTCGAGCTTGAAATTGAAGCAACTCAAATCACAGCAGCTGAAGGACCTTCTGGTGAAGCTATGGGAATGGAGATAGGAGGAATGCCTCCTGAGATTTCTCAAGCAATTGATCTAGGCGGTCCAGGGCCAGAAGGATTATCAGAAAATGATTCAATTGAAGATGAAAATGTCCCAATAAAAATTCAATCAGCAATCGATAACGTAGCTTCTCTTTTGTCAGAAGATGTTGATGAAGACGATGACAGTTCACTTACAGACGATGAAAAAAGAGAGAAGTTGCGTCATGAGTACGAAGAGCGCCGGCGCAAAAAGCGAAGAAATCAAGCATCCGGAAGAGCAGAAGAATATCATCGCATGACACCGCGAGATGATGGTGATAGAAAACAGAACGACGTTGCAGGTTTAAATAGAGAAATGTCAGATCTTAAAGCTTTATCAAAATTAACAATGGAAGATTTAGATATTAGTGAATATTTAGACAATAAGATTAATCAAAATGCTCAGATGACTGACAGGATAAAAAGTACTCTTTCTAGGCTGGACATGAAGATGGGCAAACCAAAAACTTTTACAGGAGTTATCTCTGAGAATAATTCATCAGAGGAGGAAAAATGACAGTCAAACACAATAAAAAGAGAAATGTAGGAATAATATATGAACTTTTAGTTCAGCATGTTACAAACTGTATTATTGAAGGTAAAAAGTCTGATGCTAGAAAAGCAACAAAGATCATTGAAAAAAGATTTGCTAAGAATACGGAGCTTTACAAAGAATTCAGACTATTTCATGCTTTGTCAAACTCAACAGTAACAGATACACATATTGTTGCATCAATCTTGAGTGAGGCCAAAAGAGCTGCGAGAAACATTGATCAAGCAAAGCTAAATAAAGAAAAGTCTGCGCTTATAAGAGATATTAACTATACGCTAAATAAGCAAGATTTTTTCTATCAAAATGTCTCTAATTACAGAACATTAGGGTCTATTCAGATAGCAATTAATGAGTGGCGCGAAGATGCTCCTGATATTGGTGTCTTAATAGAATTTGAAAAGAAAATTGGTGAACATCTTTTAAGTGAAAAAACTAGTCACACAATTGATAAAATGCAGCAAGAAGTCGATGCTTCAAACTCAGATAAGTTAGTTTTTAAATTAATGACTGAAAAGATTAATCAAAAATATGCAAACTTATCAAAAGAAGAGCGAGAAATAATTTCTCATTATGTTTTTTACGGACAAGAAGATAGAAATTATCTTAAGTCTTACCTGAATGAAAAAAGAAATAATGTAATAAGACTGCTTGAAGACTTTGAAGACACAGAGTCTAATAATATACTTATTGAAAAAGTTGATAGAGTTAGATCTTCAATAGTTGCTTTAAATAACGAAGAAATTAATGACAATTCAATTGTTAAATTTTTAACTATTACCAAGCTTATTAATGAGCTAAAGAACAAGGAGGACGCAAATGTCTGAATTAAAAGTACTAACTGAGTGGCTTCCTATCACTTGCGACAAAGAAGTTATAAAAGAAAATAGAGAAAAATTTGGAAAAGTTATGCTTAGAGGTGTTATTCAAAGAGCAAACACGCTTAACCAAAACGGAAGAGTTTACCCAAAATCTATTCTTGAGAGAGAAATAGAAAATTATCAAAAGCTTATTAGAGAGAATAGAGCGTTAGGCGAGTGTGATCACCCTGACACATCTGTTGTAGAGCTAAAAAATGCTTCTCACATTGTTAGAGAAGCATACATGCAGGGAGACGATGTCTATGGAACAATTGAAGTCTTAGACACGCCTAGCGGCAAAATTATTCAGAGCTTGATTGAAAGCGGTGTTACTCTGGGAATTAGCTCTAGAGGTGTAGGATCAACTGTTTCTAAGGGGAATACACAGGTCGTGCAAGATGACTTTCAGCTAATTTGCTTCGATATGGTTTCTGAGCCTTCCACTCCTGGCGCATTTATGTCTTTACACGAAGGAAAAACAGTTCGTCCAAGAGACCTTAATAATTTCTTTAACAGATCAGATAGAATTGATAGAATTTTCAATGACATACTTAGCTGGGACAAGAAATGAAATTAGACAAAAAAGTATTTAAATCTATCGTTAAAGAGTGCCTTGTTGAAATTTTGGCTGAAGGCCTTTATCCTCAAGAAGGAGACATTAGAGAAAAGAAAGCTGATCTGAAAGAAAATATTCAGAAGCGATCTATTATGGGCCTTGGAAGAATAAATGAAACTCAGCAGCGAAATATTCAAAAAAATATGCAAACTCCTGGAAGTTATTTAGATAAAGTAAGTTTTGGAAGCAATAGTTCAGAACCTACATCTCGAGTCAATGAAAGAACTTCAAATTTAATTTCAAAAGTTACCAAAGATCCAATCATGAGTGAGATTTTTGCTGATACTGCTGCATCAACTTTGCAAGAACAGAGAGAAAGTGGCAGCAAGACGCATGTTCCTCATGCTCCGGCAGATCAAGCAGCCAGAATTGTTGCCGAGGCTGATCCTACAGAATTATTTGGTGGATCCGCTGGAAAGTGGGCAGATTTAGCTTTTGCTCCAAAAATAAATAGATAATTTTATTGCAGCGAAATATTTAAGTTTGCTAGACCAATTTTTCGGAGTCCGTAATGAGCAAAGTTACCAAACTTACCCCTAAAGTTTTGCAGAGAATTATTAAAGAAGAGCGTGAGAGAATTGCTTCACAGAAGAAAAAAATCCAAGAAGCAAAAAAAAGAAAGCGCCTTGACGAAATAAGAAAAGAGCTCAAAACATATTTGCAACTCAAAAGAGAGCAGAAGTTTCTTGTTGAAAGAATCAAAAAAATTCAAAACCGTACTAAAATAATCAAAAGAAAGATTAAGGAGAGCTAATGCCTGATGTAAGAGACCATATTATTTCAAATCCTTCCGATACACAAACGGGAGGATTCGGTAAGCGTTACCCTGCAAACTACACGTCAGCATATCCAGCTTCACCTATACATAACGGTACAATTACTGACGATGAAGTTGTAAAAACTTTTATTCCAGCAGTTCAGTCAGGTGATGCTACCGCGGATTTTTTAGCATACGGATCTAGTGTCCCGAGAGGCGTTGGTAATAGAATGACTTCTTATGATAGAGATTATCCAGATGCTCCTGACATTGCAGCAAATACAATGACAGCAGACGGAAAAGCTTTTGGTTCCGGTGAAGGTGCACCTAGTTCTGCGTATGTTCCTCCACTAACATCACCTGGTCCTGGATCTATTTCTGCGACAGATCAACCAGCATACACAGGAACACTTCCTGTAGCGGGAGGAGAATTCGGTGTAGGACTCGGATCAACAGCAAACCCATCTGTAACATCACCAGAAATTGCTACACAAGACGTAGATACAGCAACTGCTCTAATTTCTGGAAGGTCTTATGCAGGATCTGCAGGATAATTAAATGAATTTTAATACCACCGGTGGTGTTGTCGCACCAAAAGACGCGAATATCGGTGGAGGCCATGGTAGATCAGTAACGAGTCATCCGGTCAAAGGAATAACACCGGGTAATTCTCGCCCCATGTATCAGTATCTTGAAGAGGATGAATCAGACCCAGAAGATATTGAAAATGAACTTGACATGGATAGAGAGACTATCAATGCAATTCGGTCCGAAACTAATTCAGGCGCTAATACGAACGATTTCGGCGGTAGAAGAGACAATCGTGACGGAACAGGAAGAAATGGAATTACTGCATTACCAGAATCACATACGACTACTGCTATTAAAGGAATATCTCCTCGCTTAACTTACCGTCAAAAAGATTCTTATAACACAGTTCCAAAAAATACAAAAGGTCCTGGCTTTGGAACGCAGTCAACTGCACAATATATTAGAAATAAACCCGGTAGAATTAGCGGAACTCAATTCGGTACTTCTAGAGCTCCGCTTCCAAGGCATGATGAATACGATGATAACATATTTTCACTATTTGATCTTGCTGATCCTATGGAGCGGTCATTTCTCTATCACCAAAAAAGAGTCAACAGAGTAAAAAATCTAATAAAAGAAATAGAAGAAGAATAATTAAAGGTAAGTTGAATTTTTAAACTATATTTATTTTTGTCTTATAGAGGTTAAATATGTCAAACAAGATGTTCGAAGAAG
>Ga0208162_1000228_pt1 | contig 32639 bp, 39 predicted proteins | sample CB_VirMetaG_4_FD_184539 | JGI IMG/M metagenome (GOLD analysis project Ga0208162, IMG submission 184539) | Freshwater to marine saline gradient viral communities from Chesapeake Bay - CB_1508_1M Viral MetaG (SPAdes) (version 4) | ecosystem: Environmental > Aquatic > Marine > Coastal | place: USA... | reverse complement strand
CGGCTAACGCCGTGCGCATGGTCGGCTTTGAGTTTAGCGTTAGCGACAGCTATATGCTGGTGTTTACGCCCGGCAAAATGTACGTCTACAAAAACCGCACGCTAGTCACAAACATTAACGGGTCAGGCAATGACTTCCTAGTTGTGTCAACGCTGACTGCTAGCATATTGCCAGAAATGAACTGGGTGCAGTCTGCCGACACTGTGATTGTGGTGCATGAGGATCTGGCGCCAGTAAAGATTGTGCGCGGTGCAACAGACAGCGATTGGACAGCCAGCACCATTACATTTGACTTTGTGCCAAAGCACGCATTTACGCTGGCAGTTACAACAGGCAGTAGCTTTAATACCGGCGTGCCGCACGACCATCTTGAGGTTAGCGGCACATCAGGCAACATCACTGTGACCGCCAAGCATAGCGGGTCTGATGCAAACATATTTACATCAGGTGCGGCGGCATCGGGTAGCTATGTGGGCCAGTATATAAACGTCACGCCTTTTGGTCGGTTGCGTATCGTGCGCAAGGTTAACGATGCAAAGCTAGAGTGCTTTGCAGAAGTGCCATTGTTTGACACTGGCAACATTGATGACGCTGATTGGGAACTTGAAGAAGGCTATGAGAACACTTGGTCTAGCACCAGAGGTTGGCCGCGCAGCGTAGTATTCCATGAGGGCCGCTTGTACTTTGGCGGCTCGAAGCAGCGCCCGTCTACTATCTGGGGTAGTCGTGTTTCTGACTTCTTTAATTTTGACCCCGGAGAAGCGCTAGACGATGCCTCTGTTGAGGCCAGCTTAGACACGGGGACTTTCAATGCTATTGTCGATATGTATGCCGGGCGCAATCTACAGATATTCACTACCGGCGGCGAGTTTTATGTGCCGCAAGCGCTGGATGATCCTATCACCCCAGCTAACCTTATTGTAAAGGCGCAGACGTTTTTTGGCATGAAGCCAGGCTTGCGCGTGCAGAACGTAGACGGCGCCACGCTATTTATCCAACGGCAGGGGAAGGCCATCCAAGAGTTTATCTTTAGCGATACGGTGAACGCATACACATCAGACAAGATATCGTTGCTATCATCGCATTTGCTGAAATCGCCAGAAGAGATGGCGGTGCGTGTTGCCACATCAACAGACGAGGGCGACCGGCTAATGCTGGTAAATGGTGATGACGGGTCTATCGCTTGCTATACATTGTTGCGGAGCCAGAACGTGATTGCGCCGTCTGAGTGGACGACTGAGGGTGAGTTTATAAACATTGGCGTGGATGTTGATGACATCTATGTAATTGTAAAGCGCAACGTAAACAGCGCAGATGTTTACTATGTGGAAGTGTTTGACCCGAATACCCTGCTAGATAGCGCTACAATCGGCACCACAGGCGCGTCAGTTAACATGCCGCACCTAGAGGCAGAAACTGTGCAGATAATTCGTGACGGCATTGTAGAGCCGACACAGGTGGTTGGCGCATCGCCATCGACCGTGACGTTTGTGTCAGCGGCGACAGCCAGCTTTCAGGTAGGGCTGAACTTTACACCAACGATGAAAACATTGCCGGTTGAGCCAAACTTGCCTAGCGGGTCGTTAAAAGGATTTAAAAAACGCATCTTTGAAGTAAACGCAGAATTGTTTGAAACGCAGTCTTTGTCTATTAACGGGTCGCTGATACCGTTTCGCAGTTTTGGCACAAATGTGTTAAACTCATCCGTGCAAGAGTTTACAGGCATCAAGACCATTAATGGCATGCTTGGCTATAGCTATGATGGCCAGATAACAGTAACCCAAGATGTACCGCTGAAAATGTCAGTGTTGGGCATCGAGTACAAAGTGAGCATAGGGCAATAATATGGCACAGGTTGCAGTACCAATGGCAATATCCGCTGTAAGCGGTATGGCTGAAATGAAGGCGGCAAAAGCACAAGCGGGCGGTTTGCAAGCGCAAGCAACATTAACGCGCATGCAAGGCAGGCAAGAGGCTTTAAAGTATAAAAAGCAGGGGCTATCTGTTTTAGATAATATACTTGCTACATCTGCGTCTATTAACGCTAGAGCCGGTGCTGGCAATATAGACCCTAACAGCGGCAGCGCTATGGCTTTAAAAAGATATGCGCAAGCAAAAGGCGCTGATGAATATTATATGTCTAGAGAAGGCCAAATCATAACAATGCGCCAAGCCGAGTTGCAGGCGCTTGAATATGGAAAGCAGGCAAAGGCCGTTATGAAAGCTGCGCAGTTTAAAGCTATTGCAAATATTGCTATGGCTGGATACCAAGGCAGTTTGTTGGGCGGCGCGCCATCAGGCGGCATGACGCCAACAACATTCCAACAAGCGGCATCAGCGCAAGTTCAAGGGGCTGGCGGTATTTATGACCCGTTGGCGCCGGGCGGGTTTTAGGTAGGTTAGTATGGCAGAGCGTTTACCAAGATATCGCCCACTAGGCGCGCAAATACCCAGCCTTCCCAGTGTTGACTATACGCAAACTGGTCGAGCGCAGGCGGCTGTGTATGGTCAAATATCTGCGGCTCTTGATAAAGTTTCTGAGTTTGCGTTTGCAAGGGCAGAAGCAAAAACAAAACAAGAGGCCATTGAATACGCGTTTGACAACCCTGTAACAGTGCAACAGCTAGAAGATGCGCGCGTGTCTGGCGTTGATATTGATGACATTGTTGGCGACAAAAACACAGTATTTGGTGCAACATTGCGCGCAACTACTGGCAAGATTATGCGCACAGACTTAGAGGGCGCTTATCGCACTGAAATTGCGGCAATGCAAAAAACAATAGAAAGCCCAGACTTTAGGCCAGAAGATCTTGCCGACATTACATCTAGATTACGAAACACAGAAATTGGTTACGCGGAAGCCCTTGCTGATGTAGACCCAAACGAAGCGCTTGCATTTAAAGCAACAGCAGCAACGCTGGGTTCTTCTGTTTATAAGACTGCGCTTGAGGAAGTAAATAAAAAGCGCGCTTTAGGTTTGCGCATGGCGGCGCAAGACCAAGTTGACAACTTTGGAGATGCGGCTAGGGCTTTAATAAAAACAGCGGACTTTGAGGGCAACGTAAATTTGTTGGACAAAGAGCTAGATGTTTTATCTAACAGTTTAAAGTCTACGTTATTTAGAACTGGTGACGCTGAGTTTGCAGAAACAGAAACGGCAAAAATTGATGGGGCGATTTTATCAGCAAAGACAGACGTTTTAGTTGAGCATGCTTTAAGTGAAGAATACGCCACAAATTCACATGCAGCATTAGCAAAAATGCGCACGGGGGATTTTGGCAAATACTCATCAATATACAATGATATGTCAGATGAAGAGCGCGCAGCAGTGAAGAAGCGAATACGAACTGAGGCCAATGCGCAAGACACAACTAACGAAAAAACCATGCGCAATGAAGTGCGCCGTCAATCATCTACCGTTGCTAGAATTGTGTCTAGAATTGAAGATGCAGATGAAGATACACGCGACAATTTAATAGATGATTTGTACCAAATAGCAACTGACACAAACGGTCAGGCAATAAGTCCTATAACCATACGCAGTCTAGAAAAAGAACTGGAAGAGGGGGCAACATCTAATTCTTTAGGAAATCTAGAATTTAGAATGGCTATACAGCGTGGGGAAGTTACACAAGAGAACTTTGAAGAAAAGCGTGTAGAGTTTGGCGTTACAGCAAAAGATGGCGTAGGGTTTTTTGATAAAATGCTTACAGTGGATAAATCTGCTGATAGAGAAGTTATGCGCATCGCTAGGAGATCAGCCAAAGTTTATAGTGAAGTGCAACCCTATAATGATGAACAAGCAACACAAATAGAAAAGTTTTTGCGAAGGGCAGAAGGCGCCCACGCTAGTGCAATTAGTGAGTGGGAAGCAGGCGGGGAAGAAGGGCCAAAACCTTTGCTTGTTGATACTGCGCGCAAATTACAAAACGAATTTATTGCGTCTGGGTTTACAGAAGAGATAGAGCGCGTTCTTGGGAGAATGAATGAAAGTTTAACAATTTCTGATGGCACTGTTGTTAACACATTTGAGTTTAACGAATACACAACAGAAGAAGATATAGACGACCTTGATTTGAGCTTACACCCAAAGCCAGAAGAATTAAGGAAAATATTGAAAACATACCTCAAGAGCCTAGAAGATTATAAAGCTGGCAGGGCGGACTTTTTCTAATGACTGATGATGTAGAAAAGATATTTAACCAAAGAGAAAACGCTGCGCAACTGCCTGACGCTAACTATACGCGCACTAAAGCAGGCAATCTGTATTATGTGTCTGCGGGTAGTCCTGTTGGTTTGCGTGTAAGCGAAGAGCCAAGCGAAGCGCCGGGGGCAGAAGCGGTGCAGACCGGGCTAGATACATCTGCTAGTTTTGACTATCTTATGCAAAAAGCAGAGCAAGATGTGGCGCAAGACACTGACGTTATGACAGTGGACCGCATGATTGCAACGCCGGAAATTGTTTACGATGCAATGCAAATCTATGAAATGTTTGAAGGCCAGCCGTTTAGAGGCGGCGCTGATGACGTTATAGATTATGCGCTAAACGTGCAGTCTGACTTTATGTTTAATATTGGCGGCATACCGGGCGTAGGCACTGATGCAGGCGGCACAATAGCACAGGCCGCGCACATATTGTCACAAGAAGATCCTGACAAAGCGCAAGCATTTTTAGACTTTATGGGCGCGTATGAGCAACTGCCTACGTTTACAAGCGCTGGTGTTTCTAGGGCATTTCGCAGTATCTTTACAGACCCAACAACATACGCTGGCATAGTGTCGGCAGGGGCTGGTCTTTTCGCGAGGCAAACAACGCAGACAGGAATTAAACTAGGCATCAAACAAGCGCTGCAACAAATGGCGAGGCCAGCGCAATTTGCCACGCAACGCCCAGTAGCGGCTGGCGCTTTAGCAGGGGCGGGTTATAGCGAGGTTGGCGAGGTAGGGCAAATGGCTGTTGAGACTGCGGCTGGTGATGCTCCGACCCCATTAGAGGCTGGAATACGCGCAACTGTTGCCCCGGCTGTAGGGGCGGCTGTTGGTGCTGGCGCAGCCAAAGGCGCGGAAGTTTTGTTGCCGCCAGTTGGCCAAGCTATAGGTGATTTGTTTGAGGGCATGGGGGAAGGCGCAAAAAAACGCATGAGCGAAAGCGGCACAACGCTAACTAGCGGTGTGGACCCTGACCCGCTGATTGCTGCGGCTGGTGATGCTGTAAAAGCTATTCGCGGCAAACCTACAATAAATCTAAGTGAAGGTGAGCGCGCTGGCACTTTAATAGACGAGTTATATGGGCAAGGCACTATAGAGCCGGGTGGCAACTTATATGATGTTGCTGTAAAGCTAAATCAAAAATCTAAAGCCGGTGGTGACAGGTCAGCACAAAATAATGAAAACCAAGAAGCTATTGCTAAAATGATGGCGGCTGAAATTATGGAGGCCATGAAAGCAAAGGGTAACGCTGCTGATTGGTACAAAACAAAAATTACTAATGCAATGTCGATTGCGTCTAGGCTTTACCCTGAACTGGCAACAGACCAGACTGCGGCATCTTCATTTAAGTTTATAATGGCGATCACAAGCAATGGCGCAGATGTTGCAACAAATGTTGCTAACACCGTAGATGCATATGGCGTTTATAGAAAAACAAACAAAATGCCAATAGTTGGTTACGGGAGAGAAAAGCCCAGCATGGAATTTGGGTTTAGGTTGTTTAACGAATTAGAGGAAAAGCTAGGTAGCCGGGAAGAAGTGTTTAAGCTGTTAAACACTAAAATGAAAGTTAGGGATTTAGTTAAGATTGGCAAAGAGTACGGGTTCAAGGTGTCTGGAGAAAACATGGGTACCGAGCTACCGGCAAGCGCAATGTTTGGGCCAAAGATTGGCGGCGCATTTTACCAGAACCTAGAAGGCAACATGGACATGCTAACCATGGACAGGTGGTTTATGCGCATGTGGGGCCGCATGTCTGGCACATTAATACCAGAACGTAGCCCGGCGCTTTTAGCTAAACAACAGACACGGGCCAGAGATGCGACAACGCCAGAGCTAGCTCAAGAGTATGGTTTTGTGTATGACGATATAATAAATGATGACACAATACTGTCAGACTTTGCCAGCGCTGTGCATAAGAAATTTGCTGCCGGTAACTTTAAGGACAAAAGAGAATTTACGCGTTCCATGAAAGCATTAGATGAGGGCGGCACAAAAGTGCTGGAAACACCTTCTGGCGGTGGCCACAGAAGCTACATGAGAGCAACAGTAGACAGGGCCGTTGAGTTGCTAAGAGAGCAAGGCATGCAAACAGACGCAGCATCAGCGCAAGCGCTCTTGTGGTATCCAGAAAAAGAATTGTATGGTAAATTAGGTGTAGGCAACAAGAAGAGCGCGCCAACAGATTATGAGGCAGAACTGGCAAAGATTGCTAGGGAAAGAGGGATAGATGTCAGCGACATTACAGGACAGCCCTGAACCGGGGCTTGAAGGCGAAAGTCAAGAGTTTATAAAATTTGCTGAAAGCATGACACCAGAAAAAACAAAGGTGTTAGCTGAAAGGCTTGTGCAGCTTTATAAGGAACAGCGGACAAATGTCGATACCTAAAGACATGCCGGAAGGCAAAGGCATTATTGATCCACAGCCAACAGAGCTAGGTGAGCCAAGCGCTGACGGCTCTGTGCAAGTTGCTGGCCTAGACTTGGGCGCGGGGCGCAAAGTTAGCCGCAAGATATTAAAAGAAATTATGGAGCCGCTAACTAAGCCCGGCGCTAAAATGGGAAAAGACGTCACTATTGACGCGCCAATAGCCGAGCCAGAGGCGAGGGTTGAGGTGCCTGTACAGGAAGCTCCAACCGACTACACGGCCAGCGGCAGACAAGAGCCTCGCATTATGCCAGAGCCTGTGTCTGAGGAAAAAGCGGCAGAGATTATGGCAGCGCGCGGCGAGGCGATGGACGCGCCACGAACAGCGCCTAGCCCTACACCAGCACAAAAAGAGGCTGGTGTCGAAGAAGGCCGCGTTAACACCACCTTCTATAGTTCTGATGAATTAAACGCCACAATCCAAGCGGTGTCTAAGGATTTGCCGCCAGTAGGGCCGCGCACAATACAGAGCCTATACGATGATGCAGCCGAGCGCGGCGTGGCTACAAATGTGCTAGACCAAATGTTTAAAGGCAAACCAATGACCAGCGCCATTGGCGGCGATGAATTAGCAAAAAGAATGGCTGCGCTTGTTACCGTGCATGATGCAAGTCTTTTACGCATAGACGAAATGATGGCAAAAGCGCAAGCGGGCCAGCTTGCAATGCCAGAGCGCGTTAAGTTGCGCGAGGCTTTAGCGCAGCATGATATTATTGTTAAAGAGTTGTCTGGCGCAAAAACAGACATTGCCAGATCTATGAATGTTTTTAAAGGTGCTGGGGAAGGCGCGCAAAAAAATCTGTCAATCACAGAGCAACGCCGGGTGTTAGAACAATTTGGCGGTGATGAGCAATTGCGTATTTTGGCAGAAAAATGGATGACAATGCCAAACGCAAAAGCAAAAAACAAAATGGTGGAAGTTGGTTTATATAGAAAGTCCATAGATGCAATTATCTATACGGCGCAATCAACTTTGCTGACCGACCCAAATACGCATCTTTTTAATGGGGTTGGCACAGCCGCCCTTATAGGGCTTGACTTTGCAGAGCGCACTTTGGCGGCAACTGTTGTTAGCCCATTACTTAGCAACCTTGAAAAACTTATAGGAAAGCCAAGAAGCGCGGCAGATAAGTTCCAGCTAGCTGATATAGGCGCTAGAGCCGGGGGCATCAAACGCGGCATCATAGATGGTTGGTCTATGATGGGCGAAGGTTTTATGCAAAGAGATGTGCAAGCTAGAGATGTCCAGCGGTCTGCCCTTAGTTCTGAGTATTTAAGTAACACACCTTACATGAAATTTAGAGGTAAGGTTTTGCGCACCGGCGAGTTGAAAGGCACTATGGTTGGCCGCGCTATAGATATGATGGGCGCGGTGCATTCTGTGCCAATGAGGTTTATTGCAGCGGCAGATGGTTTTTTTGGCGGCATTGCACAGCGTATAGAGTTGCATGAGCAAGCACAACGCTATGGCGTGCAAAAGTACATTGAGGCGCTAGACGCTGGTGACAGCCCCGGCACAGCTATGGAAAAAGCGCAACACGCAAACGGCAGATTGCTATCACAGCAGCCAGCGGACATAGCGGCTAGCGTGGAAGGCTTTAGGCGCATAGTTACATTGCAAGAAGATATAGACAAAAACGTGCCTATGGCAAACATGTATATAGGCATGAACCGTGGTTTGAACATGCGCGGGATTAAGCTAATCACTTTGTTTAATAGAACGCTTGTAAACATTGCCAACCAAGGAATGTCGCGCACACCTCTTGCGCCTATGTCAGCGCAGTTTTGGTCGGATGTAAAGCGCGGCGGCAGATATAAAGATTTGGCTATATCGCGCATGGCTCTTGGCTCTAGCATGCTGATTGGCGGCTGGCAATTTGCAGACGATGGGCGGGTTACTGGGCCGGGGCCGATAGACCTAAAAGACAAAGACACGCTAACATCAATGGGGTGGCAACCGTTTGCTTTGCGTTTGCAAGGTGAGCATGAGGTTTCAACCCCCACTATAGAAAGATTTAAATCTTTGCTTGGTGAAGATAGCGTAAGTCAAGGCACTGGCGAGTTTGACGGTGATGTTTTTATATCGCTCAGAAAAATAGACCCAGCATCAACGCCATTGCTTGTTGGTGCAGCAATGCGCAATGCAATGTTCTACTCAGACTATGATGACGATGATGAATATGTGCAGAAAATGTTTGCAGGCGCGGCTGGTGGTATGTACCAAATGGCGGCTAGCTTTCCACAAACCCAGTTGATTGCAAAATTATATAGAGTGGTTAGCTCACAAAAAACAGGCGGCGATGAAGCAGAAAAGCTAACGCGTGTTTTTGATGAAATTATGAAAACATACGCAAGCACTGTCATGGCTGGAACGCCTATAGCTGGTTTAACAAACGGCGCTTTGTCAGCTAGGCTTGAAAGATACCTAAACCCCGGACAAAGTGAGACAGCAATTAACCAAGCACAAGTAGAGGCAGGCGAGGCAGGGCTGTTTGGCATTGAGGCTTTAAGCTACGACCCACATTGGGCAGGGTTTAGGGCGTTTGGCGAGGCGTATAATCAATGGATGTCGCGCACGCCTTTTTCCTCTAGAAAATTACAGCCTAGATTAAATGAGTTTGGTGAAGAAATAGTGCCTGACATTGGCACATTGTATAACTTTGGCCCACGCATGCGCGCAGGCATTGGTTCATGGGAAGGCAAGAAAGGTGAGTTAAAATCTTATTTGTCTATGATTAACCACGGGATAACGCGGTTACCGCAAAAGCTAACGCTTGCCGGTCACACGCTAACGGCAGAACAGCGCACCAGATACATACAGCTATACGCCAATGACATACGCCTGAAAGAATTTAACAACGCAACACTAGCAGAAGCTATTATGGCAGATGCGGCAGACCTTATAGATGAGACGCAAAAGCTGGGTATAGATTTCCCGTTTGGCGAAGCGCAAAAGTCTGTTAACGGAATTGTCGCACAATATAGGTTAGCAGCGCGTGAGCGTATGTTTGGCACTTTTATTACCGACGAAAAATTTAGACTTGTTGATGTGTCACCAAAAGCGCGGGGTAGAGACATGGGATTGCCAGACGACATCATTGAATACCCAGAAATAAGTAAGCGCATGGCCGAAGAAAAGCGCAAATCTATATTTACGCCCAAATAGACGAGCCGCATTAAATAAGGTATAATACCCGCAAGGAGTTGACATGGCAGATTACAACATTAACGCAGTGACAAGACGCGCAGTCTTTACCGGGTCAGCCGGTCTAGGCCCGTATGCGTTTACGTTTGAGATCATCGACAGCGGTGACCTAGCTGTGTACTTCAACGCCGCAAAGTTAACGCTAACGACAGACTACACCGTGGCCATCAACGCTAACGGCACCGGGTCTGTAACTATTGTGACCGGCACCAACGTGCCGTCCACGCCAACGGGGTCAGACCAGATTGTAATCGTTGGCGCGCGTGACATCGAGCGCACCACAGACTTTGTGACAGCCGGCGACTTGCTTGCGTCATCCCTAAACGAACAGCTAGACAGCCTGACAATATTTGACCAGCAAGTATCTGAAGAGGGGCGCCGTGCCATGCGCGCGCCTGTATTCGACCCGGCGCTAGTAGAAGATGGCGGCGTGGTAGACATGACCCTGCCAACCAAAGCATCGCGCGCTGGCAAAACGCTGGCGTTTGATAGCAATGGTAACCCTGTTGTCGGCGAAGATATCGGCAACTGGCGCGGCAACTGGGCGGCATCTGTTGCGTATGGCGTGCGTGACCTAATAAAAGACGCTAGCAATTATAACGTATATCGCTGTAACACCGCGCACACATCCAGCGGGTCTACACCTATAAGCAGCAACGCTGATGTGGCTAAATGGGATTTGGTAATTGACGCGGCTTATGCGGCTACTCAGGCAACCAATGCGGCGGCTAGTGCTACAGCAGCCGCCAATAGCGCGACAGCAAGCGCAACATCTGCCACAGCAAGCGCGACATCTGCCACGACTGCGACAACCCAGGCTACAAATAGCGCCACATCTGCTACAGCGGCAGCGGCAAGCGCGGCTGCTGCGGCGGCAAGTGCTGACGATTTTACAGACCGCTATTATGGCGCGCACGCTAACGACAGTGCGGCACAAACATACATCACTGGGCAAGGGCTGACAGTCGATTCCGGGGATGTATATTTTAACGACACCAGCGATGTCATCCGGGTCTATGATGGGTCTGCATGGAATGATGCATTTATATCTGGCACTGGCTATCTGCTGGCGGCAAACAACCTATCTGACCTTGCTAGTGCGGCAACAGCGCAGACAAACCTTGGCGGCACTACAGTAGGCAAGGCATTGTTTACTGCGGCTAGTGTAAGTGCGGCACAGCAAGCGGTGGATCTGGAAGTTGGCGTAGATGTGCAAGCGTTTGATGCTGACACAGCCAAGCTCGATGTGGCCCAGACATTTACTGCGGCACAGAGAGGCTCTACTGACACCGACACAACAAACACTGGGTCTGTTACATTAGACTTTGCAGCCAATCAAAACTTTGTTCTGACACTAACAGGAAATGTAACGCTGGCTAATCCAACTACCGAAACGGTTGGGCAGTCAGGCTTCATTGTATTTATACAGGACAGCACAGGCGGCAGAACAATATCTCTAGGCACAGACTATGAGACTGCTGGGGCGGCTGGTCTAACGCTATCAACAGCCGCAAGCACTACTGACATCGTGCCGTATGTTGTAGCGGCAACTGGGCGTATTCTGCTTGGCACACCACAACTAGCCTTCGCATAGGAGTTGCCATGTCTGGCCCATTCGGTTCATCCCAATTTATGTATGCCACAGACGCATTTGCCGAGGGTTCATCCCTGCGCTTTGAGGATGGCGATAGTGCTTATCTAAACAGGACACCAGCATCTGCTGGCAACCGTAAGACTTGGACATGGTCAGGCTGGGTTAAGCGTGGAAATTTGGGCGGCTCTATGCGCCTATTTTATACAAGAGATAGTAGCGGTCAGAACCAAGGCGGTTTGTATTTTAACAATGACGGTATTAAGTACTTTGCCAGAACAAGCAACACAACAAGAGGGGAAGTGTACACCCCAGCGTTGTTCAGGGACGTGTCTGCTTGGTATCACGTTGTTGGCGTTCTGGATGCGGCAAACACTTCATTTAAGATATATGTGAACGGTGTTGAGCAGTCTCTTACAACAGGTGCAAGCATTAGCAACGTAGACCATGCAATCAACCAAACAGAGGCGCACCATATTGGCCGTGAGCCTACTGCTTCATCATACTATGACGGCTACCTAGCCAACGTCACCTTTATTGACGGCACTGCCCTAGACCCCACCAGCTTTGGCGAATATGACGGCACACTGTGGAAGCCTAAGTCTGACACAGACATACAGGCGCTGACTTTCGGTACAAACGGGTTTTACCTACCGTTCAAGCAGACCACTGAGGCCGAAGGGTTTTCGACTGTGACCTATACTGGCAATGGCGGCACACAGTCCATCGAGGGCGTGGGCTTCGAGCCAGATTTTGTTTGGATAAAAAACAGGTCAAGCGCATTAGACCACAGATTGTTTGACTCTGTAAGAGGCGCAAACGAAACTCTTTTTTCTAACACAACAAGCGCAGAATATACAGACACAGACCAAGTTATGTCGTTTGATAGTAGCGGTTTTACAATCGGGGCAGACACAGGGGTAAATCAATCATCTAGTAACCACGTTGCATGGTGCTGGGATGCTGGCTCTGGTTCACCTGTCAGCAATACTGATGGCAGTATTACTAGCACGGTCAAGGCGAATACCGCAAAGGGTTTCAGCATAGTAACATTTACAAATCCATCATCAGGTTCAGGCTCTATTGGACACGGACTCAGCGTTAAGCCAGACATGATTATTACTAAAGCAAGAAGCGCAACAGGAAATTGGACTGTTGCACATAAGTCTCTTGGTGCAAATATGCAAGACCATTATTTGCTGTTAAATGGAACTAACGCCACCACAACAAGTTCAGGACTTTGGGGAGGTGAGCCAACATCAACAGTTTTTTATTCATCTTCCGCTTTGCAAGTTCCTAGCGCAACAATGATAGCCTATTGTTTCCACTCGGTCTCAGGCTACTCGAAGTGTTCTAGCTATACTGGCACAGGGGCGGCTGGGAACAGCATCACGGGGCTGGGCTTCAAGCCAGCTTGGATTATGATTAAGAAAACAAATGCCGCAGAAGATTGGGCGATTTATGATAACACTCGCTCACCTGTAAATACTGTAAACAAACTTTTAACGGCAAACACATCTGACGCAGAAGCAACCCCATCCGCCAATGTTTTGGATTTTGATAGCGATGGATTTACCATTCAAGGTTCTGGAAACACTATAAACACCTCTGGCGGAAGCTATATATATCTAGCCTTTGCCGATACGAGAGATGCCACCTTCTTCGGCGATACCTCTGGCAACAGCAACAACTGGACACCCAACGCCCTGAACAATACGGATGTCGTGATAGATGCTCCTGTGACTGGCGGTAACTTTGCTGTGATGAACCCACTGGCAGGTGGTACAGTTCCAGTTTTTTCCGAGGGCAACTTAAAGGTAGTTCAGACAACAAATACACTCTTCCAAACAAGCTATGGTAGCTTTGGTGTGGCAAGTGGTAAGTGGTACGCTGAAGTCAGGCTTGATGATTTAAGCACAAATGGAACTCAAATAGGTGTGGGTTCTTATGTGTACGCTCCTTCATCGTCCAACCAAAATGGCAATGTTTCTGGCATTACAATGATAAATTTGGACAACACAAGCTCCTCTTCTAGGTGTGTGATTATTGATGGTGTTGCCCAAACAGGCTCAAACAGTGGGTTTTCATTTTCTGCTGGAGACATTATTGGTGTCGCAATGGACATTGATAATGACCAAGTATCTTTTTACAAGAACAACACTTTGCTAGGTACTGGTAATCATTCATTGACATCTGTTGGTGGGGGTGAATTTTTCTTAATTTTGTTTACCAGAGGCAATCCAACTACAGGGTTAAGTGCCAACTTTGGTCAGGACAGTTCCTTCGCTGGCAATGAAACACCGCAGGGCAACACTGATGACAATGGCGTGGGTGACTTCTACTATGCGCCACCTTCGGGCTACCTTGCGCTGACCACTGGCAATCTGCCTACGCCTACCATCACTGCGCCAGATGATTATTTCAATACTGTGCTTTATACTGGTGATGGTGTTGATGACCGTGCAATCACTGGTGTTGGTTTCCAGCCTGATTGGGTCTGGCTTAAAACAAGAAGCATAGCAGATAATCATGTTCTCAACGATAGTGTTAGAGGTGGCAACAGACAGCTATTTTCAAACACCACAGACCAAGAATTTACTGCAACAACTTTGCTAAAAACATTTGACAGCGATGGTTTTACGTTAGGTACAGACAGTTCGGCAAATGGCAGTGGCAGAACCCTTGCCGCATGGAACTGGCTGGCTGGGGGTACTGCGGTCAGCAATACAGACGGGTCTATCACCAGCACAGTCAGCGCAAATACAGATGCGGGCTTTAGTGTGGTGGGTTATACTGGCACAGGTTCTGCCGCTACAGTAGGGCATGGATTGTCTCAAAAGCCAATGATAGCCTTCTTCAAAAATCGTGACACAACAGGTCAATGGCGTGTTTATTACAACATAAACGGGCTTGGTGCGGGTGTAAGATACCTTGCTCTCAACTCAACTTCTGCAAGTGTTTATGACCCCAACATTTGGCAAGGCAGTATTGCGTCTAACACTGTAATTAACATTGGCTCTGCGGGAGAAGTAAACGGCTCTGGTGGTCGCATCATCTGCTATGCGTTCCACTCGGTTGAAGGCTACAGCAAGATAGGCTCATACACGGGCAACGGCTCGACAGATGGGGTCTATGTACACCTAGGATTTCGTCCGTCATGGATTATGGTGAAGCGTACTGATAGTGCAAATGATTGGACACTCCAAGATAACATTCGCGACCCTCATAATCCAGTAGATAAGTATCTTCTTGCTAGCCAAGCGGATGCAGAAGGAACTACTTTGTATTTTGATTTCTTGTCAAATGGATTTAAGTTAAGAACATTAACTGGGGCATCCAACGCATCAGGCGGCACATACATATTCCTTGCATTTGCAGAAGCCCCATTCAAGAACGCCAACGCCCGATAGGAGATAGAGATGGCATGGAAATACGGACATAAAACTATCCGCGCTGGTAAGGCTTGGACAGACAATAACGGGGTACAGCACCCTGCCTCATGGGGTAGCTGGTCAGACGCAGAAAAGACTGCCGCAGGGCTAGTCTGGGAAGCTGACCCAGCGCCATACGATAACCGCTTCTGGTGGGATGCTAACACCGCCAAGAACATCAACGATGTGAACGAAGTCGATGACGATGGCAATGCTATCCTAGACGCAGACGGCAACCAGCTAGTAACGCTGGGGCTGAAGAGCGTCTGGAAGAACATCACAAAGGAACGTGCTAACAACTTGCTAGCCCCGACTGACTGGATGGTAGTGAAGGCGGCAGAGGTTTCTGGCTACACTGTGCCTAGCGCAACGCTGACATATCGTGCGGCTGTGCGTACTGCCTCTAACACCATTGAGGCGGCTATTGATGCTGTGAACTCTCACAGCGCCTTTCTAGCCCTGCATGATACGCCAGTGGATAGCGATGGCAATGCCACTGGTAACGCACCTATCAACGACTGGCCTGATGAGGTATAGAGATGAAGCCAGATGACCTAATCATAGCAACGGGCGGCGTCAGCGCACCGCTTTGGTTACCCGGCCTTAACCAGTGGGTCACACTGGTGCTTGGCGTGCTGTCCATTGCATATGTTTGCTGGAAACTCTGGAACTTGTACAAAGGTAAATAGCCAATGCTTGCCGAGCTTGCTGCCGCCAACGCCGCTTTTCAGGTGGTCAAGCAATTTGTGCAGAACGGGCGCGAGATTGCAGACTGCGCAGACAAAGTCGCCACATACGTCAACGCGACTGAGGATTTGCGCCGCAAGGCAGAAAAGAAAAAGCGCAGCCCCTTTGCGTCTGGCGACCTCGAAGAATTTATGCATCTGGAAAAGCTCAAGCAACAAGAAGAAGAGCTAAAGCAGCTAATGATCTGGCACGGGAGGCCCAACTTGTGGACAGATTGGCTAAACTATCAGGCGGTAGCGCGCAAGAATAGACAGGCGGCTATCGCTGCCCAGCGCAAGCGCAATAGACAAATAATCGAAGTCATAACAATAGCCCTTCTTATCATCGCAGGGTTTGTAGGGCTTGCCATGCTTGTGTGGTGGATGGTCTACCTGAAGGGGCTATAGTGTCTGGTGAAACAAGGACGGGGCTGATAGGCGAACACATCGCTTGTGCCGCAGTGTTGAGCATGCCGGGTATTATGGGCGCGGCTATGGCGCAACAAGATAAGATAGACCTACTGGCTTGGGATGATGCTGGCTATCTGCGCATACAGGTGAAGTCGCGCAACATATTGCCAGAAGCTGACGGGCGCACGCCATGCTATCATTTTAACTATGGCATGGGGCTAACTAAAAAGAAGGCAGAGCGCGGCGCGTATGATATAATAGCGTCAGTAGCTATTGACCGGCGCAAGGTGATATTCACAGCGCTGGATTGCGTTGGCACAGTTAGCAAGCGCATTAGAGCGCGCCGGTTTGACGACCCGGACGTTGAGATAGATAGTTGGCGCAATGCGCTGGCGGTTGTGAGAGGTGAAACATGAATTGGGATAACTATCCAAACTTTAGCGAGGCTGAGTTTACATGCAGCCACAGCGGCAAGTGCGACATGCAAGCTAGCTTCATGGAAAAGCTGCAAGCGCTACGCACAGCGCACGGCAAAGCCATGACCGTGACCAGCGGCTACCGCCATGAGACACACCCGGTCGAGGCTGAGAAGGACAGGCCGGGCATACACACGATGGGGCTGGCTGTAGATATCGCGTGCGGCGGGGCTGACGCATACAACATTATGCGCCTAGCGTTCGAGCTAGGCTTTACCGGCATAGGCGTGGCACAGTCTGGGCGCAATCGTTTCTTGCACTTGGACACATACACCAAGCCGCCCCGGTCTAACGTGTGGAGCTACTAGATGAAACAGGCAGCAACAAAATTAAACGAGGCTAGCGAGATTACGATACCGCTACGCAATCTGATTTCCATGATTGCTTTTACGGCTGTTAGTGTGTGGGTTTACTTTGGGTTGGTCGAGCGCATAGCGTTTTTAGAACACAACCTTGAACTGACGATGGCAGAGGTAGAAGAAAACGACCAGTGGATTGATGACTTTGAGCCACCGCAATCGGTGCAAGATACGATTGCTAGGGTGCATGATATTGAGATAGATTTGGCTAGAATTAAATTGGCAATGGGAATGAGAAAATGATTGCAATTTTAGGTAAGATACTTGGGTCGGGTGATGTTATTAAAAAAGGCATGGACTTGATTGATGACATGCACACCAGCACCGAAGAAGAGGTGGCTGCGGTTAGCAAGGCCAAGTCAGACTTGCTTACTGCATACCAGCCATTCAAGCTGGCGCAGCGTTACATTGCGCTGATGTTTACGTTTACCTTTATACTGTGCTTTGCGATTACGCTTGGCATGACCCTTGCTGGTAAGGGTGACATCGAAGGGGTCAAGGCTATACTGGGTGATTTCTGGATAGGCGAGATTATGCTTTTGATTGTCGGCTTCTACTTCGGTGGTGGGTTAGCTGAGACTATCCAGCAAAAGAAAAAGTAAGGGGCGCTATTGCGCGCCCCGTACTATCTCCAGTGTATGGCGCTGGCCGTAGGTTTTTCGCAATATGCCCCGGTCGCACATGATTTCAACGTGCTTTCCTATAGCTTGCTTAGAGACGTTCAGGGTTGCCGCTAGCTGTGTGTAGCTAGGAACATACCCTTGCGCCTCAGATAGCGTCTGTATGGCGCTTAAAACGCGATGCTGGGCTGGTGTGATCCTATACATTGCTAATCCTTTTGTTTGCTATATCGAAATATTCTTCGCTTAACTCAACGCCGTAAAAATTCATACCTAGCTTTATTGCCTCAACGCCAGTTGTTCCTGTGCCAGCAAACGGGTCAAAAACATAATCGTTTTCAGAGCAAAAATTTTGCAAGATAAAAGCGCACGCCTCTGGGTGCATAACAGCCCGGTGTATTTTTTTATATGGGTTTGATGAATATACCGGGGTTGTGAAGTGGTTTAGTGTATATGTTTTATTTGCCTTCAAGGACTTGTTGGCTTTCGACAAAACTAAAATATACTCATAAGCATTTATAACATGAGGGTTTGGCATTGGGTTGCTCTTATGCCACACAATTACCTCTATTATTTCACTGGCAAACGCACCCATAACTTTATGAACATCACTTCTGTTGTAACTATTTTTTTGAATGTTAAAGAAAACATTGCCACTGCAAACTCGCAAGCATTCCTTTATTGATTTTTGCAGAAAAGAAAAATAGTCGTTTGTAACGTCTTTGTGATGCTCATACTTGTCGTTTCTTTTTCTGTTATATGGGGGCGATGTTAAAACAACATCAAAGGTATCGTCCTGTATGTTTTTAAATTGCTCAAAGCAATCTCCATGCACCATTTTACGCATCACCCAACTCCTTCACGGTCAAAGCATTCTGACGCACCCGCATGGCTGGCTTTGCTGGCACTACCTTCTCAGGCGTGGCTTTCATGTTGCGCATGCCCCACTTAACGATAACACGCTTGCCATCTACCACGGTGTTTGCCTCTTCATGGTTTCCCATAAAATCTTTTATCACTGTCTCTGCGTCAGCGATAACCTCATCGCATTCTTTTTTAGCGCGCTTCGCCTCAAGCAAAGCCTCGATAGCATCTTGAACCTCGCCGCCTGATACGTCCAAAGGCTGTGCCACATCATCTACCCGGCTGTAGGCTACGTTGCCATCGGCTGGGTTCATCAGCGGATACCAGTCAATGTCTTGGCGGCGTTGCTCGAACTCTTCGATGGCCTGTGCAATGCGTGCCTGTACGCCAGCGTCAGCGTGGTACAGGAAGATGCGCAGGGTTGAGCCGCGATAGAGTACACACACCGCGCCCATGTCTGCACCAGCGCACATCATCTGCGCCTGTAGCTGTAGCACGCCGCGATGTGGTGGTGGCAAGTCCTCTGGCGCTTGCTGTGTTGTCTTGATTTCCAGCAACAATTTTTTGTCGGCTGTTGAGAATGCGTTTGCAACGCCGGGGATGATAATGCCCTGCGCGTAATCCTCTTTCACCATGCGCGTGCCTGTGGCCATGCCGTCCAGCGATGCCGCGATGCGCAGCTTGTCATGGAAGAACGCTTGCTCAAAGTCTGCTTGCACATCGACAAGGCCAAGGCGCCGTGACGTTTCTGCAATAACTGCGCCTTCATGGATATCGCCCCAGCGTGTAAGTTCGTTGCCTTCCCATGGCTCTGGCTCTTTGCCAGCGTCACGGTCTATAAACTCAGCAAGCAATTCGTTTTGCGTTGCGTATGGTGATTGACCCATCAACTGCGCGATACGCGAGGCTGATAGCATGTTGTCAGGTGTTAGTTTTCCGACCATTAGTTTACTCCCATAAGATAAATTAAATTCCACCACGTATATTGTGGCCCGAAGATGTCCACCCAGCCCATGACCCACAGGCTGAGAAGCGCATACATAAATAACATTCCTGCGACTTTCTGCATCACTTTCTCCCAACGCGTTCCCTAACGCGGTCAATGGTTTGGTTCGCGTATGCTATAGCGCATTTGTTGCGGCAAAAGTTTCCAGCATACATCTCGTATGTTTCGCCATCCCACAAGGTTAACGTGTCGCCACCCCAAGTTTCGCGGCGATTGATGATTTGCAGATTGCCCTTGTATTCCCCAAGATGTTTTTCCCACCAGCTTTCGGTGTGTTTTTTTGCTTTTCTGCCACATTGTGGACAAGTTGTCTGATGTTTAAATAACCGCATAATATTCCCCCTTATGCATTGATGAGATTACGCACGCTGGATGCGTGCCACTGACCGCCCATTGCGGTTGGTATCTGCTCTTCATTGAGAGCGGATGCGATGGCGCGTAGGCTCTGACCGGCCTTGCGCAATGCGTTAATGATGGGCATAGCTTGCGGCGCTACCTGTGCGGTGGCGTTAGCGCGCTGTGCGCCGGTCACTGACCCGCCCTTGGCTGGGTTTGGTGAGCCGAGCTTTACGCCCCGGCGCTTGGCAGCGGCTAGTGCGGCTTTGGTGCGTTCTGAGATGACGCGCCCCTCGCGTTCAGAAAACACTGCCATGATTTGTAGAAACGTGCGGTCTGCCTCTGGCATATCAGCGCAAGTGATAGGCACGCCAGCCTCAAGCAAGCCGGTGATAAAATGCACGTTACGCGCCAGACGGTCGAGCTTAGCGATAAGCAGGGTTGCGCCAATGTCTTTGGCGTGTGCCAGTGCCTTGGATAGCTCCGGGCGGTTGGACTTCTTGCCGCTTTCCACCTCTGTGTATTCTGCGACAATATCATAATGCGCACAAGCGTGCTTCTGTGCCTCAAGGCCAAGGCCGGATTGGCCTTGACGCTGCGTTGATACGCGGTAGTAGACGATGAATTTCATTGTGTTGTTCCCTTCTGGGCGGGGCTGTTAAGCCCACACCCTTTCTTCTACAAATGAACGTGCTTCGTTATAGCGGCGGTAGTGGTGGTGGCTATCAACGTGCGCCCAAACCAATGAGCCATCCTTACGCTTACGCTCAACCTGAACCTCAATGTTCCATCCCGAAATTGCGCCGGGGCTTTTAACAACGCGATATTTGTTTTCTACCCCGATAAATTCGCAGATATCACAACCTTCTGTACCCCAATACGTTACGTTGCGGTCATCTCTGGTTATTGAAACTGTCATTTTTAACTCCCTTTTGGTTAATCAACTAACGGTCAACGTGCCGTCAACTATTATATATCACACTGCTATCATAATGTAAAGCACAGATAGCAAAAAAATATCAGGGCGATATCATGGCAAACACAAAACCAACATTATTGCGGCTCAGAACCAAGACCGTGCTGATGCTTAAGGACGCGGTCGAACAGTCTGCGCACCGCTCAATGGCATCACTGGCCGATGAAATTCTGGCGCAAGAATTAGAAAAGCGCCTGACCAAAGACGGGTCTGACTTAGACCGTGTGATAGCGGCGGCACGCAATGGTTAACTCACGCAACAAGGGCGCATCGTTTGAGCGTGATGTGAAGAACAGGCTGCACGATGCGCTTGGGCTAGAGTTTCGCAGGGTGCTAGACCAATGGGCTGAGGCTGGCTTGCCTGACCTGACCTGTGAGGATGACGCTTTCCCCTTTGTAATAGAATGCAAACGATACCGGCAGGGTAGCACGTTTGCCTCGCCCAGCCATTGGGATCAGGTTTGCGTGGCGGCGACCAAGGCCGGGAAGATACCGGCGCTGGTCTATAAATTCGATAGACTGCCGGAGCGTTGGCGCGTACCTATCGAGGCGCTGGCAATGCTAGCCACGTTTGAGCGCCAGATGGGTGACGGTTACGATTGGAAGTATGCAGTCGAAATGACGTTTGACGATTTCTGCATGGTAGCAAGGGAGTTGATGTGCAATGAAACTAGCGATTGATATGAGCGTGGAAGAGTTCGCCGCGCATTTAAAGAAGCAGCGTGAGGCGTTGTTTGTGGTGCCAGACCGTGACACAAACAAATGGCGCAACCCAAAGTGGCGTAGTTCTGTTATATCTGCGCACACAGCACGCATTGCAATGAAGCGGCGTAGCTCAAACAGATTGCCCAACGGGTAATGCGAGGCCAGCGCTACTGGTCAGTAAAGTGTAAAGGAAAATGAAATGGCACTTGGTTTAGCAAATGAAGGCGGCGGCGGTGGTAACATCACGCCTATTATTAAGTTTGACGCAAAGGTGGGTGAGTTCTACCGGGTTGAAAGCGAGAACGTGAACGGCGAATGGGTGCGCGAGAGCATCGAAATGAAACTGCCGTTCGAGGTAGCGATTGACATGGAAAACATTGAGGTCGGCTATATGGCGTTTGTTGCTAACCGCCCGGACTTCCACATGGTCAAGCTGGGTGAGCGCATGCCAGACAAGCCGACACCAGACCACAAGTCTGCGTTTCGTGTTAAGCTGGTAAACCGCGAGATAGGCTTGCGTGAGTTTAGCAGTCAGTCGAAGATGGTGCAGTCTGCGTTCGACCAGCTACACAATCAATACGAGGCTGAACGTGCAAACAACCCCGGTCTGTGTCCTGTGATGAAGGTCACCGCGACACAGACCGCGACAGTCAACACACCGCAGGGTGAGCAGCGCTTCAAGGTGCCGGTGTGGGAAATCAGCCAGTGGACAGAGCGTCCATCGGCATTTGATGGTGCGGAAGCACCTAGCGCACCGGCAGAAACGCCGGCTGCGCCTGTGGAACAGCCAGCCGCGAGTGGCGCTGAACTGTTCTAGCAGTTGGTAGGGCGCTGGGTTTCCTCCCTTTGCCAGCGCCCTACCATTTCCAAAGGGGAAGAGGGAATGAGATGACACAGAATATAGCAGCATATATAGAACAGATAGCGCGGCACTACTGGGGCGAACCAAAAGAAAAGCGTGGCCATGAACTGCGCTGGGGTACGCACGGGTCGCGCAGTGTAGACTTGCGCAAAGGCACATGGTTCGACTTCGAGGCTAACGAAGGCGGCGGGGTGATAGACATGGTGCGCGTGAACGAGGGCGCCCAGCTACGCAGTCTTCCGGAGATACTGGAAAAGCAGTTTGGCATAGCCAAGCAAGTGCAACAGAAGATACAGCCGGCGCGGTACATGTCAAAGGCATACGATTATATAGATGAGCATGGCGAGTGCATCTATCAGGTTGTCAGATACGAGCCAAAGACATTCCGGCAGCGCAGACCAGACGGCAAGGGCGGCTGGGTATGGAACGTCAAGGACGTTACCCCGGTGCCGTATAATCTGCCGGGCATCATGGCAGACAAGGAAGCGCCAATATGGGTAGTGGAAGGCGAGAAGTGTGCGCAGCTACTAATCAGCCAAGGCTTCGTTGCGACCACCAACCATGGCGGCGCAAAGAACTGGTCGGCGGATCTAAATAAATGGTTTGCCGGGCGTAACGTGATTGTGTTGCCTGACGCCGATGCGGCTGGCACACGCCACGCTGAAGTGGTGGTATCAAATTTATACCCTGTGGCAAAGGCGGTGAAGCTGGTCACGATACCGGGCCTGACAGATAAGCAAGACGTTTACGATTGGATGGTCGCTGGCGGTACGCGTGACCGTCTGGCTGAGATAGCTGCCGCGACCCCGGTGCTGTCGGACGCCCCGGACGTACAGGATAACGTACAAGAAGAGCGCCCCGATGTGTTTGATGTGTATGATGTACACTATCTGCGCAACATGCCGCCGGTGGAGTGGCTGGTGGATGGGTTGCTAACTAAGCACGGGTTTAGCGTGCTATACGGTGAGCCGGGGGCTGGTAAATCATTCCTAGCGATAGACATGGCGCTGTCGGTGGCTTATGGCAAGGCGTGGCACGATAACGCTGTGCAACGTGGCGCAGTGCTGTACATAGCTGGCGAGGGTGTTGGCGGTCTGGGTAAGCGTATCAAGGCATGGCAAGCGCATCACAAGCTAACAGCGGATGTGCCGTTCTATGTTCTGCCCACAGCGGTGAGGTTCCGCGAACCTGACGATGTGGAGCGCCTACTGCGCACGATAGACAACCTAGATACCAAGTTCAGCGCGGTGTTTGTGGATACTGTAGCGCGCGCCTTGCTCGGCGGTGATGAGAACAGCGCAACCGACATGGGTCTGTTTGTGGATGCGTGCGAGATAGTAAAGCGCCACTGCGAATGCGCGGTGGTGGCCATTCACCATTCTGGCAAGGACGCGGCCAGAGGCATGCGTGGGTCTACGGCGCTGTTGGGGGCGGTGGATACAAGCATCAAGGTAAGCAAGCTGGAAGAGACGGTAACGCTGGCGACAGAGAAGCAGAAGGATGCAGAGCCAATGCCAGACGTAGCGTTTACGATGACCCCGGTGGCGCTGATAGATGATGTTAGCGTGGTGATGACACAGGCAGACATGCCAGAGAAGAAGCAGCGTAGTGCGAAGCTGACAGAGCCGCAGAAGATAGCCCTGCAAGCACTGCGTAATCTGTCTGTCGAACTAGGCCAAGAACGCGTGCCGGTGACAGCGTGGCACGACAAACACCGTGCGAAAACACCCGATTCGACCCGTTCAAGGCGCAGAGATGCAAGGGATGCGTTACAGACAAAGCGTGCGATTGTGATAGAGGGAAGCTATGTGTGGGAATACAAAGAGTTATAAGGAAACGTGCGACTGTAAAAACCTTAAATCGCACGGTCGCACGCTGAAGTCGCACGCGTGGTGTTGTGCGATAATCCCTATGGTTATCGCACGCACGCACGCACAGCACGCAGAAAGGGTAAAGGGATGAGAAAAGTAAAGAAGCCTGATGCTACAGCACTGAGGCGAATGATGGGAACCAAGGTGACAAGTGAGGCAACCTATCGCAAGATACAAAACTACCTCACGGAATATGACAGGGTTGTGTCTGATTATGAAAGGCGATGGGGTGTGGAGAGATTGCCCAACCTTGTGTCGCCAGAACTGCGGGATAGGTTCTGGCAGCAGATGGACAAGCTCAACGATGCCATCCACCGTGATGCGGCTGTAGATGTAGAACATCATGTGGCTGTGACACTGCGTGCTTATGCGGCGTTGGAGAAGGAAGCCACCGCGCTAGGCGGTAAAGAGATAGGCATGGATGTGTGGACTGCGCATGCTGATGGCAAGGTGGTTGCGATAGCGCGTGATGAACAGGCCGTGACGCACATCAAGAACGACATGCCTGACGCGCTGGTGTATTGTGTGCAAGAGGCGGCGGTGATACTGGCCAAGTGGTCAGAGCAGAACACGCTAGCCGTACAGGTGAAGGACACGTTCCCCGGTGCTGTGGTGAGTGACGTTAAACCAACATTAAAGGACAAGCTCGATGACGACATCCCTTTCTGAGAATAAGCGCCCGTACAGTGTCATGCCAATGCGTGCGTGTGGTGACCGCAAACTAAAAGAGCGTGAGTTTCGCGTTCTGGGCGCGCTGTGTGCGTTTGTTAATCGTGCTGGGGTATGCTGGCCATCGCTCGATACCCTGTGCTCAGTGAGCGGCTATGCGGAAAGAAAGAGCATTCTGGAAGCGATGAAGCGTTTGAAGGCTGGCAACTATGTGCGACAGCTAAACCCAAAGGACTACCAAGAGACAGCCAGCGGGTGGAAAACAAACAGGTATCAAGTGTTGTGGAAGGGTGATGAGCCATTGCCAACTTATGAAGATATACACACCGCCAAAGCGCTACAGCTACGCGCAGACCAAGAAGATGATACTAGCAAAGAGATAGGGGGTCTGGGGGATGCACAATCAGTCGGTGACGCGCATGCTGGTGAGCTGTGCCATGCCTATCTGCGTGCCGTCCAACAGGCGACAGGACAGGTGCGGCTGTATGATAATGAGATAGCACACGCTCGGCGACTGGCATTGCGTGAGGTATCTGCTGACGATGTACGCGCTGCCACGCTGGCTGTGTGTGACCAAGCCATAGAGCGAAGGGCAGGGGTGCCTGCGCTAGCAGATATCGTGCGTTACTTTGATGTACAGGAGAACAAAGGTTGATTTGCTTTTGTACAGCGCAGGCGTTGGTCACACATAAGCCGCCGGCCACAGAGGCGACCCCTTGCCCCCCGCCCCCGGCCAGTAGTCTATGGGGGGCTCACACAAAATTTTCCTCGGTTCTGACGTATGACTTGCCCTAGCTGCGGAGCCGACCATCACCAGCTATATGACGAGGCCGCAGACCTGTGGGAATGCTACTGGTGCGGTGATCGCTATTGCGTAGAAGAGCAAGACGATGATAATGTAGAAACACCAACATTGAGGGAGTTAGGCATTGACATATGACGAGGTACGCAGATGCGCCGATTGCGGGTGCGAGGAGTTCGATTGGGAAGATGCGGAGCATTGCCGTTGCAAGAACTGCGCTTGCCCTTGCACAGAGCATGTGCCGGTGGCGTATGCTACGGGTGACGGGTCTATGGCAAAGCTCATGGCCAATGGGCAGTGTCCTAAGTGCCAGACAGAGTTGGGCGGCGAGATGAAATGCGAAGCGTGTGGCTTGGAGATAGTAGGGTGAGGATTGTGGATATATTAGACGAGGCGAAAAACGCGGTCGCCGACCGTGGCAAGAATTACGGCAACGTATACATTAACCATGAGCGCATAGCCGCGCAGTGGTCGATTACATTAGGTACTGAGGTCACCGCAGAACAGGTGGCCATGATGATGGTACAGGTGAAGCTAGCGCGTTTGATGGAGACGCCCGACCACATGGATAGTTGGGTAGACATTGCGGGTTATGCGTGGACGGGAGGCAAGTGTGTCCAAGAAGCCCCTGACAACTAGGCAACAGCGTGCGGCGCTAGCTAGCCAAGACACTGACCGGCGCGAGGCGGTGGTGCAAGAGCTAGAGGCTATCGCGGCTGGCGAGGCTACGGATGTCATTAGCTGGGATGCTATGGGTCAGGTGCAGCTTACGCCATCTGACCAGTTGCCAGAGCGCGCACGGCGTAGCATCAAAAAGGTGAAGGTAACGCCAAACCAGCACGGTAACACCATCGAGGTAGAGATGCACGACAAGCTGTCGGCGTTGCGCTTGCTAGCAAAGCATCGCGGTTTGTTAGAGCCGAACAGCGATGACCAACGCCCTAGCATGATCGGCATCAACGTGACCGGGCCGCAAACCACAACCTATGAGGTGAAGGATGTCAGTGACGAAGATGACGCACAATAATTTTGTGCGGTTTTTTTCTGACTACGTTATCTGCGACCATTGCGGCGAGGAAACGCGTGGCCGGTGTTACGCTGAGACACAGCAAGTTGTTTGCTCTAGTTGCAAGGGCGTGCTGCTGGATATTGATGAGAGCATGACCGATGTGACAGAGGGCATGATGATAGTAACGTATATTCCCGGAGACTTTGATGGCGAGAGCGACTAGAGCGACAGACAGGTCGCGGCGCAGAACCAAGCAGCCGACCACCGAGGTGCTGAATGGCCTTAACTTAGATTTTAGCGAAAGCCCGACCGTATGGGATTTTTTAAACGACAACAGTTTTGTGCGGGGTCTACTTGGGCCAGTAGGCTCTGGAAAGACATATGCCTCGCTGGCCGAGGTAATGTTGCGTGCTGTAAAGCAACCACCTTCGCCAGTGGACAATGTAAGATATACGCGTTTTGCCGTAATCAGAAACAGCTATCCCGAACTGCGCACAACGACCATTAAGACATGGCAAGAGATATTCCCAGAAAACACTTGGGGGCAGATGCGCTGGTCGCCGCCTATCACGCATCACATCAAGCTGCCGCCGCGTGACGACACGCCGGGGCTTGATTGCGAGGTTATCTTTTTAGCGCTCGACCAGCCCAAAGACGTGCGCAAGCTGTTGTCGCTGGAACTGACCGGGGGGTTCATAGACGAAGCGCGCGAACTCCCCAAGGCGGTAGTCGATGGCCTTACATCGCGTGTTGGTCGTTACCCGACAAAGCGCCACGGCGGTTGCCCTTGGCGTGGCGTGTGGATGTCAACCAACCCAATGTCGGACGACCATTGGTGGCATCGCCTAGCGGAGAAAGAGCCTATCAAGGGCAAGTACCCGTGGAGGTTTTACAAACAACCCGGCGGCGTTATAGAGGCTACTAAGGAACACGAACACAACATCTTTGCGGCTAACAAGTATTGGATTAACAACCCTAACGCCGAAAACGTAAACAACTTGCCCGGCGGTTACTATGAGCAGCAGTTAGCCGGTAAGCACTTGGATTGGATCCAGTGCTACGCGGCTGGGCAATATGTTTATGTGCAAGACGGCAAAGCCGTGTGGCCGGAGTTTAGCGATAGCATTATGTCCAGCGATGTGGAGATAGAGCCGGGTTGGCCTGTGCATATTGGGCTTGACTTTGGTTTGACCCCTGCCGCCGTGTTTGGTCAGAAGATGAACAACGGGCGTTGGCATGTTGTGCATGAGCTTGTTGCGTTTGATATGGGCCTAGAGCGGTTCTGCCATCACCTGATGGCGGACATCAATACGCGCTTTCCTAAGAGCGAGGTGTTTATCTGGGGTGACCCGGCTGGTGCAAAGCGTGATGAGATATTCGAGGTTACCGCGTTTGAGCATATGCGCACGCTAGGCTTGCGCGCACAGCCTACCGCGTCAAACGACTTTATGGTGCGCCGTGAGGCTGGTGCTGCGCCAATGAACCGGCTGATAGACGGCAAGCCCGGCATTATCGTAGACCGTAGCTGCACGCGCACCCGCAAATCGCTTGCCGGCGGCTATCACTTTAAGCGCGTTGCGATGGGCGGCGGTCAGGAGCGGTTCAAGGATGCGCCAAACAAGAATGAGCATTCGCACGTTGGCGATGCTTACGGCTACCTGATGATGGGGTCTGAGCATCGCAAGCTAACGCGCAACAGCCACGCAAGCGGCCAGTTTAAGCAGATGACAGCCAAGATGGACTTCGATGTTTTCTAGCAACAAAGACGCAACTATAGTGCCATTTCACTGGGCGCACCCGTACAATATGGACTTGCGAGAGTTTGACAAGAAGCCATTTGACGATGTGCCTAATTACGAAGCGCTGCTAAAGATGTACCAACAACAGGAGCATGCCTATACGGTATTGCATCAGGGCGAAATGATTTGCTCATTCGGGGCTATCAAGCTATGGCCGGGCAACGCCGAAGTCTGGTTGCTTACATCATATCAGTTTGAGCGCGTGCCGATATCAGCTACACGCACAGCCATGCGCTACTTTAATCACATTGCTATCGACTTGCAATTACACCGATTGCAGATGACAGTCGAAGTTGATAATTCGTTTGCAGTTAGGTGGGCATCTGCGGTAAAATTCACTAACGAAGGTCGCATGCTAAAGTATGGGCCTGTCGGTCAAGATTATTTTATGTTTGCGAGGTATTTTTAATGGGCGGCTTGCTATCCCCTAAAACTCCGAAACCACCACCACCAGATCCAGAAATCGCGGCGGCACAACAGCGCCAAGAAGAGCGCCTTGAGGCAGATGAGCAGCAGAAGATGCGTGCTATATCTGCGCGTCAGCGTGCGCGCCGTACAGGCGGCAAGCGCATGTTATTAAGCACAGCGCGTCAAAACGCTGAGACAGGCATTCAATCAACACTAGGTGGGGGCGTGTAATGGGCGGCGTAGTAGGCGCAATCATGGGTTCGCGCAAAAAGAAGTCGGCACCGGCACCAGTAGCTGTGCCAGAGCCAGAGGTAGAGGCCGCGCCACAAGGCGCATCACGCGAACAGCGTGCGCAAGCGGCTTCTCTTAGGTCGCGCCGAGCAGGGCGTAGGTCGTTGCTTGGCGGCGGTCGTTTAGGCGGTGGTGAAGGCGAACAAACAACATTAGGAGCAGGGTAATGCCGAAGGTAGTTTCTAAAGACGGTAAGGCGCGCACATTTGCGTACACAAAGGCTGGCATGAGCGCGGCGAAAGAATACGCCAAGCAAACTGGCGGTCGTGTAGCTGGCGCATCCATGAAAACAAAAATGGCAAAGAAGAAATCTTATGGCAAAAATAGCTGATAAAATTGGCCTTGGTAAACAATACAAGGGCCAGAAAGGCACGCCAACAGAAACCACTGGCCAGAAGATGTGGAAGTTCTACCAGCGCATGAAAGCAAAAATGGCAGAGGATAATAAGAATGGCTGACAAGAAACCAAAGGCCGTATGGGAAAAGAAACGCCCCAAGGGGCTAGGTAAGTCCAAGGGTTTGTCGCCAGCGCAAAAGCGTAGCGCACAGCGTGCCGCTGCAAAGGCTGGCCGTCCATATCCTAACCTTATTGACAACATGAGAGCCGCCCGTGCGAAAAGTACATAAGAACCCCAAGGGCGGTTTGAGCGAGGCCGGACGCGAACACTTTAAGAAAACCGAAGGTGCTAACCTAAAGCGCCCGGTAAAGAAAGGCACTAACCCGCGCCGTGTTTCTTTTGCCGCACGCTTTGCTGGCATGAAGGGCGCGGAGAAAAAGGACGGCAAGCCAACACGCCTTGGGTTGGCACTAAGGGCATGGGGCTTTGGCTCTAAAGAAGCAGCGCGTAACTTTGCGAATAGGCACAAAAAATCATGATGACCCCACAGCAGATATTGAAGCGCCACGACTTGGCACAACGCCGTAAGGATAACTGGCGCCAGATATATGAAGATTGTTATGAGTTCGCGTTGCCACAACGCAACCTGTATGACGGCTATTATGAGGGCGGCGGGTCACCCGGCCAAAACAAAATGGCGCGCGTGTTTGATAGCACCGCTATCAATTCCACGCAGCGCTTTGCCAACCGTATTCAGTCTGGCTTATTCCCGCCACAATCTAATTGGTGCCGCCTAGAGCCGGGGCCAGACATTCCTATAGAGCGCCGTATTGAAGCACAGGCCGCGCTAGATATTTACAGCGACAAGATGTTTGCGCTGTTGCGGCAAACTAATTTTGATTTGTCTATGGGTGAGTTTCTCATGGACTTAGCAGTTGGTACGGCGGTGATGCTTATCCAACCCGGTGATGACATCACTCCCATCCGGTTCACCGCCGTGCCTCAATATCTAGTGTGCATCGAGGAAGGCGCGCACGGTAAGGTCGATAACGTCTATCGCCGTATGCGCATGAAGGCAGAAGCTATTACGCAACACTGGGATGACGCGGAGATATCAGCCAAGCTACAGCGTATGATTGACGACAAGCCTACCGAAGAGATAGAGCTAGTCGAGGCTACTTGCTTAGACTTAGACACGGGCGAATACAATTATTATGTTATCGAGAAAGAAGGCAAGGAAGCCATTGTAGAGCGCACCATGAAGTCCAGCCCTTGGGTTGTGGCGCGTTATATGAAGGTAGCCGGTGAGGTGTATGGGCGTGGCCCACTGGTCACCGCTATCGCTGACATTAAGACGCTGAACAAAACGCTAGAGCTATTGCTTAAAAACGCTAGCCTGTCTATCGCTGGCGTATACACAGCGGCAGATGATGGCGTGCTAAACCCGCAGACTATACGCATTGCGCCGGGTGCTATTATCCCAGTTGCGCGTAACGGTGGGCCACAGGGTGAGAGTTTGCGCATGTTGCCGCGTTCTGGTGACTTTAACGTGTCGCAGATTATTATCAACGACCTACGCATGAATATTAAAAAGATTATGATGGACGACACGCTACCGCCAGACAATATGTCTGCGCGGTCGGCTACAGAAGTGTCGGCAAAGATATCTGAGCTAGCCAGCAATATGGGCAGTTCGTTTGGTCGTCTAATCACAGAAACCATGATCCCGGTTGTCTCTCGCATTCTTGCGGTAATGGATGAGCGCGGCATGATTGAAATGCCGCTAAAGGTAAACGGGCTAGAGGTTAAGGTGCAGCCGGTGTCGCCTATCGCGCAAGCGCAGAACATGGGCGGCATTGAGAAGATAATGCAATGGGTGCAGTTATCCGCATCACTTGGACAAGATGGCCAAATGGCTGTGCGCACTGGCGCTATTGCAGACCATGTGGCTGACAAGATGGGCATACCGGCAGAGCTACGCACTTCACCAGAAGAGCGCCAACAGATGGCAGAGCAGATGGCGCAGATGCAAGCGGCGCAGATGGCGATGCAAGCCGGGCAAGCAATAGAGGAATAGCATGATTGAAGAGGGTTGGGATAGCTTGCGGACAGTAGAGCCGCAAGCACGTTTGACACAGCAAGATAACCAAGACGACATAGATAGGTTATATTTGCGCGTGTACGGCAGTGAGGATGGGCAACAATTACTAACACACCTTCGCTCACTGACGATTGAGCAGCCCACTTGGTATCCGGGGGAAGATGCTTCCCACGGGTTTGCCAGAGAGGGGCAAAATTCACTAGTGCGCGAAATAGAAAAGCGCATGCAGAGAGCGAGGCAGTTATGAACGAACCAGATGGACTGATGGCCCAAGCGCAAGTTGAGGCAGAGGATAACCAGCAGCCGGAAGAAAGCACAATCTCCCACATCCAGCCAGAGGCAGGGCCAGCATCGTTAGACGATGTTACTGTTGCTAATGAGGATGAAGAGGTAGAGTTTGCGAAGCCCGAATGGTATCCAGATAAATTTTGGAATGAGGACGATGGCCCAGACTTAGAAAACTTGGTCAAGTCCTACAACGAACTGCAAAAGAAGTTTTCGCAGGGCAAGCACAAAGCCCCGGAGGCGTATGATGATAAGTTATTTAAGGATGCAAGCATCCCTGACGATGACCCGCTTCTCTCGACATATCGAGATTGGGCGAAGGAAAATGGTATTAGCCAGAGTGCGTTTGACGAGTTGGCGAATAGCTTTATTTCTATGGCACAACAGGAAGAAGAGGGCGCTGAAATCTCTTATCAGGAAGAGCTTACAAAGCTTGGCCCGAATGCTGATGCGACTATTAAGTCGATGACAGATTGGGCGCAGGGTTTGGTGCGCAAGGGTGTTTGGTCAGAAGGTGACTTTGAAGAGTTTAAGATTATGGGCGGCACCGCGCAAGGTCTAAAGGCTTTGCAAAAGGTGCGCAGTTACTACGGCGACCGTCCTATTCCTGTAGACATGACCCCGGTAGACGGCGCGCCGTCTAAAGAGGAATTGAATGCAATGGTAGGCAAGCCAGAGTACCAGACTGACCCAGCTTTCCGGGCAAAAGTTGAGAAGATGTTCGAGCAAGTTTACGGCACGCAAGATTACTCTGCTATCTAAATAATAGCGCGGCTTGCGGGCCGCGCTTTTTTTTGTTAAAATTCATTTGACAGATAACCTTATGGCCTGTTCGACCCGCTTGGGGGCGTAGCGTTTATGC
>Ga0208162_1000227_pt1 | contig 32649 bp, 13 predicted proteins | sample CB_VirMetaG_4_FD_184539 | JGI IMG/M metagenome (GOLD analysis project Ga0208162, IMG submission 184539) | Freshwater to marine saline gradient viral communities from Chesapeake Bay - CB_1508_1M Viral MetaG (SPAdes) (version 4) | ecosystem: Environmental > Aquatic > Marine > Coastal | place: USA... | reverse complement strand
GTCTTCAAGGAAACCAAGGATCTCAAGGTGTTCAGAACGCTCAAGGAAACCAAGGACTTCAAGGCAACCAAGGTCTTCAGGGTCTTCAAGGAAACCAAGGATCGCAAGGTGTTCAGAACGCTCAAGGTAATCAGGGACTTCAAGGCAACCAAGGTTTACAAGGTAATCAAGGAAACCAAGGATCGCAAGGTGTTCAGAACGCTCAAGGAAACCAAGGACTTCAAGGCAACCAAGGTCTCCAAGGAAACCAAGGTTCTCAAGGTGTTCAGAACGCCCAAGGTAATCAGGGACTTCAGGGTGGTTTAGGACTTCAGGGATCTGAAGGTACCTTTGGTGGAGCTACTTTTGACTATACATTTACTAGTTCTACTTTTGGCGATCCTGGACCTGGAAAACTTGGATTTAACCAATTCATTTTAAACAATGCAAATATTCTACGTATTGATGATGTCGATGATAATTTAAATGATATTCAAAATTACTTAAGAACCATTGACGATTCTGATTCTTTACTTAAGGGTCATTTTAGAATATCAAAAAAATATGATGCAAGTGAATTTGCATTGTATGCAATTACTGGATCTAGTATTGAGCAAGGTGGATACTTTGACATACCTTGTGGAATCAGTACATCTAGTGTAACTAATTTTAGTAATAATGATGATATAATTATTACATTTGCGAGGACAGGTGATAAGGGTGACCAAGGTATTCAAGGTGTTCAGAACGCTCAGGGACTTCAGGGTCTTCAAGGCAACCAAGGAAATCAAGGTCTCCAAGGTTTAAGTAATCAAGGTGTTCAGGGTCCTTTAAGCAATTTCCAAGGAGTTCAAGGAAACCAAGGTCTTCAAGGAAACCAAGGTCTTCAGGGTCTTCAAGGAAACCAAGGAAACCAGGGTAATCAGGGACTTCAGGGTATTAGGGGAGAGTTTGCTGGTCAAGGTCTCCAAGGTCTTCAAGGTAATCAAGGTAATCAAGGCAACCAAGGTTTACAAGGTAATCAAGGAAACCAAGGTCTCCAAGGTCTCCAAGGCAACCAAGGTCTCCAAGGTAATCAAGGAAACCAAGGTCTCCAAGGTCTCCAAGGCAACCAAGGTCTCCAGGGTGTTGAGGGGAGGCAAAGAACTGCTAGGACTTATGATATAACAGTTCCTGGTGGTACTGGTGGTGGATATTATATTGATGGAGTTCAGCAAGATGATATTTATTTACTAAGAGGTCAAAGATATGTTTTTGACCAGAGTGCAGGAAACAATGCTGGACATCTTTTTAGAGTCTCGACTACAAGTGATGGAACTCATAATAGTGGATCTCAATATACAAGTGGGTGGACAGAGACTGGAGTTCCTGGAGTAGACGCTGAAGGTATCTGGGTTGTACCATACAATACTCCAGATGTAATGTATTATTATTGTGCTGTTCATTCTGGAATGGGTGGTACAATCTTTATTAAAGATCTTTCATCTGATGATTTACAGGGTATACAAGGTCTTCAGGGATTGCAAGGACTTCAGGGCAATCAAGGAAATCAAGGTCTTCAGGGCAATCAAGGAAACCAAGGTCTTCAAGGTCTTCAAGGTCTTCAAGGTAATCAAGGCAACCAGGGTCTTCAAGGAAACCAAGGAAATCAGGGATTACAAGGTCTTCAAGGTCTTCAGGGCAATCAAGGAAATCAAGGTCTTCAGGGCAATCAAGGAAATCAAGGTCTTCAAGGTCTTCAAGGTCTTCAAGGTAATCAAGGCAACCAGGGTCTTCAGGGAAATCAAGGAAACCAAGGACTACAAGGTCTTCAGGGCAATCAAGGAAATCAGGGACTACAAGGTCTTCAAGGACACCAAGGTCTTCAAGGTCTTCAAGGTCTTCAAGGTAATCAAGGAAATCAGGGTCTTCAAGGCAATCAAGGAAACCAAGGACTACAAGGTATTTTAGGTCTACAGGGTGCTGAAGGTAGTTTTGGTGGAGTTACATTTGATTATACCTTTAGTAATATAATTGCAGATAGCGATCCTGGTGATGGTAAATTCAGACTTAATAATAATGTAGTTGGGCTTGCAACACATTTATACATTGACGATCTTGACGACAATTTATTAGACCTTCAAAATTATTTGAGAACTATTGATGATTCAACTTCATTGATACCTGGACACTTTAGAATATCTAATAAGTTAGATAGTAGTAGATTTGCATTATTTGTAATCACTGGCAGTAGTATAGAAAATAATGGATACTTTGATATTCCTTGTGGAATTAGTACAACCAATGTAAATTTCTTTTCGAATAATGAAGACGTATTAATTACGTTTGCAAGGACTGGTGATAAAGGTGATGAGGGTGCTCAAGGTGGTCAGGGTGTTCAAAATGCCCAAGGTAATCAAGGTATTCAAGGTATTCAGGGACTGCAGGGTGTTCAAGGTAAAGATGGATTTGCTGTTGGTCAGGGTGGGCAAGGTGCACAGGGTCTTCAAGGTCGTCAAGGATCTCAAGGAACCTTATCTAACTTCCAAGGACTTCAGGGTCTTCAAGGAAACCAAGGGAACCAAGGACTTCAGGGTACTCAAGGCAATCAGGGACTTCAAGGTCTTCAAGGTACTCAGGGTCTTCAAGGTAATCAAGGGAACCAAGGACTTCAGGGTACTCAAGGCAATCAAGGAAACCAAGGACTTCAGGGTCTTCAAGGAAACCAAGGGAACCAAGGATCACAAGGTGTTCAGAATGCACAGGGTCTTCAAGGTCTTCAAGGAAACCAAGGAAACCAAGGACTTCAGGGTCTTCAAGGCAATCAAGGATCACAAGGTGTTCAGAATGCACAGGGTGCCCAAGGTCTTCAGGGTCTTCAAGGTAATCAAGGAAACCAAGGACTACAGGGTCTCCAAGGAAATCAAGGACTTCAAGGTGTTCAGGGTGTAAGAAACTTTACATATCAACAGTCCACACCAGTAGGTATTAGTAGTGAAACAGGAGACCTCTGGATAGATACTGATACTGGTATTCTTTATACTTATTATTATGATGGCGATAGTTATCAGTGGGTTGAGTTTGGACCAGAACCAACAGGACCTTTAACAACTTATGTTGGTGAGGCAAATCAAGTTATCTACAAGAATTCAAATAATGAAACATTTGGATCTGATGGATTCGTATTTGATGGAACTAATGTTGGTATTGGTTCTACACAACCAACAGCAACTCTTGATGTTAATGGAACACTGAATGTTTCTGGTGTTTCTACTTTTGGTGGAAATGTAAATCTTGGTGATGCTGATAGTTTATATTTTGGTGATGGTAATGATTTAAGAATTTTTAGTGGTGGAAATAATTCATTTATACAAGAAACTAGTGCGAGTGGTAGTTTATACATTGACTCTACAAATCTAGTATTACGAAATGGTGCTGGCAACGAAAATCTAGCAAAGTTTCTAACAGACGGAGCAGTAGAACTCTACTACGACAACTCCAAGAAATTTGAAACCACTGGAATTGGTGCAACGGTCTTTGGAACTCTTGAAACTCAACAACTCAATGTTTCTGGTGTTTCTACATTCCAAGATAATGTAAATCTTGGTGATAATGATAGATTGAGATTTGGTGATGGGAATGACTTACAGATTTATCACGACGGCGGCAATAGTTTTATAGATGATACTGGAATTGGTGATTTAGTTATATCAGCAACTCATCTTAGACTAAGATCTGCTGCTGCTGAAACTTATCTTTTAGCTACTGCCAATAGTTCAGTAGAACTCTACTACAACAACTCCAAGAAATTTGAGACCACTGGATTTGGTGCAACGGTCTTTGGAACTCTTGATACTGAGAGATTAAATGTAGCATCTGTTGCCGATAAAACAACAATATTCGATGGTAATAATATAACACTTTCATACAATACTGGTGGTGGTAATGTTGCGATCTGTACAAATCCAAGTGGTCCAATTACTTTAAATGTTATAGATATTCCAACAACATCTGATTTTGATAATCGTGCAATTTCATTTGCAGTTATTGTTCAGCAAGGAACCACTGCATATGGATGTACTGCTGCTACTTTAAATGGAGTGTCATTTGATTCTACCTATACAGTAGGTACAGGAACTCATATTTCTTATCCTGGTGGAACAGTATCAGTTGGAAATACTTCTGGTTATGATGTCTTTAATTTTACTGGAATTAATACGGTTGGATCTGCATCAACAACCGAAAATTATAAATTGTTGTCAAATCTAAACGGAGATTATAGACTCTGGAGTTGATATGATTCTTAATTCACTTTCTTCTATTGCAAAGCAATTTGGTCTTACTTCCGCACCAACAATTTCTTCTATTTCTGGTGGTTCACCTTTTACATTAACAAACGCTTCTGCAACAGGTCCAATAGGACCTACTGAATTGCAGTGTCAGTCTGAATATTCTGGTGATATTTTAAATAATTTGGAAGTAAATTTTGGATATCAATCTTATACTATTACTCAAACTGCAACTTATAGATTTACCGTTAAGGGAGCATCTGGTGGTGTCTGGCAGACAAGTCCAATGTCCTCTACTACCGCAGCACTCGCACCAACAATAGATGGATATAAAAGACTTCCTGGTGCAATTGTTATTGGTGAAGTTAGTTTAAATGCTAATGATGTTATAACTGTTGTAGTTGGACAAGGTGGAGGCGATGATAATAATACAGTTGCCAACTGTCCTGGTGGTGGAGGAGGAACATTTGTAACATTAGGAACTTTTGCAGATGTTCAAAATGGAACGGACACATTATTATTTGTTGCAGGAGGAGGTGCTGGAATTGGATATAAAGCAACAGATGGTCCACAATTAAATTATTCTATCGGGGTGGGGCAATCTGGAACAAGTGGAGGTACTACTGCTAATGAATCGGGAGGAACACTCGGTAGTGGTTCTCCAAGCACACAAGGTTCTGGTAATTCTTCTGGTGGTGGAGGTTATTTAAGTGGTCCTGGAAATACTACAACCGCCAATTTTACTTATTCTACACCAAACAGAATACCTGCAGGATTTAGGCAAGGTGCAACTGGAGGAAGTTTTACTGGTCTAACAAGAGGTTTTGGCGGATTTGGTTGTGGAGGTAATGGTGCAGCAACAACAAGTAGTGATGATGATAAAGGTGGTGGAGGTGGATATTCTGGCGGTGGTTATGGTTTTGATGCATCTGAGTCTGGTGGTGGCGGAGGTTCTTATATTATAGGAACTGCATCAAATACTTCATCTACTGCGGGTGGAAATACTACTGATAGGCACGGTTCTGTATTAATTGAATTTGTTTAAATAAATACTTAAAAAATATATGTAATGGCGTTAAACTTTCCCAATAATCCTGGTATTGGAGATACTTACGGTCTTGGTCGTAGAGTATGGTCCTTTAATGGGGATGGTTGGGAGTTAGTACCAAATCTTCCATTTTCACCCCAGGGTATTCAAGGAGTTCAAGGTCGTGATGGTACTTTTGCTGGACAAGGTTCACAGGGTACTCAAGGTGCTCAAGGTCTTCAGGGAACTCAAGGTTCACAGGGTACTCAAGGTGCTCAAGGTCTTCAGGGAACTCAAGGGAATCAGGGACTCCAGGGTCTTCAAGGTTTACAGGGAGTCCAAGGTGTTCAGGGTCTTCAAGGAAATGCTGGTAAGGAAAGTCCAACTGGTGGAACACTTCCTAGTGGTGATGTTGAGAAGATATTCTTCTTGAGTGAGGTGGGTATTGATACAAGTTATACGATCCCTACAGGTTATAATGCAATGTCTGTGGGACCTCATGTTATTGGTGTAGGTGTCAGTGTTGTTATACCTTCTGGTTCGAACTGGGTAATTATAGAGCCATAGAAAGATATGGATATTAGTTCTTCTAGAATTACAGGAATTTCAAGCATCGTTGATAGTGGAGATGCTGTCAATAAAGAGTATGTTGATGCAAAATCTGTTCCTAATATAACGGGACAAGAGGGAGAGTTTTTATATACTGATGCAAATACGACTTCTTGGGAACCCATTACAAATTATAACGAATACACAACTGCTGGAAGTTATACGTTTGATGTACCTTCTTATGCGAAAGAGTTTCTAATAGAAGCAACAGGTGCTGGTGGTGCTGGAGCATCTGGAAATACTGATGGTGATAGTTGGAATTTGGGTGGAAGTGTTTGGACTTTGAGAACTTCTGGATTTGGTACATTTGGTACAAAAACAATTTATTCTATTACTTATACTAATAATCTTTATGTTGCTGTTGGTGAAAGTGCAACTCTAACAACTTCTACAGATACTATTGTATGGACTCGTAGAACTTCTGGATTTGGCGCATCAAATATTCGATCTCTTACTTATGGAAATAATCTTTATATTGCTGGTGGTGGTAATACTGGAACTCTAACAACTTCTACAGATACTATAGTTTGGACTTATAGAACTTCTGGTTTATTATTTGCAATAACAGGTGGATTATATAGTAATAACTTATATCTTTTTGGTGGTACTCAAGGAGGTTTAATAACCTCCACAGATACTATTATATGGGAACAAAGAACTTCTGGATTTGGTACAACACAAATTAATGAACTTACTTATGGTAATGGTCTTTATGTTGCTGGTGGTCAAAGTGGAACTTTAACAACTTCTACTGATACAATTGTATGGACTCAAAGAACTTCTGGATTTGGTACATTATTTATTAGTGCTCTCACCTACGGAAATAATCTTTACGTTGCTGGTGGTGATATTGGAACTATAAGAACTTCTACTGATACTATTGTATGGACTTATAGAACTTCTGGATTTGGTTCAACACTAATTTATGCTCTTACATATGGTAATAATCTTTATATTGCTGGTGGTAGTAGTGGAACTCTAACAACTTCTACAGATACTATTGTTTGGACTTATAGAACTTCTCTAACTGTTCAAACTATTAATTCTATTACTTATGCTAATAATCTTTATGTTTTTGGCGCTAATGCTGGAACCATGGCAGTATCTCCAATCACAACATCAGGTTTCTCAGGAGGATCGGGAGGTTCTGGCGCTTATGCGTCCTGGCAGATTTCCAAAGATCAAATAGCAGGTTCAACTCTTTCAGTCACCGTAGGACAGGGTGGAACTGGTGGAAAAATGATAGAACCAACCACTTGGACTTTGAGAACTTCTGGTAGTACTACTTCCGCAGGTAGTAATGCGGGTATAGTACACAATAATGGAACTTATGTTATTGCACCTGGAGGTACTAGTAATTTAAGAGTTTCCACAGATACGATTGTGTGGAGAAGTGTAAATTCTCAATTTAGTGGAAGTTCTGCTGTATCAGCAACTTATGGTAATAATAATTTTCTTGCAGGAGCGTTTGGTGGCAAAATATCCTCTTCAACTGACGCTAATACTTGGACACTTAGAACTTCTGGATTTAGCGCAACGGTTATTTCTCTAACTTATGGTAATAATCTTTATGTTGCTAGTGGCAATAGTGGAACCATAGCAACCTCTACGGATACTATTGTGTGGGAACTCAGAACCTCTGGTTTTGGCACATCAAATGTTCTTGATCTTACTTATGGGAATGGAATTTACTTAGTTAGTGGAACTAACGGAGTTCTTTCAGCTTCTACAGATGCAATTATATGGTCTCAAAGAACTTCAATATTTTCAAATTCTATTCCAGCACGAGCACTACTTTATGACAATAATCTTTATGTTGCTGGTGGTAGTACTGGAAGACTAACAACTTCTACAGATACTATTGTCTGGATTTTGAGAACTTCTGGATTTGGTTCATCAAATATTTTAGCAATATCATATTATGGTGGACATTATGTTGCTGGTGGTGGTAGTGGAACTCTAACAACTTCTACAGATACAATAGTTTGGATACTAAGAACTTCTAATACTACCAATCAAATCAATACTCTCACTTATGGAAATAATTTATTTGTTGCTTCAACAAATACAAGTTCTATATTAGTTGCATCAAATCTCCAAGCACCTACAAGTGGCACAGCATCTTCTGTAAGTTGGACTGGACCTGGTAGTTTAACTTATACCGTTTCTGCAAGTCCTGGTGGTTCTGCAAGTCTTCCATATGCTTATCCTGCTGGTGGTACTGCAGGTTCCGCAGAAACAGGAATTGATAATTACTTACAATCTTCTCCTGGTATTGATGGTGCTGATGGTGGGTTTACATCAGGTTCATCAATATCTAGTCCTTCAAATGCCAGTGTTTCTTTCCAACCAACATCAGGTGGTACTGGTGCTTATGGAAATACGAATTCTTATGGTAGTAATGCAGGGACTATGTATTACTATTATAACACAGCAACTAACTCTTCTATTGAAATAAATGGAAATCCTGGAATACTTGTTCCTGGTCTTTCTTATGGTAGTGGAGGAACTGGTGGTGGTGTTCAGGTTGATCCTGCGTTCTTCTGGACTCGAAGAACTTCTGGATTTGGTTCAACTTTTATCAACTCTACCACTTACGGTAATAATCTTTATGTTGCCGCTGGTCAAAATGGAACTCTAACAACTTCTACAGATACTATTAACTGGACTCAAAGAACTTCTGGATTTGGTGGATCAATCATTCTTGCTCTTACTTACGCAAATAATCTTTATGTTGCTGGTGGTCAATCTGGAACTTTATCAATTTCTACAGATACTATTGTATGGACATATAGAACTTCTGGATTATATTCTACATTTGTTGCGGACATAGATTTTATTGCTTATTCTAATAATCTTTATGTTGCTGGTGGTACTAATGGAAGAATGGCATCATCTACAGATACTATTGTATGGACTTATAGAACTTCTGGATTTGGTACAACAATTATTCAAGATATTGCTTATGGTAATAATATCTTTGTTGCTGGTGGTGATAGTGGAACTCTAACAACTTCTACAGATACTATTGTATGGACTTATAGAACTTCTGGATTTGGTGTAGTAGGAATCCTTGCTCTTACTTATGGTGATGGTCTTTATGTTGCTGGTGGTGGAAATCCTATAATTGTAAATGTATCAACAGATGGAATTACTTGGCAATTGAGAACTGCAGGATCAAGTGGAGTTAGTTTAAGAAGTCTTGTTTACGGGAACGGTAATTATATTTTTGGTGGGGACAGTTCTAGATTATATACATCTACTGATACTATTGTTTGGACTTCAAGAAGTTCTAATTTTTCTGGACAACAAGTTAGTACTCTTACTTATGCTAATAATCTTTATGTTGCTGGTGGTGGTAGTGGAACTATATCAACCTCATACGCATCACAAATCGCAGGAAGAGGTGGAGACGGTTCCAGAGGTGGTGGAGGTGGTGGAGGCGGATATCTCCTAGATACTACAACAGGCACCGAACTCGCAGGAGACGGAGGAAACGGTGGTGATGGATATGTCAAACTCACTTGGTGGTAGGAGATAAAACCAATGTCAGTAAAACAAACAATTAATACCAATAGTGGAGTATCAACAACCACAAGATCGGGACTTGTATTTTATAATGATAGGATTAGTGGAATCGTAACGGTCGTTGATGGTGGTGATGTAGCAAGTAAATCTTATGTTGATAAGACACTCATTTATCCAGATATCGCACCACAAGATGAAGGTAAGTTTTTAAGTACAACTGATGGAATTACCAACACTTGGGATTATGTTTCTAATACTCAAGAATTTACAACCACAGGAGCACAAAGTTTTACAGTTCCAAATCAGGCAAATCTTCTGTATATTGAGGCAGTCGGTGCTGGTGCTGGTGGGGGTGCAGGTAGAACTTTTGCCGATGGTTTGGTATGGATTTCAAGAACCTTAGGTGTTAATGCTGGAATGAGATCTATTGTTTATGGGAATAATTTATATCTTACTGGTGGTAGAAATGGTGGTAATAACGGACCATTACTATATGCTTCTACAGATACTATTGTATGGGTTGCAAGAACTTCTGGCACGGGTAATCCTTTACATAGAGTTCATTACGGTGGAGGACTATTTTTTCATAACAATTTGGGAAATCAGTTATATTCTTCTACTGATAGTATTGTATGGACTGCAAGAACAGTAGGTTTTACCAATTCAATTTATGCTTTTGTTTATAATAATCTTTATCTTGCTGGTGGCACTGGTGGAACTCTATCAACTTCTACAGATACGATTGTATGGACTCGAAGAACTTCTGGATTTGGTTCAACTGCAATTTTGTCTTTAATTTACTCTAATAATCTTTATCTTGCTGGTGGCACTGGTGGAATTCTAACAACTTCTACAGATTCTATTATTTGGACTCGAAGAACTTCTGGATTTGGTTTAAATGGAATTTTGTCTTTAACTTATGGTAATAATCTTTATGTTGCTGGTGGTCAAAGTGGAACTTTAACAACTTCTACAGATACAATTGTATGGGAACAAAGAACTTCTGGATTTGGTACATCAGGAATTAATGCTCTCACTTATGGCAATAATCTTTATGTTGCTGTTGGTGGTAGTGGAACTCTAACAACTTCTACAGATGCTATTGCTTGGACTTATAGAACTTCTCAACTTACAGGTAATATTAATTCAATTTTGTATGATAGAAATATATTCATTACTGCTACAGAATTGTCGCAATCTGTCAGTGTAAATTATGCATCAACCTCTGGATCAGGAGGATCTGCGGGTGCTTATACTTCCTGGTATATACCCAAGAATATTCTAGGAACAACACTCACAGTCACACCAGGAACAGGAGGAACTGGTGGAACAACTGATAGTGAATTGGGAAGTGCTGGATCTGATACGACAATATCTTGGACTGGTCCAAATGCACAAACATATACAATTACTGCATCATCAACAGCAGCAAACACTGTATCAAGTAGTAGTTCTTTTTATACAACTGCTGGTTCTGATGGTGCAATAGTACAATACATTTCATCTTCTTCTGGAAATGATGGAACTTCACAAACAAATCAATTCCAACCAACAGGAGGAGGAAGTGGTGCCGTAGATTCTGGAATAGGAGGATCTGGAGGATCTATAAGTTATTATGGAAACTCTATTTCTGCTTCTGGTGGTATTGGTGCTGATACTGCAACTCTCACAGGACAGAATGCGACTGCCATATCTGGACTTCCTTATGGTGGTGGAGGTGGTGGAGGATCAATATCTGCAGGATATTCGTGGACTTTAAGAACAAGTGGAAAATCTCTTAATGCTTCTTTTTATTCTAGTGTTATTGGTAATGGATATTATATTCTTGGTTCTCAAAATTTTATACTTTCTTCTACTGACACTATCGTATGGGAACAACAAGATGAGGGTGGAAACTTTAACATATATGGACTTACAAAATCTCCAGAATTTTTCTTAGCTGCTGGTGGACCAAATGGATATGTATCAACTTCTACCAACTCTACTGTATGGATATTGAGAACTGCTGGATTTACTGATATTGTTAGGCAAGCAATTTATGATGATAATCAATTTATTATATCTGGGGATAATGCATTTCTTGCAGTATCCACTGATGCTGCACACTGGACTAAAAGAACGACTGGCGTTTCTATAACTGAACCCATTGAAGGTCTTGGTTATGCCAATGGATACTACTTTATAGCATATCCAAATGCTACACCATCAGTTTCGACTGATACAATTACATGGATAAAGAGAACTGCTCCTGTTGGTAGTTATAAATCTTTTGGATATCAAAATGGATACTATGTTATGACTGATGGCGGCGCGGATGTGATATCATCAACAGATACTGTTATATGGATATCCAGAACAACTGGAAATGTTAGTGGGGGTATTGGTAATAATAACTTGGGAGTCACTCCAACGGGATTTATAATTGCGGGTCGAGATGCAGGAGCTACAGATCAGTGGTACAGTATTTCTACTGATAGTATTACGTGGACTGTGAGAACTTCAAATAGTAGTGTCATAAAGACTGTGCGTAGTATAACTTATGGGGATGGATATGCACTGGTTGGTGGTAGTGATGGATTTATAGAAGTTTCTCCAGTTTATATTGGATCTGGAGGTAATGGAGTTCGTGGAGGTGGTGGAGGTGGTGGTGCCGTCTATTCAACTTCTTTTGGAAACGGTGGAAATGGTGGAGATGGTTATGTCAAGATCACCTGGTGGTAATAAATATTAGAAAGACTGTCCTGAAGAATGTCGCAGATTAGAAAGCACAGTATAAAAGGAATCACTGATGTTTTAGCATCTACTGATGCGGCTTCGAAGAGTTATGTTGATGGTGCGAAACGTATAATTGATCCATCAACTCAAGATATTGGAAAGTTTTTGAGTGTTTATCCTGGTACGATTTTATGGGGACAAAGAACTTCTGGATTTGGTGCTTCATATATTGATGCTCTCGTTTATGGTAATAATCTTTATGTTGCTGGTGGGCAATTTGGAACTCTAACAACTTCTACAGATAGTATTGTATGGACTTATAGAACTTCTGGATTTGGTACTTCAACAATTAATAGTATTAGTTATGGCAATGGTTTATATATCGCTGGCGGTCAAAATTCTGCATTTACTGTATCCACTGATGGTATTGTTTGGACTTATAAAAGTGTTAGTTTTACTGGTTCTGCTGGAATTAATGCTACTTTATATGCTAATGGATTATATTTTGCTACACCTTTTGACAACATTTCAGTTTCTACTGACGGAAACACATGGACTTCAAGAACTTCTGGATTTGATAATATAAACATTAATACTCTCACTTATGGTAATGATCTTTATGTTGCTGGTGGTAATATTGGAACTCTAACAACTTCTACAGATAGTATTGTATGGACTCGAAGAACCGCTGGATTTGGTGGTGTTTCTATTCGTGATCTCACTTATGCTAATAATCTTTATGTTGCTGGTGGAAACAGTGGAACTCTAACAACTTCTACAGACGGTATTGTATGGACTAAAAGAACTGCTGGATTCGGTACATCAAACATTGATTCTCTTACTTATGGTAATAATCTTTATGTTGCTGGAGGTTCTGGTGGAACTCTAACAACTTCTACAGATACAATAGTTTGGATACTAAGAACTTCTAATACTACCAATCAAATCAATACTCTCACTTATGGTAATAATCTTTATGTTGCTGGTGGTAATGGTGGAACTATCAGAGTATCACTAGAAACTCAACAATACTGGGAAAGTCTTGCAGATACTTCATCATTACAAGCAGATGCCACAACATATAAGGGTTATGAGGAATTCACAACTCCTGGAAACTCAACATTCAATATTCCACCATATGCAAAAACTTTTTATATTGAAGCAATCGGTGGTGGAGCAGGTGGAGCATCAGGACGCTATTTTGGAACATTAGGTTCTGGTGGTGGGGGTGGTCATGGTGCTTATGCTTCTTGGTTAATTCGCAGAGCAGAACTTGGAAATGCTTCTACGATGTCAGTCGCCGTTGGTTCTGGTGGTGTTGGTGGAAATAATCGTGGAATGTCTATCAGTACTGATGGTCAAACTTGGGAAGCAGTTGGTTCTGGATTTGGTACGACAACAATTCAATCTTTCACTTTTGGTAATAATCTTTATGTTGCTGGTGGTATTAGTGGAACTCTAGCAACATCAACTGATGCTCAGACATGGGAACTAAGAACTTCTGGATTTGGTGCAACAACAATTCAATCTCTCACTTATGGTAATAATGTTTTTGTTGCTGGTGGTGTTGGTGGAACTCTAACAACTTCTACAGATACGATTGCTTGGACTTATAGAACTTCTGGATTTGGTACAACAGTAATTTTTGCTCTAATTTATGCTAATAATCTTTATGTTGCTGGTGGTGGTAGTAGTAGTATTAGTGGAACTCTAGCAACTTCTACAGATAGTATTGTGTGGACTCGTAGAACTTCTGGATTTGGTTCAAGTCGAATTCAATCTCTTACTTATGGTAATGATCTTTATGTTGCTGGTGGTGATGGTAGAACTATAACAATCTCTACAGATACTATTGTTTGGACTCAAAGAACTTCTGGATTTAGTTCATCAACCATTTATTCTCTCATTTATGTTAATAATCTCTATCTTGCTGGCGGTTCTATTGGAAGATTAGCAACTTCTACAGATACTATTGTATGGGAATTGAGAACTTGTGGATTTCAGACAAAACAAATTAATACTCTTACTTATAGCAATGGTCTTTATATTGCTGGTGGTGTTACTGGAGTTCTAACAACTTCTACAGATACTATTGTATGGACTTATAGAACCTCATTATTTAAAAACGCAACAATTAATGCTCTCACCTACGGAAACAATCTCTTGATTGCTGGTGGTGTTTCTTCTGCTGGTGGTGGAGGTTCTGGAGGTATTACAAATGTTACTTGGACTGGAAACTCTCCAACTGGTACTGCGACTTATAGTGTATCATTTGGTGCCTCTCCTGGTGGAGGTAGTAATACTAGTACAACAGGTGGAGGGTCTGCTACTAATTTATCATATCCAACTCGTAATTATCTTTATGCTGCTGATAGAGTTGGAGGAGGAACTGGAAGAAGTAGTGCAGGTGAATCATTTTCAGTGGCACAACAATTTGATATGCAAGTATCTCCTGGTGGTGGAGGTGCTTATGGGTCATATGATGGAGGATCTTCAACGACTTATTATTACGGAAATACTTATACAGCACTCGCACAAGCGTATCTAAAATATCCAAAAGGTTCTTTATGGAATCTAAGAACCTCAGGAACTACATTATCTCTAAATGCACTTACCTATAGTCCTCCATATACTTATACAATACCTAAAGCAACTAATTGGATAGTAAAGACTTCTAGTGTAATAAACAATATTAATTCAATTACTTCTTCTCCTGGAGAATACCTTGCCGTAGGAACAGAAGTACTTCAATCGACCGATACTGTTAATTGGACCTTAAGAACAGCACAGAGTTCTTATAATACTGCTCATTATGCGACTGATAAACTTGTTTATGACGATAGTAATTTTAGTGGTGATTTAGGTATTTGGACTTTAAGGACTTCTGGATTTGGTACATCAACAATTCAATCTCTCACTTATGGAAATAATCTTTATGTTGCTGGTGGTTTTGATGCAACTCTAACAACTTCTACAGATGGTATTGTGTGGAGTTTGAGAACTAATCCAGTTAGTGGTGGCACTACTACTGATTTTGGTGTTGCTTATGGGAATGGAGTTTATTTGGCAACTAGTACAAATAGATTTCCAGGTGTACTAATATATTCTACAGATGGTATTGTGTGGAAGTTTAGAACAAATATAAGTACTATTAGTATTGTTTTTGGTAATAATCTTTATGTTGCTGGTGGTGATAATGGAGTTCTAACAACATCTACTGATAGTATTGTATGGGAATATAGAACTTCTGGAACTACTGCAGATGTTAATACTTTTGGGTACGCAAATAATTTTTATTTTGTTAGAGATAGTAGTTTTAAAACAATATTATGTTCTACTGATGCAATTGTTTGGGTATATAGAACTTCTGGAATTCCCAATAACTGTTTTTTTAAATCTGCAGTATATTCAGTATATAATAATCTTTATGTTTTAGGAACAGCGACTAATCAAGGTGTGAATACATCTCTTATTGTTTCTACAGATACTATCCACTGGACTCAAAGAACTTCTGGATTTGGTACAGGAAATATTAATTCCTTAACATATTCTAATAATCTTTATGTTGCTGGTGGTAGTTTATTGGCAATCTCTACAGATACTATTATATGGACTCGAAGAACTTCTAATGCTCTTGCTAGTATTCTATCCCTTATCTATGCTAATAATCGTTATGTTGCTGCAGGAGGTGTATCACAAAGTTCTTCTAACACATTTATTACTTCTACACCAGACTATGCATACGAAATAAGTCCCAAAGGATACTTAGCATCAGGAACTTCAGGTAAGATTGATACTTCTACTGACACCATTTCTTGGAGTTCAAGAACTTCTGGTATTACCGAAACCTTTAACGAAATTATATCTGCTGATCCTTATGAGAGTGTTATTGAAGCAGCAAGTGAATGGACTTTAAGAGATTCTGGATTTGGTGCAGAAATTATTTTTTCTCTCATTTATGGTAATAATCTTTATGTTGCTGGTGGTAGAAGAACTCTAACAACTTCTCCCGATGGTATTACTTGGACTCGTAGAACTTCTGGATTTAATCCAGAATTTCTTTATGATCTCATTTATGGCAACAATCTTTATGTTGCTGGTGGTAGTAGTGGAATTCTAACAACTTCTACAGATAGTATTGTATGGACTTATAGAACTTCTGGATTTGGTATAACACAAATTAATGAACTCATTTATGCTAATAATCTTTATGTTGCTGGTGGTGAGGGTGGAACTCTAACAACATCTACAGACACTATTGTATGGACTCGTAGAACTTCTGGATTTGGTACAACAACAATTTATGATCTTACTTACGGTAATAATCTTTATGTTGCTGGTGGTAATAGTGGAACTATAATAACTTCTACAGATACTATTGTCTGGACTCAAAGAACTTCTGGTTATGGTGAGATTAATGCTATTTTTGCTTTCACCTATGCTAATAATCTCTATCTTGCTGGTGGTAGTAATGGAATTCTAACAACTTCTACAGATACTATTACATGGGAAAAAAGAACTTCTGGGTTTGGTACAACATTCATTCGTGCTCTTACTTTTGGTAATAATCTTTATGTTGCTGGTGGTGATAGTGGAAAACTAATAACTTCTACAGATGCTATTGTTTGGATTTATAAAACTTCTGGATTTGGTACAACAACAATTTATGATCTTACTTACGGTAATAATCTTTATGTTGCTGGTGGTAATAGTGGAACTCTAGCAACCTCACTAGCATATAATCGTCCAGGATATAAGAACCAACCTTATGTTGCCGTTGGTGAGAATCAAAATCTTTTAACATCAACCAACCAAATCAACTGGACTAGAAGAACTTCTGGATTAGATTTTGGTTATGATATTAAGTCTATAGATTATGCTCCACAAACTTATCTTGCTGGTGGTGGTCTTGATTATGCACCTGCTGGAGACTTATGGACTTTGAGAACTTCTGGATTTGGTTATTTCATTTCTTCTCTGACTTATAATAATAATGTCTATGTTGCTGGTGGTGATATTGGAACTCTAATAACTTCTACAGATAGTATTGTATGGACTCGTAGAACTTCTGGATTTGGTACATCTATAATTAGAACCATCACTTATGGTAATAATCTTTATGTTGCTGGTGGTGATAGTGGAAAACTAACAACTTCTACAGATACTATTGTTTGGACTCAAAGAACTTCTGGATTTGGTACATCACAAATTAGATCTTTAACTTATAATAATAATCTTTACGTTGCTGGTGGTGATATTGGAACTCTAACAACTTCTACAGATAGTATTGTATGGACTCGTAGAACTTCTGGATTTGGTACATCAATCATTTATGATCTCATTTATGGTAATGGTCTTTATGTTGCTGCTGGTTGGAATGGAACTCTAACAACTTCTACAGACACTATTGTATGGGAACAAAGAACTTCTAGTAACACTATATTTTTTGAGGATCTTACTTATGCAAATAATACTTATATTTCTATCGGTGGTGCTGGAACAGTATTAACCTCTACGGATGCAATTATTTGGATCGCAAGAACTTCGGGAACTTTTAATAATCATCGTAAACTTGTGTATATAGACAATCTTTACTTAATTGCTAGTGATGAGGGAGAAATATTTAGTTCTACCGATACGATTGTATGGATTTTAAAAAGTAAAGATACTATTTTTGATTACAGAAGTATTACTTATGGTAATAATGTCTTTGTTGCTGCTGGTGTTGGTGGAACTCTCACAACCTCAACAGAACTCTATAACGACTCAGCACTCATAACATCCACAACTGGAATCATATGGTCTTCTAGAACCACCACAATCACAAGCGATTATATTAATGGTGTTGCTTATGATGGTAGTTCTTATGTTGCCGTTGGTGGTGGATACTTAGAGGGTTCTTTATGGACTCAAAGAACTTCTGGGTTTGGTACAACAACAATTTATGCCCTCACTTATGGTAATGATCTTTATGTTGCTGGTGGTAATGGTGGAACTATAACAACTTCCACAGATAGTATTGTATGGACTTATAGAACTTCTACGACAACTAATAATATTTTTGATCTTACTTATGTTAATAATCTTTATCTTGCTGGTGGTTTCGGTGGATTTCTAATAACTTCCCCCGATGGTATTACTTGGACTAAAAGAACTGTTGCATTTGGTTCAAATAGAGTACAATCTGTTACTTACGGAAATAATCTTTACGTTGCTGGTGGTGATATTGGAACTCTAACAACTTCTACAGATAGTATTGTATGGACTCGTAGAACTTCTGGATTTGGTACATCAATCATTTATGATCTCATTTATGGCAATAATCTTTATGTTGCTGGTGGTGATGAAGGAACTCTAACAACTTCTACAGATACTATTACATGGGAACAAAGAACTGTTGGAAGTGGTAGTATACTAATTTTTTCTCTCGCTTATTTTAACAATCTTTATTTTTCTGGTGCTGGTGCTGGAACTCTAAGAACTTCTACAGATACTATTGTATGGGAATTAAGAACTTCTGGATTTGGTTCGGGATTAATTCGTTCTTTCACTTATGAAAATAATCTTTATATTGTTTGTGGTGATGGTGGAAAACTAACAACTTCTACCGATACTATTGTATGGACTCTAAGAACTTCTGGATTTGGTGGTAATGATGTTAATACTCTTACTTATGGTAATAATCTTTATGTTGCTGGTGGTCTTAATGGAACTCTAACAACCTCACCAATCCTAGAAACAAAGGGTTCAATATCACAATCAACCGATACAATCAGTTGGACCGCAAGAACATCAGGTCTTAATGAAACAATCGATCTTAATACAATTACTTATGAAAATGGTCTTTATACTGTTGGTGGTGATAATGGAACTATTATAATTTCTACTGATGGTATATCCTGGACTGATACGTTCAAGAGAACTTCAAGTAATGTAAATGAAATTATAGGAGGAAATAATAAGTTGTATGGAAATTCTTTATTCCTTAGTGGTACTAATAATTATGTTGCGGTTGGTGATTCTGGACTGATAGAAACTGCACTAGGTACTGATGAAGATGTTGATGTTCCTCAATATTATATTACTGGCGGTCCTAGTGGAACAATAAGAGTTTCAACCGACAGTATTGGGTGGGTTGCAAGAACTTCTGGATTTGGTACTTCAACAATTAATGATCTTAACTACACTAATAATCTATATTTAATTTGTGGTGCTAATAGATCTTTATTTGCTTCTACTGATAGTATTACCTGGACTGCAAGAACTGTGGGATCTGCTCAACTTCCATTCAATACATCAATTCCTGGATATAATCGTATAGTTTATGGAAATGGTGTATATTGTTTAGCAGGTTCTCAGGGAGTTTTTGGTATAACTGAATTTTCTACTGATAGTATTCATTGGAAACAATCTCTTCCTGGAACAGGAAATAGTAATCTTCTTGATATAACTTTTGGTGATGGTAAATTTGTTGTCTCTGGTTTTAATTCTAATATATGGGTTACATCTAATAATGGTCTTTCTTGGTCACAAAGAACTTTAGGATCTACATCAATTGTAATTAGTTTGTTATATGCCGATAATTTATATTATGGTGGAGGTTTTAATTTCTTAACAGTTTCTACTGATACGATTGTATGGACTCAAAGAACTTCTGGTGGAAGTATCTATAATTTATCTTATTTTAATAATCTTTATGTCGCTTCTTCAGATAGTGCTTCAATCATAAGAACTTCTACAAATGGAATAATATGGGTTTCAAGAACTTCAAATACTACAAACACTATTAATAGTTTTACTTTTGGAAATAATTTCTTCGTTGTTTCTGGTAATAGTGGAACTCTAATAACCTCAAGTGCTCTCGATGTTTATGACCAAACAAACAACGACGGAATCGACCCAGTACTCACAGGGTCTTATGGTTCTGGTGGTGGAGGAGGTGCTGCGATTAGTGAAGGATTGAATAGTTGGACTTTAAGAATTTCTGGATTTGGTACAACTACTGTTAATGAAATTACTTTTGGTAATAATCTTTATGTTGCTGTCGGTAATAGTGGAAGATTAGCAACTTCTACAAATACTATTGTATGGACTCAAAGAACTTCTGGATTTGGTACAACGACAATTCGTGATTTTATTTTTGGTAATAATCTTTTCGTTGCTAGTGGTGATAGTGCAACTCTAACAACTTCTACAGATACTATTGTATGGACTTATAGAACTTCTGGATTTCCTGTAAGTATTACTGGCATACTTTATGCTAATAATGTTTATATTTCTTGTGCTCTTCAAGGAACAATAGCAACTTCTACAGATACTATTGTATGGACTTCGAGAACTTCTGGATTTGGTACAACACAAATTCTGGATCTTACTTATGGTAATGGTCTTTATGTTGCTGGTGGTGCCTGGGCAAAATTAATAACTTCTACAGATACGATAGTTTGGACTGAAAGAACTTCTGGATTTGATACATTAATTCCAAGTTCTGCAAACATGTATGCTCTCACTTTTGGCAATGGTCTTTATGTTGCTGGTGGCAATGGTTATGGTTTTGATGGAATTATAACAGTTTCTACTGATGGTATTGTATGGACTTCAAGAACTTCTGGATTTGGTGGAACAATCATTCGCGCTCTCACTTATTCTAATAATCTTTATGTTGCTGGTGGTGATAGTGGAAAACTAATAACTTCTACAGATACTATTGTATGGGAACAAAAGAATTCTGGATTTGGTACAACACGTATCTATTCTATTACTTATGGTAATAATCTTTTCGTTGCTGGTGGTGATTCTGGAACCATAACAACAGCATCAGCAGAAACAGTCTCAATCGCATTCAACGGAGGCAACGGAACCAGAGGTGGTGGAGGTGGTGGAGGTGGATACTCCCAAGAAACAAACCGTTTTGGAGTCGGTGGTGATGGTGGTGATGGATACGTTAAAATTACCTGGTGGTAAAACTTGTATAGATATGATATAATACATCATAAACTGATTGTTTTTATGTCGAAACTGAACTATACAAATCAACCCAAAGACGATTTTCGTGGCAAAACAATAGCATTTTGTCTTCCAGGTGCAATGTACTCTGGAACCTTTATGACTCAAATGATCCGTCTGGTCTTTGACCTGAACCAGTTGGGAATCAATTTTTATATTTCGCAGCATTATAGTTCAATGGTAAATTTTGCCAGAACTGATTGCTTGCAGGCAGATAATTTTGCAGGAACAATGCTGACTCCTTGGCGAGGGCAAATTCCTTATGATTACATTATGTGGATTGATAGTGATATTATCTTCAAGACAGAAGACTTGATTGAACTCCTGAAAATGGATAAGGATATTGCGACTGGATGGTATGTTCAGTCCAACGGTACTCCCATTTCCAATCAATCAACTGTGGTTGAGAAAATGGATAAGCAACTTCTACTCAACAAAGGTGCTTATCACTTTGAGACCGTAGAAGAAATGGCACGTCGTCCAGGACCATTCAAGGTAGATTACTGTGGTTTTGGTTGGGTGCTGATGAAGAAAGGTGTATTTGAAAAAATTCCTTATCCTTGGTTTGCTCCTAAGAAAGTTCAATTGATTAAAGAGGACGGAACCATTCTTGAAGATATGTGCTCTGAAGACGTTGCGATGTGTGAAGATATTATTGAGCATGGATTTGACATTTGGTGTAATCCTAAGGTCCGTGTTGGACACCAGAAGATGGTAATTCTATGACGCATTATAATGTTTTAATTGCGACTCCAGGACACTCACTTGTTGCTGGGTACGTTAAATCTTTATTGGCAACAATCCAAGTTCTGGAAGCAAATAATATCACCTGGACTTATCAAAATGAGTATTCTTCTCTTGTCACCAATGCACGAGAGGCAACGATTGCTGGTAGCAGAAATGTCTGCGTCACCAGCAATCAACCTGGACTTGGGAACTTCACCTATGATAAACTCTTTATGATTGATAGTGATATTGTATGGAACCCAGAACAGTTTATGAAACTCTATTCCAGTGATAGGAGTGTTGTTTCTGGTGTTTATTTTGAGTCTCATAATGGTGATGCGGTCATTCACGAACATAAGGATAGTTATAGAATGATGACGAAACAGGAAATCAAATATCGCTTCAATACTTTTCCTGTTTATGGTGTTGGTCTTGGTTTTGTTTGTGTAAAATCTGGTGTGTTTGAAGATATTGGTCGTCCGTGGTTTGGTCTTGGAAAAGTACAACACGAAATTGACGGAACAACTTATACACTTCCTCTAGGAGAAGACCTAGATTGGTGTGAAAGAGTTGTTGCAAAGGGTCATCAGGTCTTTGTTGATCCTTCTGTAATTGTTGGTCATACAAAAACGATGGTAATTTAATGAAAAAACTTGCAGTCTTTTATCACCTATTCATTCCTGAACCGATGGAGTCTTGGGTCTGGTGGATTGAAGAACAAATGGGTCTTCTTCAATCCACTGGACTTGTTGATAATGCAGAGGTATTTCTTTGCACCACTCTTCCTCTTGGAATGGTCAATCAAAAAAATAATAAGACCTTTGATCAAATGGTCATTGAGTATATTAAGGATCATTTTCCTTTTGTAAATGTTCTTGATGTACGAGGAAGACATGAAGAACCCAACTGGTTTGAAGGTCAAACGATTAAGAAACTTTGGGACTACTGCCAAACCTTTGATGGTTATGTTTTCTACTTCCACAATAAAGGAATGAGTTCTTATGGTACTCATATTCCTGGTGGGTTGAGTGATTGGAAACGATTGATGCATTATTTTAATGTGGAAAAGTGGAAGGACTGTGTTGCAAAACTTGATGAAGGATATGATGCTTGTGGCATCAATCTTCTCAAGGAAGAAAATCTAAATCAGGATACATTTACGGAAGAACAAAAGTTCCTGTGTAATCACTTTGCAGGAAACTTCTGGTGGGCAACCGCAAAGCATATTCGCAGTCTTCCAGATCCGTTGGATATGGAGAAGTATTCTGATGTGAAATATATGATGGAGAATCTCAAGACATATCGTTATGCTTTTGAGGTATGGATGGGTCACGGATGTAAATCAGATTATTCAAATTATTATACATTCCATCAGAGTAATACGCATCATTATTTTGAATTTTATCCTGAAGAGAAATATGTCAATCTCCCTTCGATGAAAGAACATGCAAAAGATCCAGTTCATATCATCACTTTGGTTGGTGCCAAAAATCATTTCAACTGGAAGAGCCATATCACCTTTGCTCAGTGGATTGTAGAGCGCAAGAAACCAGAAGTTGTTGTGGATCTTGGTGTTGATTATGCATATTCAACTTTCTGCTTTGCTCTGCCGAAAATTGGTAAAATTTATGGTATAGATAGTTTTGAAGGTGATGGACATGCAGGACTACGAGATACTTATGATTATGTGAAGGAAAAGAAAGAAGAACTTGGATTTGATCATATCACTTTCATTAAAGGATACTTCGATGATGTGGCAAAAACTTGGGACAAACCAATTGATATTTTACATATTGATGGTTTCCATACCTATGAGGCAGTCAAGAATGATTATGAAACTTGGAATAAGTTTGTGAAAGAAGATGGTGTTATTCTTTTCCACGACACTTGTGTGAATAATCCTGGTTTTGGTGTAAGAAAATTCTTTGGTGAAATTGATCTTCCTAAAGTTAATTTCCATATCTCAAATGGATTAGGAGTTGTATCAAAAGATCAAACACTGATTGACGAAATTAAAACAGAATTTGCGAAGGTATTAGAATGAAAAATCTTACAGTTTTTTACCATCTGTTTGTTCCTAATACATCTGGAATGTGGGTATGGTGGGTTGATGAACAACTCGGTCTCATTCAAAAAAGTGGTCTAGTAGAAAATGCAAAAGTCAAAGTTTGCATTACGATGCCTTTGGGTCTGGTAGGACAGATTAAAAAAAATAATGCAGTTTATGTTGAAAAGAATTATAGTGAGGTTGTTTTAGAATATATTACTGAACGATATCCATTTGCAGAGATTGTAAATGTTCGTGATGTCGGTGAGCAACCAAATATCTTTGAAGGTCAAACACTCAAGGAGTTGTATCTGCACTCTTTGAAAACTGATGGATATGTGTTATACTTACACAACAAAGGTATGACCGAGAACTTCTATAATACATGGGGAGTTTTTGGTGAAGACCATAGGTGGCGTCGTTATATGCAACACCACTGTGTAACACGATGGAAAGAGTGTGTTGAAAAACTAGATGAAGGTTATGATTGCGTAGGTGCAAACTACTATAAAGATTTTTATCCTTTTGCAGGAAACTTTTGGTGGGCATCTACAGATCATATCAAGAAACTAGGTGATCCATTGGATGCAGATGAGTACTATAATAACAATAGTGCTTCAAACTACCGATATGCATTTGAACTTTGGGTTGGAACTCAAAATCCAAAAATTCATTATATGGACGTAAGAGATACTGAGTCTGCTGAAGTTCAAAAATTTATAGAAAAGAAAGAAGAAAAACCGATGAATTTAAACAACTACATTACTCAGGCAAAGTCTGATAAGTTTAATCTAGTTCGTATTGTTCCTGATAATGGATACTATGTCCATGCTCAGGTATTCCATGAGATTGAAGCAGCATTCTTCTTTACGTTGAAGAGAATGGGTTTTGATGTCACAAATACGATTAATGACTTTGTTCCTGATGCTAGAAACATCGTCTTTGGTATGCAACACTGCCCTGTAGATATTGTGAGGCACGATGTACCGAAGAACACTATTGTCTATTCTCTAGAACAAATGCGTGATACACCAGAATGTATTCGCTGGTGCCGCAAGTATCGTGGTCTAGAAGTTTGGGATTATTCTGTTTTCAATAAAGAAACTCTTGAACTTGCTGGTGTTGAGAACATCAAGGTTGTTCCTATTGGATATGTTCCTGAGATTTCTTATGTGGAACGCCAACCACCTGAGAAGAGAGATATTGATATTCTTGCATATATGTCTCCTGGTCCAAGACGACTGAAGATTATGGATCAGTTCAAGAATAATCCTAATATTAACTTTGTTAATCTTCAAAGCACTTATGGAGAAGAAAGAGATAATATGATGGCAAGAGCAAAGTTGATTATTAATATTCATAACTATGATAATAAGATCTTTGAGATGGTGAGAATTTCTCATGCACTCCAACAGGGTATTCCTATTCTTGCAGAGAGAGCACCAGATACTGACTTCCCAGATTATATGGAAGATACGGTTAATCTTTCAACCTATAATCGTTTTGTAGATACAACTTATAGACTTCTTAAAAAACCAGAAGAACTAGAGGCAAGTGCAGTTCGAGCACTTGAAAAGTTCAAACAAAGTCCAATGACCACATTCCTTGAGGAGGCACTGAAATGAAAGTAATCGATAGTTTTACATTCTTTAATGAGTTTGATATGCTCAAACTCCGTTTGAATTACTTGAATGATATTGTCGATCACTTTATCATCTCTGAGTCAAACTATACTCATTCTGGAAAACCAAAACCTTATTACCTGGATGAAGTTTGGAATGAGATTCCCGAGGACATCAGGAAAAAGATTACACGTCTTAAGTATGAACCAGATCTGAGTCAGATTACACTTCCCGATAGTGTAGAGAAGTGTGATTTTGATAATGGAAATTGGAAACTTGAGAGAGAACAGAGAGATTTCATCACTAAAAATCTCTTTAGTTTTTCTTTGAATGATCTCTTTATGGTGAGTGATGTGGATGAAATTCCACGCAAAGAAGTTATTAAAAACTTTATGGGTGCAAGGTTCGATGAGGACTTTTGTTATGTTGCCCAGTGTGAAATGTTCTACTATAACTTCACAACATACTGCCATAACCACTGGGCAGGAACAGTATTTACCAGTGTGAAGAATGCTCTCCAGAAGGGATGTGATTACTTCCGTAGTCAAAGGTTTACACTTTTCCCTGTGCAAAATGGTGGTTGGCACTTCTCATACTTCGGTGATGTTGAACAGATCAAACATAAATTAGATTCATTTGCTCATCAGGAATATAATAAAGAGCAATATAAGAACGATCAAAATATTCTTGATGCAATCAAGAACAAAAAAGATCTTCTTCAAAGGGGAGAAAGTTTCCAAGAATATAACTTCTATAATCTTCCAGAAGAACTAAGAGATTTTATTATCAAGGGTTATTCTCAGGAGTATTATATTACTGAGACTGATATTACTAATCCAGATCAATCTAAGAAACGTCGTTATGTGGATCCATCCAATCCAGCAAATCAGTATGTGGATCCAAAGCATATGCCACCTCTTCTTGAGGCGTCATTGAATCCTGATGGTAATGGTGGTACAGAGATTATGGGTCGTGCTTGGCAGGATTATGTATTGCCTGCTGCTCCTGATCTTGCTGACTGGCACTGGTGCGTCATTCCTGGAGACAACATTATCTCTCCAGACAACTCCAATATCGTTTGGTTGCATCCTCATCATCGGGAACCAAATATGGAACAGTTGATGGACCCTCAGTTCCAGAAACACTTCAAGGCATATGTCTTTGTGTCTGATTGGCAATATGAGAGGTTCGTTGAGACTTTTAAACTTCCTGCAGAGAAGTGTTATGTTTTGAAGAACGCTATCAAACCATTTGAACCACACAAGAAGCCTGATGGAAAACTTCAATTGATGTTCCATCCCAATCCCATTCGTGGTCTTGACGTTCTTTTGGAGGCAATTAAACTTCTTCCAGATGAAGACTTTGATTTACACATTTACCATGAACTTGATCCTGATGCACGTAAGCAACAGTATCTTGAAGGTCTGCAGACCTATGAATACTCTCACGTATGCCAACAAGAAGAAGCATTCCTTCGTTATTGTTTAAGTCTTGCCGTTGCCGATAAGAGAGTTGTTCGTCATACCAGGTCTAATAACTCTCAAATTAGAGAGCAGTTGATGAAGACACACATCTTCGCATATCCTGCATACTTCGAAGAGACCTCATGTATTTGTATGATTGAAGCTCTTGCTGCTGGATGCTCTGTTGTCTCCAGTAATCTTGGTGCACTTCCTGAAACATCACTTGGATTTGCACGTCAGTATGGTTTCATTCCTGACAGGCAGAAGCACATCATTCGTTTCGCACAAGAACTTAAAGAGACGATTGATGAATATCGTGCAGGAAAGTTTGATTCTACTGAGCAAGTTAAGAAGGTCAATGATTATTATTCTTGGGAGACACGTGTTAAGGATTGGATTAAACTTGATAAGCATCTTTGGGTTAAGGATGGGGACATTCCAGAGATGTTTAAAAATGTTGTATAATTAACTATAGGAATGACTATCTTATGACTACTGATAACTTTGTAAAACTTGCTCTAGAGAATGGTGGAAGTATTCATCCTCTCATTATCCCATCCAATGAACTGAAAGGACCAGCACTTACTAATCCTTCCATCTATAATGATAATGGTAGGATTCTTTGTAATCTTAGGAACATTAATTATACACTATTTCACTCTGAGAAGAAGAGATTTGAACATCACTGGGGACCTCTAGTCTACATTCACCCAGAGAACGATCTTCGTCTTCGTACATGGAACGTCATGTGTGAGATGAATGATGATATGTCTATCAAGTGGTATCATCATATTGATACTAGCAGTTTTCCAGATAAAGAACTCTGGGAGTTTGTTGGACTTGAAGACTGTCGTATCATGAGGTGGGATGGAAAACTCTATGTGTGTGGTGTACGTAGAGACCTTGACCCCACTGGTAGGGGTAGAATGGAACTCTCTGAAATTGAGATTACTGAGAGTGGGGTGAAGGAAGTTAAGCAATATCGTATCCCAACTCCTGGTCATCATGTTGATGATGGTTCTTATTGTGAAAAGAATTGGATGCCAATCATCGACATGCCATTCCATTTTGTGAAGTGGACTAATGGGACTGAAGTTGTTCGATTTGATATTGGAACACAAACTACCTCTCAAGTCATAGTAACTGATTGGAAGGATTTGGGATGTGTTGATTTGCGCGGAGGTTCACAAGTCATTCCTTTTGATGATTCTGGAAGACACATTGCACTGAACCACGAGACATTTCTTTTCAGGAGTAAAGCAGATAGAAAGGATGGAACATATCGTCATCGTTTCATTGTTTGGGATAAGGATTGGCAGATCTCTAAAGTATCCAGGAGATTTTCATTCTTAGAAGCAGAAGTGGAGTTTGCAGTTGGCATGTGTGAGTATGGTAATGACTATCTCATGACGTTTGGATTCCAAGATAATGCTGCATATCTTTTGAGAATTTCACAAAAATTTGTTAGGGATTTTATTTTTGATTTAGTATGAAGGTATCACTAATATGTTCATGCAAGAATAGGGTAGAACCATTAAAGATATCTCTTGCATCATGGTTAAACTATAAAGAAATACACGAAATTATTATTGTTGACTGGAGTTCGGATGAACCAATAGATTATCTGACAAAACTTGACCCAAGAATTTTTGTCATTACAGTTCCAGATCAAAAATATTTTAATCAGCCACAACCATTAAATCTTGCAGCAAGTTTAGCTACTGGAGATTATATTTTAAAAGTTGATGGTGATTATATCCTAAGTCCATATTTTAACTTCTTTGATTATTACAAAGTTGACGCACACTCTTTTGTTTGTGGTCAAACTGACGAGAAAGAACCCATAAGTTCGAGTCCCTACTTCAAGTATTTGAGGGGACTTCTTTTTATTACTGCAGAAAATTATGCCAAGGTTGGTGGGTATAATGAAATTCACACCCAGTATTATGCATATGAAGACGATGAAATAGTCGCTAGATTAGAATATCTGGGATTAACTAAGAAGAAAGTATGCTATAATCATCATATTATTCACATACCTCATCCAGATAAAAAAAGAATAGAACATTTTGAAGCTCATCATACAGATACTAATCTAAGAGAAAAGGTTAGAAATTCATTATCACATGTCTATAGTGGAGATGAACTTCAATGGCAAGAAGATTATGTTCTTGCCCAACATCATATAGAAATCAATAAACAAAAATCTTTAAAAATTACTGATTACTATTTCAAATCTGATATTATTTGGAATCTAAACCAAACTGGAAAGCAAACTTTTATAGCAAAAAAGCAAGATTCGAGAACACACATGATACCTGATATCAACAAAAAGCATGGAACTGGAAAGCTTGAAAACTTTCCTAAGGTATACTACATAAGTCTTGAAGAATCTATAGGCAGAAGAAAAAATATTGATTCTCAATTTGGTGAGTATCAAATAAAACCAACACCTATCATCTCAAAGAGATTCAAATATTCTAATGACATTGTTTGTGGTAAGTATCTAGATCAACTTCTTCCAGGAACAATCGGATGTGCTGTATCTCATTTGAAGGCAATTAAGCATTGGTATACTCATACTATAGATGATTACGGATTTTTCTGTGAAGATGATTTGAGTCTAGAGACAGTTAAATACTGGGATTTTACTTGGCAAGAATTTGTTGATAAATTGCCAGAGGATTGGGAGTGTGTTCAACTGACATACCTTAGGGAAGGTGGAGACATACCTTCTTTGGAATTAAAACCTAGGGAATGGAATGATTGGTCTGTGACTGCATATATTATAAATCGTGAGTATGCAAAAAAGATAATCGATTCTTACTGTGATGGAAGTGCATATAAGTTGGAATTGAAAGATAGTGATGTAATGCCCCTTGTAGAGACTCTATTTTATAGTCTTGGTAAGGTTTATTCTGTACCACTTTTTGTTGAGGATTGCAGTGGAGGAACAACTTTTGTAGAGTCTGAGCACCATAACCCATCCTTGCATGATAAAACTCATAAAATTTCATCCGAGAATACATTAGAAATGTGGAGGCAAAAGCATATGTCATCAAAAAGAATTGTAGATTATTTTCCATTTTTTGCTCCCACTGGGAGAGAAATGTTAGAGTTGAGAATCAATATATTCAAAGATTATGTTGATGAGTTTATCATTTGTGAATCAAACAAAACTCAGAGTGGATCTCCGATAGAATATGAACTTGAAAAGATATTAGATGAATTAAAATTACCAAAAGAAAAAATCAGAATTATTAAATTAGATATTCCTGATGATGAAGATCTTATTATTCAAGAAATAGACTATCATAATTGTTATGATGGCAATAATAATAATTTAAATTCTCTTCGGGCTAGAGCAAGGGAGAGGATGCAAAAGGATGCACTACTCAGTGTATTAGATGATTATTCTGATGATACTGTTTTTATTCACAGTGATATTGATGAAATTATCAAACCAGATTGCATTGGATTCATTTCTAATTTCGTAAAGAACAATCTTCAATCTGTAACTAGAATTCCAATCGTTCATCTGGAAGGAAGAGCAGATTATCGTGTTCACATGAGAGATACAAGGTCTCCTAAAGAATGGACAGGAATGTTTGTCGCTACAAAAACTCATTTACTAAAAGCGACGCCAACTCAAATCAGGTCAAATGTTTTTAATCCATATCCAATTAATTTCATTGCCCAAGATGGACAAATTTTACAAGACCTTGGATGGCATTTTTCTTGGATGGGTGATCCAGATATTAGGAAAATAAAGTGTAAGGCATTTACACATTACGATGATAAATTTGGTTATTTGGCAACCTCTAAATATTCAGCTAAAGATACTGAGGATTTTCACGAATCCTTAGATTTAAAAGAAGGATCAATCTCCCCTTCTGGAGATAAAAATACAATTCTTGTCAAGTATCCAAAAGAAAATCTTCCAAAAGAAATTTTTGAACTTCCAAGAGTTGAAAAGTTTTTATTCTATGAACCAGTTAATTTTTCAAAAATGAATGACATACAAACCTTACTAACAAACTTTTCTATGGATGTTGAAAGTCCAGAAAAGAACTTTGCTCTCGGTGTTTGGTATGAAGAGAGGGGTCATACTGCTCCCGCACTCTCATACTTTTTGAGATGTGCTGAAAGGTCTACCGATGATGATCTCGCATATGAAGCGCTTATAAAAGGAGCATTCTGTTATGAACGGCAGGGAACCAGAGATGGAACTGCCAAGGGATTGCTTCAGCAAGCAATTGTATTGATGCCTAGGAGACCAGAAGCATACTTTTTGATTAGTCGCTTTGCAGAGCGCCGTAGTCAGTGGCAGGACTGTTATATTTACGCTGAGTGGGGTCTAGTATTTGCAGATTTTGATTGCAAACCATTGATTACTGATGTAGAATACCCTGGTAGATATGGTCTTTTATTTGAGAAAGCAATTTCTGGATGGTGGTGGGAAAAAACTGTTAGAAGCAAGGATATCCTTCTTGATCTATACCATAATCATGAGATGAATGGTGAGTACACCAAGACAGTTTTTGATAACCTGATTAAAATAGGTGTAAGAGTTGTTCCTAAGCAAAAGCAGTTTGATTTTAGTAATGAGTACAATAGAATTCTTCAAACACCAAATGGAATCAAAAAGAATGTGTCAGTTCTTTACGAACTGGCAAAGGAGTGTAAACACATTACTGAATTCGGTGATGGTAGTGGAGTAAGTACGACAGCATTTTTAAATACTGATGCTACACTTAGAACTTATGAAAATGAAAAGAAAGCATTAGTTGATAATCTGTTTAAAAAAGCAATCTCTCAGGGTAAGGATGTTAAATATTATCAATCTGAAAATACAATGGTTGATATTGAACAGACTGATCTTTTGTACATTGATACTTATCATGAATATCACCATCTTCAAAGTCAATTAAGTCTCCACCATCAAAAAGTCAAAAAGTATCTTGTTTTTAACGGAACATGTCAGTATGCTTTCCAGGGAGAATCGCCAGATTCAAAAGGAATTCTGGTGTGTATTATTGATTTTATTACTAACAATTCAGAGTGGAAGTTTAGAAAAGTGGAGACTAGCAGTGATGGTCTAGTTATCTTGGAAAGAAATTAGGAGTTTAAAATTATGAGCTATGTAGTTTATTCGAAAGAAAATTGTCCCTTTTGTAGCAAAATTAAAACAGTATTGGAGTTGACAGATAGTCAGTTCGTGGTTTATACTTTGAATGAAGACTTTTCTAAAGATGAGTTTTACTCTATCTTTGGTAATGGATCTACCTTTCCACAAGTTATGTATGAAGACACTAAGATAGGAGGATGTGTTGAGACGATCAAATACCTCAAAGAACAACAAATCATCAAGTCCTGACATAAATAAACCAGAAGACCACAAGAACCGTGGTGTTGACTTTCTACTTAATGGAGGTAAAAGAAAGCAAACTTATCCATTTCACATCATCTTCGAAAAGATGGTTTGCTTTCTGAATAGGGAAGTTACTATCTATTTCGAATTTTCCTTCAAGTCAAGGAAGAGAAAAGTAATTCCCAGGAGAAAGAAAAATGTTAGCAGTTAGTCTAGTCTTTGGTTCATTTCTGACTATTCTATTTCTTATAGTGGGACTTGTGATTGGGTGGACTGCTAGAGAATATA
>Ga0208162_1000226_pt1 | contig 32687 bp, 33 predicted proteins | sample CB_VirMetaG_4_FD_184539 | JGI IMG/M metagenome (GOLD analysis project Ga0208162, IMG submission 184539) | Freshwater to marine saline gradient viral communities from Chesapeake Bay - CB_1508_1M Viral MetaG (SPAdes) (version 4) | ecosystem: Environmental > Aquatic > Marine > Coastal | place: USA... | reverse complement strand
TTCAACCTCTCACCCTGTAGCGATTATGACGGAAAACATTGAAGTGTTTCCAACTACTATATCTAAAATTAAGGTAAGGTACTACAAGTATCCAGAGGGAAGAAATGTAAGCACAGGTGCTAGAACACCCTCGTCTCCTAGATATGATGCAACAAGTTTAGGTGGTGTTAACGAAACCTTTAACCCTTCCACCTCTATAGATTTTGAATTACCAGACCACTATGTACCGCATCTAGTAATAGAGATTGGTAAAATGATTGGTATTAACCTGCGTGACCAAGATGTATTTGCATACACTAGTGGCGAAGAGCAGAAACAAAAGCAGTAATAAATGGCTAGAGATACAGTTTCCGTAGACCAGATTGTAAATGATTTTATGCTCACCTTAGATGGTGACGACTACGCTAATAACGCTAATGGGATGCTTATACGCAACTATGCGCTGCGTGGTATCCGTGAGATGAGCTTTGACATTCAGAAGAGAATTAAGTCTCTTAAACTGTCTGTAAACACGGCAAATGACACAGTAGAGTTGCCAGACGACTTTGTTGACTATACGAAGATAGGTGTTGTTGGTGGTGATGGTTTGATTTATGTGTTCGGAGAAAACAAGAATCAGAACATGGCTATGAAATATAAGACCGATTCTGGTGGCAACAGGATTGATTCTGACTCTGACGGTGTGTTTGATAGAGAAGATGCCAAAGGAGACAGCGTTGGTCGTGCATCACTTTCAGATTTTGAAAGCTATACATTTAGAAACTTCTTGTACGAAGGGAATATAGGTCGTGCATACGGAATCGGAGGCGGTAAGTATTCTGGGGAGTTTAGAATAAACCACGAGCAAAACAGAATAGAGCTGTACTCAACAGCAGGGTATTCGGAGGTTGTTATAGAATACATTGCAGATGAAGCAAGAAGCACTAATCCATCCATACATGTTTATGCAGAGAACGCACTGCGCTCTTACATTTACTACAGGCTTATTGAGCGTAAAGCAAATGTTCCTGCAAGAGAAAAGATGCGAGCAAGACAAGAGTATTATAACGAAAGAAGATTAGCTAACGCTAGGCTCAAGTCGTTTACCAAAGAGGAAGCTCTTAAAACTATTAGAAAGAATTACAAGCAAAGCCCTAAAGGTTAATCTATGGCTATTGATAAACTTATACCTCAGTACCTCAACTCGGATACTGACCAGAAACTTGTAAAGTCTGTTGAGATGACAGACAACTTAAATGTTCGTGTGTCTAATGATGACGAGGGTACGGCTGGTGTAGTAAAGAACATTAAAGGGACTAATGTTGTATCAAACAAAACCGCTTCAGATGCATTTCCTTCTGGAGAAAACAGAGTTATAGGCTCTGTTGCTAATGAGCAAAACAAAGAGATATTATTTTTAGTTTGGAATAGCTTAAATAAACACGGTATATACAGGCTTGATATGACTACTGAAAAGTATCAAAAACTGTATCAAGATTCCGTTTTAGGATTTAAGAAATTCAGCCATGCTGAGTGTAGCGTTGTAATCAATAAGGAAAACGAAACCTTGTTGTATTTTACAGACAATGTGAATCCACCTATGAAAGTAAATGTAAACCGTTTGCTTTTAGGTTCATATCCTTCAACCTTGACAAGCGGTACAGACGAGGAGAAACTTTTATCCTTAACCGTTGCAAAACAACCGCCTCTAAAAGCACCCACATACATAGTAAAAAACAATCCAGACGTATCTGGAACTAGTAGAATTAAAAACAACAACTATCAGTTTGCGTACAAATACATATATGTAGACGGGGAGCATTCAGCTCTTTCTCCGTATTCCTCTATATCTATAGCTAACTCTCAATTAGTTGATGGGTTCAATACTGATGAAGCAAAAGACTTTTTTAATCAAATAGATGTTTTTGGATTAAATTCTATTGCAGATGTAGACAAGATAGTTTTTTACGCAAGAAAAGTTAACGGTCAATTTTATGAGATTGCAGAAGTAGACAATTCTTCTAATACCGCTTCAGTAAAGATAGAATTTACAGACAATGTTATAGGCTCTTTCCTTTCTCAAAACGAGCAAAACAAGATATACGACAATGTACCTCAATTGGCTCGTGCACAAAGCATAGCAGGGAACAGGTTAATGTACGGAAACTATGTTGAAGGTTATGAAAATATTGATACAGATGTTGAGCTTATAAGCAATTACCACGACAACCCAAACACTGTAGAGATTGATGTTTCTTTAAAGGCTGGTAAAGTAGATTCAGATGGTGCTGTAAGAGCTATAGATATAGACTTTAGCAATGTATCTGCTACAACTGTAGATTCTAAATTACTTCTTAATTTTTTTATAGACTTTGAAAATGTATATGTTAGCGGTTCGGGGGGTGAAGCTCAAATAATACTTGGGTCGGCAGACCTTATTGTAAACTACAAAACAACGGATGATGCAGGGGATGAAAAACTTGTAAACTATATTGCTAGACAGATACAAGGAAAAGATATAATACAAGCTCTTGAAGACAAGTTTGATTCTTTTTTGGGCTCTGGACAAACTTTTAATCCAGCTATTACATTTACCTCAGAAGGACTGCAAGTAAAAGAAATTATAGATGTTCCAGCAAACACTTCTGTGGCAGCTATAAGAAATCTAGTTAAAGGAAGGCTTACAAGTAAAGATTACAGAATGTTCTTGAATCCAACAGAGGATGATAGAAGATATTCTTATTTAAAAGATGCACCAACAGGTATTTTTGATAGGGTTACTAGTTTGTTTAGCAGCGAGTCAGCTTCTTTTAAGGGAACTGTTGATATGGAGTTTTCTTTTAATCAAGCAACTGTAGATGCAGATAGGTATTATGTAGGTGCGAAAACCTCAAGAGTAGAACTAACTGTTCATGAATTTAATCATAATGATGGCAGAATAACAGATATTATATCGGCAACTAAATTTAGCCTTCCTTACAATCTTTTTATATTTCCCGATGCTACACTTTCTGAAGGCTCTTGTGTTTTGTCTGACAGCCTAGTAGGAGACAGGTCTTTTAAATCTGGCTCATCACATAAATTAGGCTTGGTCTACTATGACAATAGGGGAAGAACGTCTGGTGTTCAAGAGCTTGGAGATGTTTATGTAAATTATTTTAACGATAGGGGACAAGAAGATGGACTTCAAGGAAAGTCTTCTATTGTTATGCGTTTGAGTCATAACCCACCAAGCTGGGCAAAAAGATGGTCACCTGTTTACACAGGAAAGGGAGATATAGATTTAAAGTTTCAGTACGGGGTAAAAGGAGCTTTTATTCCTACAAACAATATAGAAAGAGAAACTTCATTCTCTAGTGATGAAAAAATTTACATATCTATAAACTCGTTATTTAATAAAGACTCTAGCTACACAAAATCATCTAGTGCTTTAATTGAATATAAGTACCAAAAAGGTGATACATTAAGGATAATTGAGTCTGGAGGAAACAGGACATTTAAAGAAGAGTTTGAGATAGTTGATTATGTCACTTTAACTAAAGACAATTCAAACCCAATACTAGAAAAGATTTCAGAAAAAGCAATAGATGCAACTACAGGAGACTTTTTGGTTGTAAAAAACAATCCTTCTGCTGCTGGATTTACCTATAACTCAGTTATATCTAAAACAAGTAAGTGGTTTGAAAAGTGTATAGTTGAAGTTTACAATCCTTCTAAGGAAGTTGAAGATGAGGTTTACTACGAGATAGGTAAATCTTATTCTATCACTTCTGGCTCTCATGATGATGAAAGACCAAGCGGTAATATATCTATAACAGTTAAAGCTGGGGACAGCACATCTGCTGCCGCTGTTAAAGTTCACGCTGACAAAAAAGTATTTAAAGGAGATAAGCTTAATTTAGGCGGAGTTACAATAACGGTAGGAAATGTTTATGTATCTAATATAGATAAAACCCTGTATCAAATAAGAGGTACAGCAACCGCTACCGTAACGGCAGGCACGTATACGGTTCAAAGCACTGAAAAGGTTATAGAGGTTTCAAATGGAGACATTTACCATAGAGCTAGAAATTGTTTTGTGTACGATGACCAAATAGATTCTTTTACTTATAGCTCAACTTCTAACAATAGCTCTCTTGTTGTATTTATAGAGGATTATTCTGTTAGTGATTTCTTTAAATCTAAGGCATCTTCTATAGGCAGACCATTCTCTTATATACCTAATGCAAAGAAAATACGCAGAAAAGCATCTATAACGTATTCTGATGTGTATGTCGTAGATTCTGATAGACTAGGGTTGTCTAGCTTTAATCTTTCTTTAGCTAATTGGAAAGATTTGCAATTGACAGACGGTGGTGTTCAATCTATGATAAGTAGAAACGAAGCACTTACAGTTATACAGCAAAGCAAAGCACTAAACATACCGATTAACAGAAACTTAATAGAATACAGCTCTGGCGATGCAGGAATATCTGTAGCTAAAAATGTATTAGGGAGCGAGTCTTATTACGCAGGTGATTTTGGTACTACAAATCCAGAATCAGTTGTAGAAAGATTTGGTGTAGTTTATTTTGTTGATTCTAGAGCAGGAAAGGTTCTTAGACTGTCCGCTGACGGAATTACACCTATTAGTGATAAAGGTGTAAATAGCTTTATAGAAGACCAGTTTAAAGAGCTTTTAACTATTACAGACAGGGTTCGAGCTGTAGGCGGTTTTGACCCAGACAACGATGAATATTTAGTAACCGTTGAGCCTGTATACAATAGGAACATAACCGTTGGAACAGACTTAGGTTCTTTACCTGTTGACGATGGTGGTTTAGTAACATTTCAAGGCATCACTTTTGTTACTGCTTCTGCATTGTGGAACATATTTGGCTCAGATTGGGATGATTTCTGTGGAAACTGGGGAGACTGGGGGAACGGAATTGTTTATGTAGATTCAGCCTTTCAGACTCAAAACATATTAGTAGATTCAGCATTTCAATCAAGCAACTCTACTATAAATATAATTATTACAGACACAGCTTATAGCTTTACAGCTATAGGAACTTTAAATCTAAGCACAGGGGTTGTTACACTTCCGTCTACTACTTGTGAAGGAACTTCTATTACACTGGGTTCAACATCAACCGCTTCTCAAGGATTTACAATTTCATACAAGCATAAAGAGCGTGTATGGGGAAGCAAGTATAGTTTTAAACCTGCTTGTTATGTCAACATAAATAATGATTTATATAGCTTTTTTGAAACTGGTTCTGGTCTTGTTTGGAAGCACAATGAGAATGAAACTAGAAACAACTTCTACGGTACGCAATACAATTCTATTATTGAATCGGTGTCTAATTTTAATCCATCTATGATTAAAGTGTTTGAAGCACTAGGCATAGAGGGTAACGGTACATGGAGCGGTGTGCTTACCACTTCTGACCAAAGCACCACTATAGGGACAACAGACTTTGACGAAAGAGAGGGTCATAGATACTCTATGATATTTAGAGATACATCGGCTTCTACGGGGCATAAGATATACTTAGGTAAGGTTGCTAGTGTAAGCGATGATAAGATTACATTTACTACACCTATAAACAAGATTCCTTTTGTATCTGGAGATGAACTAAAGACCGCTTCTGGAAGTGCATTAACAGCTACTGGTAATACTGTATCTGCCATAACGGAAAGAAAGGTTATTCAGTGTGGTGCTACTGTTAGTGGCGTATCAGTAAATGATGACATATTTGTAGAGCACACATCAAGAGTAGACGGAGACCCTATGAGGGACGTGTTCTTAAAGATAAGAATAACATCTTCAGATACAGATGCATTTGAAGTACACGCATTGTCTGTAAGTTACGATAGGTCAAGACTACATAACGATAGAGTCAATTAAAAAGATTAAATTTGTAAAATGAAGAGTAAGCGCAAAAAAGTAGAAAAATACAATGTAGGTGGCTATCTACAAGCTGGATTAGCTGGGGCTCAAACTTTATACGGGTTGGCTTCATTACCTGCTGCAAGAGCTGAATTTCAAAGAGCTCAAGCTGCTGCACCGTCATTAGAAACACCTGCACAGTTCTACCAGAATTATAGAAATGCTTATGATGCTGAACTAGCTAATCTAGAAAACGAAGCTATACAAGCAAACTTAGCCACATCTGTTCAAGCACTACAAGGTGCTGGTGGTCGTGCATTAGTAGGCGGTCTTCCTGCTGCTACGGCTGGGGCTGCTCGTCAACGTCAACGAATGCTTCAGCAAGAAAGGGAATTAAGAATGAGAGCTGGTGAACAGCTTGCTAGAGCCGAAGAAGCCGCCATAAATAGACAAGAAGCTAGAAGCAAAAGAGAAATTGATGCGGCTAATCAAGCATATCAAGCTGCATTAGGAAACATTGGTGCTGGTTTAGGTAGGATAGGTACAGGACTTATGTACGGTATGGCAGGTAGTGATGAGCCAACAACAAGACTTGAAGATTTAGGTGATGCTGTAAATACCGATAAGGTTATAAATTATGTGGATGACACAAAGCTAAGCGATAGAAACAAAGTTTCTTTGGAAAACATTCCAAAGATTCAGACTCTTGACTTTGATGAGATACAAAGAAGAGCTGAAGAGAATAAAGGATTTGTAAAGCAAGCAGCTATTGATAATCAGCAAACAGATTCAACCCCACCTTTTAATTTTGCAAAAGACCAAGAACAATTTTTTGAGGAGAACCAAAAGAAGCTAGAAGCTAGAAGAAGAGCAGGCATGGGTATGAGAGAGACAATGGTAGACAATACGCTTACAGGTAAAAGAGTCAATGAGATTTTTGAGAGTGCTACTAATGTTGGTAAGAAAGAAAACTTGGAAGAAATAAAAGCAAACACTCCTAGTGACATGAGAGTTGTTACAGTGGGGGATGAAGTTTTTACCATACCAATGGATGATTGGCAGAAAATGGAAAAGCGAATAGGTGAGTTCTTGGGAGACTTATTTGATGCTGGAACAGGTCAGATGAACAGGTCTCCTGTTATTCAAACACTCAAAAAGCACGGAGGTATGATTACAGACGGTGAATTTAATCATGAGACCAACCCTATAGACATTGTACAAAACGGAGTTAAAGTTGGTGAGGCTACTGGTGATGAAGTCATATTAAATCCAACACAGGCTAAGAGGATAGCCAACCAAAGTAGTTACGCAAGAAAGCTATTTAAATCATTTGAAAGAAAAGCTAAAAGAGGTAAGTAATGGCTAAACCACTAGGACAAGTAGTATTTAAAGTACCAGAATTAGGTAAGCAAGGCTATCAGCTTGAGCTTCAACAAGAAGCACGTCAAGAGAAGAGAGAAAAAGAAAGAGATAGAGAGATTTACAGAACTGGTGGGGAATCTGCGTTTAACGACAATGCTTATAAACTTAAAGGTAGATACTTAACTGAGGCTCAAGATTTGTACAAAGAGTTTGAAAAGGTTGGTGCTATGTTTAAGCAAACCAACGACCCTTCTCTACTAAGAAAGGCTAATGAACTCAGTAACCAAATAAAAGGTGTAGTAAACGATTTCAATACTCAAGTCGGTGTACCTCTAAAACTTGCTGCACAAGCTGATACTAAACAGTGGCAAGGATACATGGGTAGCAGAGATGATTTCGATAAGGAAATGGAAGCTGTATTGGCTGACGTGCCTCACAAGATAATAAACAACAGAATGCATTATCTATGGCAAGGCGAATACCTACCAAAAGAACAAACGCCTTGGGGTTCTGGCAAACCAAACGAGTACAACACTGTAATGGTTCGAGAAACTACAGATTTAGGTAAATATGTAGTCCCTTCTTACTATGAAAAAGGTCTTAGCTCTCTTGCTGAAAATGCTGCAAATGCAGAATCTCTTGCAAATTCTGTGTCTAGGCAGTTTGATTATGATTTAGAAAACATACCGACTCTTGCTGCTGACGTAGCTGTTGCTTATGCTATTCATGCCAAAAAACTGCCTGCTAAAGATATTTTAGCCAGTGACATGCAAAACATAGTAGCTTTATACTCAGACCCTAATGCACCTGCGTTAAGGACAGAAGATGGAGATAAAAGCTTTAAAGAAGCTGCTGATGCTTGGTATAAGAGTAGGTTAATAGCTATATCTTCTAATAGATTCGCTTCGCAAAGCGGTATGTTTGCAGAACCTGCTACAGAAACAAAAGAAGCACCTGTTGAAGCTGCTACAGGAGAGCAGAAATCAGACCCAGCTGGAGTAGGATTACCAATTAAAACAGATACAGAAGAAGCACCTGCTGAGCCCACTGTAGAAGATGCACCTGTTGAAGCTGCTGTAGAAGAAACGGAAGGTGAAGAAAAACAAGATTTAGACCCAGCTGGATTAGGCTTACCTGTTGTAAATCCACCAGCACCTACGGCTGCGGAAAGGGCTGAAATGGAACAAGCTGAAAGAGCAAACATTCAAGGAGCTAGAGAAGCTGAAGAAACTATAGATGCATCAAATACAAAAGAAGAAGAAGTAAAACCAGAAACGATAAGCTCAACGGGAATGGATGATAATTTCTTTGATTTCGATTTAGGTGTCGTTGATAAAAAAACTGGTAAAAGAGAATCGGTTAAGATTGCTAAAACCCTGCCAGATGAATACTATGACAGAGTTCGAAAAGCTGAGGGGGGAATATCTAGTGACCCCAATGACGAAAGTGCTTTAGAAGCTGCAATAAAAGCTGGCGGTGCTCCTTCAAGAATGGTACGTGGAAAAAAACAGATAATTCACACCAACAAGGGTGTTACTTGGGCTGTGTTTAAGTCGTTTACTAAAGAGTTAGGCATAGGAAAAGATGAGGACTTACAACAAAGATTTTTAAACCTAAAGGATTCTGAAGCTATGAGTATTCTAGAAAAAAATTACGTGGCTAAACAAGGTTTAGATAAGTTTGAAAATAAATTTATTGCAAGTCTTTTTGCAGATAACACTTGGGGAAGCGGTGCAATTTTTAGTTTTGACCCTAGATACTTTAAGGACTTTACTGACGAATACAAAGGAATATACATGTGGTTAAAGGCAAATGGTGTTGACGTTCCCCTAAAAGAAGTGAAATCCAATAAGTTTAGTGAAGATACTGTAAAAAGAATAGAGGCTTTGTATGAAAAGAATCCTCAAAAATTTGTTGACGAATACTTTGATATTAGAGGAATGGTGTATACAAGAAAAAGCCCAGCATTAGTAGCGGAATACGGTAACGGATGGTATGACAGGTCTTTTAAACTTAAAAAAGTTGTAGCGGATGCAGACAAAAGGGTTACTTATAATCCACTAGACCCTAAATACAAAAGAAACGGGTATAGAAAATATCTACCCGTTGAAATCATAAATAATAAGGGAGAAAAGGAAATAGTCCAAAGAATTCATCAGAAAAATGAGAAAGGAGAATATGTTCTTTACACTGGAAACTTCTTTGATGATTATGAGCCCTTTAATAAAGAAGAACTAAAATAACCGCTTCTTTTAAATTCTTATCTTTGCGTAACATAAAGACATTTTGTTATGCAAGACCCTCAAGAGAATCAGAAGTTTTCTGTACAGGAATTCGCAAATGCAGTTAGAGAAAAGTATCCTGCTTATAACGGGTACTCTGACATGGAAATTGCAACAGCGTTTGCTAAAAAGTACCCAGAGTACAACAGTCAAATAGACTTTGGGGAACAACCCAGTAAAAAAAAAGAAGATACGGAATTTCCATCTACTACAGGGGAAGAGAGTACAGTATCCTATCCTTTTTCAAATAGAGAGGAATTTATAAAGTTATTTAGAGAGACTACAGGTCAGACTAAAAAAGACCTAGCAGATGGTGTAATTGCCTATTCTGCTGCACAGTTATACCCAGACCTTAAAGACATGATGGGTGTGCGTACCGAACCAGTTCAAGTAAACTGGGATGAGGAGAGTCAAAAAGCATATTCAAAAAAGAGAACAGTCATTGACGATACTCCAGACCCAGAGACTGGAGAAATAAATGCATTCAAGATTCTTGATGAAGGAGACCCTATGGACTTCTTTGGAGAGGGTGCTAGTCCTTTTTCAAAAATATGGAATAGAGCAATTGCGAGTTCTGAAATCGGTAAGATTACTGCACGTTCATTTTACGGTGGGTCTATTGACTTTGAAGAGCTGGCATATTACTCAAAAGTTCTTGAGGAAAACGAACAAATTTTTGATGAAGATGGTGGTGTTATAGAAAGAAGCTTGTCTAAAATACTAACACCTATTGGAGAAACAGCAATTGGTGGATTTTTAGGTGATGTTATAAAAACAATACCAGAATCTTTTATATCGCTAGTAGATTCATCTTTATCCCCAGAAGCTATCGCTTCTGCTGGTACTGGTGCAGCAGCAGGGTCTGTAATACCTGTTGTTGGTACAAGTGTTGGTGCGGCAGGTGGTGCTGCGTTTGCAGGCTCTGGCATGCTTACTTTTGGCTCAACGCTTTTGCAAAAGCTATATGAAAGCGGTGTAAATATAACAGACCCCAAAGAACTAGAAGCAGCTTGGAACAATAAAGAGTTGCTAATTCCATTAGCTAAAGAAGCAGCGATAAAAGGTGGTGTAGTAGGTTCTTTTGATGCTATATCCGCAGGTCTTGGTGGTACTATATCTAAATCAGCAATTAGAGCTGGTGCAAGTAGGGCTAGTGCTGAAGCTAGAGAATACGCCATAGAAGGTGCTCTTGGTGGTGCTGGTGAAGCCTTTGGTTCGTTAGCCGCAGGAGATGAAGTGAATATGCGTGATGTAGCTCTTGAGATGGTTGCTGACCCTGCTGCTGGAATAGGTGGTAGGGCACTTAAAACTGTACTAGGTAAAAACGCAGACCCAGATGAAGTTAAGATTCTAGACAGAATAGAGGCAAACAAAGAACGTACTCTAAAAGAAATTAATATATCTGCTGTAGAGAATGCAGAGAAGCTTGGTGAAAACAAAACAAGAATAGAACAGCTTCAAAAAGCATTAGAAGAAACTTCAGACAAGAAAACTAAAAGGCTTATAAAGAAAGAAATAGATGCTATTCAAAAAGAAAATACATCTATACATGCTGAAAGTTTAGATTCACTTGATGAGTTTACAGACGAAGAAATAGAAGACATGAGCAAAGATGCTGATGAAATTGTAACCTTAGCAAGAGGTATGCAAGGGGATAATATCAGCACAGAGGCTAAAAATGCTGCGAATCAAGTAGCGGAAAACAAAAGAAAGGCACTCAATGATAAGCGCAAGAAAGGCGGTAAACGTAGAGGTAAAAAGATTAATGTATCTGCTACGAGTAAAGCTACTGGTGCACCTGCTGAAGTAACAGAAGCTGCTCCAGATTTCGTACAGCCAGATGCAGCTCAAGGGTTTGAAGAGTTTATGGATAGTGAAGAACAGCCTATCACCAAACAAGATGAAATAAACGAGCAGAATGACTTCGAACAACTTAAGTCTGAAATCCCAGATATAGACCCAGAAGAAGCACCTACACTTGTTCAGAAAAGAAAGAACAAAGAAGGTAAAGATGTAGAAACTTATTCTCAGACTCAGAAAAAAGAAGACGGTGTAGAAGAAACAGAATACTACTCTGAAATAGATGGTAAGAAATCCACAACAGGCGGTGTTGTTTTTACTAAAGAAGACGGGTTTGATAAGCTATTAAAAGCATTTAACATAGACGAGAAGGAGCTGGTTGGCACTATCGGAGAAGATGCAGATGCTGCACTCTTGACCGCTTCAGAAACTGACGGCAAGAAAGGTAAAGTTAAGCTAACCGTCAAGAAAGCTGATGGGTTGTTTGAGTTTGAAATTCCTTTTGTTGAGGCTGCACCTGTAGATTCTGACGTTAAAAGTGATGTTGATAAAATATCTAATCTCCCTTTTGAAAAAAGAATACCAGCTCTTATAGAATCGGGTATAATAGCATCAGATATAACCTTTAATGTAGGCAAAAGGTTTCCTATTATAGTAAATGTTAACGGTGTGAAAGTAGGCTTTTATAGAAGCTCTGCTGGAACAGATGGTAAACAAAAAGGAGCTTGGACACCAATGTTTGGATTTGGTAAAAATTTAGCAGGAAATACTTGGCTAATAAAAGGCAATGTTGAAAACCAAATAAATGTAAACTACAACAGTCAAGCAATAAAAGAAGTTACAGATATACTTAATAGCACATTAAACTGGAATCACAGTTTAGATAAAGGGAAAGTTAAAAATCACCCTTTTTACAAAGTTCTTAAACTAGCTAACAGCACTGAAGATTTTAATAACGAGCTGTACGGAGTTAAAGATTTAAACATAGTTAATGGTAAGGCTGGGGTTTCAGAATTTATTGATTCTAAACTATCTGAAATTAATAAATCAGCACAGCAAGCTAGTGAGGTTGTTGATGATTCTTTATCAGAAGAAGGTAAACAAGCTGCTCAAGCTCTTGCAGATGGAATGCAAGCAACTGTAGATGCTCTTAAGGCTAGAGACCCTAACACATTAACAGAAGAGGAGTTACAGCAGTTAGAAAACGATTTATCTAGTGCTCTTGGTAGAGATACTACAGAAGAGACATTAGAAGTTCCAGACTTCGAGACACCGCCTATGAGTGCGTATGAAGAAGATGTAATGTCTGGAATGGGAGATATGTCTGCTGAAGATATGGCTGCTATGGAAGACTACTTTGCTGGTGAATCTAAGCAACGTGTTCTTGGTCTTAACTACATAAAGCAAGTAAGTGATGCACTAGCCAGTTCAACAACTAAAAAGGTAGATGCTAAACTTAAAGACACTCAAGATAAAATCAACAGCTCTTTATCTAAACACCTAAAAGATTCTCTAAAAGATGCGAAAGAGTTTACGAAGTTTATTGCTGAAAACGCAATGCAAGGTGACTTCTTTACTGTAGGTAAAGCTTTATACAGAGTCGGTGAAGTTGTAGAAGAAAAAGGCAAGGCTACACCAGTCATAGATGTCAAAAACTTTGAAGACTTAGTTAAGTTTGCCAATCTATACGTTAAAAACAAACAAGGAGAACTTGTACCTAACTATTCTGCTAGTGTAAAGGAAGCTTTGGATGTTTTGTACAGAAAGATTTCAGACAAGACTATTACAAAGCAAGAGGAAACACTCTTAAGACAATTTGAAACGGGTAGATACAAAGGTGTAAAGAATAAAGACGTTTCTATAGGTGATGTACTTACTCTTTTAGATGTGCTTCGTATTACAGGTAAGGATGGTGATGCAGCTATGAAGCAGGCATTTGCTATGTCTAGAGATAACAAAGTTAAGGCTGAGCTTGATAAGATACTCGACAAGTACGCTGTAGTTGATAAAAATGGTAAGCCCGTGCTTAGTAAAGCAGGGTTTAGAATATTTGACAAGGCTAACGCTCCTGCCCCAGTAAACCTTAGATATGTGAGTCTTTCTAGAAAGCAAAAGCAGATTGGAAAGATGAGAAAGCTATTTGCAGAACGCAAGAAAGGTAAGTTTGCTCCAATATTTGCCAAAGAAAACCCAATGCCTATCTCTGAATATCTAACCAAAGAGTTAGGTGTAAATACATCAGCAGGTAGAGGAGGCAGTCGTACTGTTAAGTTCCAGAGATACAACAGAAAGACAGGTGAGGCAATGCCTACCGTATCAACAGGAAAGCGTAAAGAAGTAATAGGTAAGCTTAAAACTGAATTTAGAGAATTCAAGAAAGAGCAGTATACAGCTACTGTAAAAGACGGTAAGCTTGTAAGAAAAGCTATAAAGAGCGATAGAATTGTAGATGCTTTTGGGAAGATAGGAGATGCATCATACACTAGATTTAGACCAGAGGTAACTGAAGGTAAAGCTAAGAAGCGGTCTGGTGCTCGGTTTAGAAGAAGTGAGGAAACCAGAGCTAAAGTTACCAGAGTTTTTGGTAAGGGTAAAGAACAGAAGATATTGAGCGCATTGCTTGTAAGACCTAAAAGCAAGTCCAATCTTATTACTCATATAGGGAAGGTTTTCAACTTACACAAAGACCAAAGCGAAGCGGCTGCTGAAATATCAGACCGCCTCATTAAGAATATGGCTCGAAGAGCAGGTGTACCTGTTTCTGAGATATACGATAAAATTACTTTCGTAAAGAATGAATTTAAAGGTGAAGTAGGTGCTGCTGAACCTATACGTTCTTCTAGAGCTTTGGGTAGCATACTTAGAAGGTTTGGTGCACCAATGTCTGAAAATAACCTAGATGAAAACGGCAACCCTATTGATTTTAGGAAGCTAGACCAGAAAGCTAACCCTATTGTTAAGACAGAAAAAGAAATTAAAAAATATAGCCAAAAAGGTGTAGAGGGTAGCTTTACAGTTCAAATGATTGAAGACCTAAAGAATTTAGGTATCAATGTGATGAACATGAAGGGTGACATCAGAGAGATAATAAATAATCTCACTGAAATTGAGGCTGATTTTGATTTTTCTAGATTAGAGGCTGTTCAAGCAAGCATTATAAGACAAAAACTAGGAGCAGCGGCTGCTGAAAACAAGCTTTTAGACCCAGATACAGCTGTAAAAATGGACTATATACAGGGTCTTGTTAAAAACGAGATAGCTGCTTATATGAAAGTGCCTGTTTCTGAGCTTACACCAGAAACAATATCTCTGTTTGAGTTTAGGAGAGGTCAAACCGTAGAACAATACACTCAATCGTATGTAGATAATGTTAGAAACACTCAAAATCAAAGAGCGGACTTATGGCTTACTTGGCTGGATAAAGTAGGAGAAGCACATCGTGAAGGCAGAGCAACTGCCGAGCAATACAGTAAAGCTTTTAATCTAGTAAAGACTGTTCTTAATTTTAACTATACAGCTTTTAATAATCCAAAAAACAAGCTTGTATCAAGAACAACAAAGACTGTAGATAATCTTACACCGTTCTCTCAAGAGCTTTTAAACGAATGGTTAAATTCTGAAAGTAACAACCCTATAGTTGATTACACTCAAATGCTTATAGATAAAACAAATGAAACATCTAGGGCAAGATTAGTAAAGGCTAATTCTGACGGTACATATTGGGCAAAATACACACATACAAAGGGTCTTAATTACGATGAAGCGCAGTCTGAAGTAGATGCATTAACATTTGCAGCGGCTCAAAGCAGTTGGTGTACAGCTCATGCAGCACAACAACATCTAGGTGGTGGTGATTTTCATATATTGTTTGATAAAGACAGTACCCCTCTAACCGCTATAAGAATAGAAGATTCAAAGATAGCCGAAGAAAGAGGGAATACTCCAGACCAATCTTTGATTGAATATCATAATAATAAACTTTTAGAGTATAAAGAAAAATTTGTATCAGAGTATAACCCAGATTCCGATTTAATAAAACTAAACGAAGAAATTAAAAAAGCTAGAGATGAGGATTACTCAAATAATCCAACTAAAAGAGCTTTGTATCTGAAAGATATTGCGGAATCCTCTACACCAGAAAAAACTCTAGAGCTTTACAAGAAAAAATCAGAAGACTATATAAACAATAGGCTTCAAAGAATTAGAGATAGAAATAAAAATCCTAGTAATTATTCTGGAAGATTTGACACTCCTATGGATGTTACTAAAGATAAAAAATTTATCAATGATATAGTAATTCTAGAAGACGGTGTATTCGAATTTGGTGAAGATTTAAATAACAAAATAGTAATCGTACCCAAAGGTAGAAACGTAACTATAAAATCTGATACAGGCAGATTAAACATCAACACCCTTGTTGTTTCAAATTCATCTGTTTTATTTGATGGTGTGAATGATTTAACTATAGATGAAATATCAGAGTCACCAAGTTCTGTTGAATACAGCCAAAAAGGTTACTACCCACAAATAGTAGTAAACAACAAAAACTTCAACGACAGTTCTAATTACGGAGATATAAATCGAGTTAAAATAAATAATGGTGTAGCTTCCATAGCTTTTGAAGAGGGCATTGGAGCTGTAGAAGTTATTGAGGGAAAAAACGCTTGGATTACAGAGGTTGCGTTTTCAGATAATACTATTAAAGACGGAAATAGATTCAGAAGCTTAGCAGATATACCAGATGATAGAAATGCAGGAAAAGTAATTACATATGAGCCACAGATGTTTGACCAAGAGGGATACTTTGCAGGCTCTGCGTATGATGAATCTTGGGGTGAAGGTGCTAGAATTTTAAATCAAGAATCTCAAAGTCAAAGTGCTAAAGAAAGATACATAGACGAACATCTAAGTGTTGAAACGGGACAAGGAAAGGAAAGGAGAAATCTTTTTGACAAAAAGAAAGATGCTTTAGACTTAATCAAAAGAACTAAAAAGGATTATCCGTCTCTAAACTTTAGGGTTTATAAAAAGACTGGATTATCTACAACTAGAAAAGACGAGGCTGGTAAGTACTTTATTCATATTGAAAGAAACCCTAAGTACAAAGCAGAGAGAAAAGTAGATACAACGGTAAGGGCTTCTATAGCATTGGTTGATGGTCAAGCGGTAATATTTGCCATGACTAATCCAAATGTATCTAGTGTTGTACACGAGATGTCTCACATATATGAGGAGTACTTGACACCAAAAGAAGTTAAAGCTATAGAGAAGTTTGCTGGTGCTAAGCGTGGTACAGTAGAGTTCTCTGAGACTTTTGCTAGAGGTTTTGAAAGGTTCTTAGCAGATGGTAAAGCACCGACTCCAGAACTAAAAAGTATCTTCTCTCAATTTAAAGAGTGGATGAAGAGCATATACAGAGCTATCGTTGGTTCTCCAATAGAGAAAGACCTTACCCCAGAGGTAAGAGAAATCTTTGAGAACATGGTGATGGTTGAGGGTGATGTCAACTTTAGAGAAACAGGATTTAAGACTGGTGATATAGTAGGTTCGTTAAAAGGTAAGCGTAAGCTAAACCAAGAAGCGGTTAAGAGTGGTATGGAGAAGCTGCAAGAGGTTAACTCAAACAGCAAAAAAATGATTGCCGCTGCTAACTCTACCAAAGATGCTAGAGGTATTTACGACAAGGCTGCTAAAGACTTTGGTGAAAGACAGAGAAACATAGAGAAATACATGGCTGAGAGAGGCTTGGTGTTGGCAGAATCTGCAATGAATGAGAGAGCTGGTGCTTCTGCTAGGGCTCAATACAAAGTAGAGGCTGTAGCTAGGAAGATTTACGATGGTCTTTCTGTCAAGCAAGAAGATACTCTTAATATGTATTTACAAGCTGAACGTATTATTCAGATTGAAAAGAACAGGGAAGAGAAAAGAAACTATGCTTCTGAAAAACTAAGAGAGTTTGAAGCTAAGAAACAGATGTTACTCGATGCTATAGAAGGCAAGGAATATTCTAAAGCCGACAAGAAGGTTATAGAGGACAGTCTAAACAAGATGGATGGGTTTATTAAAAGAGCCCAAGAGATGCTAGACAAAAACCGCCTCTATAAATTAGACGAGAACGGTATAGAGACTGGTGAATTAGCATTCAAGCATCCTAATGGAATGACTAGACAGGATGCTGAGGCTGCTATATCTCAAATGGCTCAGAGCCCAGACTTTGCATTGATTCAAAGAAGAGGGGATTTGTACTTCGAGGCTATGAGTGAAAACCTCAAAGACTTATACGAGGCAGGCTTGATTGACAAGCAGACCTATGATAGATTCAAGAACGATAAATACATAAGTAGAGCTTTCTTAGGTCACATATTTAATTTTGAAACTGATGCAGAAGGCAAAATCAACAAAACACATTTTGACAACAATGCTAATTTTTATGAGCAAATAGGAATCGGTGGTGAACAGATTAGAGCATTAGCTGAAGGTTCTGAAGGAGAGTTGATTATGAATTCAAGGTATTTGCTAGAAAAGGCTTATCAGTCTGCATCTGCTAGAGTTCTAAAAAACAAAGCCGCCAAAGCTTTAGCCAAAGAAATGCAAGGCAAGAAAGCAGATTGGTATCAAGACGGCAGATACAAAGAAAACAAAGAAGGTATCGTAGAAGACCGCTTCGGAAACTACACCGCACTTAAGGAGGAAACAGGATTTGAAACAGTTTTGTACAAAGACAAAGGAAGAACAAGAGCTTTTTATCTATCAAAATTAGCGTACAATGAATGGAATGATTCAGAGCTAAGGATTGATAGAAGCTTTGGTATGAACACCTTGAGACAATTGTCTGGTACAGGGTTACTAAAGGCTGCTGCAACTGGTGCTAACCCGTTATTCTTCTTAGTGAACGTGCCGATGGATATTGGGCATGTATTGTTCTTTACAGATGTGTACGATGACAATAAGTTGTTACCTGTAAATATGTTCAAGGTTTCTAAAAACGTATCTAAAAACATTAGAGGTATCGTAGGTTTGGATATCAATAAAAACGGAAACATATCCATAAACAAAGAAACAAAGAACACTAAAAGAACAAAAGAACTTTTAGACATATACTTCCTAAATGGAGGCGGTATGGATTTTTTGACTCAGCAAGGGCAACAGCTTTTTGATGAGAAAGGGAATATGATTACCAAACCATCTACTAGAAAAAGTATAGCGAAAGCATTGGGGTATACTGGTAATGTTACTGAACTTGCCATGAGGCTTGCTACAGTTGAACATGTAATAAATAAACTGACTAAAGACAAAAGAAAAGGGAAGAACAATTATTCAACAGCAGAGATTAATCAGATAGCAGTGGCTAAATCAAGGGCTACAATGGACTTTTCTAAAGGTGGCTTAGCAACTAAGAAGATAGACCAGTTTGTCCCTTATCTAAATGCTGCTACTCAAGGATTTAGAGTATCTAGAAAATATCTTTCTACAGCTAAAGGAAGAATGAGCTTTGCAAATAAATGGGCTCAAGCTAGTGTAGGTATAGCTATGCTTACATTCTATAACATGCTTATGTCTGAGTCTGATGAAGATGATACTTTGATGGATGATATCCCAGACTACATCAAAGACAATAACCATGTTTTTATACATCCGTTTCAACAAAGAGACGAAGAAGGAAGGGTTAACTACACTAAGATTAGAAAAGCTCCGCAGTTAGCTCCTTTCTTTAACCTTTCGGAATCTATAGCTAGAGCTACATACTACAACATGAAAGGGATGGATGACCCAAGAAAAGGAGAAAGCATCAAGAAGCAGTTTACTAGAGCATCAGAACAGGTAGGAAACCTTTTACCTTTTGTCCCTACTGGTTCTGGGTTGGCGGGGAGAATGCCGCCAACTATATCTGCTGCAATGAAATACATTACTAATTACGACCCATTCAGACAAATGAACATTGTTTCAGAAAGTGAATTCAAAAAAATTCTACCGAGTCGTGAAGGATTGTATGACGATAGAGTGCCTGTATTCTTAAAAGCTTTTGGTGAGGCTACTGGATTCTCGCCTAAGCGTTCTCAAGCGGTTGTTGAGTCCTACGTTACTTCACCGACTACTAACTTCTTAGTTGGGGGTGCATATGCTATACTTGACCAAGCTGCTAACACTATAGGTGATTACAATGGTGCTAAGCAATCTAAGTATTCTGATGGATTATTTAAAACTTTGTTTGGTAAAAAAGGAGAGTATGGTGTTATGAGAGGTAGACTTAGCAGGAAGACAACGCCTAACTGGAGAAGTTACTCTTATGATGATTCAGAAAGAATCAAGAAAATCGAAGGTGCGGTAAATCAAGAGATAAGAGCTATGTCTGGATTCTACGCTGAAGAATACAAGAAGGCAAGTACACCAGAAGCTAAGAAAGAGATTCTTTCAGAGATGAGAGAGTTTGCATTAGGTCTTGAAGTCCCTGCGGATAGAAAAAGAGCTATGGAGAGCTTTAGAGATAGAGCAACCACTGATTTATCTAAGCTAAAGAACTCAAGAGAAATCTTTGACATCAAGTATACTAGAGACCCCGAAACTGCTGCTAGACTGTTTGACTACTACTTTAATGTGCCAGACCTTAGAACCAGCGAAGGTGTCAAGAAGGTCAACGAAAGACTACAGTATATGCGCTCTAATTTTGGTTACAAGGCTAGTTCAAGATTTAAAAACGAAATCAAGAAAATATCTAAAGAGAAATACAAATACTAAACATGCCAAAGAAAAAGGTTAAGGAAAAACCTGTACAGTGGTGTGTTACAAGACCAGTAGAATGCGATGGCAGCTGCTGTAAGGTTAGAAAAAAGAAAAGGGGCGGTTAAGCCCCTTTCCTCTACCTATTAACCAAACTATCATATGAGAATGACAATTCAAAGATAATCAATTACTCTCTATAATATCTAAGGAGGCTAAAGTTTTTTATGCTTTTTATATCAGCGACATTTAGTTTTGTTATAACATCTTTTCGCTCCTTTCTTTGGTATAGTTTTTTATATGCGTTTTTCTTGTCTACAAACTCTTTTGTTACATGCTTCTCAGCATATTTTCTAAGCTCTTCTCTAGGAACAACAAGAAAACCGCCTTCTTCTGGCATATCAAAAGCTATATAAGAAGCTTTGCCGTATAGCCATCCTTTGTCTCCTCTTACGTTCTTAAACTCAACCCAAACGGTATCGTATGTAGTTCCGCCTTTTACATCAACACCATACTCTTTACCGTCTCTTCTTTCTACCCAAACATCTACATGGTCTTTCATATCTTCTTGTCTAGAAGAATTTCTAGTTTTATACTTTTTGTTGAATTCACAGGCGGCTACAAATCTCTGATGAGATATCTTGCCTCTTTGAGCGGAGTATCTTCTTCTTTCTTTAGATACCATCTGAAGCCTCTTGAGATGCTGACTGAATTAAATCTAACTCTTGTCTAATCTTAGCAATGTAAGATTGTTTAAGAGCTTTGATTTCATCTGGCATATAGATAGGGTCTCCATCATCTGTGTGCACTTGTTCATACAGCTCGTCAATAAGCTTGTGTGCGTTTAAAGTAGCTATAGAGTAAAGCTCGCTAAGTTTTTTGGCTTCCATTTTTAATTATTTCTATGGCGGTATCTACCTGTTTTTGGTTTTTGATTAAAAAGATAGACCAATCGCCCATCTCGTTATTCACAAGATACGATAAAAATAATTTAAAACGTAGTGGGAATGAGTGGTTAGACCTAATAAAGCCTTTAGTTTCTATTATAACCTTCTCATTATCAAGGATAAAGTCTGGTGTGTACTTGATTCCACGAACCAGCTTGCCAGATTTATCTGTTAATAACTTTTTCTTAGCTGTCATAGATAGGTATTGACCTTGATATACAAACGAAGGTAAAATCTCGAAAGATTTACCCTCGTAAGTAAAATCAAAGCCTTCTTCAATCAATCTCTTGTTGCAGTATTTCTCTAATCCAGACTTCATCAGAATATATTATCTAATTCAAATGTAATTGGTATATCCATTTGGTCTTCTTCTTTAGGCAAGAAGTTCATTGGTTCAAATAATCTCATTTGAGAGGTTAATGTATAGTAAGCGGTATTGCTTGTATTCATTTTGAATAAGAACGGATTATCTAACGCAGTGGGCATCCCACCAGTTTCTGTCTCACGAATCTTTCTAACGTGAAACTCCATAGTCTTACGAACCTCTGGGTCTTCATGCTGAATCTTTCTATGGAACGAAAGGAAGCAATCGCTACGATTAACAAAAAGACCGCCTCCTTCAGTATCTTCAGCATAGGGTGCTACAGGTAATCCATCCAAGCCTTTTCTTCTTTGTGCCTCAGTTACAGCGTGTGTATTTAACCACAATGCTTTATCATGCGCTGTGGTGAATGTAAGAAGCTCAGAAGCTGCCTCGTAATGATATTGGTGTACACCTATGTTGTTATTTCCTATTGCGATACGTAAGCTATTATAAGGGTCAATAAAGAATCCATCAAAGTGCTCATCATTAGCCATCATAATATCGGCATACAATATCAAATCAGCATAGCTTAAAACCTCTTTGTTTGTTATGAAGATAAAATGCTCTTCAATCCATTTATACGCAAGCTGAATGGTTTGATAATCCATAGAGCGAATAGGTCTATCAACTAAAAACTGTAACAGTTTCATTCTAACAGAGGCGGTATTGTTTTCGGAAGAGTAGATTAACCATTTCCATCCGTGTCTAACTGATGCATTAAGCATTAGGTACATAGCAAGGGTTGTCTTACCTACATTGGAATGTCCATTGATGATAGTGAAATCTCTCTTGTATCTAAAGTACTTGTCAAGCTCTTCGTTTCCAGTATCTAACCCTACCTCAATAACACCATTAGCAAAGTCTTGAATCCACTTAAAATCAGCATCCCCCGAAGATATAAAAGACATATCTCCTTCTTTGATTTGCAACTGCCTCTTAAGGTCTTTTTCGTCTCTTACGAGTTCTGATATAGGCATATTCTTACCTACCTCAATGCCGTCTAATATGGTTTTTTCGGGGCTGTAATGCTCATCATAAGGAAGCCTAGAAAACTCACGCATAAGCACTCTCTTAGCTTCGTCTTCTTCCATTCTGCCTGCGGCAATGTAACCACCACACAATCTAGCAGCCTTAAATAAGTTAGGATGTCTTTCACCGTCTCTAGCATCCCTTACCATTCGAGCAGCAAGGTTAAGCTTCATATAGTCGGTTACCACCTCTTGTTCAGTCATCTCTTGCTTCTCTGATTTCTCTGAGAGCATACCACCGAATCTATCGTAAGTGCTGTTTACTATTATTTCGGGGTCATAAGACTCAAAACAAGCACGAGATTCATTGACACCGCTAGGGTCAACCTCTAAACCATACTGCTTATCAAAGTAAGATGTCAAAGAGCGAAAATGGTCACGGTGACGTTCTGGATTCGTCACTCTAACCAAAGCTTTTAACCCATTCCCAGATGGAGATACCCAGCAAGAATATACATACTTGTCTGAGCCAATACTTTGTTTTACTTGGTTTATGTTTTCAAGGTTGTCAAAATCTAAAACTATATAACCGCTGTGTTCTTTTAGTAGTTCGTCTTTTCTACCAGTAAACTTACCGCTAAACAAGACTATAGGTAGGTTCTTTTTTACTCTACCTCTTTCAGATTTATCCATAGAGCGCAGCTCTTTGATAAGCTCCTTAGACTTACCTGTAGCTATACGCTCAAGAGCTTTATCGACACTTGTATCGTGCAGCTCATTAGTGTAAAGGTTTTTGGCTATTGATACTATCATCTGTCTAAAGACCTTAACACATCTTCTTGCCACTCGGTAAGATGAGGTTCACTCCCTTCTTCTTCTACTGCAATCTTAAGTAGAATCAAATAACCAATAAGGTCTTTGATGTTGTCTTCTCCGTACCCACGAAAGCCAAAGTTTTGTATCCTCATTAGCTTATCGTCAATCCTAGCACATAGACTGTCAACAGCATTACCGCTTCCAAAAATACTTGCAGGTTTTAGTGCTGAATCACCATACGATTTGTTTTTCTCTATGAGTAGGTCAATAACTTCTTTGCCAACCTTCTCAATCTTTTCCCTTGTGTTACTCATAATAAAATGATTTTCCGATTTGTTTGATTAATTCTATTTTTCTAATCCTAAATCTAATTTGTTTTTTAGAAGTAGGCAAGGCTTTCTTTATAAAATCTAAAGAGTGTGGATGCTTGTTGAACTCGAATATGTTATCAGTGAGTGTAGTCATCTCTATGACCTTCTTATGCCAGTTCTTTCGGTGTTCGTATTCCACATGTACATTGGCTAGGTGTATGTCTTTCACAACTCTATTTTGTTTTTATAGATTATACCATTAGCCATTTCTCTCATACTTACATCTCTACTCATAAGGCTTTTTGTTATCTTATTAGATAACATAACAAGGTTGTTGCCACTCTTATTGTCTATATAAACCATAATAAAATCTGGATTCTTATTTAGATTCTGCTGAGGTATAACCCCATCTTTATGACTAACAACCAAGCAACCTATAGTTATAGGTCTACCGCTTCTATTTGTTGTAGATATAAATGGGGCATCAACATTAAAAATATCGACACCCCATTCAAGCTTAATTAGTAAAGAGAGAGTCTTTGTTAAACTCTCAATATTCATAATTAAAATGCTACATCATCACTGGTCATAGCCTTGTATTGTTTAGCAGCTTCACTGTTAGGGTCGTATACACGACACATAGGCTTACCAGCTTTAGAGAAGAATAATGTAAATGAAACATTGCCTTTCTCAGTCTGATACTTAGTTAAATCCTCTACTTGTTCACGGTTCAATGAGAACTTCCAAGAGGTGATTTCTCCGTTTTCGTTTTTGCGTGGGTCTTCAACATAACCCATTAAAACGCTGTCGTACTTGATGTCTGACATTTGATTTAATTTTTTATTGTTCGTTAATCTCTTAAATTGTAATCACAATGTAATTACACTAAAGTTGTGCTTCAATTAGATAAGCTTCGTCATATTCCCCATCCACAAACAACTGCTTGTAGAGGTTCATCGCCTTCTCGAACTTATACTTTCCTCTCGCAATGAAATCATCCGAAGCGGTATACAGGGCTGGTGTATACGGAAAGTTCTTTTCGACAGGGACAAACATAAATACATCAGCACCTGTAAGGTTCAAGTAAAAGTATGCTTGCCTATCATAATCGAAACTTCTTGCCGACTTAGAAAAGGACGTTACCTCCTTACCAGTGGTCTTCAAGTCTACAACTACTTTCATCCCATCGTATTCAGTAATGGCATCTACCTTACCTTTAATGGGTATTCCATTCCATTCACTAACGAATGGAACTTCACGGTCTGCAAAGAGAAATAACTCCGCTAGTTTATCTCTCATTTGTATTTGTTTCTGTATAGCCACAGACATCTCATGTTCAGATGCTGTGACTACCCAGTCGTATCCGTACTTTTTTATATCTTCTTTAAAGCCTCCAGATGTTCTGGTTCTAAAAGTACTTACATGAAACTCTTTAACTTTTTCTGGCTCAAGAACCATTGTGTGTACATATCTACCTATGACAAAGTTTGAGTTGCTAGGATAGTTGTACTCACCCTTAATCCATAGATTAAAAAGATGAGGGGAATCCATAAGTCTACCGAGCATAGAGTTGCTAACGTAGCTCTTGTCTGCGTAATACTTAGAGTCTTCTATAAAAGGCTTGTGAATCTTAGCCATTACTTAACTAATTTCTGAAGCTTCTTCTTCTCAGCTGCGGTGAACTTATCACCTGCTTTAGACATAATCTCATCGTAGTAAGTCTGAGTAGGTTTTTCTGTCAACTTCTCTACCGCTTTAAGATATAATGCCGACTCTTTAGTAGCCTTCTTAGTTGTAGCAGCTTTAGTAGTCGAGGATTGTTTTGCAACTGCCATCGATACTTCGTTACTGCTTGCAATTGAAGTATCAATACCGATACCAAGATTAGCCAGTGCACGACCCCAAGCACTCGTTTCACAGTTCTCCACATAGCTTGTTTTGTTTATGTAAGATGAGGACTTGTCTTCTTGTGCGTATCCAGTAGCACGAAGTACCCATTGGTCATCTCTAATCTCTGCTCTCATTATACAGGACTCGCTGTTGAAATCTACAAGCTCGGTGTTTAAAGACCATCCCTTGTATTGTTCCGCAGTGCGGAAATACTTAATACGTTCATTTACCTCAACGTACTCTTTACCTTTGATGTTGGTTGTTTTGAATTTGTAATTGCTCATATGAATTTAATTTGTTCAAATATATGTTATAATTAACAGGTATGCAAGTATTATGTTAGTAATACCAGAAAAAATCTTCTACCCAAAGCGGTGTTTTTTCTCCTACCATAGCTGCAAAGGTGTTATACTCTGCAAACTCTTCAGCTTCTTCAGCAGTCATGCCATCTCGTTCTATGAAGATGTCTATTACTTTGGTTCTTGAATAAACCACCTTCCACAGATTAGGCTCAAACCCGATGATAGCATCATCTAATCCATCCGCAAATAAAACATCCTCTGTGTACGCATAGTGTTCCAGTATCAAGTCTTTAACAGACTGTTTATTGTCAGACTTGTAAGGGTGCTTGTAGACAGTATCTTTAACCTGCCTTAATTCATTTAAACTTCTTTCTTTCATTGTAAACTGATTGTAGGGTGAGCATATACATACATTAGAGCCAGTACACTTAGTGCAAATATGCAAATCGTAAAGACCATCAAGGCAAATAGAATCTTTGTGGCTTTCTCTTGGTCAGTCATCTCTCTTTGGTTTTAAAGGTTTCATCATAAAGACCTAACTCTTGGTCTTTTTTCATTATCTCGGCAAGTAACCTCTGTCTCCTATTTGGTAGTAACCAATTGAGGAATTTATTCCAATATCTTTTCATCTCTCTTTGGTTTCTCTAAGTTTTCTGGCTCTCTTGATTTCTTTGTAGTCAATTCCGTATCTGTTCATATAACGGAAGACACTACGCTCACTAACCTCTAGAAGCTTTGCAGCTTCTGGTACAGTCTTGGTTCTCATTAGAGCCTCTATTGTGTACCGCTCTATGTGGTAGTCTATGTTTAGAACTTCTTTCTTTGTTGCCATCTCGCATACATTTTAGCCGCCCAAGCAGAGCGTTGTTGTTTGTTTGGGTAAATCTTTCTCAGTCTAGCATTTGCAATTCTAAGGAACTGCTCCATTTGGTTTTTCATAATAGGGCTTTTAATCTTAAACATTCTTTATTTAGTGAAACCTCTCTATCTCTAGAGATTTTTAACTGCTTTCTAAGGATGCTTGTTTCTTTCTTAAGAGCATCCATTTGCATCTCGTGTGCTTTTTTCTGTTTTTCTATCTTCTTCTTGTACATAGATATCATTGTAGTTCTATATACATCAGCATCCATATTGTTTAATCTGCGTTCAATGACATCAGAAACATCAGAATTAAACTTATCCATCCTCTGCTCTAGCTGAGCATACATCTGGTCGTATACATCTCTGTATTGACCATCTTGCAAGTAATTTATAGAGTGGTTTCTAATCGCATGCAAGACAGTGGCATGGTCTTTATTCAAGAGTTTACCGATTGATGATAGTGAAAGCGAAGTCAGCTCTCTAGCGCACATAAACATAGAGTGCTTGTATATTATATTCCTGCGCTCTCTGTTATTATATACACCGTTTATCTCGGACACACTTTCCCAAAACTCTTTTAGTATTAACTCTTGGTCTAAGGTCTTGTATATTTTATTTTCTACCATCTCTATTATTCTTAATGAAATAAATTACTTTGTTCCAATAGTCTCTCTTACCTATTGGACACATTACTATTATCTGTTCTACTTGAACAACCGCTTCAACACCATACTTTTCAACATAGCTTGTAGCTTTATCGACAGGACTAATCATCAAGTGAGTCTTTGATTAACCTACCAATCTTTTCGGGGTCGTGATTTAAGATTCTACGAAGCTTTTGTCGCTCTTGCACCTTTGCTTTTTCGTAATCAGCCTTGCTACAATCTATACCTAGGTTCTGAAAGAGCTTAGCGTTTTGCTCTAGTACGCAATCAATGATTGCTTTGTCTGCTTTACTATCGTGGTATGCCATAATGAATTTAATTTATTAACAAATATAAGAGAAGCGGTGTACATATCCAAGTTAATAACTAAGATATGCCCCCACCACCTCAATGTCTTTGACTACCTTAACACTTATGTTATACCCCCGTGAAGGGTGTTGAGTGAGCGTAGGCAGGTAGCCCTTCATTCCCTAAGACATCAGAGAATCTTATAACCACTCAACTACTGTTTTGTAATTCTATCTAATGCTATTGTAAATAGCTCTTCTAATATTGAAGCGGTCTCTTTTGTACTCTCGTATTGGAATTCTGCTATAAGACCAGCGTATATATCAGCAACTAAGAACTTGCCGTATATGTAATATAAATACCGCCTCATCATCTCTGACTCCACGTTATCATTACCCATCATGTCGATGACTTGAAACATCTTCATGGCATCTTGATTCTCATCCATAGCTGTAGAGTACAGTATGTCTTTGTAGATTGTTTCGAATTCCTTAATGCCCTCTGCTGATACTCCTGTATCTAGCAGATGCTTCATCCATCTGTTCAATTCGTTCATATGATTTAGTATAAAATAGTTTTCTTGGGTAATAGCCTAGTATGTTCTTGTAGTCTTTCCCTAAGTCTACAAGGACAGACTCGGAAGAATAAGTGCATCTATTATCATGCACACAAAATAACCACATCATCTTACTACCTATCATACCATAATCGGTATATAAGATACTGCATTGTTCACCTTCGTCAATACGAAGTATAAGATTTAAAGCAGGGTCTTCTTCAACCCACTCATCATCTTTCCATAAGTTTTTCTTGAGGCGGTATAGTTGACCGCCTTGTACTTCGTAAGTAAATAGCGGTTGTCTAGTACCGAATTGGTATATGAGTCTTCTCAAATAATTCATAATATAGTTACGGCTTGATTAGTAGTACTAATGGAGGGGGGCTTTGAGTGCCCCCTCACCATGTGTTTCGAGAACAACCCGAAGTTAGTAGTACCGATTCATAGAATCAATAGGATGAAATACTTATTTATAAAGCTCACTGTAATCACAATCTTTGTCGATTGTCTTGCGTATCTCACTAGCTAAGAACTTGACAGCCAGTCTAGTATCGTTGAGCTCTACATCATTAAGCCACTTGTGTACAAAGTTCTTTGCAGATTTAGCATCCTTCACACCATTGCGAGTTAGCTTGTCTCCGAAGTAAAGCTTCAATGCTTTTGCTACTACGTTCTTGTTTTCCATAATTGTTTTTAGTTGTTTAGTTAAAGTAAAGGTTTAAGTGTGAAACATTATGTTCCACGATTAAATTATTTATTGTTTGAAATTAAAACAAATCGAATGTCGTCTTCGATTTTTTCCAATATGCATGAGCATATTTATCTTGACATAACCAAGTATCAAGGTTGACACCTTTTACTACTGATGTCCAATGCGCTCCATAACCAACCTTAACATCAAAGATATAGTTTTCGTTATCGGATAGTATGGGTTTAAACTCATACATTCTTTTCTTTTTTCTATTCTTAATAAGGCTTACTCTTTCCCACCCTTTGCTTTCCATGTAAAAGTTAAGAGCCTTACTGCTATTAGCACTGGGTATTCCAAATTCATTAATAGCTATATCAGACAACTCTCTAAGGGTTAGCATATAGTCTTGCTCTAGTGCAAGTGCAGATGCTCTTATAGCGCAGTCACCTACTAAATCTTTCTTTCTATCAACACGAAAGTATTTTTCTCTGCCTCCATGAGACAACTTGTACGGTATGTATTTTATTCTTGACATATCAATACTATTTTAAAAGTTATTTATGATTTCACATTCTATTTGAAACTCTTCATTAATATCGATGTTACCATCGACAACAGGGTAAAGGGATAAGCTTGGGGTATCACCAACCTCTTCGGGTTGGGATACACAAAAGTCTATACCAGTCTTTGACTCTTCATCATAGAAGACAGAATCCCAATAGTCTGTATCGGGTCTATCGTCTAGTTCAATATGTATATCTACGATATCATAGGGTATAGATATCTTAGTTACCCAATAGTCTTTGTTTATGTACATCTTTGGTACATAAGTCAAGTCGGGTATATTTTCAGTAGTCATAGCATTGTGGTAGTTTACCAACATGCTTTGCATTGTATCAAAGTCTATATGTATCATGGTCTTTTAATAACTCACACTTTTTGAGTATTTTTGTTACAAAGTATTAGAATGGTAGTTCTACCATATTGATTTCCATCTGGTCTAAGTTGTGAACCATGTAGTGACATTCACTTTCATTGTGCCCAAAGAACTCTACGAGTTCTTCAGCATCGTTATGTCTTAGTGCTTGTTCACTTACCTCGTAAGTATAGACTCTACCTACTGTAAAGTCTAGGATTGTTATAGCTTGTGCCATAGTATTTAAAATTTAATTAAAGTTTCTTTCGTATCCATAACTCATAACTTTGTCTTGGTTAAACAAAGTCTCACACTGCTTGAACCATTGGGTTCTTTTGGGGTGACTGTATAAGCCACCACCAATCTCTTCTCTCAATCCGTTGTTCCAAACAACAAAGAATGTTGTAAAGTATTTAGTCTTCATCTTCTTCATCTTTCTCGTTATCGTAATCTTCAAAACGCTCATGGTGAGCCGTTAGTCTTTTCCAATATTGTTCTTCAGTCATAATAATTAATTGTTGGTATTGTATTTAGTAGTTCTCATTACCTTCTCTATTACAGATTCCATTATCTTTTCTAAGTCGCTAGACTCTGGGCTATAATCTTTTGTTCCGAATTTATAAGTACCATCTCGTTTCAATTTAATCTCTTCGGTGATGTACTTCATCTCCCAAGTAAGTCTACATCTTACCTTTTCTGGATATAGATAGAGGTCATACTTAATAGTACAACCGTTATGAATGTGATTCAAAAATTTCTCTTCACTGAAATCATACCAATAGCTCTTTTCATACTTGATTCCCAAGCTATTAAGTTTCTCTACTAAACGATTCTCGTGAGACTTTAGTAGGTCGTACTCTACTTTTTTGTCTAGCATTTGTTGTTGCTTGTCAATCTTAGCTTGTTCAGCTGCTTGTTCGTAAATATTCATAGTAATTAATGTTCTAAGATTTTAATATCCTTCTTTCCTTTTCCTAACACACCACTACACAAGCCACAGCTTGCACAGTTTGATTTGAATCCTGCCTCAGCACTAGCTGGACAAGTGACCGCTTCCTCAGTACCAGTAGTACTAGCAATGAATGAGCGGTAGTTCTTTTGCTTAGCCTTGTAGGTTTCCTCCTTGTTATGAGTACTAGCCATAAAGTATTTACTATACGGCAAAGCCCATATCTTATTCCATTGATGAGTATAACCTGTCCAAGACTTAGAAGCATAAGCCATATTCTTTACCAAGCTAAAGTTCAGTAGACTTGGCTCACCATAAGTACCGAACCTTACATAAGAATCTTTACACATACTTACTGCATCAAGAAACTTTTCAGCATCAAGCGGTGTAAGGTCTGATGCTTTAATGCTACGAAGCATAGATAAGAAACCAACGTATTGGTTAAACTTATGAGTATAACATCCACCTTCACCTTGATTACCAGAGTAAGGACAGTCCATACAATTACTACTATCTAGTGAGAAGAATTTCTTCATACCGAATCCACTACTAGTACTAGCTAGTAACCATTGGTCTTTACTGAAGGTGTAGGTCTGCACTAAGGCAGAGCCATCACTAATCTTCTTGTTACTTGTTTTACCCTTGCGAACAACAAAGACATTGTTATCCTCAAGCCATACAATTCTATTCATATAGATTATCTAGTTATAGTTTCTACTTTATTCTCTGTCTCTATCCATACCTTAGCCCCACAAGACAGAGGTTTGTCTGGGCTATAAATTACCTTAGCTACTTCCTCACCATGCTTATCATAGATGATAGCCTCGTGAGCATAGTCATTAGACTTGTAAGTCTTGCAGGTTAGGACTGGGGCGGTATCCCCAGTCTTCCCGTTAGACCTAATGATGTGTTGATTCACATGAATAATTGTTTTCATAGTCATTAGTATTTAAATTCAACTTCATATCCAAACATTCTGCATCTTGATTGGATTGCTTTCTTTGATGAGTTCTTGATGCATAAGAACTCCGCCATTTGTTTTTGAGTATCAAACCATTTAGTATGGCTTATACTGATATGTATTTTATTCATAGCTTTTATTTAATCTTCTTTCTATTTCATACCATCTATCCCAGTTCGTTCTACCATCAACAACAGATTCCATAGAGCTACCTAGATTTAGATACTCAAGAAGCTCATCAGCAACAGAGGTTATCTTACCGAGTTCTAACATTACATCGTTAATCTTATCCCTTACTTCATCTTCTACTCTATGTCCTGCCACCCTATCATACTCAGCAAGGCTACAAGCAAACTTCATAACCTCTGCTATTACATACTTAGAGTTGTCATTGATACCGCTTTTATCATCACCTTCATGAGCCAAGTCAAAGCCTAATACTAGAAGACCTCTATCATTTAAGTAACAAGCAGTAATACCACCATGTGGCTCATTGATTTGATACGCCAATCCAAGATTGTAAAAGTCATAGCTATGGCTATCCTCATCCATATTATTTTCTTCAATTTTCTTTAACCACTTAACAGTTACAGGGTGACTCTTGGTTAGCTTTACATAACCACAGTAATAGTCTTCTACCTTGCTATATCCAATAGCACTAATGTTTGATTCATCAAACGGATTATCTAAAAATATTCTCATAATTGTTTAGATTTATGAGGGGGTCAAAGCCCCCTCTGATTAATTACTTATTGATATTTAACTTAGCTGATACCATAACCTCAAGGCTATCAGCGAACTGCTGTATAGCTGTGTCAATCATAGACTGCACCGCATCAGTACTGATAGTATTAACACCTTGATTCTCTACCTCTTCGGATACTAACTGTTGCATACCATCTCGGTCAGCTATCTTATCAGCTACTATACGAGCGAACTCATTCATGTTATCACCTTCAAAGTATACCTCTAATGATTTAGCAATCTCATCTTCCATATCCATGTTACTTGCTAAGTCATCTTTGTCAATGCTATAAGCTAAGTCAGACATGTCTATATTACTAGCGAGGTCATACATATCTATCTCACTAGCTATAGAGTAATGGTCTACCTCAGAAGCAATGTCATCAGTATCAAACTCATTAGCTACCTCTCTAATACTAATAGGAATACTACCGTAATCTAA
>Ga0208162_1000225_pt1 | contig 32705 bp, 17 predicted proteins | sample CB_VirMetaG_4_FD_184539 | JGI IMG/M metagenome (GOLD analysis project Ga0208162, IMG submission 184539) | Freshwater to marine saline gradient viral communities from Chesapeake Bay - CB_1508_1M Viral MetaG (SPAdes) (version 4) | ecosystem: Environmental > Aquatic > Marine > Coastal | place: USA... | reverse complement strand
GCCAGCAGTTTGTGCATTCCAATCAATATCAAGATACATTCTATCTTGACGCTTATTAAATCTAATTTGCTTATCCGTTGTTAATAAGAAATCAATATCTTCCAAATAACTCTTTGTCATTGCATATTGCAATAACTCTACGGAATTAAAGTAATATAAATCATTTAAAAATAGTTGATATTTGATGCTAAACATTCCACCTGAAATGCTACTAGTATCAAACTTAAATACCCTTTCAATTCCAATCACAGAATCTGGAACTTGGATAAAATTGGAATTCTCATAAAAACTTGATGTAAAGTTTCCAGAACCACTATCAACAGATGTTGCCGTAGTGGTTACAATACCAACGCCCGTTGTTCCACTTGCCTTTCCTCTATCAATGTCTGCTTGTTGCAGTTCATATTTAAGGAACATTCTCTCAACACCATCAAAGTGCCTTTCATTAAAATATTGAATTGCATCATCTACTAGATCATCAATTTGATCATCATCAATATTGATTTCTAAAACGGGCGCACCTAAACGCCTTAAGCAATAGTCAATAAGTCCTTGGCGTGTTGATGGTTTTGCCATTATCCAACCTCTGCGTTTTGGTAATCCTCAGATTTTTTAGATCTTGGTTTTGGTGTTGATGGAGTTTCTTTTTTTGAGTTTTGCTCCTCTAGCAAACGCATCAATATAGAATCTTTTTCACTCTCAAGAGTTTTGAGATCATTAGTAAGTGTTTGTACTTTTGCCTCTAATAAAACGTTTTGGTTTGCTAGTGTTGCTAATTTTTGATTATACAAATTCACCAACACATTAATGTCAACTTCACGATTCATGGTTTAGAAAGTTCCTCCGTCAAGAGTTGATGTCCAAATTGGTTTGTCAGTGTATGTAGTAGAAACAAGTGTTGGATTTCTACCAGTTGTTGTTCCGTCTGCAACAAGGTCATTTGTGGTATCAAATGTTCCCTGAACACCAATCAAAGTAACAGTATTTGATGATGTGGTTGTAGTTTTAACCATACCATATGCGGAACTATTACTCAACTGAGTAATTTGAGCACCTTCTGTAAAACTATGTGTGCTATCTAGAGTCAAAACAATTTCAGTAACAGCAGTTAGTATCTGCGTTGAAGTAATTGTATTGGAACTTGGTGAAGCACTTGAGGTTTGTAAACCATTACTATCAAAGTAAACAATACCATGGGTAAAGAAATCACCAGTTTGATAGTATATACCTTTAATATCAAGATTACCCCTAGTACCAGTCATTACACTGTTACTATTTGTAGCATCTGGAATATAAGTCCATGCTCTTTCTGGAGCAGAACTGTTTTCACCAGCACTATCGTTATAACCAAAGAATCCAAGTTTGTTATTACCAGAACCACTACTGGTATTGTAATTAAATGAAATACCTCTATCAGTATTGGTATCGTATGCGTGAGTAACTGTTAGTTGGGTGGTTGTTGTAATACCAGCAGTAGTATTAGCACTTAAAGTGATGATCTTTGTTGCTGGATCATAAGAACTAACTGAAGTTGCCCCAGGAATTGCAGCATCACCACTGATAACATCTCCAGTATTAATTCCAACAATAGAATCGACTGTAATTGTAGAAACACCTGTTGCAACTTCGGCAGTAACTGTTCTTACGCTAGTTACATCACCAAGTTTAAAGATCGCTTCGTTTGCAGTAACTGATGTTGAGTTAACAGTAGTTGTTGTACCATCAACCTGAAGGTCACCTTTAACAACAACTAAACCTTCGTTGCTCAGTCCATCGGGATATGGGTCAATGTACAGAACCGTTTCCACCGCCGCTCTGGTTGAGATGACGTTAGAACTAATTCCAACATTATCAATAATTGCTCCACCAATATTACCAAATGTTCCAGTATGATTGATGTCTCCACCAACATATAGATTCTTGGCAATACCAACACCACCATCAACTTCCAACGCTCCAGTATCAACGCTTGTTGATTGATCTGTCGAACGAACTGTAACTTTACCAGTTGCTGCACCAATGTTAAGGTCAGTTGCTGCACCTGCAAAGTTTATTGTTGTTGCATTAGTCTCAAGGAGATTAAATGTTCCAGTTAAGTTGGTGGTAATATCACCACCATCAACATTCAGATCTCCATCAAGATCTACAGTTGCATTATTGATAGATACCGTACCAGTTGCAGCACCAATATCAATATTGGTAGCAGCACCAAATGCATTTACTGTAGTTGCATTTGTATTGAGTAAGTTAAATGTTGCCTGATTTGTTGTGATGTCTCCACCATCAACATTCAGATCTAAATCTACATCTAGATTATTATTAACTGTAGTAATACCAGTAGTAGCACCAATATCAATAGCAGTAGCGGCACCAAATGCGTTTACTGTAGTTGCTGTGGTGTTTAATAGGTTAAAAGTAGTTTGTGATGTAGTTAGATCATCACCGTCTACATTAAGATCTCCACCGAGATCGGTGTTACCTGTTGCGTCTACATTAAAGTTACCAGATGCATTACCAATTACAAGAGTTGTAGCAGCACCAGCAAAGTTAACTGTAGTAGCGTTAGTGTTGAGAAGATTAAATGTTCCAGTTACATTTGTAGTTAGATCTCCACCATCAATATTAACATCATTATCAAAATCAATGTTAGCAGTACTAAAGGTAATTAATTCTGAACCATTAGTTGTATCTAATGCAATATATTCAGAAGTTCCTTCTTTAACTAAGAAAGCGTTCGCTGCATTATCCTCAACAATAATATTGACACTAGCAAGATCATTACCTAGTGCTAAAAGTTCCGAATTGTCAGTTGTATCAATCTCAACATACTTATTAGTGCCTTCTTGTATCAAATATGCATTATCTGTATTATCTGGAAGATTTACAGTTGTAATACCTGCTGATGAAAAACTGCCGCCAACATTCAGGTTTTTCTCAATTCCAACACCACCCTCAACGATGAGAGCACCAGTATCTTTGTCTAAAGATTCTGTTGTAATATTAATTCTTACATCAGCACCTGTAATGTTTAACTGATCGGTGCCATTTTCATCATACTCAATTTTGGAGTCCTTACTAGTACCAAATGTAAGGAAAGTATCATCTGGAATTACAATTTCACCAGATCCATTTGGATCTAAATTAATATCTCCATCAGTGTTTGTAGATGAAAAAGTATTTCCATCTATAGTTAAGTTATCTACGTTCCACTGGTCAACCTTACGGTTTTGATCGAGAATTGCAATAAATCCATTCGATGCAGTTGCCGCGTTCGCTGCTGCGGCAATAGAACCGGGAGCATGACTCATCAAGTCAGTATAATATTCGCCACCAATTAATTGTGGTGTATTGCTAGCATCACCAATAAATAATCTTTGACCTAAGTTCGCTTGTGTACCCGAACCAACTGTATATGCAACCTCACCGTAGTTTAATGACGCTGGTGCGGTAGTACCAGTAGATCTTTTGACTCTAATGATACTTGCCATTAGAACGAGCCTCCGTTAATGTCTAAATTCTGTACATTTCCTGGTGTTAGTTCACTAGTGCAGTCCCATTTTCCAGTCGCAGAATTATATACTAAAATCATACCATTTACTACACCAGTACCTGTATTAACATCACTTAAACCAGAAAGAGTACCAGAGCTTTCTCCAGCAATTGATGAGACAACTTTTATTGAATTTTGTTGGCCAACTCTTACTTTTATGTCTGGCATTAGTTTATTACCAATATAAAATCAGGATCTTAAATATATTTATACTCCTTCAAATCCAAGCTTAGATACAACTTCCTGTTGTTTAAGAAACAATTTAAACGAGGCTTTAAGCATCGTTCTCAGTTGCTCAATATCATCAATATCATCAATTAATCTTGCTTGCTTCTCAAATTCAAACATTTTGGTGATAGAATCTAGAGAAATGTCATTTGGATCGAACATTGATTAACTCCATAAGTAGGGATTTGATTTCATGAACATCTTTTTTAAGTTCGTTGATTTCATCTTTTTGTTTTTGACGTTCTGATCTCATTCTAATGTATTGATTATATTCATAAGTATCACAATTGACAATAGCGCCCGTATTTTCATCCCTAAAAAGGTTGTTATGTCCTTCGATAGGTATCATGCGAGTGCAATTGCCCTAAGATCATGGAATTTAGGAGCATATGCTTCATTAGTTCCACTCATAACAATTTTAATAGTAAATCCAGTAAATTCTTCCAAATTATCAGCAGTAAATTGATATTCTAGGAATTCTCCGTCCTCACTTGGTTTTACATATACATCAGGTGTACCGTCATTTTTGGAGGTATCAGTGACCAAATTACCATTAGCATTCTTAGTTGTATTGTATCCAGGGAATAATTCATAAGATTGCTCAATTTCACTAGAATCTGGTCTAGTTAATTTGTATAGTACCCTAAAGTCACTTGAGGAATGGCGATATGCTGTTAAGATAACTTTTAATGATGTTGCTGGTTGCTCAAGATTTACCTGTTTCGAAATATATGCAGAACTATGTGGATCACCAGAAAGTTGATTAACACTTGAATCTGCAGAGTAGTTGGAAACTGGATTGTTTAAGCGATTTCTAATGAATACAAACGATGCTGCTTCTGATAAATCAATAACTGGTGAAATATTATTATCATTTGTATTCATTCTTATTCCAAGAGTTAGAGATTTGTTTCTTGGTAATGAAGTTAGTTTATCAGTTTCGTTGACACGGGAACAAACTATTCTTGGTGTGGAAAGAACATTCGGTTCATTTAAAGATACAGTCTCATATCCCTGATCAATAAATGATGCTTCTGATCCACTTACGCTTGTTCCAGAAACTGTTCTTAAAGTAGATGAAATAGAAGTTCCATCGGGAACTACTGAATTAACATATGGAATAATCGTATCAAATTGGATATTTTGAGATGCTCTAATATTATCACCTCCAGCGGTTACGTCTGAAGCGAAATTTAATAATGTATCACCGCTATTTTTTCCAACGGGTCTAGTAAATTGTAGATGATATGTATCAATATCTCTTCTGGAAGCAAGACCAGAAGTTGTTGGCATATCATGTGATCTATTAATTCTTGTTAATGAAACACCATTTAGTTCATACTTACGTACAGAGTCACCAACAGAGTGTATTAGAGATGTTGAGTCATTTACTCCCCTATCTCCAATTGTTAAAGTTCCAGATCCAACATTAATGTATGAAATAATTTCATTATTTACAATTAGATATCCTGGATTAGATGCAGATACCACAGATCCCTCAAAGTTTGCAAACAGTGATGTATTTGCAACAGAAACTGTAGTATCTGTGGAAACAATTGCTGCCGTTAACGTTGTTACTTGAGTATTTGGTTCTATTCCACCAATTGTAACTTTGTTATTGTCAGCGTGCATACCATGATTATAATGAGAAACCTCAAATACGTTTCCTTCATAAATTGCACTAGGAACTACATTTGATCCTCTAACAATTGTTCCTGCCAAAGATACTAAAGTTCCATCACCTTGTTCGATAGATAGTGTTCCACCTTCAGTAAATTCTTGACCCTTGACACTTGTCAAATACAATGTATCTGTGTTTGGTACAACAGCAACTGTAATTCTTGCACCAGTTCCCTTTCCACCAACTTCACTTGTTGTAATTCCAAGAACATCACCAACCGCATAACCATTACCAGTATTTCCAATAGAAACTGCATTTAAAATTCCAGATCCAAATCCAAGAGAAGATGCTGTTGCCCCAGATCCATTTCCAGTAATTGTATAGAGACTTACGTTACTGAAGTTTCCATTAGAATATCCAATTCCAGCATTTGTAATATTGTAGTCAGTTCCAAGATTTCCACCACCAATATTTCCACCAGTTTTTTCAATTAAAGCATTGGCACCATTAGCACCACCCTCAAAAACTTTAGATCCTGGAGTGAAGAGAGTGTTATAAGTTGTATTGATACCAACGTTTAGTTTTCTTGGGAACGATCTAATAGCATTAGATTGTAATTTGTAAATATTTGCATCTGGTTCATTAAAATCTGTGGATCCAATAGAAATGATTGGGTTGTTAATGTATAAAGTACCGGATGATGATGTAAACTGTGCTTTATAGCATACAAATTTTAGATCCTCAAATAGACTTGGAACAGAAGTTGCACCATTTTGTGGTTTATACAGATTACCTCCTGTATACTGATTTGAGTATATAATTTGATCAGCATTTGGATAATTTTGAGTCTTAACAGTTGCTTTTGTAGATTCTGCTGTATAGACTTTATAATTTGCTGATGATGGTGAAATTAAGCACAGCGAGTACTGTTTATTTGGTTGCAAATATACTGGCGATTTAAACATTAACTTGGTTTCAGTATCACCATCGGTAGAAGTTGTAACCATTGATGGTGATACTTCTATTCTTGCATAATCTTGAATGAGTTTGTTTGTTGGAACTCCACCTATATCAGTTTCTCTAATTTCAACAAACATTTTCTCTTTAGTATCTTTTCCTGCAAAATACAATCCAATACCAGTTAAGAATCCACCGGTAGCATCACTCCTGAATGTTTGTGATAGTGGATCACTCTTAATTGCTGATAATGGTAATGATGCTGGAGGTCTTCTTACGGAAACACTTTCAGAATAAACTGTTTGATCAAATACACCAGATGAGAAGAATGTATTTTCAGTAAATGAGAGATTTTGGACGTTAGAGTTTGTTGAACTTGATGTAAGTTTAAATGATTTAGAACCAACTTTAAATGAAGATGGGGGAGTTGGTGTTGATAGTGGATCTCTAATAAAGAAGCATCCAATAAGGTCTCCAACTGAATCTGTGTTAAGTGTTTGAGTCCCAACAGTTGCTTGAGCAGAACTAGTTTTTCCAACTAAAATCATGCCTGCTGGAGCATATCCATAGAATCTTCCATCAGATGCATCTGCTAGAGAGAATGTATCAATGTTTAGTACTGTTGATGATGAAGAATATGTTGTTAATGTAAGAGTTGGTGAATATGGATCTTCTGCATAAGTGGTCGTTGGTGTGTTGTATGGACCTGTTTTATGATTTGCTGCAGCAACTCTAAACGAAGACACTTGCTCACCATTTACCAAACCAATTACAGTTTCACCTGTTTGGAATACCCCACTGGTCATGGAAACTTTTATAAGTTTTGGTACTACATCTACATTTCCACTTCCACCAAAGAATGAATAATATGTTGTTGCTGGTTTTAAACCACTTGCTTCAAACTGAACATTTCTAGATCTTAAGTGGTTGTCTGGGGTAGAACTATTGATTAAGTTTCCTAATAGTGATTCTTGCCATTCACCCTGAGTTCGGACAATTACCTCACCTGTGGTATTAATTGTTTTTGCCCAGGTATCCGAAGATGGAGTTAATTTTACAAAACCATTATAGTTTTGGACTCCAAATGGATTGACACTCTGAGATTTTGTTGCAAATTTTTGAGTGATATTTCCCCACTCAACCTGAGAATAATTTAGAGTAACTAAATCACCAGTTTTCTTGATATTGTTATCAAGTAATTGTAAATCAGTAGAGAAATCTGCTGTTGTAATATCAGTGTTTAATTCTGGAGATGCTTGACCCTTAAGGGTATTGATAGAAACATCAGACCCTAGTTCTGTTGTATTTGTGTTTACAGATACATTAGAATCTAAGTTTTTGATATCAATAATATCAGTGTTTCTGAATGTATCTACAAAGAAACCACTCTTAAATCTATCAAATCCATCACTGTCTTTAATTTGCAGTGCTTTTGTATTCAATTCGAGTAGATTAAGTGCAGTTAGTTCTTCTACTGCCTCAATTCTATCCTCTAACTTACGAATATCTCTCATCGTATAACGCTTGTTATCAAATAGAGATACCTTAATATTATCAAGATTAAACAAGTATGCTGGATACTCAATTGTTGCGAGATCCATAGTATCATCCACACTTGATGGTGCTTTGGGGAAAGTAGATGATACACCTCTTGTTAAAATAATATTGCCATTTTTATTGAGGGACAATCTATCAATTCTTGGTAGATAGAATGAATAGTCTACAGTTGATGATTCGTTAGGTGAAAGAACTAGAGAAGGATTATTTCCTGCAGCACCAAAGTTTCTAGAATCAAAAGCAAAAGGAGAATTTGTTGGAACTCCAAGAGATGCATCAAAATCAGTAACCCTAGGTCTAACATCAATAATATCAGATGCTCTTACACCAGATCCAAGAGTAGCGATACCATTTTTGTATCTTTCTTGGGCATAACTATTAACAGTGTACACATGTCCAGAGTCATTAGTTGGAACAGTATACTTGTTAAAAATCACAAGCAATTTGTTAGTCGGTACATTTGTAGATTTTCTAATAATTCTAGAATAATCATAGAACTGTTCTCTTTGTCCATTATCCAGGATATATTGATTTGTTCTATTGATGTAAGATCCTTTGGTAACTATAGTTGGGGATCCAGATAATCCAGATTCCTCAAATTTAACAGTTTCCCCGATAACAAACTTATTGGAATTTAAATATACAAATTCTATTACAGTTGAAGAAACCCTAGTAACTATTTGTGCAACTGCACCACTAGTTTGACCCGTAATTTTTTCACCAAGAATTGATTCTGTATTGAGATTTAACCCAGAAGAGAATGTTAATCTGTCTAGAGATACAGATCCACTATCAACAGATTCGTAAATGGCAACGATATCATTAACATCTGCAGTGTTGAGAGAAATTATTTCATCCTCAACTCTCAATCCAAACCTGGATGATTGAGTTAATCCAGAGGTAATTGTTGTTGCAGAACCAACTGTTCTAATAACCTCGGTTTTTTGACTTCTAGTGTATACCTTTTGTTTTGTTTTAATATTGCTCTTCTTAAGAGTTACATTAACAGTAACATTTACACCTGCTTCTAAACCAGCAAGATTGATTGAAGTTCCGGTACCATCAAGAACAAACTTTTCTGAAGTTAATGGATCAATATCACCATCTGCTTCATAGACAACAGAATATCTCTCTGCATCAAATGGTTCGAATACAGCATCAGAAATTCCAGTATCTGCTAATGTAATACTTAAAGTTCCTGTTGCAGAAGTTGTTTTGCCGGAAACTTGGCGAACTATAGTAAGATCAGAACCCGCGAGAGAAACATCAGAAATGTTTTTAGAATTTAATGGTGCATATAATTGTGCTTTATCACTATTTGTGATTTTTGGTACACCGACATTAAATGTAAACGAACCATTTCCGATACCACCAAGGTTAACATTAGAGACACCAGTTATATTCTGTAGAGTTAATGAAAGACCATCTGAAGATACACTCTCAACTCTGTTATAACGAGGTATTGATTCTCCAGCAACTTGATATGAAATAATTGTCTCGGTTTTGATACCCGCAAAAGTTCTACCTGCACAAGTTGCAACACCAGATGCAGAATCAATAGCAAGTGTATCTGTTACTTTAAATCCGGGGAGAGTTTGTAAATTTAATTTTGCATCTGCAATAAAGGATGTAGTTAATCCTGCAACAGACTCATATGATTGGAAGACTGCTCTAACATCACTTGCACCGTAAACTGTAAGTGACTGGATTGATCTTGTTAGTGTTGGATCACCGTTAAGTGAAACTTCTTCATCTTGAATAAAAGTTCCAGAAGTTTGATTAAGTTTAAATTCCGTTCCTGCATGTTCTACAACATATCCAGTTGCGCCACTGCTCAAACCTTTTACATATGATCCTACGGGAACTTGTGCAAGAGTTGCTCCATTATTAAGAGTTAAAATGGTATAAGTCTGTATATCGAAAAGATACAGATCAAATTCTGTAGATGCATTTTGATAGGATGCATCACTTACACCAAAAGAGTATATTCTTGCTTGACCAATTGTTGCACCAGAACCAACAGGTCTTCTTCTGTAGTGTAAGTCTACTTTAAAGTTATTGTCAAGACCAATGTATGGAGTTCCTTCGACGTTGTTGACAACTAATTTATTACCCATCTCAAATGGGACTGTTGTATTCTTAACTTCTAGAATATCTCTTGGTTTGTCTACATCGATAATAGTTGTAGAAGTTTTCTCAATATCAAAACCTCTTACATATGCCTTACCTGGAGAAACTTTCAGTGCAAGTAAATCTTCTGATGGAGTATTTCCTTGCTCAGTTCTTTGATTTGAGAAAAATACACCATCACTATTTAATCTATCATTTAGAGAATCATCAATCTCAATCCTAAACGGATCTACTGCATAATCACCAGATTCTTCATATGTTCTTTTTGCAATATATTCTTTTATTTGTGAATAGTTGCTAGTATCTTGTATTTTTTTAACTATTCCATCAGATACACGTAAAATCTCTACAAAATTTTTATCATCAACATCAGTGAGTCTTTTCTTGGACAAAGTTGCAGAAATTTTTAGTCTATCAGCACCAGGTGCAGCATAGTTTGAAAATCCTCTGGCATTATCATAAAGATTATTATCTTCCTGTGCATCAATAAGTGATTCTGTAATTGACAGACCAACTCTATATGAAGGTGTATTTGTATATTGATCTAATACTATCGTTCCAGAATCAACGAGAACAAAATGTCCTCTTATAAAGTAAATACCTTGCTCAATAGAAACTGAAGAGGCAACCGCAGTTGCATCTGCTGCAATTAAGGTTGCAAAAGTATCTCCAGTACTAATAGTTGTGTTTCCATATACCAAATTTTCTTCTAGAATCAAAGTCTCACCATCTCTAAATTCAGTGATGGCAAAATCAGAGTCTGCAGTTGTATATTTTACGTATAATGTGTAATCGTCTGTTTCCGACTCAGTACTTGTAATGACATGCTGTACAACAGCACTCAATTGTGAGGTTTGACCCTTTATTTTCTTTCCAACTAACTCTTTTAAATATAAACCTACACTCAATCCAACATGAGTTGGATTAATTTTAACAGAATGATATGATGAGTTGTAACTTACGTTTCCTGGAATTACAACAGATCCATCCTTAAAGATGCTGCTTCCAAAGGATTTGATCTGATTTTGTAAAATTGACTGTAGAGTTGTTAGTTCTCTAGACTGAACAGGGAACCCTGGTTTGAATAGAACTCTATAGTAATTGTCTTGTGCATCAAAATCATCATAATATGGGGTTACATTAAGATTTGTTTTTTGTGACATCTTTTTAGAATTCCAGTACTATTTTAATATCTTCTTTTTGTCGTGGGTTTCTAGAAACACGAGGTCTATTATCCAAATAAATTATTTGCCCCGATCCTTTATTTATCTCGGGAGAAGAAACCCCGTTAGTAAACTGAACATCCAGATTTACATTTTTTGTTGATGTAATTTGGGTGGTAATTCCAGTAAAAGATCCATCAATAGTTCCACTAAAACTATTTTGAGATGTAATAGTTCCTCCACCAGATGCTCTAAAATCAATTTTTAAAGATTCAGTATTTACTGTTTTAGAGTCCTTCTGATCATATGACCCACTATTAAAATAAAGAGATCTATCTTGGAAATACTTTAGAACCTGTGTTTCATCGTCATATGATGCAATATACCCAGTAGCAGTTCCAATACCAGTTATCGTTTGGAAAATTTGATTTCCAGGAACTGCATCAGATGGTGTTGCAACTGAAGTTAGTTTTAATCCCTTAAGATTTGAAAATTTATTTTCTGTGAAGATAGTGCTTGCAGATCCAATTTGTGTTGGATTTTTAATAATACCAATCTGTGCAAATCTGGTATCTAATGGAAAATCTTTTGTGGAATCATCAAAACGAGCATAAACAAGAACGCGATCCGCACCTAACTCATTATAGATATCATAACCATGTCCTCTGGATGGTGGAATAATTGGAATTAAATTTGCAAATCCCGTGGAACCAGAGTTAATTGTAGAAAGATCTATTCTTCCATAAGAATAATTTTTTCCACCAGAAGAAACAGTAACATCGGTAATTTTTCCACCTGTTACATCAACAACAACTCTTCCACCTTCACCATCACCAAGAATGTCCAATTCTGCTTCAGTTGTATTGTATCCAGAACCTTGGTTCTCGATATATACTGTTTTAATTTGATTCTCATTAACTAGAGAATCTCCATTCTCTCTCATTGCAATTATTTGAGAATCAGTGCTGGTTTCCCAATCGTTTGGTACTGGAATATATTCGATAGAATCAAACTTAATGATATCACTTGGGGAAACAGTAAATAGATATTTCCAAATATAACCATCACCACTTTCACCTGCTCTAGATGGTTCTAGATCGACAAATGTTGGTTCATCCTGAGAAAAATTACCAGATCTGTTTGCTGCCGAAGAACCATTCTCAATGCAAATATAAACTCTAAAATCACTATTCAATACATAGTAATTTGCATCATACAGTCGGGCAGAATTTGTCTGTGGTGATGGATTTGTGACACTATAATCATGGCGGTACATTTCATATACAGTACCTTCTTTCCAATCTACACGTCTAACCAGTCTGCGAATATCATTTTTTGTGATTTTTTTACCAAAAATCATCGTGTCTTTTACATGAGACAGATAATTTAAATTATCAATCGGAGCAGGTGTATTTGTATCCCAAGTATCCGAACGTCCAAAACCAACAATGCCTGGGTTTGGCAGACTTAAAAATACATAATAAGAATTGTTAGGATCACTAACGGATTCTACAAAATTACTTGCGTTTAATATTCTAAACTGATCTGTGACAATGGCAGCCATATTGCTAGCTTTTTTCTATATTTATAAGTTAATTGGGTAACTCTTTTCTTAGAGCACCAAGGTCTCTTAATCCAAATCCACGTCTCTGAATTGATGGGAAGGTCGATAATCCAGAATCAACATTTAACCCAGTAACAGCAACAGAAATTGATTCTGAGGATCTTGTAAATCCTGCCAATCTTCCCCAAGAGAATCTACCAGCAAAATCACTTGATATTGCAACAATACCAGTTGTATCTGTTGATGAAAGAATGTTACTAGTTATAATTCCTGTAAATGCATTCTTAGACACCGCATGTACATAATATATGTTATCAACGAATGTTGATCCAATACCCACTATAGAACTATCTTGACTATCAATAGAAGTAACTCCCAGTCCAACACTAGTTTGGGTAACTTTGATTGGATATCCAATGACTAATTTATCAAAATCAGCATTTGCATCAAATGAAACGTTAAATTTAAGTGCTAGTGGATTTCCACCAGTGCCAGATGTTGTTCCAATACCAGTTATAATTCCAGCAAATCCCTCAACGAATCTAATGCCACTAATTAACTCCTTTTGAACATTTGGTAGAGGTGCAATAACAGTTGGTAGTGTGGATGAAGTATATCCTGCACCAGCAGTTGTAATAGAAGTAAGAGTTACGATTCCAGATGAATTTACAGATGCTGTTGCGGCAGCAAGTGACTGCTCCTGATATCTACCAAACTCAAAACCATTTACAAATTCTACAGTATTAGATGCAGATTTGCTAAGTGTGATGTTGCCACCATCTGTGGCGGCAATGCCAATAACTGTTGTGGATGTATCCAGGATATTTGGAATTGCTTTTAAAGTTTGACCAATCTTTATAGATTCTGTATTGATTCCAATGATTACATCAGATCCAATACCAAGTGTTCCAACTCTGTCAATGATGTCTGCTTTAAATACAGTTCCAATTCCACCAATTGGTTTTCCAATTTTTAGTGTTACTGTTGAAGATGGTGTGTAACCACTACCACCATCAATCACATCAATGGACGAAATTGTTCCAAGACCAGAAACAACAGCAGATAAACCAGCAGAAACTGGGTCCTGATTATTTGCAATTAATAATCCATTAACCTGCTGAATTTCAACCGTTGATTCATTTTCTTCATAGTTAAAGAATTGTGCGTCATCCACAAAAATTTCTTGATCAGTATTGCTGAAATTCTTAATGACTTTAGCAGTTGGGAAAACCATTCCCTCAAGTGAATCTCTTGCTTTAGATTCAACTAGATCATTAATGAATAGATCTCTCTTTTGTTTTGTCCAATCAACAGGTTTATAATTAGTATCATCAATACCATCACCAAGATAGATACCAGTTTCAACAATATCTGATGACAAAATACTACTTACAATTCTTGATGATTGACCAACAGTTTGAGAATTTCCATCATTTTTTAGAATCTGTAAGGTATCACCTGGTTTAACAGTTTCGGAAACATCAACTTGTAAACTATCAATGTTCCTAGTTCCTCTATAGAAGAAAATATCAATCCTATCATCTTTTTTGGGTGGTTCAGTGAAACTAAAGGTTGTACCACCATCAAATGTGTAAGAAACTTTAGGTTCTTGCATTACACCATTGACATATATTAGAAGAATCGCATCAAAATCAATAAGTGATGATGTTACATCAGAGGCGTTCTTTTGGAAACTTAAAAGTTGATTATTATAGAATAATGGGAATCTCTTTCTAACACCATCTTGTAAGATGCTGATACTATCAATATAATCAAATTCACCTAATTGGATAGATGAGAATGAATCTGAGAATACTTCTGTGACAGTAAATGTGATTGGATCAACAACGTTGATAAGTCTATAATCTGTAACCAATCCAACAGGTTCAAACACATCATTTAATCTGTAAGAATAACCTGGTTTCGTGATAATATATTCCTTAACCTCAAACAAACTTGTTCCAATGCCAACAGAATTACTTCTTGGTGCAATATCAAAAGTCATTGATAATCCAACTCCAGTCTGAGAGGTGTTACCAATTCCCAATCTTGAGATTCCGGTAAAGTTGAGATTCTCATATGCTGGATCATCAACACTAATAACAGGATTTACATAATTACTACCACCATCCGCAATTGTGAAGAACAAAGATCCACCAGTGTGTGCTGGAGAATATCCAACATTAAGTGTGAATGTGTTTACATCAGTAACCGTAACTGCGGTTGTTACGCCAGCAACAGGATCTTTGCCTGGGCGTGGATATGGATTATCTGTTTGGAAATTATCCCCAGCACATCTAAAAATTAGGGAATTTGCATCTAACGTAATTGTATCGTTTGTCGATAATCCATGACCAGATACTGTTAAGGTAAGAAGACCTGTTTCTGGGTCATAAGTTGCATCGGTTGGTGTTTTTTCATTTCCACTTTCTGCACCACTCTGAACATTAACCGCATTTGCCACCGCTGATTCAAATCTATAAGTATTTGGGACAACTTCTGCAGTAATTACTGCACCTGTACCAGCACCACCACCAACACCAACATTAACAGAAAGTGTATCTGAGTCAATTACTGTAATTGCTAGATTTACTGCACCACCAGCAGGATCTGTTGCTCTTGGATACGTGTGCTCAGTCGCATGATTGTCTCTTGAGCAAGTAAATACGAGTGAATCCTGAACGAGTTGTACATTTCCACTACTTCTTCCGTGAGATGGAATAGTCAGTGTCAAAGTTCCTGTAAGAGAATCATAAACTGCGTTTGTTGGAGTGAATGGTCCCCCAGTGCCCGTAACAGCACCAGTTGTTGCTCTTACAAATCTGTGTTCATAAATTTCATCAGTAATAGCAACTCCAACTTGCCCTCTGTATCCAGATCCAAAGTTATGCCTGTTATTATTAAAGTATTCGCGAACAGAACCAAATCCAACATAACTATGTGCAATTGTGGAAACACCAACTTTGGTTGTAAATGTTGTACCTGAGGTGATACCTGTTATTGGATAGTCAAATCCCTGTGTATTATCTGGGAATATCGTCGTAGTTACGCCAGCATGTGCAACATCACAAGCAAATTCCAGATTTTCTAGATAAACTCGTTGTCCAAGTCCAATAAATCCATGATTGCCATTAGTTGTAATCTCAAGAACACCAGTTGTATTATCATATGATGCGGTGCTTATTGAATAAACTTTTCTTCCATAAGTCGGAATTCCAACAATGTTCGAAATTGATTTTCCAGCACCAATTTCGGCATCAACTTGTGCTCCAACTAATGGTGCATAACCAATTCCTCCTGTAGATGCAACAGAAATAATAACTCCCCCTCTTGGAATTTGATTCTGGTTAACATCAGAATCAACAGTTAAAATTTCATCAGTTCCTGGGCGTTTAACACCAGTAAAAGTTATACTGGAAACTCCGACACCTTCATTAAAATCATAGTTATTTCCAGCATTATTTGGTGTATTTGGTGTTTGGAAAACATCATTAATGAATACAATGCTGCTACCTGCCTCTAGACCAGTTGCATTTTCACCCTCTCTGTAAACGGTAAACGTTCTTCCAATTCCATTAAATCCTAAAGAAATATCATCATAGATTTTATTTCCAGTATAATCTTGGCGTAAATAAACTCTACCATTAAATGATGATTTTGGAAGAGCAAGTTGACTTGCATTTAATCTGTTATTATTTCCTTTACCGTCTGGTGCTTCAGTAAAGTGAATTTTGTTCTCAACAATATTAAAGGAACCTTTGTAAATTCTAACCGTACTGCCGTCTACGTGAGTAGTAGAAGATGTTCCAACAAATCCTCTTGTTACATTTACAACAGGAATAGTACCAACACCCGTGATAGGTCCAGTTGCAGTTGTTGCTAGTCCAACGTTTGTAATATTCAAGAACTCATCGTCAATCTTTAAGATATCTCTTGGTCTTACCGAAGAAATACCGGATAGTCTTAAGAAGGTTACACCTGCACCAATAGTTCCAGTTCCACTTGGAGTATTTTCAGATAATTCAAACGAAAGTGGTGTGTATGCAATTGGATATTGAGAAACTCCATCAATTGTAATCAATGCTTTTTCTAACTTTTTCTTCATCGTCAATTTGTGACGATTACCAGATCCTTCACTGGTGAACGTAAATCCAATGCCACTACCACCAGCTGTTCCAGTTAGTTTAAATTGATCTTTTGATACACGAATAGCATAAACGGTTTCTGGCATAATATCTGTTGTTATACCAGTTGTGTATACTTGCCTGAATGTAGTTGCAGTTCCTGGGTTTGATAATGTAACACCATAGTTAATATCACTACTGAAGTAGATTCTATTATCTCCTCCAGTAATTACTTCTGTAGAAGTGATAGAATTGAGACCAACAGATACGACAGTTCCAACTCCAACATTATTTCCAGAGAAAATACCAGATCCAACTTTGATTAGTCCAGTATTTGCAATACCAGTAATAACGGATGAACCAACAGCAACTACGTTACCTACAAAGAATGTATTAGTTGTTCCAATGCCAGTTACTGTAGTATTAGCAGCAATTGATGGTCCGAGAATAATAGAAGAAACTAAGATCTTTTCAGTACTTGCCGCTGCAACTCCAGTAATTGTTGAAAATCCAGTAATTACATCACCAGTGAATATTGTTCCACTTACTGTTGTTGTACCAATACCAACTGCGGTTGCTGCAATTCCAGAAAGTGTTGAGAATGGTTCATATATCAACTCCTCTCCTGTTTCGAAGAAGTGATCATCAATACTGAATATACCAGTTGCTTTATCCCAATTTGTAGTCTGAGATGGGTTAAAGGTTTTTTGGTAAATTGGTATTCCCTTATAGTTTAAATCAAATGCGGTTCTATCTTTACCAAAATTATTAATAGAACCATAGAAAGCATTGGATAAAGACTCATTTGCATTACCATATTCCAAATCGCTTGGGAAGTTAAACTCATCTTGATCTGTATATATTGTTGTATTAAACAACTGTACTGTGACAGTATCTGATGCAAATGCACTATCTGGATGGAATATTAGATTGACATTTGTGCCATCAACTTCACTAGAGAATGTTCCTATGCCAATATTAGTACCAACTGATAAGAATGGTGATTCCTCAAGATCAACTCTCAATTGATCCGAAATCATATAAAGATTGTGTAATGAAACTGTATTTCCTACAGATACCTTAACAAGAGCTTTTTGTGATGATTCATTCTCAATACTATACGTGTAAACTGTTGAGATACCAGTCACATTCGCATATGAAGTTCCAAACTTTGCTGTACTTTCAGTCCCAGGAAGTTGACCATCAACAAGATACCTATAAGTTCCTACACCAGCAGCAGTCGATCCAATACCAACTGTTTTTACTCTAACAGCAACATTATTCGTGCTATTTTCATTAGTATAATTTAACTTAATAATACCGTTTTCAACAACTGTTGTAAATGTACCAATTCCAACAGTAGAAACACTAGTGTTTGATGTATCATAGAATAATTCTGATGTATAGGTATTATCAGATGCATCTTTATGTGCTGCAATTTCAAAGTAATTCTGTTTATTTGTACCTAAATCTACAACATGTGCATATGAATAGAATGTATCAAATTCATTAGCAAGTGCCTCAAATACTGTTGTGCTTGGTCCTAAAATTCCATTTCCTGATGCTGGACCAACTGTTTCTACTTTAGAATTAATACGCCCAAATCCAAAATCAGTAAAACCTGTACCAACATTTACATTTCCAACATCAAAATTCTCAGTATAGACCTTTAAATTGTAATTAAAATTATTTGCATCAACAGGATCAAATCTGAGTGCAGGATCACCACTATCCGCAAATGAACCAACAAGATCACCTAACTTTACATCAGTGAATAGAGTTGCTCTATCCAAGGTATATGTGTTGGTGTAATCATTCATTACAACAACTTCAGATAATTGACTACTGGTTTTGTCCTCATCAATAATTTGAACTAAGAATTTACCATAGAAATTTGTAATTGGATATTCTACTGCAGCAACAAAAGTTTCCTTATTAAATTCGGAACTTGAGAATTGACCACTGATATCATCAATTTGTAGAACCCTATTTGTTCTACACTCAACATAATCTGTCAGTCTCTTATTCTGGAATAAAATATATCTGGAAGAATCTACTGTTGGATCATAATCAAGAACTAAATCAAAATTATTAATTGTATCTACTCTTCTTTCAGAAATAAAGTCCAGTACTGGAGAAACAAAGGAATCAGTAATAGTGCCAAATCCAGCATTTGATTTTGATAAAATCTCAGTATCTGCAAAATTCTTCATCCCAGTTGGGTGAACCATTTTATTGACAAAATCTCTAATTTGATTCCAAGTTTGTGGACTCTTAATAGTGTAAGAAAGATTTTGATAATAATCATTATTGGGCATGACCTGCAGGTCATTATTAAGCATTCCTACATTATCACCCCAACCATACCGAATTTTATTAATTCCAGATATTTTATATCTTCCTTTATTTGTATCTAAAACATTTACAGTAGCAGAAATGCCAGATGTTTTTCCAAGGATTATGTCACCTTCTTTTACTGGATAATCACCTAATACTTTAATAAAATCTTTATAGGTTGACTGTACAACTAAATTACTATCAATACCATTAACTTGTAATGGTTCTGATATAAAGAATAAACTTGGTTCCAGCGTTACTGCAAACACTGGATAATTTGCCTTGTTTATAATTTGCGTAAACTGAGTTTGAATTCCAAACGTAGATCCAGTTCCAGCAATATCTCCAGCATCATTAGTAAATTCACCAATATTATATTTTAAAACTGCTGGGTTTGAATTGATAAATTCTGTGACCTCGAAGAACTCATAATTATTGTCCCTGGAATTAAATCCATTTCCTGGAGATGATACAACACCTAAATTAGATGTTATAACTTTCTTTACAAGACCCTCAACGAATATTTTATCACCTGCTTTAAATGGTGGAGTAGTGAATCCACCAATTGGAGGTGTTGATAATTCTAACTCAACTATTCCAGTAGTTTTATTATAACTAACAATTTTCTCTACAGAAACGCCATTACTGTTTCTTTCAGTAAAGATACGATGCTCAACATTGTCCAAACCTTTTGGTTCATCTAAAATATCGATACTAACAATTGTATTTCCATCAAATGATGATGTTAACTGTAATGCCCCAGCAGATTCTGCTTTTTTGGTATACATGTTAACGATGGTTATATCTGGTGCAGAAATGTAGTTCTTACCACCACTAATAACTTCAACATTAGTTATTTTATAAGATCCTGCCAATCTAATTAATCTAGGAACTTCTGCTTGTGGACGAAGAGTTCTATCGATAGAGTACTCAAATCCTTCATTGAGAATTCTAAATTTATTCAGTTTACCAATTGTAGTTGTATCTGGACGGATGATAGCATTTGAACCAACACTAAGAGCAGTTCCAGTTGTAATACCAGTTACTCTAGGTAGTTTCTTATATTCTGATCCACCATAAAGAATACTCAACTTACTAATAGGACCAGAAGCATTCTTAGAATTAGTTTTGTATTTTAAAGTCTTACACTGCTCTTTAGTATACTTTAATTTTTCTGGAACAACTGGTAATGAAATTGAGAAGGTAGTTGATCCAATACCAAATACTTTATAATCTCTATTATAAAGACTATCTCTATAAAGAATTTGTGAGTAATCTTTTACATCAGTATCTGGAGCAATGTCTACACCATCTTTTTCTAAGGTATAGAATAGTTTTGTTGGTAGATTATTTCCAAATAAGATTTTATGTGCTGTAGTAATGCCTGCAGTTGTTTTTAATGTTTCTAATGAAAATTCTGATGTGGATCCAGTAGAAACAAACTCATTACTCAGTTGATTATCATAATATAGTTTTAAATTATAATCAGTGAGTGATGCATCAGATACATTAATATAAACAGTATTATTATTAGTAACATCAATTCTTGGATTGATCATACTAAGTTCTTGATCTGCTCCACCTGTAGATGCAATACTTACAACTCTTGGTGGTTTTGCAAATACATCATTTTTAGTTTCACCTAACTGAATATTATCATCATCTTTCCTTAAAACATAATATAAACCAGTAGATAAACCGGAAGCAATAGAACCATTCTCTGCATTATAAAATACTTTATCACCAGTAAATAATCCATGACTACCCAATCCTAAAGTATTATTAAATGACTTAACCGATGAGGAACTAAATCCAATAGGATTAACGAGTATCTTATCAAAATCTGAATTATACTTAATACTAATTTCGGATAATTGTCTTCTTCCAGAGTAAGAATCAAACTCACCATATTGACCAAGAGTTAGGTTTGGTACTACTTCCAAAGAAATACGATCGCCAAATTCAAGTCCATGGACTGTTGATATTGATACTTTAGTAGTAATTTGTTTTGCTGTTGCTGTTAACTCAGATTCTTGTGTTTCGAAGAAATATTCATAACTATCTGATGCAGTGGCAGTTGGGAAGAATAATCCAGTACTATTGGTAGTAAGACCAACTTGAGTTACAATACCAATGAAATCTTTTCCTTTATTAACAACATACACATCTTCAGTTAAACCACTTGCTGGTAGATTAAATGTAGTGCTAGTAGAAGTTACACCAACTGTTAGTGAATTACCAGAAGATGGTTTGTTAAGTGTAAGTTTTTGACCTGTTCTAAATTTATGATTTGGTAAATAAATTGCTTGGTGTGGAAGTGAAATAGATTTTGGTGATACTCCAATATTAAAATCTTGTTGATATTCAAATCCACTGGTAGTTCCAATTCCAACCGATTCTACGGGATTGAAATAAGTTTTAAAGTTTTTAAATGAATCAAAACCTTCAGTTTCTAATGGGATGGTGAATGAATCTTCATAGTAAGTAATTGTTGATCCGATTGCATGGGTGGTTCCCTCTAATCCTCTCTTTACCCTCAGTACATTATCAAATACGTTTAAAACTGTAAGAGTTTCTGTTCCAATTCCAATAATTGATCCTGCAGATACACGAGGACTTACTGAAGTTGGGTAGATATCGGTAGAAACCCCTGTATTTGCATTAACTGCTATTGATATTCTTCCTGTTGCAGATCCGACTCCGATTATATGATTATCAACTAATCCAGAAACGAAAGTTGATGCTGCACCAATCTGGATTCTATCACCATCAATAAAATCATGCTTTTGTTTGGTGTATACTCTAATTACATCACTACTTTCTCTGATAATTGTAGAATTTGGATATTTGATAAACGAAGTTTCAATCTCTGAAATTTGTTTACCCTCAACCTCAACAACTTCTGCAGATGCACCACCGCCAGCTGTCCCTGAATTGTCAAATGTCACAGAATTACCAATCATGTAATCTGATCCAGAATTAACAATTGCCAAAGAATCAACAGTGCCTGTTGATGCGCTTTCAACAATTGATGTTTGATTTAAAAATTCATTTGATTCCAGTAAGAAATCACTTCCAGAATAAGGTCTACTTACTCTATGTGGGAACGTATTTCTCACCAAAGAAGAATTATTAAAATCAAAAGATTGATCTAAGATTTCACTTACTGGTTCCGACCTAAAAGTATCTCCTATGAAATATGGGAACAGTGGATCTAATTTACCACTAGATCCAACCTGACTACTGATTCCGACATGGTATGCATAAACCCCATTTGGGAATTCTGGTGTTTTTGCAAATCTACCATTGTGAGTATCAAGATCTCCAGAATCATTAAATTTATGATCTTCTACAAAGAATCCTAATGGGAATAGTGTATCTGAAGGTCTATTCGCAATATTTGCCAAAGAAGCGGAATATCCAGATTTAAGAATTCTTATTTGGGAATTATTGTCACGAGGATCTTCATATCCATAAGGACCATAAATTGGATTACCGTCTTTTGCCCATCCAATAACACGAGAGTGACCAGTGCTCTCGATTGGATCATCAAATGCAGATCCTTCTCTAACAGTAGAATATCCAACTACACCATATGAAAGATTATCTTGATATTCGCTAAAACATTGATCACCAAATCTACTAAAATTATTAACAGTTAATCTTCTTACATCTGCCTCAATAACGCAATTTCTTCCCAAAGAAGTTGGTACTATAACAGTAGATTTTTCTTCATATCCACTCCCTTCATTTAAGATGACAACGTCTGTTACCTTTCCATCGGTAACAACAGCTCTTAATTTAGCACCATTTCCAGTACCACGTACTGATAATTCTGGAGCAGCAGTGTATCCCTTACCACCATTTTGAATATCGACTGCAATAATTCTACCATCTCTATGAATTGCTTTAAATTGTGAACCACCACCAGCATCAATTTTAACAATTGGTCTTTTGTGGAAATTAAAGACATCCGATCCATAGTTCGTACCTTCTTCATAAAGGTATAAATCAACAATTTCTCCAGTAACTATAGGAGTTGCAATAATTGTATTACCAGAACCAACATATTCTGCATTAATTTCTATGCTAACTTCCGGGAAAGCAAAATTCTGGAATCCACTACCTGTAGATTCTAGTTTTACATAATTCCTTCTATCAAATTCTGTTCTTGCAGCAGAAACATTTACAGGCCCAGCATTTGCTAAACGGAACTTATTATCATCAATTTTAAGAATATGGTATTGATTTGATGTAGATAACCCACTAATTGCAGTACCATCAAAACTGTACTTGACTAAATCTCCATCATTAAAACCATGCTTATTAAATGTAACTGTACTATGGATTGTAGAAATTCCAATTGGTTTAACTTTTAGTTTTCTATTTTCATATCCAGAACCTGGTTTAACAACTTTAATTTCTGATATGACATTTTTTTCTTCAAATAGTCTAAACTTATGAAGACCACCAGTTCCAATTGTAGTAAATCCTACTGTATTAATACCGGCATTGTAATCAGTTAAAGATTCATACAAGTAGATAGTTTTTGTATTTACTACTTGAGGATAATAAACAGAACCATTAATTAATGTTCTTCCACTATCGGCGTTAGATCCATTAAATGATCCAATACCAAGTGGCGAATTCCCACTTGGATTATAAACAATTGCCTGTCCACTTGTTAAATTATGTTCCAGGGTAAAAGTAATTGTATCATCGGCAATGTCAACACCACCAGTTGCAGCAACTCCAACCTGAGATGCATTAAAATCTAATTCTCTAAACTGCTTGGTTACAACTGCTTCTAATTCTGCACCGGATCCATTACCACCTTTAGCGGTTACAGAAAGAACTCTAGTAATATTAAAGTTTTGGGGATCAACCTTAACTTCGGAGAAAGATCCTCTAACCACTGCCTGAACTAATGCAGTAGTTCCTATTCCGACTGTTGGTGGATTAACCTTAACTGTTGGTGGATTAATTACATCATATCCAGTTCCACTATTGAATACTTTTATTCCTTCTAGTGGTCCATAGTAAATATAATCATTTGATTTATAACTTAAAATCTCAACACCATTAATAAGTGTTCCAACTTGTCCTGCTATTGTTTTTTTAGAGGTTCCCGACTGAATATTTGGATTCAGTGGAAATTTAGAAAGTGATTTTTTAAACGAAAGAGATTTTTGATAATGCTGTTCTAAAGTAAATGAATGTGTTGATGGTGTTGAATACTGAGAAAACTCAACATACTTATCTGTATTAATAAATGATCTTGCATTAAATAATCTAATTGTGTTTTTTGATGTTCCAACTAATTGGACATAATATTTTCTACCAGATTCAAGACCACTAATTGCAGTTCCAGTTGTATGATAAATTACTGCATCACCAGTTATAAATGGAACATTGTTTGCAAAAGATAATGTGGTATATTTTGCAGTTACTGAACTAAGTCCACCAAAAATAGAATTTAAATTGGAAGATGATGTGATATTAATATCAATCGTAGATATATTTTTTGTTAACTGATATGATGGGAGAGAATTTGATGCGACATATAAAAATTCATCATTATCATTATATGTATTTTGCACATTAGCGAGAATTTTATCACCACTCAGAGATAATGGTGATGAAGATGCATACTCATACCTTCTTCTGATGCTAAGTCTAGTATCAGAAGCGATGTTTGCTGGAATGTTAGTGTCAAGTGTTACTAATTTTCCCGCAATTGCATTTACTCTTACATTAAGTAGAACTGCTTGTTCACTACCTCTATTTAAAATATCAACTCTATCATCAACACGCAAACTTGACTTATCTGGATTCTCAAATAAAGTCAATTCATTATTAGTAAAACTATCAATTTCATATCGTGTCCTTACATTGTAAATCCAAGTGTTGAATGTAAATTGTTTTTTGTCTAGATTTTCATTTTTAATTTCTTCCCCAAGATTTCTGACTGGAATTTTATCACCTTCTAAAAGAAGAGTATAATCATCTGTTTTTTCTAAATCGGAAAGAATACCAGTAACTCTTAGATTTACTTTTTTATTGAGATCTCCATTTTCGTATCCAAAAACGGTGCTTTCTGCATAAATTTTATCTGCAGTGCTAATACCAACACTTACTCCAATACCAGCTGGGGTGCTTACACCAAAGAATTGATTGATATTCTTATCAGAATAAGAAACAACGTTTTTACCAATATATAATTGCCCAGCAGTACTAAATCCAATAGTGGAATCTACTGTAATAATTGATGATCCAATAGAAACTTCATCTGTAGCATTTGTGCTAGGTGTGATTTTAAATTCACCTTCAATTAAACTCTGCTCATTATAACCACTAAATAACTGAATTTTATAAAAAGTTTTTCGATTTCTTGTAATGATCTCAACTTCTGAGATCGGACCAGCAGCAGTTTCATCAGAGCTCTTAAGCATCTGACCTGCCATATTATTAGGATCACCCTCTAATACTTCAGTTATTAATGTCTGTCTTCTTCTATATTCTGCAGATGATGGTTTTAATAAGAACTCTTCTAGATTTAAAATTTTTGGAGTTGATCCGTATAAGACATTAAATAAAATTCTAAAAGACTCATCAGTACCTTTACTTTGATAAAAGTTTTTTACCTGCTTTATAAACTTATTTACATCAAGTTCACTTACAAAATCAACATCTTCAAAACCAGGTGCAAGTAAAACTTTTATCTTACGATAAAATTCTTTTAAAAATTGAACACTGAGATTTGTGACCCTGGAAACACCACTGTGAGTTGCTGCCGAAGATGTGGAGAATATTAATTCTTCAGCATTAATATTACTTCTATATGTTGTGATTCCACTAAATCCACGTACACATCCAGTAAAACTATTTGTTGTTATGCCAGTGTATGTAAAAATTTCATCATCAATCTTAAAAAGACCGTATTCTTGTGGGAATCCTTTTGTTGATTCTACATTTACCGTGGTATCTGTAGATGATACTGCACTAGTAGTAGATGTAAATCCAGATATTACTTCAGGTGTTAGATTATTAAGATTTAAATATTGATCTAGATTCTCAGCAATATCAACAGGGGCACCCTGAAATTCCTGAGAAATGTAATATTGTTTTAGAAAATCGACAGCCTTAGGGCTTTCTGATAAAATAAATTCAGGTAATTGGTTATCAACGATCTGTTGGATCTTTACCCTTGACTCAAACCCGGTTGTAATCATATCTCCTCTCTTTTATCTTGTTAGTCTTCCGTTAGAATAGCTTGACCTGACTGGGTAATTAACTCCAGAGATTTGCTCTCCAGAAGCTATGGTGTCTTTAACCATATTTATAGTGCTTTTGCTGGTGTCAAAAACCAAATATAAATCTTTGAGACCAATAACATCGTTCGAATCTGGGTATGCCTGAATCTCAATTACACCATTGTCTAGTTCTGTGGATACTATGTTAATAGTATTAATAATTACTTCACCGTTAGTGTAATCAACCGTACCTATGGATTTCTTAACAATCTCAAAAGTATCTGGATCTAAAGTTTCTTTAACAATAGAAAGAATTCCAATATCACTATTTGCATCTGGAACATCTACTAAGTAAACAGTATCTGGATCATCAGCAATTTTAAATCCTGTGCTCTTAATATTATATCCATCAATTCTCTTATAGAACTTATTACCAAAACAAAGTTCATATTGTGCAAAAGTGTTTAGAATGCAATTTAGATTTCTCCTCATTCTAACTCTAGTAATATTTGAAGTAATTGCATTGTCAACACCATCAATTACTTGCAATACCTTGCTGTATTTAAATCTACCACCAAACTTATTCAGATCTACAGATTTTGAATAAGTTTCCAAAGAACTAGAAATTCTAGTCTTCAGATCACTTGCTGAATTAGTTCTAGATGAATCATAGAAAACATCACTATCAATCTCAACATATAGAAGTTTTAGGTCAACAATTTCTTGTGATATACCAGATACAGTGTATTGTTTGAGATCATTTATAATTTGATTTTTATGGAAATCTGAAATAGAAACACCATTTTTTGGTTTAATGCTGATTAATACTTTTCCATACTGTGGAGGATTTAACTCTTCACCACCAACAACGGAGACAGATTCTGTGGCAGGATACACTTGTTGTACTAATGCCTCGTAATCCCTCGTTGTAACGGCACGATACTGCGAGGAATACACTCTAGGTGCATAGTACTTAATAGATTCAATTGGTTCGATGTCGCCTCCTCCAGAGGCATTTGACACGGTTGTGATCGTAACCCCTGCCTGAGGTGTGATTAATACACCATTACTATCAGTGGTTGTTCCCGCATAAGAAAATACGGATGGTCCGTTGCCAGTTTCTCCATCAGTTGCAATATAACTGATTTTTATGACGTCACCATTGCTTAATTTTTTGCCTATGATGCCATCACCAAAAAGTAGTTCATATCTTTCATCGGATATTTCCTGTAAAAGATAAATCTCAGAGTCACTATTAACGGTGATAATATTATCAACCATTCTATATTCACGAGTTCCTACTTTAACTTTAATAGTGCTCGTATCAATGTTTGGGTTGTTTAGAATAAATCTTTGATTGAGAGAAGAATCTACGGTAAATTCCTTTGTTAGGTATATACCTTGCAGTACTTCAAGATTGGCAAATGAAGCAATATTGTTGGAAATATTAACCGTAACGTCTTCTGGAATTGAAAATGTATAATCCGAATTATCTACTGGACCAACACAAACGAGACCTGCCTTTAGAATTGCCTGTCCTTCTGTTTGTACTGTTGATATATTAAAAGAAACTGTTGCTTTTGCTGCTGTTTTTGATCTTGGAACGTATCCTACGTTTCTGGCAAGAGAAACCACGTTTTCTCTAAGAGTTGCTGAATCTATAAAAGATTCGTTTACAACCATATTAGAGTTAAACGCAGTGATATATGTGTTATATGCAAGCGTATCGATTAGAACAGAGAAGTTCGAACCATCAAAATCAAAGTCCGTGAAATCACTATTTGCACGGAGATAATCCTTGATGGATGTCTTTATCTGATCAAAATCTAGATTGGTAAACTTTGTAAAAGGCATTTTATCTTGTTGCCTCTAGGAGATATGTAAACTGTTGTGTTGGTATCTCTAGTCCAACAACTTTAAAACGAACATTTATCTCAAATTCATTGGTATCTGCTTTTGGTAAAACAGTAACACCAACATTTTCGACTCTTGGTTCGTTGTTTTCGATTGCGACTAGAACTTGCTGCTCAATTATAGAAGCAGTACCGAAGTCAACAAAATCAAAAAGTTGAGATCTAATATTTGTTCCCAAAACAGGTCTAAAAAACCTTTCACTTGGAATGGTTTGAACAATATTGCGAATTGATCGCTTGATCGCATCAGCATTTTTAAGTACAAGGATATCCTTAGTTACAGGATGCATACTAAAAGATAAACTAATATCCTTGAAAGCTCTGGATATCCTTTGTACTGCCATTTATGAATGATTTTGTTTGTTTTTATTTATACCCCTATCCAGAAATCTTGCCATAATATGGTTCTGTACCATATTCCCAATCATCATAATCCTCATCATTACGAATTTTCTCATGAAGTTCATTTTGTTGGACGAAATCGTGTTTTTTAGGAGTGATATCGTCATTTGCAATCTCACGAAGCATCTTCTGATGTTGGTGATTGCCCAAATTGTCTAAGAAATCGTGCATTTTTTCGTCCTTGTAATAGTCCGTGACCAGTTTAGTCGTTCCCCACATGCTTTGCATGTAGTCTTTGTTCCTATCGACAGGTGAATTACCCATTTTAGCTCCTGATTTACATGAAATCAGAACTTTTAGAGGGGTTGCTATCCCTTATGTCTATTTATTTTTGCCCTATATCTTTAATTTCGTACATGTAATGATCGGTTGTCTCTATCTTTCTCTTATTTTCCACAGAATAAACGGTCAGATCAATCTCATACCCAGGATTTTTCTCAATTCTATTAAAAACCCATGCATTATCATACCAAATGATCCGATTATTTGGATATGCATAGTAATTTCCAGTCTCAACCTTGAATAAATGAGCACATTTGTGTTCGGGAGTCTCCGAAAAGTTTAAATCGGGCATTCCTTTGTTCTCCCAAGACCAATCCAGAGTGAACATATAAGTTCCAAGTACCTTCTTTCCATCTGGACGAATCAATTGAGCATCTAAATTTGCCAATCGATGCCTTCTTTGGACATCAATGTACGGGGAGAAGCAGTCCCAGTACATAATGTCCTCTAGAGGTTCTATTTCCGCATCAGGACGCCAACAGAAGGCATGTAAAGGGCGACGAGTCCAGTTCACGCCATTCTCCAGGAATGCCTCAAACAGTGGCACACGCTTCTCTATACTGGCAACAGAGTGTACATCACACTTGGTTACTTCTCCATGTCCCTTTTTATGGTTATAAAGGAACTCATTACGAATATAACAGGACCAATCGGGTAAACTATGATTTAGGTATGCCAATCCCTTTCTCCTGGAAAATAGTAGTCCGTAAGTTCTTCATCTTTTTTGATAAGACGTATCGAATACAATTCACCAGTATCTTTATTGTAAGAAACATTGGGTGAATCTGAATGATTTATATAATATTGTGGTCCGATACGATCCAAATCACAATCAATCCAAAAACCTTTCTCATCACAATAGGTTAATTTCTCAAGACATTCTTTTATTTCGGAAGAAACCTCTTTCCATAAAATATATTGCCTTTGATTTGGTTTGAAGATAAGAGTATCTGCTGGTATATCAATCAAAGAAAAAACACCCACCCCGCCACAGACTTTACTGGGAGCAAGGTAGGTGTAGAGATTTAAGGAATACATTCAGCGTCCTTGTCCTCGATAAGGTTTACGTGCTTTGTTACGAGACGACGCGGCATACTTCGTTCCATTTCCCATTCCTTGACGAGACTTTTTGGGTTTTCCGGGGACGTATCCACCCTTTACGAGTCCGGTTTTTGCTTTTGCCATTTAGATTCTCCAATAATAATAGTTTCGAGTTCGGCAGGAGTCGGTCTGCCAGTTTTATAGTACTCTACGGCGAAATCGTCCATGATGTCAAAGTACTCAGTTTCTGAAAGAGCAGTGAAGATTTTCTTACCGTTCCTAAGAATTGTGTACCTATCTGCCATGATATCAGATCACGCGAGTTTTCTCGTGACCAACGCGAATGCGAGGATCACACCAAATCTCAAATCCTGCTTCCTTGGCATCAAGACAGAATGAAACGTCTTCGCCACACATATCTTGCACTTCGCCAGATTCAAATACCTGCATCTTCGGTGCAAACCAGGGATACTTCATCTCATCGTGTTCGAATACTCCGTACTTGATGAGCAACCACCCAAAACCTGCATAGTCCACAGTGAAGGGTTTCTTACGCTTGGCAATACTATCGAGTGTTTCATGATTCATCACTCCACCATTACCACGGAAGTCTTCTTCGTCCATCCAGTGTGCAACAGAAGTCGTCTGACCATCTTCGGTACAATACCAACCAGATGCAATGTCCTTATCCATTAGAATAAGTTGCCAGAACTTCTCTGTATTAAAAACAATATCACTATCAATCCACAATTGATAATCGTACTTTAGTTTACCGTCCCAGGGAATTTGATCTGGACCACGAAGAACATTAGCACCGAGACACTTGCAACGGGCAAAGTTCACCATGGAACTGTAGTCTTGTGAGATCTGAATACTGGCACCTGCTTGTACTAGATCAAAACAAAGTTGTACAAAATTCTTCAGGTACGTGTAAGAAACTCCACGACCAGGTAGACAGAATACTACACTCTTGCCTTTAATGATCTCTCTTGCTTTATCATAATCCCATTCGGGTGCCGAACTACTAACAGTCGGCGCTTTTGCTTTTACTGTAAATCCTTTAGCCATGAGATAAGTTAGTTACTTTCATATCATACACCATTATCTATATGGTGTCAATCTTCCTTAATTTCGGTAATCACAATACAATCACCCTCAACCTCCATATTGACTTCGGTGCCCTCGTACCAACCATATTCGTTTAAAATCCACTCAGGAATTGTCACATAGTATTCACCAGTCACGGGATCAACCTCTACAGTCGTAAAATTTTCCTCCGGATTTTTTTGCATTTTATTAAACTCTGCCATTGTTTTTATATAGCGAAAAATTTTTTTGATATGCCTTGTAAATTTAGCTGCCTTCCGTAACACTTTGTAGGTTAGGGTAGTTATGCGTTTTTATATACGGGGGGGCATCACGCGCCCAGGGGGGGCACCCCCGAAGGACGGGGGCGCTGGTGCTGTCACGAACGAATGCCGTCAATAGCGGCAGGCGAGGTGGGAGTGCTCCTGGCGCTGTGCCAGGCGATCACGGGCGGCAGCGATGCGATCGGCGCGGTATTGTGCCTGTGCCTTTGCCTTCACTCCGTCAAGGTCCTTGACCATGGAAGCGCCCAGACCGCGTGCCTTAGTGAAGGTCATGCCGCCGCCGCTGCTAGCACGGAGGGTAGCGCCCTTGGTGTTGGTGTCGGTGGAGCGGGTGTTGCCGATTGCGCGTGCCATGGGGTCCGTTGCTGTTGTGAATATTGTAGCAGGTCAGATCACCAGATGATCGGGTTTCCGTCAAAGTCAGTGACAGTTCCCTGATTGGCATCCTCTGCGATGCTCTCCAGGATTTCCAGGAGTTGGGCACCGTCAGCGGCACGGTTCAGGAGGGAGGTAGCAAGGTCGCGGGTCATGGTAGGATGTTGGTTTGTGGTTTGAAAGGAAAGGGGGGAGGAGGGTCAGAGGTCTGCCATCATCTCCTCCATCTCCTGGGCGTTGATGGCGGGGTCGTTCCATGCTACCCCATCGCCAGTGGCACCAAGGTAGCGTCCGATCTGACCGTCCATCATGCAGCGTTGGAACTTCTCCCATGGGGTCTCCCATGGGGCACAGAACTCAACACATGCCTTTGCGGTGTTGTACAGAAACTCATCGTTTCCGATCCACAGGGAGGCGTTCCAGGTTTCGTAGTTTGCCCAACCGTTCATGATCTTGGTTCGTTTGGTATGTGAGAATTCTACAGGGTCAGCGGCGGATCAGGTCGCCTGCGGTGTACAGTACATCCGCTGTCACAACCCTCACGGGTTTGATCGGTTCCCATAGTAGGAAGGTCAACCCAGCGATGACGATGATCTTAAGCATGGTTTGGCGATGGAAGTCAGCAGAGCGGGAGCGGGTCAGTGCTTTGATCATTTGCCCACCCCGAACACCAGGTCGGCAATGGCGTCGGTGTTGGCATCGGCGCGGCACCAGCGGATCGGGGCACCTTTATCGGGGCACATCCAGATCATGCAGGGCTCACCCCAGAATTGAGCGATGCGGTAGGCGTGGTTGATCGACTCTGCCCACCAGCACCCATGCTGATCGAATTTGGTCC
>Ga0208162_1000224_pt1 | contig 32705 bp, 48 predicted proteins | sample CB_VirMetaG_4_FD_184539 | JGI IMG/M metagenome (GOLD analysis project Ga0208162, IMG submission 184539) | Freshwater to marine saline gradient viral communities from Chesapeake Bay - CB_1508_1M Viral MetaG (SPAdes) (version 4) | ecosystem: Environmental > Aquatic > Marine > Coastal | place: USA... | reverse complement strand
GTAGAGCTGCGGGTCAGCGGCTGGCTCAAAACCAGCGCCAAAGGCACGCGCTGGATTAGCCTCAAGTTCGAGCCGCCGTTCCAGAAGCAGTCCGAGCAGCAGCCGAGCAAGCCGCAGAGCAAAATCCGCGACGAGGATGTGCCTGCCGCTGACTGGCAGAATGACAACCCGCCGTTCTAGGAGGAGACATGAACCATGAGCGAGAACATCAACGTGACTCAGTGGCAGCACAAACATCACAAAAGCATTCGGGTGCTGGTTGTGAACGAGAATCTGGAGCTGAGATTAGCCAACACCAGGCCGAGGAGAGGCGTGCTCTACAGGAGACTGGACGACGCGCAGCAACCGGATGCAGCACGGCCCTACGCCGACTTCATGCGGGTTTTCGAGAGAGTCAAAATCTAACCACGGAGGAGAAATGAGAGTGACTAGTGCAACAGTTAGCTATGAGTGCAACAATTGCGGGCATGAGTACGACGTAGACGTGACCTTCGGCTGCTCGGCGCAGCTTTATGGACCACCTGAATCCTGCTACCCGGCAGAACCTGACACTGTGGAAAATCCAGAGTGCCCTGAGTGTGGCGCGGTCGCTGATGCTGATACTGCAATAATGCAGGCAGCCGACTTGGTTCAGAGCTGGGAGGAGGACAAGTGGGAACTGGAGGTGGACCGATGACAAGGCCGCTGATAGAGCGACGATGCCAGCTGTGCAAACACTACGAGCCGTCCAAGACCGTGCATTACGCCGGGGTGTGTCGCAGTTTCGCCATCTACGACGAGGAGATGCTGGTTCACCGCGACAGCTGGTGCGGACGTTGGGCTGAGAAGAGTGCAGCAGCTTTAAAGCGGGACTTTACATCTGCTGCAAAACAGGAGGCGCAGAATGACTAAAACCGAAATCTACGAGGCGCTGGCGCGGGGCGAGTGGCATCGGATTGAGTTCTTCGAGCAAGAACGGTGGTGGTCGATGCCTCTTGAAGACCGGGTTTTGTTTCACCTGCACTACCAGGTTAAGAGATGCACATTTGACCCAGAAAGCTGGCGAATGAAGGAGGTGGACCGATGACCATAACCTTCACCGTTTATGGGACACCTCGCCCGGCTGGGTCAAAACGCGGATTCATCAACAAACACAGTGGCAGAATCTGCATGGTTGATGCATCTGGTGAGAACGGGCGCATGTGGCGTCAGGATGTGGCTAGAGCTGCGCTAGAAGCCATGCATGAACAGGCTGACTGTGAGCTGCTGGACGGGCCGCTGGAGCTGAGTCTGACACTGCATATGCATCGGCCTAAGAGCCATTATCGGAGCGGCGGCAGGATTCTGAAGGAGACCGCACCTAAGTGGCACGTTCATAAACCTGACGCCACGAAATTGATGCGGGCTGTGGAGGATGCGATGACAGGCATAGTCTGGCGCGACGACAGCCAGGTTGCGCGGCAGTATGTGGAAAAGGTGTATTGCGAGGAGCGGCAGCTGTGCGGGTGCAGCGTGGTTGTGCGGCAGATTGAGGAACAGGCTGGTGGAGTGTTGCAACCGTTATGAACCGTAGCACCTACACACAATGCAGCCTCTGCGGCAACATCAGCGTCCACAGCTACACCAGAAACGGCGTCAGCGTCAGGACGTGTTTGAGCAAGGGCTGCGCGTATTTCGTGACTGAACCAGTGAAAACGAAAGGAAGGCGTAATGGCGTTCGCTAAATTATTCAGCAACATCACCGAGAGCAGCCTGTGGAGTGAACCAAAGGAAGTGCGGCTGCTGTTTGTGACCATGCTGGCAAAGGCAGATGCTGCCGGATTCATCGAAGCATCACTGCCGGGCCTGGCCCGCACGGCAAACCTCAGCATAGAGGAAACAGAGTCGGCACTTGATGTCTTGTCCAACCCTGACCCTTACAGCAAAAACCCGGAACACGACGGTCGCAGAGTCGTTGCTGTTCCTGGCGGTTGGGCACTGCTGAACTACGAGACATACCGAAACCGCCGCAGCGATGAAGAGCGGCGTGAGTATCTGCGTGAATACATGCGCGACTACCGCTCGCGTAAACAATCCGTAAACAAAAATGTTTACGATGTAAACACCTGTAAACACTCGTTAACCACGGTAAACCACAGTAAACCGGCGTTAACCCAAGCAGAGGCAGAGGCAGAAGCAGAAGCAGAAAAAGACGTTGGGCGTTCACCTGCTTCTGAATGCACTGCTGGAGCAGTGCCAACGTCACAAAAGGCTAAAAAGCCTGTTCTGTGTGACGATGACTACCTGACCCAGCTGCAAGGCATGTCCTGCTACAGCGGCATAGATGTGCAGCAGGAATACGGCAAGGCCCAGGCATGGTGCCTGACTAACGGCAAACAGCTGACCCGGCGCAGGTTCGTGAACTGGCTCAACCGCTGTGACCGCCCTATGGCTGCAACTGCCACTGCACCTGCGCGGCAGCAGAGCCAACCTAAGACCGTGTGGACCCTTAAACAGCAGCTGGATGCGATACAGGAGCAGATTAAGCACATCGAGACACACTACGCCATGCAGACACCGCACGGCTTGCAGTGGGACATGATGGCTACAGAGGAGGTGAAACAGCAGTATGCGGAACTGAGGCAGAAGCGGAAGCAGCTTAAGGAACAGATAACATCAGCATAATAGAAAGGAAAACATGACCATCACGATAACCATACAAGGCGAAGACGGATACGCAGGAGTTGCAACAGCTGCAACTGATACAGGCTTAGACACGGACGAACTGGCACAGATTGCGATGCTGCTCAACAACGCGATATGCGGCGCGTTATGCAGCTACGGGCTGGATATAGACGCGGTCCGCCAGATAGTCAGGCGTGGAGGTGAGTATGACTAAGCGCAACATCACGGTAGACAGCAGGGACGTGGACTGGGTGGTGGCCGACTTGGTAGAGCGCGGCTTCACCGTCAGGGCACAGCACCTAGGCGGCAGCAGCTACATGGTGCATTACTGGAGGAAAGCAGAGCGAGCCAACCACCACACATGCACTACTGCGCCGCATAGGGCAGAGCTGGATGATGACGGGTTTCTGTTTGAGTCGTGCCGTATGTTCTGTGCTGCTGCTGATAAGTGGCTGGCTAAGCGTTGCAGTAGGCCAAGGCGGCGTCGGAGCAGGGTTGGCAATACGACTAAGACAGGAGGCAGCGATGACGCAGCCTAGCGCAACTGTAACGGTAACGCTGGCTTTACCGATAAAGGAATCTCTTGCCAGCCGGGTATGCAGCTGGGGTTCCGAAGTTGCTCAACTCGTTTATACGTTAAAGTTTGAGTTTTTGACATCATGAACACGAAACCGACCAGAAAACGACACACACAGAAACGCTGGACTCTACTGGAGGCAGCGTCGGAGACAGGACGCAGCCGCGAAACGATAAAGCGCGGCCTGAGCAAAGCTGGCGAAAAGGTGGACAAGGACGGCACCTTCTCCACACGCCAGCTACTAGCTGCTCTGATTGATGACCTGAAGGAAGCTAAAGCCAGGCGCGAACGTGCGGAGGCTGAGATGGCAGAACTGGAGCTGCAGCAGAAACGCCGCGAGCTAATACCGGCATCCGAGGTCAGCGCCGTGGTCAATGGCACACTCAGCACGCTAACAGAGGCAGTCCGCGCTATGCCGTCAGCTCTTGCGCGGCGCTGCAACCCTACGGACCCGGAGCACGCGCGGAAAGCGATTGCTGCATACGTGGATGGCAAGATACTAGCCAGAGGACGTGAACACGTAATCAAGGAGACTGAGAATGAATAAGGAACAGTTACTAGACCTACGCCAAGTCATGCTGGCGGCACTCGCTCCACTGCCATCCGGCAGAGTCAGCGACTGGTGCGCGGCTAACATAACACTGCCGCCGCCACAGACACAGGAGCCTGGACCGATGCTGTTTGACGGTCGGGAATACCTGCTGGACGTGTTGCAGGATTTCGCTGACCCGGTGGTGACTGACTCCGTTGCCTGCTTCGGTTCGCAGTCGGGCAAAACCACAGCACTGATGGGCGGCGTGGCGTGGACCATAATCAACGACCCGACTGGAGTGCTGTGGGTGATGCCGTCTCTGTCGCTGGCTCAGAGCTTCAGCGAGACGCGGTGGCAACCGATGATTATGGCGTCTGAAGTGCTGGAACGGCTGGTGCCTCGTGGCTTGCGGCGGCACGACTTCAAGAAAACTCAGCAGCAGATTGGCAGCGCCATAGTCAACTTCATCGGCTCAAACTCGCCCGGCAACCTAGCCAGCCGCCCTGCCCGTCTCGTGATTCTGGACGAGGTGGACAAGTTTGACGACGGCGGCAGAGGCGAAGCAGATGCAGTAAACCTTGCCGAGCAGCGCACCAAGTCATTCAGCAACCCGAAGCGCATCAAAACCAGCACGCCGACTATGGACACAGGGCTGATATGGCAGGAGTTCCTGAAGGGCGACCAGCAGCGGTATAACGTGCCGTGTCCGCACTGCGGCAAGCTGGTGGTGCTGGCGTGGTCTAAGCAGTTCTCAACCTTCAGGCTGACCGGAAACGAGGCATTCGTTGCGTGGGACCAAGCCGCAAAGACCAAAGCTGGATGGAATCTAGAGCAGGTTGAACGGTCGGCGCACTGTGTCTGCCCGTTCTGCGCCGGTGAGATTGAGGACGGACACAAAACGCGCATGGTCAGAGACGGAAAGTGGGTTGCAACCAATGCAACGGCTTCGGTCAGCTTCAAAAGCCGACACCTGCCCAGCCTCTACGCCAGCTCACCAGAGACATCCTTTGGGCGGCTGGCGGTCAAGTTCCTGCAAGCGAAACAGTCGCTGCTAGGGCTTCAGGGCTTCATCAACGGCGACTTGGCAGAGCCATACGTGTCACAGGACACAGCCGGTCAGCGCACAGAGATTGTGCGTGCGCGTGTGACTGAAGGAGATTGGCACAAAATCATGACTGTGGATTGCCAGGCCAAAGGCCCAGATTACTTCTGGTTCGTCGTGCGGCAGTGGCAGAACGGCAACAGCCAAGCCATCGACGCCGGTTCACTGTCAACGTGGGACGAAGTCAGAGCCAAGCAGATGGAGCATGGCGTGGACGATGCCGGAGTTGTCGTTGATTCCGGCTTCGGAGCCAGGTCTGATGCTGAGGTTTACCGCACTTGCGCAGAGATGTCTGTGCAGGTGGATGGCACCGCCCTGCTCTTGGGTTGGATGCCGTCTAAGGGTATGCCTGGCAGGAAGCGTTGGAGGGGTCAGGACGGCGCACTGATGCCGTATGCTGTGCGGAACATCGACCCTTACCTAGGCACCAGTAAGGCGGGACAGCTGCTTATGCCACTGTTTGAGTTCAGCGGCGACTCGTTCAAGGACGTGCTCGACGCGCTCAGGCGCGGTCAAGGCGGCTACGAATGGGCAGTATCTGAAGCAGTTGCAACCGATGACTACTGGCGGCATATGGATGCAGAAACAAAGACTGCTGTATTCAACAAGCTGACCGGCAAGACGTACCACCAGTGGCAACTCAGGAGCAAACACTGGCCGAACCACATGTTTGACTGCGAGGTTATGCAGGTTGCGGCGGCGAATTATCTGAATCTGTTTACATACGAGGAGGTGAAACGATGAACTACGATAAACTACCGTATCTGATGACGCGGCAGGAGGTTGCGGGTTTGATTGGAGTCAGCGAGTGGACTATTAAACGAAAGGAGCACGAGCTAGGCATTACACAAGCCAGAATCAAGTGGCTGTCTCAGCGCGTCAGATACCGCAGGGATTTCGTAATCAACCAGTTCCAGAAGCTGGGATACTTGCCGACACATCACGCGCACGACAAGTATGGGTGCCCAAACTGCCACGGTGAAGGGCTGGCGTTTGAGCGTTGCGACTGTTGCGGTGCGGCACCTGAAAAAAAGTGAAAATAACTGTTGCAACGAATGCAACCCGTGTTACATTTCAACCATGACAGCGAACATGAAAGACCTACTGGCAAAACTGAACGAAAACCCCTGCGCCGACAGCGACCCCGCTGAAGATTGGGCTTGGACGTCTGACGTGCTCAAGAGCGAGAGCGACAAGGCTACCTTTGGACACCTAATGGCGGCTGGGCTGGTCAAGAGCGATGGCGAGGCTTACATGATTACAGCCGAGGGCGTTGCGGCACTGTAAAAGCCACAGCCCACAAATCACCCGCCCTAACACGGCGGGTTTTTTGTTGCTCGCATTTGCTCGCATTTGCTCAACTCGCACCTCTACCACATCCGCCACGCACCTGCTAAACTGTGGTCAGTGGTTGTTTCTACTGACAAACTGAGACGGAATCTGAAGGGTGCAGCTATCCAAGCCAGCGCAGAGCAGTCTGCGTTGCGGGACGTGCTAGAGGACCACCTTTACTCCAGATTCCAAGCCAGCCAGAGCGGCTACAAGCTGGGCGGCACCAGCGCCAATGGCGCATCCACGCAGATTACGACCGACAACTCCGACCTAATGTTTGAGGTCTGGAGTCAGCTGCTGGACCTGTATGACACGTGCGCCACATCGCTTTCAACGTCTGACCAGGCTGAGATTTTGGCCGAAATGCTCTACCGCCTGGATTCAAAACCAGTCACCAGCTACAGAAACGACTTTACTGCAATCAGCCTGTGACACTAGCAGAACGACTAAAAACAGCATACCGCGCCCTGTTTGAAGGTGCCAGGTTCAGCACCACGCGCAGCATCGTGATTGAGTCTGGCCCGCGTGATGCGCGGTTTGACGCCGACAACAGCACGAGGCTAGAGCTGGTGCGGAAGGCGCGCTACTTCGAGAAAAACAACGCCATCGTAAACCGGATGGCAGACATCTTTGAGACCTACGTGGTGGGTGCAGGACTCCAGATTCAGCACGTCAGCCAAGACGAGGACTGGAACGCAGCCGCTAAGGTTTGGTGGAACGGATGGGAACGCTTTCCTGATATTCGCAGCCTGCAAGATTTCGGCACACTCCAGAGCCTGATTGCTCGCACATGGTTCGTGGATGGCGAATGCTTCATTCGGAAGGTGCGCGGCCAGAGTGGCAGACCTCGCCTGCTGGTCATGGAAGGACACGCCATCGAGACGCCACCAGATGAGCGCGAGAACCCGCAAGTCATCGACGGCATCCGGGTTGATTCAAACGGCAGACCCATCAGCTACTACGTCAAACACCGCAAAGGCAGGAACGAGTTTGCCTATGAGCTGGTGCCTGCGGAGCAAATCATTCACGTTTTCGAGCCGAGCAGGCCTGGTCAATACCGTGGACTGCCTTTCATCTATCCGGTCATCAATACACTGCATGACCTGACCGACCTGCAATCGCTTGAGATGCAGGCGGCAAAGGATGCAGCGAGCCGCACAAATGTCATCAAAGTGCAGGGTGGTAGCCTGGACCTGACCCAGCTGCGGCAGTCTAGGTTCACGGCATCGCAGTCGATGAACACGGGCGCTACGGCTACGGAGTCAAGGGCTGAGTATTACAGGGACGTTACTGGTTCTGCTCCCATCGTGTTGCAGCCCGGCGACGATTTCCAGCAGTTCAAGAGCGACCGCCCTAGCGTGGTGACTCGCGAGTATTGGCGCTACCTTTCCGAGCTGGCTTGCACCGGATGCGGCTTTCCGCTGGTGCTGGTGTTTCCTGATTCCATGCAGGGAACGGTTTACCGTGGCAGTCTGGACATGGCGGCTGTGTTCTTCCGGTCGCGCTTTCAAGTCATGGCTTCGGCTCTGAGGGAGGTTCACGCATACGTCATGGGCTGGGCTGCGAACGGAGGCGAATCCGCACTCAGCGCAAAACCTGAAGACTGGGCGAACATCGAAATTCACCCGCCTCGCGCCGTCAATGTGGACGTGGGCCGCAACAGCGCAGCGACGATTGCTGAACTGGAAGCGAACCTGACCACGCAGGCTGCGGAATGTGGCAAGCAAGGTTTGGACTGGAGGGCGGTTTTGAGGCAGCGGGCATCTGAGCATGAGTATGCGAAACAGCTAGGACTTGAAAAGGAGGCAATCAATGAACCAATGGTTCAGGATAACGAATAAAGCAGACGACGATTCACCGGCTGAAATCCGCATTTACGGCGAAATAGGCGGAAGCTGGGACGGCTCTGGAGTAGAAGTGGAGTCATTCGCCAACGAGCTGGCGCAGATTCCGAAGGGTAAGGAAATCGTGATGCGCATTCACAGCCCCGGCGGCTCTGTTTTTGACGGGCTGGCCATCTACAACATGCTGGCCGAGCGCAAAGCCAACCTGACGGCTCGCGTGGATGGGATTGCTGCATCTGCTGCAAGTTGGATTGCTCTTGCTGCAAACAAGGTCCAGATGCCGAAGCACAGCCGGATGATGATTCACGACGCACAGGGACTGGTTGTGGGCGATTCCGAAACCATGCGCGAGATGGCAGAGCTGCTCGACCGCGAATCTGACAAAATCGCAGCCATCTATGCCGAGAAAACCGGCAAGCCAGCCAAAGCGATGCGCGACCTGATGCGCGAGACGACGTGGATGGATGGAGACGAAGCCGTGAAAGCTGGCTTTGCTGATGAAGTCATCGACGTTGCAACCGTTGCGAACACTTTTAATCTTTCCCGCTTCACAAAGGTGCCTGCGGGATTAGGAGGCGCAGAAGCCTCCACCGACAACAAACCAAAGGAAAAAACAATGGAAGTTAAGAACCAAGCCCCGGTGGAGGCAACGAAACCCGCCCCGGAAAACATCATCACCGCCGACCAAATCAAGGCTCTGGAGAACAAGCTGCAAGCCGAGCGCACTGCTCGTATCACTGCGCAGCTGACGCCTCTGTGTGCCGAGCGCGGCATCGACCCGAAACCGTTTGTGGACCAAGCGTCCAGCGGAGAACAGGGCGAAACCTTGGCGCTCAACATGATTAAGGCGATTCCTCTTAAAGGAGGCGAAGCCAGTCAGGTTGTGGAGAACAAGGGCAACCCGCTCATTGAGAAGTATAACTCGATGGAGCCTGGTGCCGACCGCAACAAGTTCCGCATGCAGAACCACGACACGTTGCAGAACGTGCTGACGACCTTCAACCCGAAGAACGCCAACACGATTGCTGCTGGTCTCGTGAATGACTACATGGCGGACGGTCTGATTGTTGTGGCTCACAACAAGCTGGCGCCGCTGAATGTGTTCACGCGTGACTTTGGTGTGGACCCGATGAAACCTCGCGCCAGCGTTGACGTGCGCAAGGCTACTGTCGGCTCGACCAGCCAGAGCAACGCCACGAACTTCGAGAGTGGCGACAGCACGCTTGCCGTCTCGACCGTGACTGTGAACCAGCTGTCGAACTCGTTCCACTTGCTGAACTCCGAGCTGAACCAAGGCAGTCGCCTGGCTCACCTCGCGCAGATTAATGCGAACAACCTCGCTGACAAAATCAGCGACGCCATCACCGCTGTTATGGTTACTGGAACCTACGGCACCGCTATCACTGTTGGCGCGGCTGCTAACTTCGACAGCGCTGACCTGCCTCCAATTCTGGCTGCTGCTAAGAACTATGGGCGAAAGGTTCTGCTGTTGGACGGCGGACACCTTGCATATCTGCTTCCAACTGACCGAGACAGCTTCCGGTTGGGCGAACAAGGTGCTTACGGCTTTGACGTCATCGCTGAGCAGAACCGATGGACGGACGCCACCGCCAATACGTGCGGCTTCGTCTGCGGACCTGACGCCATCGTCCTTGCCTCCGGTCGCAGCATCGAACTTCCTTCCGGTCAGTTTGAGAGCATCGGCTCTGTGACGTTGCCGCAGGGGATTACGGTGCAGACGGCCACTTGGTACAACACCGCCGGTCGCGTCTGGTGGGCTGCGTATGACGTGATGTTTGGTGCCGTCGCTGGCGACACCACGCAGGCTGAAGTCCTCATCACTGCCTAAACCTGAACAATAGGCGGGCGGTGGTGAAATAGCTGCCGCCCGCCTTTCCCTTACAACTACTATGAGACGAGGATTTATCGACGAAATCACGGGACCGAATTCACGCAAGGCGCTGGCTATGGGACCGTATGCGGACATGCTGCTGGAGTTCCGCAAGGGTGAAAAAGCTGGCCAGAGTCTCGCGCTGTTCACGACTGACCGAGGTGCCAAGTTCACTAAAAGCGCCGTCTTAATGCTCAAAGGCGAACTTAAGACGCAAAAAGCTGAGGCGAAAGCTAAGAAATAGTGAGCATCGCGTCCGACATACTCGCACTCGGAACCACCGCGCTCCTCGGGTTTAACGGGGAGCAGGTGGTGTTCCGTGGCGGTACTGTCACCGCCATCGTGGACCGCACCGTGCCACCTGAAATCGTGCAGCGTGCGGAGCTGGACCTGATTCAGAGTGAAGCAAGCGAGGTCTGGGTTCAGAAGCGGGACGTTTATGGTGCGCCGAGAGTTGGAGAGTATTTCACAGACTCAATCGGACTCATTCACACGATACGCGCAGTTCGGCGCGATGCCGTGTTCTGGAAGATGATTTGCGAAGTTAACGAGAAACAGTAAATGGTCAGCATACACACCAACGTAAACCAGCTCAATGCCGCAATCCGGCGGTATAAGGCGGCGTCTGGCAAGTCGCTGGACCAGGTGCTGGCAAAGCAGGGCGCGAAGCTGGGTATTGAGCTGCATAAGAACTTCAAGGCAATTATGCCGAAGTCTGGGAGCATCAGGGAGAGCAACATGAACAGGCTCAAGAGCGGTGGCGGACTCAAGGTGCGGCAGGGTGTGATGGAGAAAATGCAGATTGCAACAGACGTTGCATCGCGCAAAACAGTTTTCAAGGTCGGCAAGAAACACGGCAGAACCAAGACCGTCAAGGGCAAGAAACTGAACTGGTGGCAGGAAGCCGTTCGGCGCGAACTTGGTGCGCGTGAAAAGGCGCGAGGATTTACGGCTTTGGGTGCCAAGTATCCGCGAAAAGAAATCAGCTACGGTCGCGTTGCAAAAAACAAATACGGTGCGCTGCTGTCTGAGGTTTTCACCGTCTTCGGAAGGTCTCCACGTTACATCCGCTTCAGCTGGGCTGGTGGCGCTAAGATGGCTGAGATGGCCAAGAACAGCATCAACAGCAAGCTGGCAATGCGCGGTGTTGTTGCCGCACTCAAGACTGTGACGAAAGACATTATGGAGTACGTCATCGACCGCGAACGAAAGGCTGCTGCAAAATCTGGACTTAGACTGAGTTAAGCCATGCTCGACTACAACCACATCCAAGCCAAAGCATACGACTTAATCAGCGCAGTTGATTACATCGACGGTGTTTCTGTGCTGCTGGATGATGGAGAGCAGAACGACGCAGCAGGCAACGCCAGGCGCAGCACCGGCGCAGTCATCGTTATACGCCAGCCTGACAATCTTTCAGCTCAGGCGACCGGCAACGGAATTTCACTCGGAACAGCTTCGGTCGTAGTGCTGTGCAGCTTCAATGACGAAGTGAACCGCTACACGGACGCAGGTCTGAACCTCGACCCGGAACGGGTTGTGCGCGAAGTCAAAACCGCAATGGAGTCATACGACTCGACCGCCGCTTGCAGCTTTTTCCAGCTAGCTGGAGAGCAACTGTTGCAGACTGACGGGCTGTACGAAAGGCAGCTAACATTTCAGACATGGATAACCGGATGATAGACGGAGCAAAAGTCGCAAGCGCGTGGAGTCTGGTTGGATTCACCTACATTCCGACTATCGAAGAGGCGTATCAAATCGCGCAGTTTGTGGCGCTCGTGCTGGCAATCGTGATGACGGCACAGACAATTTATGTGCGGCTTAAGCGCATCAAGAGAGAGGACGCGCTGGCTGACATGGTGAATAGAGCACACTCGAAATGTGACAAGGCACATGCTGGGCAGTGCCCGCTGAAGCATGAACTGGAGAAGCTGGAGAAATTGAAATGAGATTACTACTGACCTTGATTTTGTCTGTCGTTGCAACTGTTGCAAACGCTGCAACTGTTACCGGCACAATTCAGGACGCGAATGGCGACGCGACAACTGTGCGCGTTGAGTTTTGGCCGCTTACCACGCCACTGCAAACTGGTGACGCGCTCATTACAACCGGCAGACCTGTGCGCACGACTGCAACTGACGGCGTGCTGTCTGTGTCGCTGGTCGAAGGCTTGTATCAGGTCAGAATCGGCGGCTACGACAAAATCAAAATCAGTGTGCCATCAGGCAGTGGCAGCCATGAAATAGGGACGCTGACCAGCGATGGTATCACATACATTCCACCTGGCGGCGGCTCCGACCTGACCGGCACAAACGACCTGGCCGGAACCGGGCAGCTGCTGAATGCGGACTACATCAGCAGCGGCTACCTGCTCATCAGCACGAACATTACCGACCACGACACCGGACAGCTGTCAGGCGTGTCCATTGTCACGACGAACTGGACTCTCAACACAAACTGGGTCGGCAACTACCCTGTGGGTTTAACAGTTGCAGGAACAGACGGCACCATGGCTTTAGTCGGAACCAGCGAGGGCGGTCACAGCACCGTGTTTGAGCATGTGGAGGTTGACCCGACTGGAACCAGCCTCGTTGACAAGTGGGTCTGGTCCAAAGGCAAAAACGCGGACGGCGGCTATTTGGAGATGTTTTACGGCGACATGACCGACCCTCTTACGGTGGCCACTCAGCAGGTGTATCGGGTGCAGCCGTCTGGCGCATCAGTTCAGCAGGGCCAAAACGCAGTCATGGCATTTCGTGACCGTGGCGCAACGACAGGCACAACCGTTTACGGCTTAGGTTCAGACGATAACAAGATGGTGTTCCGAAAATACGCAAACACCGACGTGGATGCTGGCTCAACCACACTCGGCAACTTTGACACAAACGGCAAGTGGTGGATGCCAAGCCTCAGCGTCAGCAACAACATCACAGCAAACAATACAGAGGCATTCGGTGGCGCATTAATCAGCACCACCAACCGCGCTCTGGCAGCTGCAACTGTGCTGTCACCTGCTCCGTACGGCCTGGTCGTTAACGGCACAGAGGGCAATATGGCACTCGTAGGCGGACCTGAAGGCGGATTTAGTTCTGCATTGGACTTTACCGAGGTTGCGGAGGACGGCTCTGCAATCACTGACAAGTGGACGCTGGCCAAACTCACGAGCACGAATGCGAACGGCTCGGAGCTGCGATTTGTCTATGGTCCAAACGCAGACGTCGGCAGCAACACAAACAAGCTCAGCATCTATCCAGATGGCACCGTCACAATTCCTGGCACACTCGATGGCAACGGCACGGGAACGATTACGAATATGGCGGGGATTAATGTTAATAGCAGCATCACCGGTGATATATTGTCGGTTTATTCCTCGGGCTTCAAAAAGTTCTCTGTGGATGGAAAAGCGGGGTCGGGCCGGGTGCATATCGAAAGCGGAAACACTCCATATGTGAAAGTATACCAGTCTACTGGTGGAAGCTCCGCATACTATGGGCCATTGGGTTTCAGCATTGTAGACAGCCTTAACAACCCAACGGTAATAACCTATGACTCCGCCGGAACCTTAGCTCAACGCAACGGCACAAATGCCCAGACCTCGAGGATTTACGGCACCTACACAGACGCCTCCAATTACTCCAGAATCAGCCTCAGCCACGACGGCTCCGGGACCGGAACCATTGCTCTAGAAACAGCAGGCACAGGTGCGGATGACCAAACTCTGCGCATGCGCACGACTGGATTGGGTGCGTTTGAGGTTTTCGGAGGCACAGTTCCGACTACTGCGCGTGGGCAATATGCAGTAACAGTCAGCACGTACCCAGACGCCAGCCGGACGGCATCCGGCGACCTCTCGGTCGCAATCGGAGGGCAAGCACCCTCGGCATCTGCCTCTAGGGGCGTTGCCATTGGTGGCTCCTACGCTACAGCTAGTGGACAATATTCGGTTGCAATAGGTGGCACAAGTTTAACCTCCGGAGGTACTTTTTCTGTGGCGATTGGAGGTTCGTCTTCCACTGCAACAGGTTATGGCTCCGCTGTTGTCGGCGGGGCATCTTCATCCGCCCCTGGAGCCTACGGTTCGGTATTCGCAGGGCGATACGCCAACGCATACCTCTACGGTCAACACGCATACGCCTCCGGTCGTTTCGCAGCAAACGGCGATGCCCAAGGCTCACGCTTAGTCGCTCGCAACACAACCAGCGGCACGACTCCTGCCGACCTGTTTTTGGGCGGCTCTAGTGCGCGTTTAGTCCTGCCAGCAAACACAAGCTGGGGCTTCACCGTTTCAGTGGTCGGGCGCACGACGGATGCAGGGGCAGGCGTAGAGCAGTCGGGGTATTATAAGTTTGAAGGTCTGATTAAACGCGACGGCGCATCAAACACCACCTTAGTTGGCAGCGTGACTAAGACAGTGCTGGCTGAGGATGATGCAACGTGGGATGTGACGGTATCTGCCGACGACACAAACGAGGCACTGGATATATCCTGCACCGGCGGAACGGGTGATAACACGCGCTGGGTCGCGACCATTACATTGACCGAAGTGGGTGGCTAATATGAAAAAGACTCTTGCAACACTCTTAACTCTGGGCCTGCTCGGTATTGCAGTCGGGCAGGTGCGATACAGCAACAGTGGCGGCGTTGCGTTTGACGATGACGTGACCATGACCACGCTTAACATAGGCCGGGTGCTGACGCCGTTCAACACGCTGAGCCTGGATGGCACCAACCTAGTCGTGAACATGGCGAGCACCAACACCTACGGCATCATCGAGCTGACGGGTGACTGCTACATCATCGCCAGCAATCTTACATCAGGAGCAAGGGCGCAGATTGAGGTGAGAGCTGACGGCACCGCTCGCACGATTACGGCTGTGCCTGAATACAAAGCATCTGGAGCTGAGTCGTTCAGCATCACAGTAACTAACCACGCTGTTATCAGCTTGTTTAACACCGGAACTGCGACCACTAACTGTTTCATTGGTGGCGCTTGGTTTGAATGAAAGACTATATGAAAAAGACACTAGCACTTATCGTGGCTCTCGCAGCCTTCACTGTAACCGCAACTGCTGCTGACGCTACCCTCAGCTACACGCCGGTCCAGCTCAAAGCTGTGCAGCGCGTCGTTACCAGAATGAATGCTGAAGCTGTTGCTAAAGCCGTTGCCGAGAATCCTGATGTGGACGTTGCCACAGTGCCACAGATGACGGCGCTGCAATATGTTCAGGCACTATTCACAGCTAAACTCAACGCCATCGTGGCTCAAGAGAAGCGGCTGATTCAGGCTGAACTCTTGGAGAAATATGAATCTGCGGACGATGCTACGAAAACCGAGGTTGAAGCGCACCTTGAAGTGATTCCATGAAACGACTGCTGCTAGTTCTGTTACTCGGTCTGGTTCAGGTTCAGGCACAAGTTGGAGTGCTGGACCTGGCTGACCCGGTGTTTCTGGGCGGCACTGTGAATGATGAGGTTGGCGGTGGAGGCCTTAGCAAAGCGTCGCTTATTGCGTGGTATGACTTCGCTGATGCAACAGACTCGCACTCGACCCACGACCTCACGGAGGTTAATTCTCCAACATACGACACCTCGCCAAGTCGCGGAATTGCTGCTGCAACTGGAGACAAGCTGTGGACGATAGCTGGAATTATTGGCGCAGGAGTCTGGTTGCCTGACTCATCAACTGACGCAACCATGGTGGTTAGGTTCAGAAGTTACACCGGAGTAGCATCGGGGGACTATGCCTTGTCAAGTAGCACCGGTGGAGTTGCGGTGCGCTACATAACATCAAACGGCATACGTGGCAGGATAGCGGATGCGTCGGAAATACAATCGACAACGATACCCAGTGTAGGAACGTGGTATACTGTGGTTTTGGAATATGACAATTCAGCAGGAGACCACAATATGTGGATAAACAACACTGACCTTGCAACGCAAAGCGAGACGTTCACATCCCCCGGCACGGCGTTGTATTTCGGCGGCGGCACAGCGACAGTCGGAAAAAATATGGAAATTGACTTTGTCGGTTTATTCAACCGGAAACTCACAACCGAAGAAAAGGCATGGGTTTATAACTCTGGAGGCACTCGCACTTATGCTGAATTGTCTGACTAGAACATTTGTTGCAGCCTGCATCTGCTTTAGCGCATCGGCTGAGGACTTGTTTGTTCGCCCAAACGGCGGTTCATACGGTGCTGAAGATGGTTCAGACTGGGACAACGCATTTAATGGCTTTTCAGATGTGGTGTGGGGCGCTTCGGCTGGACAGCTTGGAGCAGGCGACACGCTTTGGATAGCTGCCGGAACATACACTCAGTCAGTTGTCATTAAGGGCAGTGGAACCAGCGGCAACCCGATAACACTGAAACGTGCCACCGCGTCCGACAGCGCCGCAACATCGGCAACTGGATGGAGCGCAGGATACGATGGGCAGGTAACAATAGACACTGGAGCAGCGAACGTCATATACCCAGACGCAAGCCGCGACTACATCACAATCGACGGTCAGACTGAATACGGAATCAAGGTTAATTGCGCGGAGGGCGCAAACAGCGGCGGTGTATTTTGGGGATTCGCGTGCGATTACTGGGAGATTAAATATATCGAGCTGGACGGACCAGCAGATACAACTTCTGACTATAACTACACAAGCGGTGTGCGTGGGATGGACTTAACGCCTGGAGCAAGCTCCGATAACCTGCTTATTTCGCACTGCAAAATCCACGGCTTTTCCACACTGATATACGTATTTCAGCACTCTAATGTTACCATAGAATACTGCGTTCTGAAGGATGCGAGGTCTAGTAATGTGGCATACCACACGAACGTAATATACGCACAGGGCGAGACATGCGACAACCTAGTTGTGCGCTATAACGACATATCCAACTATAACGCAGAAGGGGTTTATCACGCTGGTCCAGCGGAAGGTGTGCGGACTGGATGCCAGGTTTACGGCAATGTGTTTCATGACGGAGGCACCACTGCCAGGGCTTTTGAGGCAGACCTTCAGAAATATGACACAGGCTATGTGGAGGTCGAGTTTCACAACAACACCATCGTGAATATGAGCTACGGTATTGTCGGTGCGAATGCTAACTTTAATTCCAGCTCTTTTACCAACAACATATTTTACGCTGTGACCTTAGACTACGAGGCAACAAACCTCTCGCACGACTACAATCTCTATGACGGAACAACGTCTGAATCTAACGGCGTGGGTTCTGCATCTGACCCGTTCGTAAACTATGCTGGCGGAGACTACACAATCGGTGCGTCATCGTCGGCAAAAGACCTTGGCGCAGACCTTGGAGCCACATACAGCACAGACCTGCTCGGGGCAACCAGAGGCAGTGATGGAACGTGGGATATTGGGGCGTATGAGTATAGCGGAACAGACACCACGCCGCCAGCATTCAGCTCTGCTTCAGTCGCAACTGACGGAACCACACTGACCGTTGTTTTTGGAGAGGCAACAGTCGTCGGCTCAGGTGGCAGCGGTGGCATGACAATCAGTGTGGACGGTGGCGGGGCACAGACTGCGACTTACAGCAGCGGAAGCGGCACCACCAGTCTGGTTTACACTGTGCCGACTGTTTACTCAGGCGAGACTGTGACCGTGAGCTACACGAATCCCGGCGACGGACTGGAGGATGCGGCAGGCAATGACGTGGCAACCATCAGCGCAGAGTCGGTGACGAACAGCAGCACACAGACCGAGGCACCGGCTGCATCTGGGGCAGGAACCATCAGAGCCGAAACAGTAACCATAGGAGCATATTGATATGAGCGTATTAAGCAGCAAATCAGATACAACCAGCAGCACTAGAGTTGCTATGCTGGCAGTCGTGGCAGCAGTCCTGTTCCAGTTGGTTTATGTGACTGTCAAAACCGGAGCCGTGGCAGCGATTCCTATTGAGCAGGTGTATCTTGTGGCGTCTGTTCTAGGTCTCAAGGGCTGGCAGAAACTAACCGAAAACAAACCGAAATCATGAAATCATTCCACCGCGTCGTAGAATTTCTAGGTTGGGCCATTGTGTTTGCGTGCCTGCTGTTACTGGCTAGCGGCTGCAAGATGCTGCCACCAGCTCCGCAGAAGGGCAGCAGCTACACTGCGAAGTTGCAACAGATGGCACTGGTTCAGACTCCAGATGCACCACAGCTCGTGCCTGTAGGTGAAGTGCCGACGCTAAACTTTGAACAAGGCGAGAATCAGGAGACTCCTAGCGAGCAGGTTTACGAGCGGACCATAGATGGCACCAGAGTCACCGAGAGTATCAGAACAAGCATGGGAACAGCGCAGCATGATAGAGCTAGGGACGACTGGGCGAGTGTGGCAAAGCTGGAAGCTAAGTTGCGCAGTTACGGTTCTATCAAGCTGCTAGGGTTTGGCCTGCTGCTGGCAGCTCTAGCCATGTTCCATCCTGCCATCAGAGCATTTACCGGGACCACTGTTCAGGTCTGGACGGGTGCTGCGGGTGCGGCACTGATATTCGGAGCGCAGATGCTAGCCGGGAATGAAACGCTGGTGCTGATTCTCGTCTGCGTCGGAGGCGGTGCAATCTACATGTTCCGGCGGCACGGATACCTTCAGGGTATGGTGGATGCGAATAAAAATGGCATACCGGATGCACTGGAGGCGGTTTTGGAGAAACTCAACAACAAACAGGAGAAATAAACATGGCATACACGAACTATGGAACAGCGGGCGTACCGCACACCTATGGCACAATCAGCTGGAGCGGGTTAAGCGCGACCTGCGAGCTGCTCATAACCAGCATGGAGGTCACGCATGACCACGCCATCAAGCAGGACTTGATTAACCCTACCACCGGCGAAGTCATCGGTGCTGCGAACGGGCGCGAGATGTATAGCTGCCGCGTTTCTGCTCTCGCTGTGTCGAAAACCACGCACACAGTAGCCAACGCTGCTGCTGCTCTGGTTTCGCCTGGTGCCCGCATCAAGGTGACGATTGCCAGCGACCGCAACAGCGAAGCAAACGGAGACTGGATTTATGACGGCGGCTTTACCGCTTCAGAAACTAGCGACGGTTTCGCCACGGTCAGCCTCAACCTTGTCCGCTATACAGCATCAGGCTCTGACGCCACCACACTGACGACCGCCGTGAGCTAATAATGGATTACGCAGAAGCCATATTTCCTGACCGCACACGCATTGCAGGCACCACACTGCTGCCGATGCAGGTTGGACATGCGCTTCTGCTGCGGCGGCTAGGCAGTCCTCTAGCCGCACCTACCGCACTGCCCTACTCTGTTACACTTGGGCAGGCTGCTGTTGCCGTGTTTGTGTTTAGTCGCACTCAGACCCGCGCCGCCAAGCGCATCGAGTCGAGGGTGGGGCAGCTTCAGATTTCGTGGTTGGGTCTGAAGCTGCTCCTAGCCCAAGAGCGCAACGTGCAGGTGCTGCTGAACTATGTCAGGCGCAGCTGGCAGGGACCGACCGTGTTTGTGCCGTCTGACCGAAAACAGAACGCACAGCCCGGTGATGGAGATGCACTGAGGACACTCGTCGGCACACTCACAAGCCGCATCGGCGTGACGATGCAGGAGGCTATGGAGCTGCCGCTGACACAGGCGCTGTGGGAGGTCTGCGGCTACTGGGCGCAGGAAGGTGGCCTACGGTTTGCGTCTCCGCAGGAACAGGAAATAATGGAGTTTTACAAGAGGAAGCAGCATGGCGAAACAGCGACTTGATATTGAGATTAGCGGCAATGACTCCAAGTTCGGCGCAGCTGCTGACAGGACGATGGCGCGGCTGAACAAGATTGGCGGTGCTGTGCGCACATTCGCTGCCGCAATAGGGATAAGCTTTGGCATCCACTCAGTCAGGAGGGTTGTGGATTTCGCGTCTAACCTGACACACATGTCTGATGCGCTTGGAATTAGCACCGACGCGCTCCAGGAATGGGAATATGCAATAAGCGCAGCGGGCGGTTCTATGGAAGATATAGAGAAGAACATTTTGGCCCTGTCAAAGGCGGTCAAGACGGCCATTGAAGGCGGCGAGGGCGGGAACATGGCAAAGACTTTTGAGAGGCTGGGCGTGTCGTTTGCCGAAATAAAAACTCTCCGCATCGAAGACGTTTTCATGCGAATTGCAAACCACATAGGCGAGTCTGAGAATAGGCAGCAGATGCTAGGTGACGCGCTGATAGTAATGGGCAGGTCCGCCGTTCCAACACTGACAGCGATGGCCAACGGTTTTGCTGCAAACGTCGCAGAGGCAAAGAATCTGGGCGTTGCTGTGCGCGAGGATGTTATTCGCGGAATCGAAGAGGCGGAGACAAGGCTGGGCAAGTTTCTAAGAGAGATTCGCGGCAAGTCAGTCAGTAATCTGATGGGAATTGGCGAAGGTTTAGTAACGGCGTTTTATCATGCGCAGGTTGCGCGAATAGTCGCAAAGGCGGGATTGTCACCAAGCGCAAGCAGGGCGCTTACAATGTCTATAGGAGGCATGTTGACGGGAAGGCTTGGAGGTGGTGATGAAAGCACCGGTGCCACCGCGAACAGATACACAACAGGAGACATGGATGGCGGCGATTACTGGAGCAACGTGGCAAAAACTGGAATGCCTTCATCATCGGCGGGCAGAGGAACAGCAGCTGACGCACTGGCGCGCATCGGCTTATTCAGAGGCGGCACATCTCAAATTGAGCGGCAGAAGGTGAACCTACTCCAGCAGATAGCAAGCAATACATCGCGAACAGCGGCAGCTATGAACGAGGAACTGTAACATGGAATTTTACGGCACAACAGTCACAGGCGAAGCTAGAGGTTACACATGGAATCCGCGCACTGGATACCAGCAGGTTGTGGTCTACACCGGCACACCGGCGGAACTTGAAACACTCAGCGCAAACGCAATCAGCAACGGATACAGTGTGCGCTATGTTCCAGACCAGCAGGGAGGATATGGCAGCCTAGAAGTAACGTATGGCGCTGCCGAAACGCAAGACCCGGCTGTGCCGCTGTCTGATGAGTGGAGCCTTATCGGCAACGACTTGGAAAAGTCCATATTTGAGCATCCGAGCGTGACATCTGAACAGGAAACCTGGGAGCCTTCGGAAAAGGTGAACTTTAAGGCCGCAATCGAAGCAGCATTGCGCGGCGACGGAACCACGGCGGCTGACCTGCTCGCTCCGCTTCCGGCAGGTTCAGTCCAGCTTGCTGACAGCCTTTACGACGAACTGGCAAAGGGTGTTGAGGCTTACACCGTGTCGCAGTTCGTGTTGCGGCACACAGTCGTCATCACATCCAACAGCACGATTCAGCCTGTGCTGACCAACGTTGGAAAGGTTTACTCAACTGCCGCGCTTCAGTCTGCGGAAAACATACCTGGAACCATTAAGTTCAGCCTTCCAGATGGCTACTGGTTGAAGCGCACGCCTACCGTGGACCAATACGGAACGGACAAGTGGCAAATCACGCAGGAATACTGGCACGCCGACAGCTACAGCACCTTTTTATATGAGGAGGCGACATGATTAAACACTTAGTTGCAAAGATTAAGAAGCTGGAGCGGCAGTTGCAACAGCAGCAGCCATCCAGAGGCGTGGGCGTATTCACAAGCCGCACCACTCGCGGCGTCACGCGCAGACCATCAGCAAAATCTACCGGCGGCGGCTCAGGAGACGCACGCTGGGCGTAAACACCAACAACAACAGGAGAAAATATGGCACTGACACTAACCGCAAAACTCGCCGCCAGCAAAAGCGGCACCACCGTTCAGAACGCAACCAGCAGCTTTGCTCTGGGTGACATGACCGGAGACGAGATGCACCAGAGCATCTACGTCAGCACCGGCACCAGCTTTGTCACGCTGACTGCTGTAGGCTCGCCCACAATCGGTATCGGCTCTATTGACGTATCATCTGACCACTGGGTGCTGCTGCGCAACGTAGAAGACACAACCGGCACCTGGGTGGTCTCGTTCGATGCTGGAACCACTGAGCATATCAACATCGGCGTCGGTGAAGTTGCCGGGCCGTTCAAGATGGACGGCGGCAAATACCTGAGCGTGAAACCGAGCGTAAGCGGAATCCGTCTCGAAATCGTAGCATGTGAGCCTTAATTCGTGATTACCTTCACGCGAGCACCTGTTGTTGAGGTTGGTGAGCGGCCTACGTCGTCGGATATGGCGGCGCAGGCCGCTGCCGTCAATGACAGGATGCTGAGCGGAATCGGTGACTGGGCCTGGCGCGTCAGCTACTACTTGGTCAACCTGTGGCGTCAGATGCGCAACCCTGACGCAAGCGGCTACCTGTTTCCATCGCAACTGGAATACTGGGACATCTACGGTGCCGTGGACCCGGAAAAAACCGACCTGATATTCCCTACAGCAGACGCCGGTGACAACGAGGGTGCGAACCTAGCCTGCACAGGCATGGCGCTGGTCAAAGGAAGTCCAGTTGTTACAGTAGAGGAGGAAGATAGATATAACGAACTTCCGCTGCTCTGGAACCTGCAGCCGCCGCAGACGCTGGAACAATACTGGGAGCTGAGCAAGTATCAGCGAGGCGGCATTGACGCCGACGCAGGAGTGACTGCTTGGCCTGCCGGAGATGCGGCGCAGGCGTGGATGCGGATATCCAGTCACTATTGGAGTCCGCACGGCAAGTCGTATGGCGGCTACCTTCCAACACCGGAACAGATACAAACCACCTACACCTACACTGGAACCACAACATACTGCGGCGACAGCGACGGCATCACGCCTGACATAGGCTATGGAGTTATCAACTACCGAAGAAAATTTACAGGACTACGCACGGATGTGGATATTCCAAGCCACAGCGGAACATTAAGCTACGACGGCGACGGCTACCCGGTCATCACATACGCTGGCGGCTGTCCATGCGGTTCAGAGACGCACGGCGATGGGCACATACAGGGCATAGTTAAGGGCGGCATGTCATATATTGTGTATGTCAGCAACTCAACAGACTGCGCTGATTATTCAACAGATGTATTCCCGTTGCAGGATTGGATTGAGGGACCGTATGAAGGATACGGCGACCTAGTTCACACAGGCGGAGACCACTTAAACCGCATCGTCGCTGCGATGGCTTCTGACTTCCGTGGCAGCACATACCAGAGAATCAAAGACACATTCAAAATCCAGTCCATAGCCTTTGACGCACAAAGGTTCTTTACCCGCCAATACGCGCTTGCTCCTGCACGCGGCACACTCAGTCCTGACCAGACCGCGATTGACGTGCAGTATCCAAGCTGCCGCATCACCGGAGCCATACAGCACGAATCCGGCACAGAAGCAAGGTGGGTAACAGGCGGAACCTCATACGCAATCGCAGACGGCTTTGTTGCCGCCGCCGTTTTCGTAAAGGCCAAGGAACTGGAGACAGCGGCGACTGTTCAGGTTCTGGACGGTGCGACCCAGCTTTACAGCACCAGCCTTACACCTGACGACGACGGCAACGCTTCTGCTCTGTTCTGGTTTAGCAACGCAGCGCAACGGTCTGAACTGAAGGTGCGCATCGGCAATCAGGTGCGGTTTTCTTCCGCAGATGGAGAAATACGGTGCGAGTTCGCAGAGCTGGAGGACCGGAAACCTGACCACTGGGACGCGGCAATGATTCTGCGGCTAGCTGCGGCTGGCAACGGGCGGCAGGTGGATGGCCGCGGCATTGACGTCGAGACCAGCAAAGCCATCGGTGACAACTTTATGCGCTACGGCTGCATCGTCGGTAGCTGGCCTATCAGTAGCGGCCCAGAGGTGAACCGTAACCCGCTCTATGACGTGGCTAGGCGGCTCACGAACAAATGCCTGCACATCCTGCCACGGCGCAATTTCGTCGCCTACGAGGTGGCAGACGGCAAATCCATTCTCTACTACAAACGCTATGCCTATGGACTCAAAAACAGCAGGGTTGATTTATTGGCAGGAATCGCTCCACCGCCTGATGCCATTGCAAGTGGAAGCCTACAACCAGGCGAGACATACATCGTCAAAGGCACAGGCAGCGTCCAATACGGCGGCGGCAACTACGGCGACGGAGCAACATTCACAGCTGGAGCGGCAAAGACCTACACATCAGACGGAACGGCGTCAGTCTATGTCTACGACGGCATCAGAAGCAGTGCGCTGAAAAACGGATGGACGAACCGCTGGTGTTCCTTCGTTGAACCTAAGCACTACGACCCGAGCGAGAGCAGCATCTATAAACCCAGCGCGTATTCCGATTACTGGGCGTTCAGCGACCGGTGCCATTTCAAGAGCAACGACTTTCCAGCGGCGCTCGTGGGATTTGTCAGCTACAACTACACGGTGACCGTGGATTCTGCCACTGGAGCAACGACAAAAGGCAATCCACGCGCCCAGTCCGCACTCTATGCACCAGAAGCGCCGACCGGATACAGATACGTGGAAGGCGCGAACCACGACACGCGCTACATGGTGGACGGCACCAGATTCAGAAAGAGCTGCCGCGTCTACGAGCCGCCGGTTGAGGTTGAATCTGCGGTGGTGCATGACTGGGACGCGGACATCGTCAAAATCACCTTCAGTGGCAGGTTCCAGACGCACGAGGACGCACCTAGCAGCTGGTCAGCTACCGCGCCGACGTGGGACTTGGGCGGAACCAAGCCAAGCACAGTCACAGACCTAGAGGACGAACTGACAGGGCTGAACGGCTACAGGACGATTGACAATGCTCTTCGGTCATACCATGTGCATCTAAACAATGGTCACTGGCAGTGCCCGCTGGCATCGCTGGGTGACTACGGCGGCTACACGGCACCGACTGACGTTTATGGAGCATGCTATCCTACCGTGTTCCTAGTCGCGCTCCAGAACGAGCCATACGACGACGGCAACGACACGGTCCAGAGCTGGGACACGCGCATGACCGTGGACGAACACCAGAAACTGGACCTGTATTTGCGGGCTGGATGTGAAGGGTGGATGGATGAGGCACTGAGCCTGCAACATGTCTGCGAAAACAACCCGGTCGGCTTCAGCGACTACGGAACACTATACGATTATTCATGGGAAAACCTGCAATACGAAGCAAACGGAACCAGATGGACTGGATTCATAGGAGACGCAGCACGAGACGATGTTCCAGAGGGTTTCGGTCCAATGCCAAACACGAACATCTATGCAGACACTTTCAACCGGCATTCGCGCATGCTCAACCTGCTCACAAAAGCGCGGCTTCCGGTGCCGACTAAGCTGCAATACCAGTATGACAACTACACCGCTGACGTAAACCTGACCTACACAAACGGTATGCTCGACAACGTGACCGGGCCTGCTCCTGACACGCTGTTCGGCAGCTACGGCTGGCTGGATGGAGCCAAGCAGGTGCGGCGCAGCATCGAGTCCAACTACAGCCCAGATGGCATCCATTGCGAAGAGGATAGGGTCATGCATCGCATCTACTGGGACACGGCGTGGGAATACTGCCTGCCTGACGGTGTGAAAGAGCTGATGGAAAACAACTTTGGTGGCTTCATAGCCAGAGTCAGCCGCACAACCTACACCGAGCGCAAGGGCAGCAAGCGGGCTCCTGGCTCGGAGGAGTACTGCGACAACAGCAGCGGCTTCACCAGCGTTTGGACGGATGACGGCGGGACCAGCTTCTGGTGCTGGGACGCCATAGCAACAGAGACAGTGACGTGTGAGACTGTGCCGTGCGGGACGTGGCTCAGGGCTAACCCTCCACTGCCCTTCGACGCACGCATTGCATCTGGCCCACGAATCAATGCGGCTTCGAATGAAATCACCTACACGCCGCTGCTAACAGACCAGTTCTGGGTGGAGGTGCCGCTGGTATGATGTTCAGAGTCACAGGCAGGCGTGTGCGGGTGCAGAACCTGTGGCGGCACGAGGTGAACAGCGAGCCTGCGCAGGGACACACTCTGGAGCGGTTTGCAGTGCGCATGGTGCTGTGCAAAAAGTGCAGCAACTACAACGAAGCCTTCGAGGCGTGCAACATCAGCAAGCAGTGCTGTCGCAGGCTCTGTAGAGAAGCGGAACACTGCCCGGAGGACGTGTGGTGAGAAAAAGAATCCGAGTCGTAGAACGGAAGCTGGGCCGCGAAGGCGCAGTTGGGTTGAGCTACGGCGACGGCGTGATAGAGGTGGATCCGCGCCAGTGCCCGTTCGACTATCTGGACACACTGATACACGAATGTCTGCACGAGGTGTTTCCAGACAAGCCCGAAGAGGACGTTTATCCAGCAGCAACAGCGATTGCGAAGGTGCTGTGGAAGCAGGGCTTCAGGCGTGTGGACCAGTAGCGGCAGCATCACAGGCCAAGCTTACCCATCTTCAGCCGCATCCCTTTCAGGAGGAACCGCCAAAAGTCGCTGCGGCGCAGGTGCAGAACCTCCCGCAGTTTCTCTGCCGCTTCAAAGTCTTCCTGGTTTAGCCAGAAATTGACCAAAACTTTTCCGTCTCTAACTTTCATAACTACAACACTTTACGTATTTGGTTAAGATTACAATGCGAAAAGATGCGCAAAAAGGCTTGCGCCTGTAAGACATTTTTCATATTTACGTAATCGCAATGAGAGCGACAGCAGGTAGAGCGATTCAACGACAGGACAGAGTAACAGGTGAAAGGCTGACAGTTGTTTCATCACACATTCCAGTGTCTCTGCTCCAAAAGCTGTCTTACAAATCCTACCTGAACGGTCGCTCCACTTCGGCTCAAGTCCGTGTTCTGATTGAGCAATTTGTATTACAAAACGGTAAGTCATAAGATTGGCTTGAATATACCATACATTGTGCGATGTTTGATAAACCACACCACACAAACGAGATGCAGATGAACACTAAATATAACTCAAATTGTCACACCACCAAAACCTGTCTTACAAACCACGACACGGGTACTAGCTTGTCGTTGGCGCTGGACGTGGCCTACGAGATGGACGGCACAGACGCACGAACCATGCTGCGTCACATGCTGCTCAACGGTCTCGACCAGAGTTTGTTTTGGATGGCTCATTCTGAGCTGCCTCAGTTTTCATCGCACTGTAAGCCGCAACCTGAAGGAAGTGGCTCACATTCGCAAACCGAGGATACGCCTCGTGCACGTAGCGGTCAATCCGTTCCCATAGCTCGCCGGGCATCGAAATCCCACGGCCAACGTAGGTCCGACCGGCGGCATTAGTTTCAGTCTTTGCAACTGTTTTTTTCATAGCACACGCACACTAAGCCTCTTTTAACCACTGTCAACAGATGAAAACACAAACCCAACGCCACCCCAGCCGCCGACTCCAACGCCGACTGCTCGAGGAGGCAGAACTAGATGAGGAGATAAACCTATGGAGCAACGACAACAGTGCCAGTTCTGTGACGGAAGCGGCATCGACCATTGCGAGGAGTGCGGCAGCGTCTTCAATGGAATCGACCCTGAACTGCCTCCTGAGTTGCAAGGACTGACAATCATTCACGCTTGGGAGCTAGGATTCACAACCAAAGACAATGAAAACAAGAAAACAGAATCGTGAGTGCGAGTGCGGCAATCCAGGAACCATACGATGCTCCGGTGGGCGCGAGTGGGTCTGCCAGCGGTGCCGGGAACTGGAACGGCAACAGCGCAACCCGAAGCGCAAAGAAACCCCTGCCCTCTTCTGCGAGTGCGGCGACACAGTGCGTCAGGTAGCCAGAGCCTATGACGCATGGATTGAGCGGCGCGGTCTGGACAAAACCTCAACCCTGAACTTTGGGAGCCTCAAGTGAAATTCATCTCTTTCATCATGGCAGTCCCTGTCGCTGTCGTCTACATCATCGTCCTCGGCATTGTCGTCTCAATCGGAGTCACGGCGCAACTGCTCCGGGAACTGCTGCGCGGTCTGCGCAAACGCAAACTCATCACCTGTTCCTGGTGCGGCGGCACCTACGTCAAAGGCGGCTCCGGCCACAGAATCCGCTTTTGCACCTGGGGCCAACCCACTGGAAGTCACGGCATCTGTGCCGATTGTTTTAAGTCTGAACTTGCAACCATTAACAGCCAACCCAAACAACTGCAATGAACGAAGAACTGAACGAACAACTCACACGGACACTGGACGCACTTCTACCCGGCAGCTGGTATTTGCAATACGGCAAGTGGAAGCACCGCACAGCCGTGGGCGTCACAATCGAGGTAAGCGATGAATGGAGCGTCTGGTGCGCAACGGACGAACGGCGATGGACCGCTGCCACGTTTGAGCAATGCGTAAACATGGTTCGCAACGACATCAGAGAGGAGGCAATGCGATGACACCGTTCCTGGCTCTACTACTGTTCGCCTGCCTCGGAGCCACAACCGTACTTGGTGCGCTAATCTGGGGCGGACGTTGCAACCGGTGCAACGACTGCTGCTGCTCCTGCGAAGAGGACTGCGACAAGGACTGAAACCACTTTTGGCGGCGTCTCATTCGAGATGGAAAAGACTCTTAAACTTAAACCAGCGACCGGAACAGACCCCGGTCCCGCCGCCGAAAACACTTTCCACCGCGCCATGCAAACCGTGACCAAACCTAACCATAGAAAGGAAAGGGGTTGGACTGCACACGGTTCGAGGCTGAGGAACTGGGCCTCTTCAGCTTCGACGCATGGCGTGGTGGGTAATTTTTAGAAAGGAAGAAATGAATAGGGACGGAAAGTATTTACGTGCATGGCTTGACATATACCACGGATGCGGTGCGTTTGATGACCGACAGATATACTTCGATGGATTAACCCCGATAATTGGAAATGATTTTAGGTGCTTGTGCCATTTCTCTCGGGGGTATCACTGGATTTACACGAACATGTATATCATAAACGACAGAAACGGAAACATGTTTTGTAGTTACGGTAGGCATGGTGATTGCTGCGGTAACGCTAGAATGAGCGGTGGGGACACGCTATGGAATCCAGCCTTTTCAGCCCCAAATGTGCGCTTTTTGGAGTCCTGCAAAGTTATTGATGCGCACGACCATTACGGAACGATTAAAAGGGACGTTCTTCCGCCGAAAGAAGGACAGGGTGAATCTATATCTCCTGCGCGATACATGTGGAAGGTGGACAATGAAGATTCAGACTGGGGTGCAATAATGCGCGGGGCTGGCGGGGTAGCTGGTTACATGTGGATGGGGAGCAAACACACACACAGGGCTTTTAATAAGTCGTGGAAGTTATCATCTTCGGTAGGTTACGATTGGGTTTGTAAATACGACTTAGACGCAATCCAAAAAGCAGCCAAGGACAAAATGGAAATGGAGGCTAGGATTGAATCTGCAAGGAAGGCAGAAGCTAAAATGGCTTTGAAGCAGGTAAGGTCGCGCAAGCCGGGAATCTACTGCATCGGAAACAGCAGGCATATCAAGGTCGGCATGAGTGACGCGAATGCGGAGATGAGAGCAAGGGCACAATGCAACCCGCTGAACGAGTGCAAGGTTCACTGGGTTCTTCCAACCGCTAAAGCAATGAACACTGAGCGAAAAATGCACGGGTGGATGCACAAACACCTAAGCCATATTTACGGCGAGTGGTTTAGCGCCTCAGTAAAACCACAAGATTTAATGACGGTTGCAACCAGTATCATCGGCTCACAACCACCACAACCAGTGCTAGCGCAATAAAAAACAAACAAACTATGAAACGAATACTAATCCTAAGCGACTTCCACTGCGGCCATCTGGTCGGGCTTACACCGCCCGCTTGGTGGCTCGCGGAGAAGAACGACGATGACAGCAGAACCAAGCGGCAGAAGTATGCCACCGTCCAACGTGCGTGCTGGGACTTCTACAAACGCGAAGTGCTGAAGCATGGACCGTATGACGTGCTGTTCCTGAACGGCGACATGATTGATGGCAGTGGCTACCGCAGCGGCGGCACCGAGCAAACCACGACTGACCGGCAGGAGCAGGCTGAGATGGCTGTGGTTGCTGCGCGGGTTGGAATCAGCAGAAAAACCAAAGTGGTATGCACATATGGCACAGCCAGCCACACTGGCGATGCAGAGGACTTCGAGAACCAGGTCGCTGCTGATTTGAACGCCAAAATCGGAAGCCACGAGTGGGTCGACGTGGAGGGCGTCGTGTTCGACCTTAAGCACCACTGTGGCTCTAGCTCGGTGCCGCACGGTCGCCACACAGCGGTGGCGAAGGAGCACTTGTGGAACCAGCTCTGGGCTGAGGCTGAACTGGCTCCGAAGGCTGACGTCATCATTCGCAGCCACGTCCACTACCACAGCTATGCAGGTGGACCAGACTGGCTGGCAATGACCACACCGGCGTTGCAGGGACACGGCAGCAAGTATGGCAGCCGCCGTTGCAACGGTTTGGTTGATTTCGGATTCGTAGTGTTTGAGTGCAACAAAGGAGAATACAAATGGCAGAGCATCGTAGCAAAAATACAGGCGCAACAAGCAACGGCTACAAAGCTGTGATTGCATTACCTGACGACTGGACCCGTGAATTCGCCGGGCCGACACCGGAACAGCTCAAAGCTGAGGGATGGAAAACCACACCGGAGGTTGCGCGGATGCTGAATTGCCACCGCACTACAGCCGGCGAGAAACTTCGAACAGCAGAGGTCGAAGGTAGAGTCGAGTCAGTGACAGTAAACGTGGCTGGGCACTACACCAGGTATTGGAGACTCAAAAATGTGGATTGACCACACACAACCACCAGAACCAGAAACAACCATGAGACAGAAAAAACTAAAATCCAAACCAGCGCCGCTCCCCTGCCCTATCGTGGCAATGGATGCGCAGGAATATCACGCGCACCAGAGTCTGAACAAGAGCAGCCTCGACACGTTCATAAAGTCACCTGAACGCTACTGGCAGCAGCAGAGCGGGCTTTACTCAAAACCTCGCACAAAACAAATGGAGCTGGGCAGCATCTGGCACAGCTTCCTGCTCGAAGGCCGCGAGGACTTCTACACTGCTCCTGCCGAGTATCCGAGCAGCACTGGTCTCAAGCCTTGGAACTGGAACGCGACCTACTGCAAGGAATGGGCGGCGCAACACAGCGACAAAACCATTCTGAGCCAGTCGGAGCTTACCCAGCTCCTGAATGCGCGGCGGGTGCTCAACTCGGACACGTTCGCGGCTGGGTTGCTGCGGCTGATGACACACTGGGAAGGCTCGGTGTTTGCTGAGTGGAACGGCAGACCGTGGCGCGTACGCATGGACGGCTACGGTGCCGGGACCATCGTTGACTTGAAGACCTGCGCGGACGCACATCCTGACAAAGTGCGGCAGATGGTGCTGAATTTCGGCTACCACAGGCAGGCACACATTTACACCGAAGTCGCACGCGCTGCGGGCTTGAAGGTGGACCGATTTGTGTTCATATTCCTGGAGAAATCAGACCCGCCCTGTGTCTTCGTTACTGAATTAGCTGACGGATGGTATGCACAAGCCAAGCAGGAAGTTTCGGATGCGTTGCAACGGTTGCAGCTCTGCGAGCATATGAAACACTACCCGACCTACACGGAAGCCAACGCAGAAGGCGGCTCCATACCGCAGCTGATGACTCCGAGCTGGATGATGGACGATGCGATGACTGAACTGAGTATTGCCGGTGAAACCCTGATGATGGACTAAAGCTATGAACGTTCTAAAATTCTACACCAGCGAAAAATACATTGCCGCGCCAGACCTAGACGGCAAAGACGTGCAGGTCGTGATTAAGGAAGCGAAGGTTGAGGTGGTGAAGGGTGCCGCTTCAGACCCAGGCAAAAAGCGGGTTATCCTCTACTTCACCAAAGGCACCAAGGGCTTGGTCCTGAACAAAACGAACGTCAAGACGCTCGTGGCCAAATACGGCAACAGCGACACCGACTGGACCGGGAAAACAATCACGCTGCATCCCACGACCTGTGCAGCGTTCGGAAACAACAATACGCCGTGCATAAGGATTAAATGATGAAACCCTACTACCAAGACGACTCCTGCACTATCTATCACGGTGACTGTCGAGAGATACTTCCGACGCTGCCGAAGGTTGACTTAGTGCTGACTGACCCGCCGTATGGGATTGGTTACGTGATGAAGCCGCAAGTTGTCGGCAAAGGTAACAGGAGGATAATGCGTGGCGGTAAGCCCCCTGTGTTTGGTGACGACAAGCCTTTTGACCCGGCATTTATTTTAGGTCACCGCTACACTATAACATTTGGTGCTAATTATTACGCAGGTAAGTTGCCGCCATCTAACGGATGGATTGTGTGGGATAAGACTGGAGGAGGGCGCGGACCTGATAATTCTTTTTCAGACTGCGAAATGGCTTGGACAAACGTATTAAGGTCGCCGTCCATATTTAGGCATTTATGGAAGGGATTGGTTAGAGACAGTGAGGCCGGTGAAAAAGTCTTGCATCCAACACAGAAGCCTTTGGAGTTAATGAGGTGGTGTATTCTTTTAGTAGATGCCGCGAAAACAATCCTCGACCCTTTTATGGGCAGCGGCACCACACTACGCGCAGCGAAAGACTTGGGCCGCAAGGCAATCGGAATCGAGATTGAGGAACGCTACTGCGAGATAGCTGCTAAACGGCTGGCGCAGGAAGTGTTTTCGTTTTAGTTGCAACCGTTAACAACAAGAGAAAGGAACAACAGATATGGCATACGAAATGAAACCGGAAACAGGCAGCATGTTTGAGAACGACAAAGGCGGCAACAGCGCCCGGCCCGACTACAAAGGCAACGTGCTGGTCGGCGGCGTAGAGCTGCGGGTCAGCGGCTGGCTCAAAACCAGCGCCAAAGGCACGCGCTGGATTAGCCTCAAGTTCGAGCCGCCGTTCCAGAAGCAGTCCGAGCA